>WNEY01004171.1_pt1 | contig 10956 bp, 9 predicted proteins | sample 5400531 | NCBI WGS metagenome assembly WNEY01 (sample SAMN13153338, study PRJNA577476) | soil metagenome | isolation source: 200 cm saprolite under Douglas fir tree site 1 | place: USA:California | collected 2015-04-18
AGAAACCGCTCCCAGTTGGGGCATCGGGATCGAACATGGTCACGGCGTAGCTCTCAGTGCCCGCCGGGGCCCCGCTCCAGTGGAGTCTCGGCGCCTGATTGCCGCCGTTGCAGCCGAAGATGTTGGCGATCTCGCTCTGCGAAAACGCGTGCTCGTTCTGGAGGTCTGGACTCGTCACCTCAAAATGAGACGCCCCAGCGGGAATGCCGGAGCGTATCGCGATGAAGCCGAATTGATCGATGCCGGCCATGGCGAATGCGATTAGCGGAGCGGCGCCGGTCACCAGCGCCAACACGGTAGCCGCTGTCAACAGCACGAGAGACACCTTCAACCGTCCTCTGATCCTGGTCACGGTCGGCCTCCGTTGAACTGTGGCTAGATACGGCATCAGGGATGCCACCCACCTGACCCCCGTAGCGATGATCAGAGCACCGTGGATCAGGCATGTCAAGCGTCATCCCACGTGACCTCGAGCAAACCTTTGAGCGCCCGGGGGTTTCGGTTTCGGCTGGATTACTACATGACGCCCCGCATGCGACCGTCCGCGGCATCAGTGATCCGCGCGATGGACTTCTTGAACCCCACACCATGATCGCGACGCGGTCGCACACCGACTGCGCCTCCTCCATCGAATGCGTGGTCAGCAGGATGCTGCGGCCGCTCTTGCGGATGCCCTCGATTCGGTCCCAAAGCTGACGCCTCGCCTCCAGGTCGAGGCCTGACGTCGGCTCGTCAAGCAGTACGAGCGGAGGGTCGTGGACTGTCGCGATGAGCAGCGACATGCGCTTCTGCTGCCCGCCTGACAGCTGGCTGAAGCGCCTGGACGCTTCGTCGCCCAGGCGGATTTCGGTCAGGCGGTCGAAGATCGCCGGCTTTGTGAGCGGCACTCCGTACAGACCGGCGTACAGCTTGACGATCTCGCTGATCTTGAGCTCGGACTGAAAGCTCGTCGACTGGAGCTGAACGCCGATCAGCGCTTTGGGCAGCTTGCTGTCGAGTACGCGCGGACCCGCCGAGTTGGCATACTCGCCGACCTGAAGTGCACTACATGTCCTTACTCGACCGAGCTCTTCGCGGACGAGTCGGACAGTTCACACATTCAACAAGGAAGAGGCGGCCATTCGGCCGCCTCTTCCGCTGGGCGGTTCGCCAAGTGTCCAGCAAAAGGGTTGAGCTTTACGATTGGCCGGAGCCGGTCCCCTGGGCCTCACCGCACGCCTGGAGGGCGAACCCGAGATTGGCGTCGCGGATCGATATCGTGCTCCAGGTTCCAATTGGCGCGTACGAGTTGCTGTGAGGAACGAAGCCGAACGTGGTCTCTAGGAAAGCGACAAACGGCGCCGGCCAGAAATTTTCCTGGCTGTTGCCGGTCGAAGACTTGACCACGTCGAGTGTCCCGGTGCCGTCCGGGTGGACGGTCCAGAATCCGACCAGCATTTGAGCCACGCTGATCGTGCTGTTACCTGCTTGGTTCAGGTCGGCGCACGGCGGGATTGCATTACTCGTCGCCGGAGGCGTCATGCTTTCTGATATACCACCTGGGTGCGAGCCGAGTGTGTAAATCAGGCTGAAGTAGCCGTGTGCTGGGTTCAGCCCGGTGGCCGTGTCGTGGATGATCAAGCTGGAGCCTGTATCCGTCACCTCGACACGACCTTGAATCCCTGAGCCACCAACCGGGTGCTGGTTGATGTCCTGAGTAAGTGCAGCAAAGCCAGTCAAATTGGTGCTGACCAGCGCCAGCCCAACTGTGCTCAGCGCGATAAACAGTCTTTTCACAAGTCTCCCCACCTCAAAATGAATCGGCTTACGAACAGCCAGTCCGGCAATACGCTGTCACCTCCGCTCACGCGGACCGCCATCAGCGACATCAGATTTGCGCTCGGCGTGAAACTTGTCAAAAACGGAATCTGTCGGCCACTCGCTTTCTCACAGCGGTTCCCTCCCTACCCCTGCTTCCGATCGAGCGATTCGTCTGCACCGCTGGCACTGCTGGCGCACTTGGACGTTCCGACACGGGCCGGGCGGCCCGCCACCGAGGGCTCCCGCGACTGCGAATCTCGTCAAACGACAATCCTTCTGTTATCAGGGAAGGGCGATGCTCGTCCTCCCCTGGCGACGTAGAGCTGGAAGCTACCAATGAAGATGTCAGGTCGGTTCAGTGTGAACGATGTGGATACGAGTCGCGTCGAGAGGATTCCTTTCCTTCATCGCTCGTCGCTCAAGAACCGTGTCGGGCGGCATCTGCTGCCTCTGCCAGATCGTGCAGGATGGCAAAGAATGCAGGCGACTGACCTATGAACAGCCCGTTGGCTGTCAAGGCCTTGACTGCACCCATTGCAGCCCTGACGGTCTCGGTGGGGCGAATGATCGAACAGACCGGGAACTTTCGGTTAAGGAAGACGGTTGGCTCGGGCATGATCAGGTTGGTCTGGAAGTCCTCCCCTCCAAACGGAGGCGAATTGAGGTCCGGAAAGACCAACCCATTAGTGGGGTCGGTCAAAGGAGGCGCATTGCCTGCCTTGTCCTGCCAGGTCTGGAAGTGTTGTGTCTCGGTTGGCCCGATGCTGAGTAGGATGCGCAACACTTCCGGATGCGTGACCCGCTGAGCCAGCGATGGATAGAGGCTGGTCCCCCCCTGCTCGATAAACGCAAAGTGGAATCCAGCCGTGTTGGCGATCGCTTGGAGATGGTTTTTGGGGGACAGGTCGCCATCGTGTCGGGGAATCGCCGGGAACTGCCCCGAACTCAAACCGGGGACTGCCTGAGCGAAAGTGTCACCGAAGTCGGGATTCTTCGTGCGGCTGCGGTACCGCGTCCACCAACTGGTGTCCACTGTGACCTGCATGAGGTTGGTGAGCCGTCCGATTTGCTGGGCGCCTGTCGCCTTACTGCTCGGCAAGGTGCGAAACCGATCTAGGTTGACTGTTTCCCTGCCCTTCGACGCTAGGTACGCGTTGATGAAGGTAAAGTGGGTGAACTCGTCCTCGGTATTGTCGTGGATGTACTGATCCATGTCCGAATCCAGCACTTGCAGCGCAGCGGTGAAGGGTGCACTCCCACTCCCCCCAGGGACTTCGCTGTCTTGAATACCGCCGAGTTCGTTGTATTGCTGCCAGAGATCGGTTTCGAGGATTTCGGCCGCAGCTAGGAACCTTAGAATGGCGGCGTCTCCCGGTGTCAGACCGCTACTGCTCGCGTCGGCGAAGGCGGATACCTCATTTTCAAATAGGCCGGCGCCCACGGTTCCCGCTCCGACCGCCAGCCCCGTAAGTAGGAAGGAACGACGGCTGGTGAAGTGTTGCCAGGGCTTCATGATCTCCTCCTTATGGCCTCCGCCCGACACAAAGGAACGATGGCTGCTCGCGATTCGTGGCCCGCACCCACGTAGTACCGCCGAGCTAGTAATGACTACTCAGCGGGGTTACGCCCGCACCCCCTGGAACACGGTCCGGGGGCAGCGTGACGCGAGTCGACAGAGCATGGTTAAGGGGACAGGGCACAACAACGTGTGTCGTCGTCGGTTCCACCCAGCGTTCGCAGTCCGGGCGCCATCCGTCCGCGACGAGGCTCTCTTTGTCCTTCAAAAGATTCGAATTCCTCATCGCGACACCTCTTCTTGCCCTTCCGGGTTGATGGCCGGACTTACAGAGCGCACTGTGATTGACCGTGGAGCGGTGTTGTGATCTGCACCGCGTCAGGCTGCCAAGCCTGGAGTGACCACGTGCCATGTTCCACCGAAGGCTTTTACGCCCTCACCGTTGACATCACCCATGGCCTTATCCTTTGCGAACGCGTACAGAAGGTGGCCGTTGTACGCGACCTGGCTTCCGTTCGCATTCTGGACTACGGTCAAGGTTCCAGACAGGCCTGCCATTCCAACCGGAGTCCCGGTTGATAGGAGCGGCGGCCAGAACCCGAGGCACGCCCCGGTGCACTTGGGCGCCGTCGCAACGTCGAACGTCAAGTAGTAAAGGGTCAGTCCAGCGGGCGTCGTCAACGCCATCTCTTGGGTACCAGCCACAGTGACGCTGGCCTCGCCAACCGACGGCGAGGCGGCCGGGGTCGGAGAAGACGCGGCCTGCGACGGAGTACTGGTGCTGCCACAGGCAGCGACGAAGAGAAGCCCTACCGTGGCAACGGGAACGAGGAGGGAACCCCTCAATTGCTCTTCTCCTTGTGGAAAACCTGGGGAAACGCTTTCTTGCGTTCATCAGCGTTACCACCCCGGGTTACGCCCCAGTGGCGGGGCCCAGGTTCGCGGCTTTGCAGCGGTCGCCATGACACACCCAAGTCAGCCGGGGCTAGGCGAACGCAAATGCGCGGAGCTGCGTGCGGTTGAAGTCGATGGTGTCGATGCGAGCCAGCGAATCGATGTCGTCTCCGACGAGTACGAGAAGCTCACCGGCCGGAAGGCCGCGACCATCGCGCGGGTTATCCAGAGACCGCCGGTGAGATGTCGCTGGCCGCTACACGCGGCTCCCTCTAAGGCTTCGCGCGAGCCGAAGGCAACATTCCTAATGAAGTGGGTCAGCAATTCGACTTCCTGACCTGGTTCGAGTACGCGCCGGCAGCATCCAATGCTTTCGAAGAATTGCTCGTCCGGCTGCGGGCGACCGCGGAATGGAGGTACGTCGAGCGAGAGGTCGACGTTCGGCTGATCCGAGCTTAGCTGACTTCCAGCCGGCGCCTGCGGCTACCACAGTGGGAGCAGCGACCGAAGACCTGACCCGTGGGGCTCACTTGCCAGTCCTGGTCAGCATGACCGTATCCACATTCCACACACGGCGTCTGCGCGAGAATGGACCTACGAACCGCGACCACGAAGCGAGATAGCAGTCTTGCCAAATTCCCTGTCCCTTATGTTGATTCTAGTCCGTAACGAGGATTGTCCTCGGCGTTCGGTTAGGGCACGTCTGGCCGAGACCGACCAAGCGGTGATCCGGCGCCAGGCAGATTGCTGATCGACTTGGCGCGGGCCCGCCTCGAGACGCCCGGCTGCAAGCACGTCTTGCACTTCAACAATGCCGGTGCTGCGCTGATGCCGACCGCGGTGATCGCCGCTGTGGAGGCCCACCTGAGTTTGGAAAGCCGGATCGGAGGATATGAGGCCGCTGACGCCGCGGCGGAACAACTCGACGATGCGTACAAGGCGGTCGCGGAACTTCTCGGCTCCGAGATAGGGCAGCTGGCGCTATTCGAGAGCGCAACCAGGGCGTGGCAAATGGCGTTCTACTCGCTCCAGCTCGGCCCGGGCGACCGCATTCTCACGGCGATGAGCGAGTACGGCAGCAATTACATATCGATGCTGCAAATGGCCAAGAGTCGCGGCGCTGTCATCGACGTCATCCCGAACGACGACGAAGGCCAGGTCGACGTGGCAGCGCTCGAAGCTGCCCTCGACCGGCGGGTCAAGCTGATCGCGCTGACCCACGTGCCGAGCAGCGGTGGCGTCGTCAACCCCGCGGAGGCGGTCGGCGGTGTGGCGCGCCGGGCCGGCATAACCTTTCTACTCGACGCGTCCCAGTCAGCGGGTCAGGTGCCGCTCGATGTCAACCGACTTGGCTGCGACTTCCTGGTAGCCACTGGGCGGAAGTTCCTTCGCGCTCCGCGCGGTACCGCTTTCCTGCACGTCGCGCGCGACCGGATCGCAGCCATCGAGCCGGTCATGCTCGACGCACATGGAGCCGACTGGGTCGCACGGGACCGGTACGAGCTCCGAGGCGGAGCTACGCGCTTCGAGACGTTCGAATTCAACGTATCAGCCCGGATCGGGCTGGGAGCGGCCGTGCGGTACGCCCTGACCTGGGGCATTGAGGCCATCGAGTCGTACGTCGGAGCACTGGCTGCGTCGCTGCGAACGCAGCTAGCGGCGGTTCCCGGGGTCACCGTCCGTGACCGCGGGAGGCTGCTGTGCGGCATCGTCACCTTCACCATTGAAAGGGTTGGGGCTCAGGCGGTGCGCGCACGCCTGCATCAGCAGGGCATCAACGTCTGGGTCAGCACGGTCAGCACCGCCCGTCTCGACCTGGAGGCCCGTGGAGTCGACGAGCTCGTGCGCGCCTCCGTGCACTACTACAACAGCGAGGCGGAGGTGGAGCGTTTTGTGGCCGCCGTCGCGGCCCTCACTTCATCCTGGTCCCCTGCTGTCGGCGTGGATCCATAATTCGGCCTTACGAGGGATTAGCTGCCTCGGCCAAGACGTTCAAACGTGTAACGATCAGGCCTGTAGGAGCACCGTGAAGACGTGAAAAGCGCTAGGCACATCATGTGCGTGATTTTTGCCATCGGCCACTCCAGCCGGGTGGCCATGAGCTGGGTGTACGTGATTGAACCCACCTAGCGGCATCTCGCCTCGCCAGGAGCGCTGTCGATGTTGACGACTGACAGGCTGACACGCGCCGACGTCTACCGGACCATCGCCGAGCTATTTAGCCCGTCTCCAAACGTTGATCGGGGCGCCACGGGCCCCGGTCTGGTCGGAGTGGAGCTGGAATGGATTCCCTCCCTACCCGCCCACCGCCCGCCCGCAGTAGTTGGAGTTCCAAAGCTCCAATCGCTGTTGGGCAGCGTACCCAATCTGGTCTCCGAAGCACGTCTGACCTTCGAGCCCGGTGGCCAGCTGGAGATCAGCCCGTCCCCCTCACCCAGCGTCGCCCAGCTCTTGGAGCGCACCAACAACTTACTGACCGCCATCCGCGCGAGTCTGGCCGCCGGCGGTATCGAGCTGTTCAGCAGCGGCGTCAATCCCTGGCACTCGGTGGAAGATCTCGGCTTGCAGACGCCCGCGCCGCGCTATATCAGCATGCAGGCTCATTTCGACGCGATCGGCCCCGCCGGGAGGGCGATGATGCGCCAGACTGCGGCCCTCCAGGTCTGCCTAGACCTCGGTGGCCCAACCAAGGCGATTGACCGCTGGCGCCTAGCCAACCTGGCCGGGCCGGCGCTCGCTGCCGCTTTCGCGAACTCTCCGGTGCTGGCGGGATCAGCCACGGGCTCGCCGGGCACGAGGTCGGGAATCTGGCAGCGCATCGACGCGAGCCGTACGGGATTCGATGGCCGGCAGTTCGGGCCAACCGAAGCAGGCGATGTGGCTGAGGCGTACCTGGAATTTGCACTTCGGGCCGAATTCATCGAACTGCCCGCAACGGAGGGAGCTCCCTCAGTCGATCCCCAGCGCCGCTCATTCGCGAGCTGGCTCGACTCCGGCGCGGGACCCATCGATCAGCGGGACCTTGCGTTTCACCTGAGCACGCTGTTTCCACCGGTTCGTCCCCGGCGCCATCTCGAGGTTCGCTATATCGATGCCCCGCCCGGACGATGGCTTCCGGTGCCAATCGCGCTACTAGCCGCCCTGCTCTACGAGCCAACGGCGACTCGAGAGGCACTGGAACTGCTGGGTGATCGACTGCCGGATGTGAGTGTCTGGGAGAGGTCGGCCTCGCGAGCGATGGGCGACTCCGAGCTTCGCGCGACCGCCCTCGACCTGTTTCGGATCGCCCTCGATGCTTTCCCCCGCCTGGCTCGGAGCTACATGCCTGACCACATCCCTGCATTGGTGGCGGAATATCGCGAGCGCTTCCCTCAGAGCGGCCGCTGCCCGGCCGATGATCAACTGGACCGCATCGTGCGAGACAAGGAGGACCTGTCGACGTGGAGATGAACGTCCGGAAGATCGAAAGCCTCGACCTTGGCGCTCGGACCGCGGCCAGTTCGCCTGAGGAGCTGAGAGCTCGCGCGGCGGCCGGTTTGACGGACGCCCGGGCGCGCACGGAATGGCTGCTCGACCGCGTCGACGACGAGCGCCTTCACAAGCAGCACGACAAGCTGATGAGTCCCCTGGTTTGGGATGAGGGCCACGTCGGCGTTTACGAAGAGCTCTGGTTGGTAATGAACCTCTCTGGCTCGGCGGCGATGGACGATCCGCGGATGCACCTCTACGACGCCTTCGAGAACCCGCGCGCGGTTCGCGGCGAACTTCCGTTGATGCGGCGAGACGAAGTGAAGGCTTACTGCGCCACGGTCCGCCGCCGCGTCCTCGATTTGCTTGACGAGCTCGATCTTGCCACCAACGACCCGCTGCTTCACAACGGCTACGTCTACAACATGGTCATCCAGCATGAGAATCAACACGACGAGACGCTGCTGCAGGCGCTCCAGCTGCTCCCGGGCGGATATCGTCCAGACCTGCCACAGTCGCCCAGCGCAATGAGGGTCGAGCTCGATCAGGTTCGGGTGCCGGCCGGCACCTATCCGGTCGGCACCGACAATCACGAGCCATATGACAATGAGCACCCTCGGCATCTGGTGGAGCTGCGCGAGTACGCGATCGACCGCTACCCCGTGACCTGTGGCCGATACCGCGAATTCATGGAGGCCGGCGGATATGAGCGCCGCGATCTCTGGAGCGACGCCGGCTGGACCTGGCGCCAGGAAACCGGTGTCACGGCCCCGAGCTACTGGCGGAAAGACGGGGAGAATTGGCTGAAGGACCGGTTCGGCCACGTGGTGGCGGTGGCTTGGGATCACCCGGTCATGCACGTCAACTTTCATGAGGCTGAGGCGTACTGTCGCTGGGCTGGACGGCGGCTTCCGACCGAGTTCGAGTGGGAGGTCGCGGCCTCGTGGGACCCCAAGACGGGCACGCAACGCCGGTACCCGTGGGGGGATGAGGAGCCGACCCCCGACCGAGCCAACCTCGACCAGAAGATGTTCGGAACCGCCCCTGTCGGAGCCTACCCGGGCGGCATGAGCGCGCTGGGTTGCGCCCAGATGCTTGGCGACGTCTACGAGTGGACCAGCAGCAATTTCATTGGCTACCCGGGGTTCCGGAGCTTTCCTTACAAACAGTATTCGGAGGTCTTTTTCGGCACCGAATACAAGGTCTTGCGGGGGCCTTCGTGGGCGACCCGCCCGGCGGTGGCCCGCAACTCGTTCCGCAATTGGGACTACCCGATCCGGCGCCAAATCTTCAGCGGCTTCCGCACCGTCACCGACGACACAACCGCCGAGGGCCGGGCATGAACCGCGCGCCGATCACCGTCGCCATCCACACCCTCGGCCGCGACGCGCGGCAAGAACTCATCGACGACGTTCGAGCGGGACTAACAAAGTTCCCTAAGGCCCTGCCGCCACGCTGGTTCTACGACGACGCCGGCTCCGAGCTGTTTGAGGAGATCACGCGCCTCCCGGAGTATTACCAGACTCGCACCGAAAGGGCGATCCTGGAGCGCTATGCCCAAGACGTCGTGGCGCGAACACGGTCAGCCTCGATCGTCGAGCTCGGGGCAGGGTCATGCACAAAGTCAAGGGTGCTGATCCGGGCTGCCCGAGGGATGGGGACGCTTTGGACCTTCGTCCCTTTCGATATAAGCGAGGCGACCATACGACGTGCCGCCTCGGACCTGGTCGAGGAGTTCCCCGACCTCACAATCTATTGCGTCACCGGTGAGTTCGAGTCCCACCTGCGCCAGATCCCACGCTTCGGGAGCCAACTGTTCGTCTTCCTGGGCAGCACCATCGGCAATTTCGATAGGGAGCAGACCCTTCATTTTCTGGCAGAGGTCCGCGGCTTGATGCAATCTGGCGACTACTTTCTTCTGGGCGTGGACCTCGTCAAGGATCCGACCGAGCTGGTAGCCGCGTACGACGACTCTCACGGCGTGACCGCGCGGTTCAATCTCAACGTCCTGGCGCGCATCAATCGCGAGTTACATGCCAACTTCGACCCGGAAGGGTTTCGCCACGTGGCGGTCTGGAATCCCGACGAGAGCCGAGTCGAAATGCATCTGGAATCGAGGCGCGATCAGGAAGTGTCGATCCCTGACGCCGACATGCTTGTTGTTTTCGCCGAACGCGAGCGAATGCGAACGGAAATCTGCACCAAGTACACCAAGACGGGCGTCGATCGACTGCTTAATGAAACCGGCTTTACGGTTTCCGCCTGGTACTCGGACATGGCCGAACGCTTCGGGCTGGCCCTGGCACACTAAGACAGCGTCAAAGCCTACGTAGCGGCTGTAGGACGGCAAAAGTTCATCGGTCATGCAGCCCTGCCGTACGCGTGATGAAGTCCGCCGAGAATCGAGCGAGTGACAATGACGCCATGCGACTTTGGTGGGCTGGGTACCGGCGTTTGCAAATCCAGCGTGCGGTGGGGTCGGTCACGGTTGTAGTAACGGAGGAACTCGGTGAGCAACGTGAGCAGATGGCGCTCATTCAGCACGATGACGTGGTCAAGACACTCTTGGCGAAAGGTCCGCACTACCCGTTCCGCGACCGAGTTCGCCAGCGGCGCCCGGTAGGGCGTTTTGTGGTCTTCGATGCCAACGCTGGCGAGCTTGCTCCCGAAGTCAGCACCGTACGAGTTGTCCCGATCACGGATTAGGTGTTGCGGTTGACGGCCCCAGGCGGTGGCTTCGATCATCTGCCTCCAGATCCAGGCCGCCGTCGGGCTCGCGGTGACCTTGCACTGAATCAGCTCCCTGCGCTCGTGGCGGATGAAGAACAACACATACAGGGTTTGGAAGCCGATCGTCTGCACCACGAACAGGTCCGCTGCCCAGATGCCCTTGATCTGATTCCGTAGGAACGTTCTCCAGCCCTGACTTCTCTCCCGCTTGGGACCCCGCCATCGATAGCGGCGAATCGATCGATTGCCGACCACGATCGCTAGTTTGAGGAGTTCTCCGCGGATGCGCTCGGTGCCCCACAAAGGGTTGTCACGCGACATTCGAGCAATCAGCTCTCGGACTTCCGGGCTCAGGCGTGGCCGGCCTAGGCGACTGCGCGACCTCCAGCTCCAGTACAGACGCCAACCCCTGCGATGCCAGCCGATCACCGTCTCCGGTTGCACGATCCTCAGTTGACGAGTCCTTCCCTCCGGCCAGAGCCACCGCACCCAGACCCAAAGGATCCGATCCCGGTTTCGCAGACGCGGCTTTCGCTTGCGGCGCAGGA
>WNEY01004173.1_pt1 | contig 10954 bp, 11 predicted proteins | sample 5400531 | NCBI WGS metagenome assembly WNEY01 (sample SAMN13153338, study PRJNA577476) | soil metagenome | isolation source: 200 cm saprolite under Douglas fir tree site 1 | place: USA:California | collected 2015-04-18
ACATCGCATACGGGGTCAACGGCGAGATCGGCGAGGAGGTGCGTCGCACTCCGGGAGGCGGTGCTCAACGACCTGCAGGGGTACGGTCCGCGCGTCGCCGAGTCGGGGCTCGGGCTCATCGCCGACTATCCGTGGTCGGGCCCCGTACGAGGACCTGAAGCTCAAATGAGGCGGTCCAGAACCGGGAGACGAGACTCCTAAAGCAGTCGCCGCGCGCCGATCCAGCGGCGCCGGAACCACTCCTCGTCGAGGCGCGAGACCATGACGACATTGCCGGGCTTCGTGGCGTGGACGAACCGCGTGTCGCCGATGTAGATCCCGCTGTGGCGAAGCCGATCGAAGAAGACGATGTCACCAGGCTCGAGCTCGTCGCGCGAGACCGCCGATCCCAGGCGGTACTGCTTCGCGACACCGTGCGGCAGCGCCACGCCGGCCTGGGCGTAGACGAACAGAACAAAGCCGGAGCAATCGAAGCCCGCGGGCGACGTGCCGCCCCGCTCGTAGGGCGTGCCGACGTACTTCAGCGACGTCGAGACCACGCGGTCTCGCGTGGCAGAGTAGTCCGCTGCCGCGACGGCCGGTGAGCTCTTCGGCGGCGAAGAGGCGCACCCAGCCACTGTCAGGATGGCCGTGATCACGCCGATAATCCAGGATCCCGACGGAGTGCGCTGATCGCCAGGTTCCATCGCTGTACGGCTCGAACAGCAAGAAGAGTGCCGCACCGGACCGCGCTCACTCCGGCGCGTCACTCCTCGAATTTGTGCGCTTATGCCCCGAGGCGGCGAGCCGCGATGACCCCGTGGCACATTGCGCTCGCGGGCGGTGCCACAGCGACGTGCCGACCGCGCAGCCCCGGCGCGAGATTCTTCGTGTGTGTGTTCCTCGAGATGCGCACCCTCGGCGAAGTCGTCGCGGCGTCGGCCGCGAAGATTTTACATGGTTTGCGCTGCACAACTTACACGGCGTCGGCCCGCCGAACATCCACAGCCCATCGATCACGGAACGTCAACCGTCCGATTTCGCACGACCTCTCCTGGATTCTCCTCAGCGTGGCACGAGCGTGGCACAGCGGCTGCTGTGAGGCGAGCGGCGTTGCGATGGGGCCCGTCGTCCTGACCCTCGGGCTGCGGGTGGCCGACTGAGCCGACGACGCTCAGCGGGTGGCGTACGGTGCGGGCAGCGCGGCATCCGTCGGCAACACGGAACCCCTCGGCGGCGAGAGGAAGCTCGTGGCGCGCGCGTCACAGCGAAGCGGGGCTGCCCGCTGACGTCGGGCAAAGCGGAAAGCCCATGGGGGAACGTGTGATGGAAGCGGTAAGCGCAACACGCGAAGCGATCGGCTCACTCGATCCCAGCTGGGTCGCGGCCATCGGCGGCTGGCTCACCGGCCTGGCCGGCTGGAGCGCGGTCGCCATTCAACGGAGGAAGCTCGGGCGCCTTCGCACAGAAAACCGGACCAGCTGGCAATACGCCTTCGTCACCTACCACCGGGCCTACTTCTTGCCGTTCGCCGAGACGATCCGTGTCGCGTATCAACGCTTCATCGACGGACGACTAGGCGTTCCGCTCACGTGGGAGCAAGCGACACACCAGGCGCGATGGCCGCGCAACACCCCTCTCCCGCCCGGGGAGCCGCTACGTGAATGGCGATCCCGCCATGGGACCGCCCTGGACCGCGAAGACGAGTTTCTTCTACGCTTTTGTGAGGCGATTTACCCACCTGCCGAGGCCTGGAATCTCCAGTCACCTCGGGCGCGATCGATCATGACACCAGAGGAATTTGACGTCTTCCACAGGGCGCGCGCCGGGCTCGCCGACTATTTTCACCAGTGCGGGAGGCGGCGAGCCCGGTGGCCGGAGTTCGAGCAGTTTCTCGAGCACGAGGTCAGGGCAAATCACTACTATCGGGTCAAGATCGTCGCGTACCTCGAAATCGCCCTCGCGCGAGCGCGGGCAGCCGACTTCCCCGAGGCTAATCGAGAGCACGTGGGTCTCTTTCAGCTCGGCCGCAAATGGCGGGTGGACGACACGAGGGACGAGAAGCTTGCTCTGCCGTCGACCGACTTGCCGGAGAAACTTCACGTTCGGCGGCGGTCTGCGTGACCGTTCCACCCGCGCACGGTCAGGACCCCGGTTGCGACCGCGCGAGGACCCAGCGGCGGAGCAGGAAGTACTCGTTGAACGGCCGGTCGTCGGCGAGGGCCGGCGCCCGCGGCGCGAGGCCGGTCAGCGCTGCCAGCGGCATCTCGTGCCCCAGCAGGCGCGCGAAGTTGCCTTCGACGGTCGGCTCGATCGGCCACTCGATCAGGTCCCGCGCGGCGCGGGCCGGCAGACGCTCGACGAGCTCCGCCACGGAGTAGCGCGGGATCGGCCGATCGCTGGCGAGGTAGTGAACGCCGAGCACCTGCAGCGGCGGGCCGGGGTTCACGGAGGGAAACGCGCGGACGTGGGGGAACGAGGCTTCGAGCGCCCGGGTGACCGACGCCACCGTGCCGAGGTCCGTCGTCGGGATCCACTGCTGGAGGATCCCGCCCGGGCGCAGCCGCGTCCGCGCCAGCGTGTAGAACTCGCGCGAGTAGAGGAGGCTCGATCCCGCGGCCTCGGGCGGGTTCGGCGGGTCGATCGTGATCACGTCGAAGGTGTCGGGCGACCGCTCGAGGAACCGGCGGCCGTCGTCGATGACCACGCGCGCGTTCGGCAATCGCATCAGCTCCCGCGCGTCGGCGTGGAAGTACGGGAAGAATTCCGGCACGCTCGGCACGAGCTCCACCGCTGTGGCGCGGATGTCCCACGACAGCAGCGAGCGGAACGTGGTGCCCATCCCGAAGCAGATGACGAGCGCGTCGGCGGGCCGGCGCTCGAGGAACGCGAGCGGCACGTGCGCCATATACTTCGTGACCGGCGTCAGCACCGTCGTCGACGTGCCGTTGATGAGCAGGTCGCGCGTCATCCCGGTCCCGGTCACGATCACCGTCGCCGTGTGATCGCGTCGGACCTGGCGCTCCGGGTAGCGTGTCTCGAAGCTCTGGGTGGAGAGGACGACGATCGCCGCGAGCCCGAGCGTGACCGGTACCCACGCCACCCGACCGAGCGACGGCGGTCCGTCCGCGCCGACCAGCGCCGGGCGGACGATACCGGCGGCGGCCGCGACGAAGAGCGGTAGCGCGAGCAGGACCAGCGCCGTGTGCTCGCCGACGGCGGGCAGCAGGACGAAGCCCGCGAGCAGCGGGCCGGCGATCGAGCCGAGCACGTTCACCGCGTAGGCGGCCCCCGCGCGATCGGGACGTCCCGCCGACCACCGGTCGACCAGCATCGGCGTCAAGATCCCGACCGCCGCGCAGAACGGCGTCACGCCGAGCAGCAGCCTCACCGGCGGCGGCATCGCGAGGCGCGGGTCGGCCGCCACGAGCGGCAGCAGGCCCGCGACGCCCGCGACGAGCCAGGCGAGCCCGCCGGCGCGCGCGCACGTCTCGGGCCCGATCCACGTCCGGTAGAGACGCGAGCCGAGGAACGTCGCGACGAGGTACATCGCGAGGATGCCCGCGAAGGCGTAGACGAGGTTGCCGAGATAGGGCGTCAGCTGGCGGATCCACACGACCTCCATCGCCATGCTGACGAGGCCCGTCACGAACAGGCCGGCGAGCACGGTCGGACGCATCGCGGCCGTCTCCGGCGGCGCGGCCGGAGCGGTCGCCATCGCCGGCGCCCGCGCGAGCCGTCGGCTTCGCGCGAACGCGGCCGCGGCGACGAGGACGTTCACTGCGACCGCGATCGCCAGCGTCGCGCGGAACCCGAGCAACTCGACGAGGACGAACGCCGACGCGAGCGTGCCGCACGCCGCACCGAGCACGTTCGCCAGGTAGAGGAAGCTGAACGCGCGCGCGCCCGCGTCCGGATGCGCGGTGCGGATCGCCGCCATCGCGAGCGGGAACGTCGCGCCCATGGCCGTACAGCACGGCAGCAGCGTCAGCGCAACGAGAACACCGGAGACGAGGTGATAGGCGGCCGAGTCCCACGCGAGCGTCGTGCCCGACGCGGCGAAGAAGGCATGGCCCGTGCGGAGCCCGGACGGAACGGCGAGCGCGAGGACGCCGATCGCCGCTTCGGCGGCCGCGTAGCGCACGAGCCCGCGGCGGGCATCGACCCCGCGCGCGCTCAGGCGGCCGCCGAGCCAGCTGCCGAGCGCGAGCCCCGCCATGAACACCGACAGCACGATCGACACGAGCGGCGTCGTCACGCCGAAGGCGGCCATGGCGAGCCGGAGCCAGACGACCTCGTAGACGAGGCCCGCGAACCCCGAGCCGAGGAAGAAGAAGAACCACCAGGTCAGGGACAGACGACCGGTCGCGCCGGGTAATATCACGCAACGGCTATAGTACAATCCGCCCCGCGAACATCCCGGATGAAATCCGACGCATGCGCGCGCACGCGAACGGCGCTTGCTTGTGACGTTGAAGCATCTCAGTCAGGAAGTGGTTGTCGGCCGGCTGGTTCGAGTGGGTGCGTACAAGTTCCGCTTCGGACAGACGCTCCAGCGGGTAGCTGCTCATCGTCCGGTTCCCTTCGGCCCGCGCGGGTCCACGTTGCCGGGGAGGCAGGTCGTGGTGACGTCGGTTCGCAAGACCCCATCGCTGTAAGCCACCCGCTGCCGGGCCTCCTCGCATTGCGTCCGCGTATCCCACCCACCCATGGGAGTCCAGCCTGATTGAGTCCAGCCAGCGCTCGGCTGTGGGTAGGCACACAACCCACGCGCACTCGGCGTAGGCCGTCGCAGCCGAGGTGAGTAGATAGAACATGACGAGCAGCGGAGCTTTTCGTGCGAGTTGCATCATCGGTTGCCCTCCTCGGCGGTCGCTCGCTTCACGTTGACGCGCTTGAAGGCGTCCCAACTTCGCACCTCTGCGCTGGTGGTTTTGGTCGATCCTCTGGACACGCGCGCGGACGATCCTTCCGCCCGCAGCGGAAGCTCCATCGACAGGACTCGGGTGGTGCAGGCTCCGGCTTCTTCTCGGGTCGTGGCCTAGAGACTCTTCCGGACGCCTTCTGTCTTTATCGATGAGCTCGCGCCCTCCTCCAATCGCGGAACATCAGCGTTAGACCCGCAAACACAAATAGCGTCGCAATGACCAAGACGGGCGCTGCCTTCGTGACAGGTATCACCTCAATCATGCCAAAATACAGCCGCCGCGGCATGGCAAATAGGAAGCCGAAAGCCACGAGTAGCCGTCCGAGCCACGGGGAGCCGGGGAGCTTGTTACGCCTGCCTGCCACGGCGTTCGCTCCCACCCGGTGTCCGTCGCGCTCGTGACCGAGTGCTCCATGCCGGTCGTGTAGAACGTCGCCCCTGCGTTCTTCACCCTTCGAGCAGGCGACAACAATCGGCCACTCCCCCAGCGTTGTGTTTGACCCCCACTCGCCATTGCCACACCCAGGCCCTTCCCATCGGCCATCTTCGGACCCAGGCCCTTAGCCCGCGAGGGACCGGACTTGTAGAGGACGATAATCAAGCAGCTCGCCCCGGGCGTGGTCTGGATCTCCAGCGTTGCGTCACTAGAGGGTGCGGCTGGCGACGAGAGTGAGACGACGGAGACGCGAAGATCGGCTGCTCAGATCGCACTGGCCGTGAGGGCAAGGAGCAGGGTGATGACGGTAACGTGTACCGACGTGACCCACCGCTCGAACACCACCCCGCACGGGCACGCCACGGTGGGCAGGTAGCCGTTCTAGGCGGGCTCCGATCCGTCGCTGGCTGACGTGCGGCGCCGTGCTGGTGCGCGTCGTGACCTTCAGCTAGACTCCCCGGCAGTTGTCCTCTAGCGAGGTGCTCATGCCGCTGACGGCCTTGCTCTCAGCTTCACGTCGTGCAATCCGCGGTCGGGGCGCACAGAGCTTAGGGCCGGGTCGCCGCCGCGCGCTTGGCCACATGCAGCGATGAAGATTGATCGCCTCAGCCAGTACGCGAGAGTCTTGCTTCTTGGCAGCGGACCAGGTGATCGAGTAGCGCATAGGAATGAACGCCCTGAGAAAGAGAGGCCCCATGCACTTCATCTTGTTCATCCTGATCGGGCTGATCGCGGGTGCGTTGGCCGGCCGAGTGGTGAGCGGTCATGGGTATGGGATGCTCGGCGACCTGGTTGTGGGGGTCATCGGCGCGTTCCTGGGCGGCTGGCTCTTCGCCGTGGCCTTCGGGGTGGTCGGCGGAGGCTTCATAGTCAGCTTGCTCACCGCCTTCGTCGGGGCGGTCATTCTGCTCTGGGTAATTCGACTGGTTGCGCCGGGCCGCGTCTAGAATCCGGCCAAGAAGCTAGACGCCCACACACAGTCGTGACTGACCGCCTCGGCCGCCTGCTCCTCGTCACGCTGGGAAGCCCTCTTTGACTTCCAATCACTGGTGGCCGGGCTGCGTGCTCGACCAACGCGGCCAGCCTGAGAGCAAGCCCTCGGGCGTGACCAAGCCCAGATTCGTTTCTGCCCCAATGTTGAGGATCATCCGTGTATTTCGGTTGGCTCGATACACGGCATTCCTTTCCTCGCGGGGAGTCATCTTCTCAATTCATCGATCGCTTGAGTACCTTTTCGCTCAACCGGTGAATCAAACGAGAGGCTTTCATCTTTGTTACGAGGACGTCAGCGGCAGCAACGCTACATGAGGCCGGACCATGCGCTTCGTTGTGCTCGACCCAGAGGCCAATTGCTGAGAGCCGCCTTCGGTGGTCTGGCATCGGGCGGGTGGCGGTCGGCATGGCGCCCCAGGGCTACGATCTCCAACTCACGCGGTACGACGAGCGCGGCTGGCGGGCGACGTTCTACACAACCGGGATGGAGCACTCGCTCACGAGCGCGACGGCGTCATCGTGGGAGCCGACGCAGTGGCGAGCGGTCCAGCGGGCGGCCTGGGAGGCGATCGGAAATTTGAAGACGCTCGATCTTGAGGTTCTTAGACGAAGGACGGGGGAGAACGCGTGATGGACGAGGAACGACGATCGTGGCGACGAGGGCTCTGGCGGCTGGTCAAGGCGCTCGGTTGGCTGGTGGCGCTCATGCTGATCGTCCAGCAGGCATGGTGGGCGCCCTTCCGTGCCGAGGTGGCGCGGACCCGGGTGATCGACCGTTTCCAACAGGACCGAAAGTCACGAGTCATCGCGATGATCCACCGGCAGGACACGCAGAGCCTCTTCGGCGTGCCGGTCAGCCAGTCGATCACGATCGAGGACTCGGAGGCGATCCTCCGCGCGATCCGCCTGACCCCACCCGAGCAGCCCCTCGATCTCATCCTTCACACGCCGGGCGGGCTCGTGCTCGCCGCCGAGCAGATCGCCAAGGCGTTGGTGGAGCGCAAGGGCAAGGTGACGGTGTTCGTACCGCATTACGCGATGAGTGGAGGCACGCTGATCGCGCTCACGGCCGACGAGGTCGTAATGGACCCCAACGCCGTGCTCGGGCCCGTCGACCCTCAGATCGGCGGGTTGCCCGCAGCCTCGATCCTGAAGGTCCTCGAACTCAAGAGGCCGGCGCAGATCAGCGACGAGATGCTGGTGCTCGCGGATATGGCCGCCAAAGCGCGGCTCCAGGTCGCGGCCTTTGTCGCCGAGATCCTCCTGAAGCACCACCCCAAGGACCGGGCCGCGGCGCTCGCGATCGTGCTCACCGAAGGGCGCTGGACCCACGACTTTCCGATCACGATTGAGGCCGCCCGCCAACTCGGCATTCCGGTGTCCGTGAATGTGCCGCCCATCATCTACGAGCTCATGGACCTCTACCCCCAGGGCAGCGCGGGCCGGCCGTCGGTCCTCTACGTACCCACCCGCCGTGACCGAGGCTCCCCGCGTGAGTCGACTGGCTCGCCGCCGGCCCGTGCGCCGGAACAGAAGTAGCGGCGGGCGCCACCGGCCACACGCCGCGTCCTGCCGATGGAGCTTCAAGTCGTGACCGCCTCGTCGACGAGACCGGGGAGTGGGAAGTCGTCAGCCAGCCGTACACCACAGCAGGCGGGCAGAACGCCCGCGTTCGCGTCAACAGGGTCAGCGAGCCCGGCGCTACCGCGCTAAGAACGTGGGGTGCACGAGCGCATCAACGTGAAACGCCGCCGCATGGCGCTTGACTCATCGATCCGCGAAATGCGCTAATCTCGCGTCGCATGAGGGCCGGCGAACGGCGCCGACCGTGTAGTCCATGGGGATGCTCGAATGCCTCGGAGAACCGACATGGGGAACGATAGCAGGGAGCGAAATCGACTGTGCGGCGGACTGCTCGGGTGCGGTGATGACGGCGGCCGCCAGTACATGGTGGAGCCCGACGCGGTGGAGGCGGCGCTTACAACTCGCACGGGTGACCGGCTCCAGCACATGGACGAATTGAACCAGGAGGCGCTGGAGCCTTATGTGGCCACGTATCGGGTGTCGCGCCGGCGGCTGGTCGGCGCCGGGGGCCTGCTCAGTCTGTTGGCCACGGTCGCGCCGACCAGTCTCCTGACCGCGTGTTCGGCACTCCGAGGCGGCATCGCCGCGTCTGGGGGACGGGTCCACACGGTGGAGTCCACGGCGGAAACGGTGCGTCTGGGCGCCTTCGACGCAACTCGACCCGACGTCGTACAGATCGACTCCGGCGACACCGTGGTATACCCCAACACCTGGACCCACTTCATGAACCGGTTCCAGCCCGGCGTCTCGATCCAGCAACTCGCCCAGTTTCGCCGTGACAACCCGGGTCGGGGCCCGCACTCGATCATCGGCCCGGTCGCCGTCAAGGGCGCCCAGCCGGGTGACATGCTGAGCATCCGGTTCCTCAAGCTCACGCCGCTCGACTGGGGCGCGAATCTCAATAACCCCGGAGACCTGAAGACCGGCGCGCTCCCCGACGAATTCCCCGAGGGCCAGATCAAATTCATCGACATCGACGTGCCGCGGAAGGTCGCCCGGTTCTCGCCGTCGATCACGCTGCCCATCGGGCCGTTCCAGGGAACGTTCGGCGTCGCGGCGCCCGAAGATCGCGAGATCGTCGGCCGAATCGGGCCCGGTATCGTGAGCTCCGTGCCCCCCGGGCCCCACGCCGGGAACATAGACCTGCGCGAGCTGCAGGAAGGAAGCATCCTGTACATCCCGGTCTGGCAACCCGGCGGCAAGATCTTTACGGGGGACTCCCACGCGCTTCAGGCGGACGGCGAGGTCAATCTCACCGCGCTCGAAACCGGCATGCGGGAGGTTCGAGTGCAGGTCCACCGCCATGAGCAGCCGGGCTGGGAGTGGCCGTTCGCGGAGAATGACAGCCACTGGATGGCGATGGGCATGCACCGCGACCTGAACGAGGCGTTCCGCATTGCCCTCCGCAACACGATCGCGTTCCTCAGCCGCCGCGCGCGCCTGACCCGTCACGACGCCTACGGCCTCGCGAGCATGGCCGTGAACTTCCGCATCACGCAGGTGGTAGACGTCAACCAGGGTGTCCACGCGATGATTCCCAAGGAAATCTTCGCGCGCGAACTGCGCGAGACGATGCGGGTAGCATAGAGCGCATCATGACGGCAGCATCCGAGTGGCCGCGGGAGGTCTATTAAGCTCGAACATCATCAAAAAGGAAAGCATACGATGATGCGACTCGCTCGCTGGCCTGCCTGGTCACCTTCCCGCGCTGTTTCCCCGACACCGACATGACATCGCGCACCGCTCTGGTCCTTGCTGCCGTGCTTCTCGCTGGCTGTGCCGCGAAGAACACCCCGCAACAGGAGCGGACGTGGGCGGCCTATGAGGCCTGCAAGGCCGAGGGCCGTGTCACGCATGTCTATATCGACCGGGTTGAGCCGGATGGCCGAGCGCGGTGGGCCGCCACCAGTAGCCCATACGGGCTGCAGGAGCTAGAGGCGTGTATGCGAGAGCAGTTCGCGAAGACGCAACGGCCATGATGATCCTGAACGACGCTGACGCTCGTCTCTGGCATCCCTGGCTCCGCATCAACCGCGTCCTGCGCGCGACGCTGCACGAGGGCCGGAGCGCGGCGGCGTGGCCGCAGGTCAAGACCGAGTTCACGAAGGCGCTCGCGCTAGAGAGTCAGACCCGCCCCGACTGTCAAAGAGCGACTTCATAGCGTGTCGATGCGTGGTGTGAATAACCATCGCTGTTCTTTTCTGCCTCTCGTAGCTGTGTCACCGCTTCTCGAATAGCTCTTCAACGGCCCCTCCACGACTGAGGATCTTGAAGTCTAGAATGCGGATCTCATAAGGACCCGCGCCGTGACGATTGACTGCCGGTGTCCCAACGCGAGTAGCCGTCAGCAAACGCCGATAAAGTCACCTGCTTGGCGAACTGCGGTGGGCAGCACCTCTTTGAGGTCAGTTTTGAGGTCAGTCCGCTGATAGTTCAGGATGTCGCCAAGATCATTCTTGATGACTACCAAAACCCAAACTTTGCAACGGTATGCTCATCTCTCCCCATCCCACCGACGCACAGCTAGCGAGCGGCTCGTCACTCGTCAGAGCGCGCCGGAAAGGGCCCCGCTGGCTGGACCGGAGTAGCACCGTGAGCAGTACCGAGGGCGGCCACCAAATCGAACGCGTCTAGCAACTACTGGAGAAGATTGGCTCCCCGGGCTGGGCTCGAACCAGCGACTTCCTGATTAACAGACGAGGGGCGGTGATGAGCCGCCCCTCCAGTCTTCTCGCTCACTTACATGTAACTGCTCGATCTGCTTCGCGCATCTCACGCCGAGCATTCGCGACAGAAGCGCACTGTCGCGACACTCACACACTCAAGATCACAACGTTTTCGCACTCGGATAGCGCAAGATAACGCAAAGCAACTGGGCGCCACCGGAGGCCGACCCATCCGCGGCGGAACCCCGACGCCCGGGAAGACCTAGGCTGAGGCGACCCGTGGTGTACGGACCCGCGATATCAAAGAACGCGGTTCAAGATAGACAGCGTTACGCATGGAGGTCCGCCACGTGCCGAAGGATCGCGATG
>WNEY01005326.1_pt1 | contig 10954 bp, 12 predicted proteins | sample 5400531 | NCBI WGS metagenome assembly WNEY01 (sample SAMN13153338, study PRJNA577476) | soil metagenome | isolation source: 200 cm saprolite under Douglas fir tree site 1 | place: USA:California | collected 2015-04-18
GGGTGGGCAAATTTCTCAAAACCTGCACCTACCAAAAAGTGCTCACCGACGAAGCGAGCGCCATGATCGGCGAAACTTGCTCGCGGCTCTGCATCCTCGAGGGTTTCTCCGGCCACGCCGAGCAGGCCAACGTGCGCGTTCGCCGCTATGGCCGCCGCAACGTCGCCTATGCGCAGGCGGCGGAGTAAATATCCTGTCCGTCGACCTCGCGAAAACGCCCTCCTTCCGCCTTGACGGCCGGCGCGCGCTGGTCACCGGCGCCGGGCGCGGCATCGGGCTCGCCGCGGCGGCGGCGCTGGCGGAAGCGGGCGCGGCGGTGACGCTCGCCGCGCGCAGCCGCGGCGAAATCGAGGAGGCGGCGGCGGCGATCCGCGCGCGCGGGCAAAAAGCGACCGCGCTCGTGCTCGACGTGACCGATCTCGCCGCCGTGCGGCAGGGTATCGAAGCGGCGCCGCCCTTCGAGATTCTGGTGAACAACGCCGGCACCAACCGCCCGGCGCCGTTCGTCGAGGTGAAGGTCGAGGACTTCGACGCCATCTTCGCGATCAACCTCCGCGCCGCCTTCTTCGTCGCGCAGGCGGTGGCGCGGCGGCTCGTGGCGGAAAAGCGCGCGGGCTCGATCATCCACATCTCCTCGCAAATGGGCCACATCGGCGGCGCGCGGCGCACGGTTTACAGCGCCAGCAAGCACGCGCTCGAGGGCTTGACCAAGGCGATGGCGATCGAGCTCGGGCCGCACGGCATCCGCGTGAATTCGCTCGCGCCCACCTTCATCGAAACGCCGTTGACGCGGCCGTTTCTCGCCGACGAGAATTTCCGCAACGACGTGCTCGGCAAGATCAAGCTCGGGCGGCTCGGCCAGGTCGAGGACCTGATGGGCGCGATCGTGTTTCTTGCCTCCGACGCCTCGTCGCTGATGACCGGCACCTCGTTGCTCGTCGACGGCGGCTGGACGGCGGAATGAACTAGCCGATCTCCTGCCACGCGCCGTTGGCGGCGGTGGAGCGGAACAACGCGTCGAGCGCCGCCACCGTGTGCAGGATTCCTTCGTCGTCGATCTGATATTTCCCTTCTCCCAACGCCGCGCGGGCGAACGATTCGAGATTGAGGCCGACGTGGTTGAGATTGAGGCCGACGTGGTTGGTCGTGTCGAGCTCGGTCGTTTCGATCCCCCGGCCGGGGCGGCGCGTGGCGATTCTAGTCTCGCTCAGGCTTTCGGCCCACAGTTCCGAGCCGTAGATCGCGAGCCGCCAGCGGTAGGGCGTCTTGAGCGTGGTCGCGATCGTGCCGGTGGCGCCGTTGGCGAACTCGAACAGCGCCGAAGTGGTGTCGCCGGATTCGAGCGGCAGCGCGCGCCGCGTCGACCGCGCGGCTATCCGCCGCATCGGCCCGATCAAAAAGCCGAAGCAATCGATGAGATGGATGCCCATGCCGGTGACGGCGCCGGCCTTCGTCTCCTCCGGCGCCGAGCGCCAGTCGCCGGCCGGCTGATTGGCGAGCCAATCGTGGCTGAAGTGGCCTTCGGCGTGCATGATGGTGCCGAAGCGGCCTTCATCCATCAGTTCGCGCAGGCGGCGGATCGACGGCCACAGACGGCGGTTGTGGCCGACGCCGAGCGCAACATTGGCCGCCCGACAAGCGGCGAGTGCGGCTCTCGCATCGGCGAGCGAAAGCGCGAAGGGCTTTTCGCAGAATACATGCTTTCCCGCCGCCGCCGCGGCCTCGACCTGGCGGCGGTGCTGGCTGTGCGGCGTCGCCAGCACCACGGCGTCGATCTTCGGATCGGCGAGCACGTCGTCGTAGGAGGTGCCGATCGCCAGCCCCGTTTTGGCGGCGAATTCTCGCGCCAATTCCGGCTCCAGGGTGACGGCGCGCGAAAAGCGGATGAATGCGCTCGTCTCCTGCACGGAGCGGACGAGCTCTTTTCCCCACCAGCCGAGGCCGATCACCGCCGCATTCAACATTTGCGAATTCTCCTCGCCCGCCGTCTCCGCATGCGATAAGCGGAAATTCAATCTCCATGCAAGCGAGGCCGCCATGCGAATACCCGAGTGGAAACCGGAGGACCTGACGCCGGCGCAGCGCCGGGTGCATGATGCGATCGTCGCCGGGCCGCGCGGGCGGGTGGTGGGGCCGCTGCGGGTGTGGCTCCTGAGCCCCGAACTTGCCGAGCGGGCGCAGGAACTCGGCGCGTTCTGCCGCTTTGGCACCCGCCTGCCGCCGCGGCTCTCCGAGCTTGCGATCCTGGTGACGGGCGCGTTCTGGCAAGCGGGCTTCGAATGGCACGCTCACGCGCCGATCGCGCTTGCGGCCGGTGTTCCCGCCGACGCCATCGAGGCGATCCGCCTCGGCCGGGCGCCGAACTTCGCGCGCGTGGACGAGCGGTCGGTCTATGAGTTTTCTCGCGAGCTATGGACGAGACGCCGGGTATCGGATGCGACGTATCGGCGCATCGCCGATTTACTCGGGAATGAAACCGTGGTCGAACTGGTCGGCATTTTGGGCTATTACGGACTGATCTCGATGACGATCAACGCGTTCGAGGTGCCGCTGCCGCAAGATGCGGATCAACCCTTTCCTTAAAGCGCTGCCGGGAGATTCGACATGAGCAAGACCAAGAAGGGTGCCGTGGGCATTATCGGTCTTGGCATCATGGGCGGCGCGTTCGCGCGCAGTCTCGCGGCGGCCGGCTGGCAGGTGACGGGCTTCGATATCGATTCGGCGCGCTCGTCCGAATTGTCGCAGACCGGCGTCGAGATCGCGCCGGATGTAGCCGCGCTCGCGCAATCGGTGCCGACGATCATCACCAGCCTGCCGACGCCGAAGGCGCTCGAACACGTCGTGCGCGAGATCGCGGCGGTCAAAGGGAAGAAGCTCGTCGTCGCCGAAATGAGCACCTTCGCGCTCGAGGACAAGGCGAGCGCCGAAAAAATCCTCGCGGATGCCGGCCACGTCCTGCTCGATTGTCCCGTCAGCGGCACCGGCGCGCAGGCCCAACACAAGGACCTCGTCATCTATGCGAGCGGCGAGCGCGCGAGCATCGCCGCGCTCCGCCCGCTGTTTGCGGATTTCTCCCGCCAGGTTCACGATCTCGGCCCCTTCGGCAACGGCAGCCGGATGAAATACATCGCCAACCTCCTGGTCGCGATCCACAACGTCGCCGCCGCCGAGGCATTGGTGCTCGGCATGAAGGCGGGGCTCAACGCGCAGAAGGTCTTCGACGTGATCTCGACCAGCGCCGGCACCTCGCGCATGTTCGAGGTGCGCGGGCCGATGATGGTGGCGGGCGAATACGACGAGGTGACGATGCGGGTTTCGCTGTGGCAGAAGGATCTCGACATCATCGGCGCGTTCGCCAAGGCGCTGGGCTCTCCGACCCCGACCTTCGATGCGACGCTGCCGGTCTATGCCGCGGCGCTTGCCGCGGGCTATGGCGCGCAGGACACCGGCTCCGTTTGCGCCGTGCTCGAAGAGAAGGCCGGCGTCAAGCGCGCCTGATCAGCGGCGCAGCAAATCGCAAGCGCGGCTAGAGCGTGGACTCATAAACGGACGGCCAAATGCTGACGCTGGCGTGCCGACGAATGTCCGCTTTCGGGGGTAGCGGACATCACGCGGGCATCGCGAAAGCATCGCGAATGACCCAAAGCAGACATCAGCGACGCGGCCACCAAACAAAAACCCCCGCGCGAGGCCGGGGTTTCTAGCTCGGCAGGAAAACAATAACGCCGGGGGTAATTATTTAAGCAATCACCAACAAGAAAAAGGACAAAAAGGGCCAACCTCAGGCGAATGCGATTACTTATTAGTCGCCGCCATCATCGCCGCCGCCGTTTCCGCAGTCCCTTGTGGGTACGGTGGTGTAAACCCATGTGCAGTCGTGCAAGTAACGTGGTTTGCTACCAGCTTGAGAAGTTATGACAGTAGAAAGAGCGATAGCAGCCGTCATCGCGACAAGGATCAGACTTTTCATAACTAAATTCTCCGATGAGAGACCGTGAGGTCTTTTTGGCCGAGCAGCACAAACGGGGAATCGCACCCAGCAGTCATACTCGCCCTCGGGTATTAATTCGATGTAGTGGCCGCGCGGCGGTTAGTGGCGACGAAATGCCGCGCTTCGGAAAGTGATACTCGCAAAGAATTAAGAAACAGCCCGGGGAAATTCCCCGGGCCTAAACCACGCATGCACCTAGTTACTCAGTTACTCAGTCGCCGCCGCCACCACCACCGCCGCCACCGCCGCCGTTTCCACAGTCCTTTGCGGTTATCGTGGCGTAACTCCCAGTGCAGTCCTGCGGATAGCGCGGGTTGGCCTGAGACGTAACGATAGTAGAAAGAGCGATAGCAGCCGTCATCGCGACAAGGATCAGACTTTTCATAACTAAAAAACTCCGTTGAGAGACCTCCCTTTGGTCGAGAGGCATAAAAAGTAATCACATGCAAAAGTTAATTTTGACTAAAACTTAGCATTCATCAGGCTTGTGACGTTTGGGTAGTGCCTCAGACTGAGGTACTAGCGACGTTTGCGCTGGCGAGAAAAGAGGCCGCCAATTGTTTAGGATGGGTTGTGTCCGCTGTTGGCACTTCGCGTCATCCGCCGCATTGCAGCGTATTGGTCGCTTTCGGTGCGAAGCGGACAAGTACAAACTTCGGCCCTGACCAACTAGGTCGTGAATGACCCAAAGCGGACATGCTGGATCATCGAGCGGCCATGAGTTCTGGTCCTGCAAGGGTCGTCGAGTCAGAGTCTCTCATCGCCGAATTTCGCCGCCATCCAGTCGAAAAAATCGGCGTGCCAGAGGGCTTGTGCACCGATCTGGCAGTGCTCCGCGCCGCCGGTGGAGCGATCGTAAATTTTGGTCGTGACGCTGCGCGCGGCCGTCAGCGCCTTCTCGAATTGCGCCACCTGAGCAACCGGCACAAAGTGATCTTCCGCGCCAGCCAAGATCAGCACGTCGCCCTTAATCCGCTGCGCCACGCCGGCAAGCGTGTATTTTTGCAATGCCGTGACCGTGTCGAGTGGATGCTTGGTTCCGGTTGTCCACATGCCGTTGCTCACTCTCCAAGCGAAGCCCGGTGACAGCGCCGCATTGGCGCGGATCATTAGATCGACGACCGCAACCAGGCCATGATCACGCAGCCAGAACACGGCCGGCGGCGCAGAGACCACGGCCCCTAGGTCGAACAGCACATCCCAGGCAACCACGCCGTCGAAGCGCTCATCGAAGGCTGCCGCGCGCGGCGCCAGATAGCCGCCCAGGCTCGCGCCGACGAGGACCATCTTCTCGGGTCGCGCGTGGCCCGCGAGGAAGGCGTCGACGACCGCTTTGGTCGGCTTCTCCCATTCATGGGTGAACGTCAGGCCCTGATCGCGCAGCACCGATCCCTGGCCGGGCCCATCATATGTCAACACCTCGTAGCCGTGCTCATGCGCATCTTTGACGAGCAGGAAGTAGAGTTCCTCGAGGGTGGAATCGAAGCCTCCACAAAAGACGATGAGCGGCCTGTTGGGATCGCTCTCGACAGCCGGGTAGTAGACGGCCTCAAGGTGATGGCCCTCACCATACGGCACCTTGATCCGCTGATAGGCGACGCCCATCGCATCGAGCCCAGCGTAAAAGTATTGAACGTTCTTGGCCGCCGACACCGGCCGCTTGGGGTCGTCGGGCAAAAGGAAAAATTCCGCCGTGCGATAGTAGTTGTGGGCGCGCAGCAGGGCGCGGCCCTTGGCGATCCGATCCGTGGTCGCGCTTGCCAGACGTGCGACCCGATCGCCCGTCTCCGACCAGGCCCTGAACCATCCTTGGGCATCGCCCGATCGGATATGCTTCACCGTTTCGAGGACCTCGGACGTTTCCGCTCCATCCGAGGCCACGTCGTTCAGAACGCGCAATGTCTGGAAGTGATAGGTTTGATCCGCGAAGAATCGGCCTTGCCCGACATCCGAGCGACCGAAAACTGCGTACGCGACAACCCCAATTGCCAGAGCTCCGATCAGAGCAAGCGGTTTCGGGTTCGATCGGAACATGTGGCCCCCATCTGCCAAAAGCAATTTGGCCTGCGTTTATGATCTTGCATATTTCGGTCTTTAACGCAGCTGACGGCTTCCTCGATTAGTGCGTTGTCGCCGCTCATCGTCTCTCATCAAACCCGCCTGATCCACGCACTCTGTTTAACGGTACTATTTTGCCCGACATCACAACCCGCTGCATGTCGCCTAAGCAAGGGCATAAGCTTCCTCACCACCGCGCGATGTTCGCTAATGGCACGAAGCCACATGTCTATCGCGTTGACGAATGTCCGCTGTGTGGAGAATAGCGGACATAGCGCATGGCGTTCTTATGAATAAACGCTCTAGCTAGCGGCGCAGAAAGTCCCAAGCGCAGCTGTTTAGCTGCGCAGAAAGTCCATGGTGGCGGTCTCGCGCATCACCGCCTCCGGCGTGCGGTAGCGCTCGGCCGAGCGGCGCTCGTCCTCGGTGCGGAAGCGCGCCTGCATGTAGGCGCCGAGGTGGCGGGCGCGCTCGATGATGCGCTTGCCGATTCCTGCGCGCGCTCGATCGAAAGCCCGCAAGGCGGCGTTCGTGTCGGCGTTTGCTTCCAGTGCCGCGACGAGGGCGATCGCATCGGCGGCGGCCTTGGCGACGCCGGCACCCACATGCGGGCGCGCGACGAAGGCGGCATCGCCGAGGATCGCCGTCCGGCCGAACGCCATCTTCGGCGATTCGAGATCGTAGATCGGCTGCAGGAAGGGCTGCGGGGTCAGTGCGACCATTTCCTGGAATTGCGGCGCCAGCACCCGCGCCGATGCGGTGCGCAGCGCGCGGATGTTTTCCGCCCGCACCAAGGGCGGCGGGATCGAGCCCGGATGCGTGTGGCCGCTGCCGTCGGTGAGCAGCCGATGCAGCCCGTGCTCCTCGTCGGCGGGGCGGTACCAGACGAAATTGTAGCGGCGCTCCCCGCGCTGGAGCTCGTTGGCGGGGCCGGCGACCGGATAGCCGAGCATCTGCTCGCCTTCGGGCAGGCAGAAAGAAAAATACTCGAACAGGTCGGCGTGCGTGCGCGCGCTGATTTCGCGCTCCGGCACGAGACCGCGCCAGGCGACGTAGCCGGCGTAGAGCGGCTTCGCCTCGGGCAAAGATTGCGCCCGCACGGTCGAGCGGATGCCGTCAGCGCCGATCAGGAGATCGCCGTCGGCCTCGCTGCCGTCGGCAAAATGCGCCGCCACGCGCGCGCCGCGCTCTTCGCAACGCAGAAATTCCTTGCCGAGATGATAGTTTGCCGCCGGAAAGGCGTTTCGCAGCAGGCGAAACATGCGATCCCACGAGGTGACGATTTGCGGGAAAGGCCGCTCGGCGATCAGCTTGCCGTCGCGGTCGAAGATGCGGCGAATTTCGACGTCGATGCCCAGATCGTCGTCGGGATCGACCCCGGCCCTGCGCAGCGCGTCGCGCAATTCCGCGTGGGTCACGATGCCGGCGCCGCGGCCGGCAAGCTCGGCGTCGGAGCGCTCGAAAATTTCCGCCTGCCAGCCGGCGCGGCGCAACAACAGGCCCGCGAACAGACCGCCGATCGAGCCGCCGATGATGAGGGCGCGGCCGCGCTTCGTCACGTCGCCTTCCTCGCCGTTTCGTTCCGGTCTATCATAACCGCCAGAACACGGGAGAACGCCATGGCGCTGAGCATGAAGGCAAAGACGGCCGAACGGTCCGAGGCGGCCTGGCCGCAGCGGATCGCCGAGGAATTCGAGAAAAGTAAGCAAAACGGCTGCGTCGGCACAACCCTCCTGTCGGAAGACGATCGCGTACGGGTGTGGGACATCCGTCTTGCGCCCGGGGAGCGCATCGGCTTCCACCGCCACCAGCTCGATTATTTCTGGACCGCGATCACGGCGGGCCGCGCGCGCTCGCACCAGCAGGACGGCTCGACGGTGGAGACCGAATACTATCCCGGCGAGACGCGGCACGAGAGCTACCGCGCCGGCGAGTTCAAGATCCACGATCTCGAGAACATCGGCGAGGGCGAGCTTGTCTTCACCACGGTCGAGTTCCTGCAGAGCGCCAATCCGCCGCTTGCCGTTCCCGACAAGGTTCGCCTGATCGCGGCCTGAGATTGCGTCTGCCTGAGGTTAGGGGTGTACTCATAAAATCGCTATGCGCTATGTCCGCTATCCTGCTGCACAGAGCGAACCTTCGCCAACGCGATAGGCATGTCGGCTTTGTGCCAATAGCGACCAAATTTTGCGGCGCAGCGAAATGACGCTAAGTGCCATTAGCGGACATCGCTCCTATGTGCGCTTGAAAAGAAAGAGGCCGCCAGCTGAGGCGGCCTCTTTCCAGCTTCGCGAATGGCGCAACTATGAAATAACGAAAGTCGCAGATTGATGGTTCCAGTAGCAACTCTCAATTTCAGCTTGTCACTCTGACGACAACGCGACCGGTGCGAGACCGGAGAAGCCCAGCGCGCGGGCCGCAGCTGGTGTCAGATCGATTACTCGTCTACGTGTGAACGGCCCGCGTTCGTTGATCCGTACCACTATCGAACGACCATTCTGGTTGTTTGTCACACGTACCATTGTTCCAAATGGCAATGAACGATGCGCCGCGGTCAAGTTTTCGGGATTAAAAGCCTCGCCGCTCGCTGTCTTTCCACTCTTGCCAGAGTGGATCGCTGCGATGCCGGATTCCTCTTGCTGTCGCTGTGCAGCGGTTACGGTGCAAGCCAAGCAAACCAAAAGAAAGGACGCCACAGCGACACCGATAAGTGTCGCGTCAGTCTCGAGAAATTTCATTGGCGCCTTCCTAATTCAAATCTTGCCAAGCAAAAGTAAAATGACAATAACCACGAGCACGACTCCGACGATACACATTCCGCTATGACCGGAATCATAGCCGCAGCCACCAACGCCTCAACGTCGAGTAATGTTCCATGACGCCGCCCTAGCTAAGTGCAAGGGGTAGCTCGCGCCGTGGTGTTGACCCGCAAAAAAAGACGCGAGCCGTGGTTAGTTCTGCCGGGCGCCGCATGTCCGCTTTGGGTCAATCGCTTCACTGCGATATCCGGTTCATGTCCGCTGTATCCCCGATAACGGACATTGGACGGAGCCGCTGCCAGCGGCAACTTGCCCGTGGGGCGCCCGCTGGCGCGTTTTGTGGGCTCGGGACGGCCACTGGGCAAGTTGCTCGCCGATATGGCTGTTGTTACCCCAGGCGTTGCCCCGACGAATTTCAGAGGTTACGAAAATAAGGCTAAGGGTTGGTCGGAGCGGCGGGATTCGAACCTCGCGCGGTTCTGCTGTTTATCCTGCTTTTTATATGGAACCGTACCGGCGGTTCGGCGATTTGAATAAGGCGGGACGACTTTTGGGACGGAAATGAAACCGGAACTAATCCGCCAACGGGCGTATTCCTATTTGCGTTTCGCGGAAGCAAGTAAGGATCTGAAGAATGCTGCGCGGCTCAGGATTATGGGCGGCGAATATCTGCTGATGGCCGACCTAGCCGAAGAAGACAATTCCAGAAGGCGCCACGCCGCCGGATTTACGGCTCGGCGCCAGGTCAAGAGAAGAGCCATCAACACCCGACATTAATCTGCCCGCGTGGCCGCGTCGGGGATGTCCGCTTTGGGTCAATCGCGTCATAGCCGTTGCCGGTTAAAATTGAGATTTGTCCGTTCCCCGGATCACTTCATCGTCATGCCCGCACTTGTTGCGGGCATCCACGCCTTCCTTGTTGCAAAGACGTGGATGGAATCCGAACTCGGACTTGTCCGAGTTCAGCGGATTTGAAGGCTACAAGTCGGGTATACCCGACTTGTAGCGACAAGTCCGGCCATGACGCGGAACGTCGTTTCGCGTGATTTCAGAACGCCTTGAAGGTGATGATGGTGTGGGTGTTCTGGATGCCGGGAATGGTCTGCACTTTTTCGTTGATGAAGTGGCCGATGTCGGTGCCGTCATCGACGTAGAACTTCACCAACAGATCGTAATCGCCGGCGGTCGAGTAGATTTCCGAGGCGATCTCGGCGTCGGCGATGCGGTTGGCGACCTCGTAGGCCTTGCCGAGCTGGCACTTGATCTGAACGAAGAACGGGGCCATCGCGCGCCTCTCCATCGGGCCGATTGATCCGCGAAGCAATCAGAAAGGCTGCGTGGACGCAAGGGCCGTGGCCCAATTGGCGAATAAACTTGCCTCGGTGATAGTGCACACCTAGTTTTGCGGCGCGATGAAACTTGATATCTCGCTCTATGTCCTCGTCGATCCCGCGCTGGCGCGCGGCAAGCCGCTCGCGGCGCTCGCCGCCGCCGCGGCCAGAGGCGGCGCCACGCTCGTGCAATTGCGCGACAAGAGCGGAACGACGCGACGGCTGATCGAGGAGGCGCTCGCGATCAAGCGCGCGCTCCGCGGCTTTGGCGTGCCGCTCATCGTCAACGACCGCGCCGACGTGGTGCTGGCGGCGGGCGCCGACGGCATTCATCTCGGCCGCGACGATCTCGATCCCGCCACGGCGCGGCGGCTCCTCGGCCCGCGCGCGATCATCGGCGTGTCGGTCAAGAACGAATCCGACGTCGGCGGGCTTGCGCTCGGCGCCGTCGACTATGCCTGCATCGGCGGCGTGTTTGCCACCGCGAGCAAGGACAATCCGGACCCTCCCATCGGGCTCGACGGTTTGCGCCGCCTGCGCAAACTTTTGCGCGCGCGCGCGCCGCAACTGCCGGTCGGCGCCATCGCCGGCATCAACGAGGAAAACGCCGCCGCGGTGATGCGCGCCGGCGCCGAGGGGATCGCGGTCATCTCCGCGGTGATCGCGGCCGGAGACGCGGAGGCGGCGGCGCGGCGCCTGCGCGCGCTCGTCGACGCCGCGCGATCGAAGACCGAGAGTGCCGCATGACGGCGATCGTGCTCACCATCGCGGGCTCCGATTCGAGCGGCGGCGCCGGCATCCAGGGCGACCTCAAG
>WNEY01004174.1_pt1 | contig 10953 bp, 10 predicted proteins | sample 5400531 | NCBI WGS metagenome assembly WNEY01 (sample SAMN13153338, study PRJNA577476) | soil metagenome | isolation source: 200 cm saprolite under Douglas fir tree site 1 | place: USA:California | collected 2015-04-18
CAGTGTTCGGCGGTACGCAAACCCTCCGGGCTGCCATTGACCTTGACCTCGCCCGTGGCCTTTAGGCTCTTGCCGTCGAAGCTCAACACCGAAAGCGCGTTGTCGATCATGCTCTGCGCCAGCAAGGTCTTGCCGTCACGGCTCCAGACCACGCCCTGACTCCATTTGCCGATCTTGGCTTCGGCGACTTTGCTTAAGCTCGTCCCGTTCACGCTGAAGACGACGAGCAGACTGTTGTCGTTGTAGAAGGGATGCGCGGGCGCTCGCGCCGAGCCGTCCTGCGCGGTGAGGGCGATATAGTTCCCGTCATTGGAGAACGCCAAGCCCTCGACGATCTGGCCGACGTCGAGCGTATGCACGATGCGCGGGGCTTTGCTGGTAAGGTCGATCACAGTGATCGTGTCGATATCGCCGGTGTCGCCGCCCTGGTTGCCGACGACGGCGATGTCGCCCTTGGGGCTGATCTGGATTGCGTAGGGCTGGAAGCCGCCGGTCATAACGCGTTTGGTGTCTTCCACCTTGGTGCCGTCAACCGACAGAACCGAAATCTTGTGGTCGCCGTAGCGCGAGACCAGCGCCATCTTGCCGTCGGGCGAAAATGCGACGGCGCGCGGAAGCGATTTCGGATTGCCGAGGTCGACCTTTCCGGCGGCGGTGACGGTCTTGCCGGAAATGGTGAAGATCGAGACTACCCCGTCATTGGCGTTGGTGACGAGGGCAAGCGTGCCCGCGCGATTGATCGAAATACCGCTCGGTCCGAGACCGGTCTCTAACGTCGCGATCACCGCCGGCGGCTTTGCCTTGAGATCGATCACCGAAACGCGGTTGTCGGGCGTGATCTTCGCCGGGTCGGCGGGATCGAGTTTCATGGCGGCGGCCACTAGCGCGATCGATTCATCAGGCGTAACCGCCACGTTTTGCGGCGGTCCCACCACACTCGACGGTGCCTTGACCTCGCCCACTACTTTCGGTGGCGAGGCGCCGAGATCGATAATGGTCACCGTATCATCGGCGGGCTTGGCCGGCACCTTGTAGGCGCCGTTGACGCGCTCGGCCTTGCCGTCATTGGAGGAAACGGCAAGCTGCGCCGTAGCCCCGAACGATAACCACGGCAGAGTGAGGAGCGCGGCAGCGAGCCCGCTCCATTGCGGAATGCGAAGATTCATGACGATTTCCTCCCAAGCCCGATTTTTTGAGGTTCCACGATCGCATCGAGCTTACGATCGCATGAAACCGAAACCTTAGCCGATATTCCCCGATGACTAAAGATCGGCGCAAACAATGAAGCCGGGCTTTGAAGCCGGGCTCCAACTAGGAGAGAACAAAGGAAGATGATCTATCTGCTGCGCCGCGGCTAAACGGATCGATCGCGCTTTCCTAAAACTTCATCATCTCGACGCTGGTTAGCGTCGTGTTATTTGAAATGCCCGACGCGCTAGTGAAATTGTAGGTGACATATTGCTCGTTATAGGCATTCTCGGCCGATATGCCGTCCACCGGCACGATCACTTTCATGCCGCGAAGCGCCGCCGCGCTCGCGGTATACATCACCGCGCCTTGCGCCGCCGTGCCCACGACGATCACCGTCTTGATGTCCTTGTCCTTCAGGATCTGCTCGAGATTGGTCTTATAGAATTTGTCGACGCCCGACTGGACGGTGGGCTCCTTGCCGGTCGGCGCGACCTCGGAAAGCGTATCGCCCATCGTGGATGTGGATGTGAAACTATAAACCACCAGCATATCCTTGGCTCGCGCCGCCGCGAGAAGCGTCTTTGCTTTGGGAAGCGTGGCGAGGCAGCGCGGCCGGCGCTGCTCGTTACAGGTCTGCTTGACGAAATCGAGCATGAGAAGGGCGGTGGTCTTCGGCTCGATCGTGACGGTCTTCAGCTCTGGCGCCGGGGGCGCCTTTACACTCGACCATTCGTTAATGATGGTCTGGGCCGGCGCGGGAATAGGCGATCCTAGAACCAAGGCGAAAGCGGCGATGGGCAGCAGTTGGCGTGAGCGTAACATGGTTTTCTCCCGGCGATTTGGCGTGACGATTTTTTTGTATCTGTGGATGCGAGATTAATGCATAGCCATGGTTTCATCCAGATGCGGGAACCTCATAGCGATGCGGGCGGCATAAGCGCCCGGTTGCCGTTGCGTCACGCCAGCAAACGGCGCAATGCTGATCGTCGAAAAAAGAATATCTGTTTCGCCGCGACTATCGTACCCCCGTCAGCAACCACCGACGGGGATATTGTTATGACCGCACGCGCCGTTGACGCCGCCGCCTTCATGCAGCGCCAGGCCGGCTACCTGCCCGGCGAGCTCGGCATCGAGATGCTTGAGGTAAAGCCCGGCTTGGTGAAGAGCCGCTTGCCGGTGTCGAAGCGCCTGATGGCGCCCAACGGATATCTTCACGCCGCGAGCGTGATCGCGCTCGCCGACACTAGCGCCGGCTATGGCTGCGTCGCCTCGCTGCCCGAGGGCGCGCGCGGCTTCACCACCATCGAGCTGAAAACGAACTTTCTCGGCACCGTAGCCGAAGGCACGATCGAATGCGAAGCGAGAAGCGTGCATCTCGGCAAGGCGACGCAGGTGTGGGACGCCACCGTCACCGACGGCAAGGGCAAGACCCTCGCGCTCTTCCGCTGCACGCAGATGGTGCTGCGCTAGCGCATGACCCCGAAAAAGCCTGCCCCCGGGCTTGAACCGGGGGTGGCAACCGGTTTTCGGGAAAGATCATACTCAAATAATCCGGCTGCGCAGCAACGTGGTGAGGATTTCGGCGGCGATCACGATCGCGAAGATGATGAGCAGCACGAGGCCGGCGCGATCCCAGTAGAGATTGTCGAGCGCGGCTTCCAGCGCCATGCCGAGGCCGCCGCCGCCGACCAAGCCGAGCACCGCCGATTCGCGGATGTTGATGTCCCAGCGGAAGATCGCGACCGCAAAAAAAGCGGGCTTCACCTGCGGCCAATAGCCCTTGGCGAGGATCGCGAGCCGCGTCGCGCCGGCGGCGGTGAGCGCCTCGATCGGGCCCGCCTTCGCCTCCTCGATCGCTTCCGAGAGTATTTTTCCGGTGAAGCCGATCGAGTGCACGGCGATGGCGAGCGTGCCCGCGAGCGCGCCGGGGCCGAACACGGCGACGAAAAAAAGCGCCCACACCATGGCGTGCACCGAACGCGTCGCGACCAGAATGAGACGGGCGATGGCGTTGAGCGCGACCGAGCGCGTGACGTTGCGCGCGGCCAACAACGCGACGAGGCTTGCCAAGAGGACGGCGAGGATCGTGCCGAGCGTCGCCGTGTGCAGCGTCTCGATCAGCGCCGCGTGCACGCCTTTGCCGTACCACGACCAGTCGATCGGCCACATGCGCGCGAACAGATCCGCGGTTTGCGCCGGCGCGTCTTGCAGGAATTCGGGAATGATCTCGATGGTCTCGATCGACCAGAGCACCGCGAGCACGGCGAGCAGATAGAAGCACGAGCGCAGGATGCGCTCGGAGAGCGAAAAGCGCCGCCAACGGCGAGGGGCGGAGACAGCGAGTGTCATTCAGCAAGCTCGCTTGGTTCGTCATCCTGAGGTGCGAGGCGCGCAAGCGCCGAGCCTCGAAGGATGCCGCCGCCGCCCTTCGAGGCTCGCACGCAAGTCGTCTGTTGCCGACTTGCGCACTCGTCATGCCGATCTCGGGCAAGCCACGAGATCGGTGCTCGCACCTCAGGGTGACGGCGTGGGGTCATTGAAACAGCCTCCGCATCCAGCCCGAGAGGATTTCGCCCACCGTCACCGTGGCGACGATGGCGAGCACGATGGTGAGAACGAAATCGTAATCGAAGCGCTGGAAAGCGGTGAACAGCGTGGCGCCGATGCCGCCGCCGCCGACGAGGCCAACGAGCGCCGAATTGCGCAGGTTGGAATCGAGCTGATAGGCGGAGAAGCCGATGCAGCGCGGCATGATCTGCGGCGCCACCGCCATCACCAAGACCGATAGGAACGAGGCGCCGGTCGCGCGCACCGCCTCCATCTGCTGCATGGAGATTTCCTCGGCGGCTTCCGCCACCAACTTCGAGAGAAATCCCATCGAGGCGATGATCAACGCCAAGACGCCGGCGAGCGCGCCGAAGCCGACCGCCTTCACGAACAGGATCGCGACGATCACCGGGTGAAACGAGCGCAGCAGCGCGATCAGCCCGCGCGTGAACCAGGCGAGCGGCGCGAAGGAAAGATTGCGCGCGGCGGCGAGCCCCAGCGGCACTGAAAAGAGAATGCCGAAGGCGGTCGCGAGAATCGCGATCTGCAGGCTTTCGATCATGCCGGAATAGAGCAGCGCGAGCTTGTCGGCGGCGAAGTTCGGCGGGAACATGCGCGATAGAAACCGCCCGCCATGGCCGAAGCCTTCGACGAAGCGCGCCCAGCTGATGTCGAGGATCGAGCTTGCATAGAGGACGTAGAGCGCAAGCGCGACAAGCCCGATGCGGAGCGTCCAGTTCGGCGGAAACGCGCGGCGGGCGGGCGAGGGGGCTGTCGCCATGGTTTTCAATCGTCATGGCCGGGCTTGACCCGGCCATCCATGATGAGACTGCCGCGTACGCGGGACGTCAGTGTGGACCCCCGGGTCAAGCCCGGGGGTGACAGCGTGAGTGTTTGGCGAGCGCTAATGATCCTCACTCCAGCCACCCTTCGCCGCCGTAAATCTGCCTGAGATGCGAATGCTCGAGCGCCTTCGGCGGGGCGTCGAACACCACTTCGCCCTTGCTCATGCCGATGACACGGTCGGCAAAGCGCTTGGCAAGCTCGACATTGTGAATGTTGACGATCACCGGAATATCCTGCGCGCCCGCCTGGCGCGCGATCAGCTCCATGATTTCGACCGAGGTCTTCGGATCGAGCGAGGAGGTCGGCTCGTCGGCGAGCACGAGGTCGGGCTCCTGCATCAGCGCGCGCGCGATCCCGACGCGCTGGCGCTGGCCGCCGGAAAGCCGGTCGGCGCGCTCGGTCGCGAAGTCGCCAAGGCCCACCGCGTCGAGGAGATCGAACGCGCGCTCGATATCCTTCGCCGGAAAACGCCGGAGCCACGCGCGCCAGGCCGGCAGATAGCCGAGCCGGCCGCAGAGCACATTCTCGATCACGCTCAAGCGCTCGACCAGATTGTATTCCTGAAACACCATGCCGATCTTGCGCCGCGCCTCGCGCAAGCCCCGCCCCTTGAGCTTGGCGAGATCCGTCCCCTTGAACAGGATTTCGCCCGAGGTCGGGTCAGTCAGGCGGTTGATGCAGCGGATCAGCGTCGATTTGCCGGTGCCGGAGGGGCCGATGATGGCGGCGATGCCGCGGTCGGCGAATTTGAGCGAGATGTTTTTCAGCACCGCGACGCCGGCGCGGTAGTGCTTGTTAAGATTGCGAAGCTCGAGCACGCGGCCTGCGGAATCGCCGGCCGCTAGTGGGCTCCGTGCCGAGGCGTCCATGGCCCCGAGCTTATGCCTTTATTGCTTCGGCTGCGCGGGAGCCGATTGCGGCTGTTGCTGCGCCGCCTTCTCGGCCGCCTTCTTCGCGAGTTCCGCCGCCTCGCGCTTATTTTCCGCGTCATAGGCCGTCTTGTTATACGGCGTGCCCGACTTTTCCGCGATCTCGCGCACCACCTTCCAGTTCTCCTGGTAGGTGATCGGGAAGAAGCGGTCGTCGCCGTTGAATTCCTTCTGCATCTCCGGCGGAAAGCGGAAGGCGTAGAAACAATCGACCAGCTTCTTCGCGAGCTCCGGCTTCAGGTCGTGCGCATAGGCGAAGGACGAGGTCGGGAACAGCGGGCTGGTGTAGATGATGCGGAAGTCCGATCCCTTGAGGGTGCCGCGCGTGACCATGCGCTCGTAGACGTCGGAGGCGACCCCCGCCATGTCGTAGTCGCCGGAGGCGACGCCGAGCGCCGACTTGTCGTGGCCGCCCGACATGATCGGCTTGTAGTCCTCGTTCGGCGTCAGCCCCTCGGGCGGATAGAGCGCGAGCGGCGCGAGATTGCCCGAGTTCGACGAAGGCGAGGTGTGGGCGACGCGCTTGCCCTTGAGATCCGAAAGCTTCTGATAGGGGCTGCCGGCCTTGACCAGCGAGATCAGGTGATAGCCCTGCGGGCCCTTTTCGGTGCCCTTGGCCGCGAACGGCACCGCGCCGGCGAGGTTCACCGCGAATCCGGTGGGACCGGTGGAAAAACCCGCCACATGCAGGCGGCCCGAGCGCATCGCTTCGATTTCGGCCGAGTTCGATTGCACCGGGTAGTAGACCACGCGTTTGCCGGTGCATTGCGCCAGGTAATCGGTGAACGGCCTGAAGATGTTGGCGTAAACGGCGGGGTCCTCGACCGGCGTGTAGGCGAAGACGAGGGTGGAGGGGTCCTTCCACTTGCTCGGGTCTTTCGGCGCATCGGCGACGAGGTCGACGTTCTCGTCGCAATAAAGCGTGTCGAGCTGGCCGCGATTCTTGCACGGTTCCTGTGCCGCGGCGGGCGCCGTGGCGAAAGCACAGAAGAAAGTTCCGAGCGAAGCCGCGGCGAGCAAGCGCATGGACGCTTTTGTCATCAATTCCTCCCTCCGGCCTGCCAGCGAGCGAGGCGGCCGTTGTTTTGGGCGACGATACTTTAGGCGACGATAGGGGCGCGCGCCGTCTGCGGCAACGTCCTTGAAAGGGCTGAAAAGTTTGCAATCCGGAGGTGCGTGGGTATAGTCCGCCCGCTTTCGGCGGACTCGCAGTTTCGCCGGCCCGAAACAAGAGGAATTCGATGTTCATTACTCCCGCCTTCGCGCAGGGCGCGCCGGCCGGCGGCAGCGACATGCTGTTGCAGATGGCGCCGTTCATCCTGATCTTCGTCATCATGTATTTTCTGATTTTGCGGCCGCAGCAGAAGCGGGTGAAGGACCACCAGGTGTTGGTCTCCCAGCTCCGCCGCGGCGACACCGTCGTCTCCTCGGGCGGCCTTGTCGGCAAGATCACCAAAGTCGTCGACGACAACGAGGTCGAGGTGCAGATCGCCGAGGGCGTGCGCGTGCGCCAGCTGCGCCAGATGATCACGGAAGTCCGCGCCAAGGGCGAGCCCGCGAAAGACGAGGGCGCCGCCTAACATTCGTCGGCTTCGGCTGTTCGAGGTTTCGGGATGCTGCATTTCACTCGCTGGAAGGCTCTGGCGATCATTTTGACCTCCGTCATTATCTGCTTGATGACGGTGCCGAGCCTGTTGTCGCCCGAAACCGCGCAGTCCTTGCCCACTTATCTGCAGCGGCGCCTCGTCCTGGGGCTCGACCTGCAGGGTGGCTCGCACATTCTGCTCGAAGTCGACTCCAACGCCGTGCGCAAGGAGCGCACCGAGACGCTGCGCGACGACGTGCGCCGCGTGCTGCGCGACGCCCGCGTCGGCTACAGCAACCTCGCGATCCAGAACCTCGCCGTGCAAGTGCGGATTCGCGAGCAGGCCGACGTGCCGGAGGCGCTGCGCCGGCTGCGCGAGTTGTCGGCGCCGCTCGGCGGATTTCTCTCCGGCACCGGCCAGCGCGACATCGAGGTTACCGACGCCGGCGGCGGGCTGATCACGCTTACCGTCACGCCAGGCGGCATCACCCAGCGCATCCGCCAGGCGGTCGATCAATCGATCGAGATCGTGCGCCGCCGCGTCGACGAGCTCGGCACCGTCGAGCCCCTGATCCAGCGCCAGGGCGACGACCGCATTCTCGTTCAGGTGCCCGGTCTGCAGGATCCGTCGCGCCTGAAGGCGCTTCTCGGCAAGACCGCCAAGCTCGCCTTTCGCCTCGTCGATCTCACCATGACGCCGCAGCAGGCGCTCGAAAGCCGCCCGCCGCCGGAGTCGGAGCTGCTCAATTCGCGCGACAAGCAGCCGTATCTGATCGAGCGCCGGGTGATGGTCTCGGGCGAGGATTTGGTCGACGCGCAGCCCGGCTTCGACCAGCGCACGCGCGAGCCGATCGTTAGCTTCCGCTTCAATAACGCCGGCGGACGGCGCTTCGCGCAAGCGACGCAGGAGAACGTCGGCAAGCCCTTCGCCATCGTGCTCGACAACGAGGTGGTCTCGGCGCCGGTGATCCGCGAGCCGATTCTGGGCGGCTCCGGCCAAATCTCCGGCAACTTCACCGTCCAGCAGGCGAACGACCTCGCCATCCTGTTGCGCGCCGGCGCCTTGCCGGCGCCGCTCACCATCATCGAGGAGCGCACCGTCGGCCCGGGCCTCGGCCAGGACTCGATCAATGCCGGCATCCACGCCGCCTACTTCGGCGCGGCGCTGGTGATCGTGTTCATGATCGTGACCTATGGACTGTTCGGCCTGTTCGCGAACATTGCCGTGGCGGTGAACGTCGGCATGATCCTCGGGATTCTATCGTTCCTCGGCGCGACGCTCACCCTGCCGGGCATCGCCGGCATCGTGCTCACGGTCGGGATCGCGGTCGACTCCAACGTCTTGATCTACGAGCGCATCCGCGAGGAATTGCGCTCCGGCCGTTCGCCGATCAGCGCCATCGACGCCGGATTCAGCCGCGCGCTCGCCACCATTCTCGACTCCAACATCACGACCTTCATCGCCGCCGCGGTCTTGTTTTTCATCGGCACCGGCAGCGTGCGCGGCTTCGCGGTGACGCTCGGCGTCGGGATTCTGACCACGCTCTTCACCGCCTTCACGCTCACCCGCCTGATCGTCGCCAGCTGGGTGCGTTGGTGGCGTCCGCAAACCGTTCCCATCTGAGGGCCCGCCGTGACGATTTTCATCATTGCAGCAATCGCCGCGGTAACCGTGCTTTGCCTCCTGGTGCTGTTCGGCGTCATCCCGCATTTGCGCATCGTGCCGGACGAAACCAAGTTCGATTTCATGCGCTTCCGCCGCGTCAGCTTTCCGGTTTCGGCGGCGCTGTCGATCCTGGCGCTCGTGTTTTACTTCACCCACGGTCTCAATTTCGGCATCGACTTCAAGGGCGGCACGCTCGTCGAGGTGCAATCCAAGGCCGGCCCGATCGACATCGCGCAAATGCGCACGACGCTCGAAGGATTGGGCCTCGGCGAAATCCAGCTGCAGGAATTCGGCGACCGCGGCGAGGTTTTGATCCGCATCTCCCAGCAGCCCGGCGGCGAGACGGCGCAGCAGGCGGTCGTCGACAAGGTCAAGGGCGCGCTCGGCGATTCCGTCGATTACCGCCGCGTCGAGGTGGTGGGCCCGCGCGTTTCCAACGAATTGCTCGGCTACGGCACCATCGGCATCGTGTTCGCGATCTTCGCGATCCTCATTTACCTGTGGTTCCGCTTCGAGTGGCAATTCGCGCTCGGCGCCATGATCGCGAACGTCCACGATCTGGTGCTCACGATCGGCTTCATGTCGGTGACGCAGATCGATTTCGATCTCACCTCGATCGCGGCCCTCCTCACCATTCTCGGCTATTCGCTGAACGACACCGTCGTCATCTACGACCGCATCCGCGAGATGCTGCGGCGCTACAAGAAGCTGTCGATGGCGGATCTCCTGAACATCTCGATCAACGCGACGCTGTCGCGCTCGATCATCACCCACGTCACGGTGGCGGCGGCGCTGTTGTCGCTGTTTTTGTTCGGCGGCCACGCCATCCACTCCTTCACCGCGACGATGATGTTCGGCGTGGTGCTGGTCGGCACCTACACTTCGGTATTCATCGCCTCGCCGATCCTGATCTATCTCGGCGTCGGCGCCGGGCGCACCGCGCATGTCGAAGCGCCCGAGCCCGCGGCACCGGTCAGCGCCGTCTCCCGTTGAGCGATCAACCGCATTATCCGCGCGCCGCTCAAATCGAGGCCTATGGCGCCGGCGGCTTCAGCTTCGCCGGCATGTCGCATCGCGGCTCGATCCTCGCGTTGCCGATCGGCATCTGGGCCTGGCCGCCGCGCGCGCCGGCCGAGATCGATGAAGCCTCGCTGGCGCGCGTATTCGAGGCAAAAGCCGGTATCGACTTTCTCCTGATCGGCTCAGGAAGCGATCCCGCTCTCCTCGCCGAGCCCGTGCGTCGGCGATTGCGACAAGCGGGGCTCTCCTTCGACACGATGCCGACGCGCGCCGCGGCGAGCACCTACAATGTGCTCTTCGCCGAGGGCCGCCGCGTCGCCGCCGCGCTGATCGCGGTGGAATGAGCGGGCGGGTGCGGTAAGTTCCCGCCATGCGCGGCAACTATCGGTTCTGCCGGCGGCTCGTTCGCGAGTTCGACAGGGACCGCTACCTCGCGGGCCTGTTGGCGCCGTCGGCGGCGCGCAAGCACCTGTTCGCCCTCTACGCCTTCAACTACGAGATTGCGCGCATCCGCGAGCTTGTACACGAGCCGATGCCGGGCGAGTTGCGGCTGCAATGGTGGCGCGACGCGCTGACGGGCAGCGCACACGGCGATGTGGCGCGCCATCCGGTGGCGAGCGCGCTGCTCGCGACGATCGAACAATTTTCCCTGCCGCACGCGCAATTGCTCGAACTGATCGACGCGCGCACCTTCGATCTTTACGACGACGCGATGCCCGACGTCGCGCAGCTCGAGATCTATTGCGACTCGACGGCGGGCGCCCTGCTGCGGCTTGCCGCCACGCTGCTCGCCGGCCGGGAAGTGCAGGGCATACCCGAGGCGCTGCGGCACGCCGGCCGCGCCTATGCCATCACCGGCTTGCTGCGCGCCTTTGCGCCGCATGCCTCGCGCGGGCAGGTGTATTTGCCGCTCGACGTGCTCGCGCGGCACGGCGTTGCGCGCGAGGACATCGTCTCGGGAAAAGGCGCCCCCGGATTAGCCGCCGCGCTCGCCGAAATCCGCGCGCTTGCCCGCAACCATTACCAAGAGGCTTCGCGCCGCCTGGCATCGTTGCCGCGCGAAATCATCTCGGCGTTTCTGCCGCTCGAACTCGTACCCCTTTATCTCGCTCGCATGGAACAGCCCGACTACGATCCGTTCAAGACGCCGGTCGAGGTGCCGCAATGGC
>WNEY01011196.1_pt1 | contig 10953 bp, 8 predicted proteins | sample 5400531 | NCBI WGS metagenome assembly WNEY01 (sample SAMN13153338, study PRJNA577476) | soil metagenome | isolation source: 200 cm saprolite under Douglas fir tree site 1 | place: USA:California | collected 2015-04-18
TTAATCCTGTCGATCTTAACATCGGCATGACCGCTTACCTGCTGATGCTCGCGGTCTTCATTCCCATCAGCGGATGGTTCGCGGACCGTTTCGGCGCGCGCACCGTGTTTGTTTCCGCGATCGCAGTCTTTACCTTGTCGTCGATCCTCTGCGGACTCAGTAATGGGCTATGGCAGTTCACCGCGTCTCGCGTCATGCAAGGCATCGGAGGCGCCATGATGGTTCCCGTCGGACGCCTCGTGGTGCTGCGTACCACGGAGAAGCACAGTCTGATTCACTCCATCACGTACATCACATGGCCGGGACTCGTCGCTCCCGTCGTGGGACCTCCGCTCGGCGGCTTCATTACAACCTATGCTTCCTGGCACTGGATTTTCTTTTTGAACGTGCCCCTTGGGTTTCTCGCCGGCACTTTGGCTGCCCTGTGGATCCCAAATTCACGAGAAGACCAGGTCAAACCATTCGATTGGCTCGGTTTTGCTCTCTGCGGGACAGCGTGCGTGACCTTCGTGTATGGCCTCGAATTGATCGGACGCCAGAATGCTCCATGGCGGACCACTTCGCTCTTCCTGGCGTGCGGAGGCGTCTTAGGCGTACTGGCGATTCTTCATTTCCGGCGTGCTCCGGCGCCTGTAATCAATCTAATCTCCCTCAAAATGAAAACATTTGCGATCACGATAGGGGGAGGGTCTCTCTTCCGTATCGCGATCAGCGTATCTCCGTTTCTGCTTCCCCTGATGTTTCAGGTTGGCTTTGGACTGAATGCATTTCAATCCGGCCTTCTGATGCTGGGGCTTTTCGCCGGCAATCTGGGAATGAAGACCGTCACGACTCCCGTTCTAAGACGTTTTGGATTTCGCTCGGTGCTGATCGTAAATGGAATTCTGACGGCAGTCGCGATGCTTGCTTGCTCCGCGCTGACATCACACACGCCGCGGATAGTAATTCTTGGTGTGTTGTTCGTGAATGGCTTGTGCCGGTCGATGCAGTTTACAAGCCTCAGCACCATCGCTTTTGCAGACATTCCGAAGCCGCAACTGAGTTCTGCAACGAGTTTCTCGAGCATGGTGACGCAGCTGAGCATGGGAACGGGAGTGGCGGCCGGCGCCATCGCGTTACGAATTGCCGCGCTGCTGAATAGAAGCTCGAGCGGCACTCCTACCGTAGCGGATTTCCATGTTGCCTTCGTTTTGGTTTCCATTCTGACATTTCTCGCCGTGATCGATTGTTTCACCCTCGATCCGGAATCGGGCGCGGAAGTCAGCGGCCATCGAGTGAGATCAGCAGCGACGTAGTTTGAAAAGAGGCGTGCCTTCTCCGTCCCGGAGAACATGGGACGGAGAGGCCTCTACAAAACCGTCCTTGTTAGTGGCAGTTGATCTTGTAGAGGCGGCCCGTTCTTGAGGCGGGCAGTCGCGCGCCCCCTCCAGACCCAAACTCAGTCGCTAACCCATTTTCGGCAGGCTTGTAGCCGTTACCCTGCTGTGATAGTTTCAAATAAAATATGCCCGTGAATGGAACCGAGCGGTCGGCCGAGTCCAATTTCGATCGAAGGATTGAGGTGCGACATGAAGGGTAAGCTTCCAATTGTTCTCGTCTTGATGACGAGTTTCTTGATGGTCCAAGGCACGCTTTTTGCGCACCACGGAAATGCCGCGTACGACGACAAGGCTCCAGCCACGATCAAAGGGACCGTGACGGAATTCCTGTGGGTGAATCCACACGTTCAAATCTATGTCGATGTGAAGAATGAGCAGGGAGAGATCGTGCATTGGGCTTGCGAAACCTTCAGTCCGAGCAAGGCGTACCGATCCGGCTGGACCAAGGATGTCCTGAAGCCAGGGGATCAGGTCACGGTTACGGTATACCCCGCCAAAAGTCACGCACCTGTCGGCTTTATCCGCAAGGTGGTGTTGGCGAACGGAAAAGAGTTGGGGACCGAGGAGCAGGCGCAATGAAAAGGTGCCTGAAAATGAGCCATTTCCTCGCGGTTTCACAGTTTGCGGAAAAACTCTCGAGCTTTGTGGGTCGTGCCTTTAGGCACGACATAAAGTCGGCGCTTTCTTCAGGGGTTTTAACCCCTGAAGGCCTGAAAACGCATTTCCCCCCAGCCTGTTCCGCCGCAATGCTTGTGGCCATTCTGGCTTCTCCCGTCGCCAGCATTGGCCAAACGGCTGCTCCGAAATCAAAACCCGCGAAGGCCGTGGAAGCGGCCCAAACTCCCGCACATGATTTGTCCGGCATGTATGAATTCTTCGCTAGAGGAGTCCAGGGTCAAGGTATCTACAATACTCCGAGCGCGAATCCGGTGCCTATGACGCCATGGGCCCAGGCGAAGTACGACGCTGCGAAGCCCGGATACGGCCCAAAAGCCTCCGTGGATACTACTGACCCAATTTTGCGCTGCAATCCTTCCGGCATCCCGCGAATTCTTTACTGGCCCCAACCATTTGAGATCGTACAGACTCCCGAACGCGTTTTCATGTTCTTCGAACACGAGCGCGTGTGGCGGCAGATCTGGACCGACGGGCGGAGGCATCCCAAAGATCTGGAGCCCACGTGGATGGGCGATTCCATCGGCAAGTGGGAAGGAGATACTTTTGTCGTTGACACAATCGGTCTGAACGACAAGAGCTGGCTCGATGCGTATGGCCATCCCCACAGCGAGGAGTTGCATCTGGTCGAGCGCTACCGGCGCCCGGACCCGAATACGCTCACCTTGCAGTTCACCGTCGATGACCCTAAGGCCTACACAACACGTTGGGAGAGCGACACAAAGATTTATACCTTGCTTCGCAACAAGCAAGCAGTGATGGAAGAGCTTTTTTGCATACAGGAAGAAGAGGACGCCTTTACGAAGAGAATCAGAGAACCCGCCGCAGGCCGGCCTATCAATTGAGTGGATTGCTGCGCTCCAGCCATCTGCAGAAAAAAAACGATTTGTCATTCCGGGGCATGCTGCATGCCGAGGAATCTCTCTTCTCCAACGTTTGAACCGAAGAGGAATTCCTCACTTTGTTGGGAATGACAACCAAAGGCATTTTCCACGCGCTGATCCTGCTCGCACCGATGACCGTAACGATTTCGTACGGACCGAGTCGGGTTCCGGCGTTCACGCTCATTACTTTTTACTAGCGGGAACTTTCTGCTTCAACTCCTCAAACCAGTTCAGCACGACGTTGATCTGAGTTGGTGCCACTTCCGCCGCCTCGCTGGGCTTGAGCATCAGGAAGCGCTGGCCATCGGGAGTCACGTCGTAATTGGGGAACGTTGCTGGGGTCGGCTGGTACGGTCCCTCAAATAACACCTTTGGCCTGCCAACGGAAAAGCTCGGCTGCTCGGTGATCTCCACGGCCATCATCTTGTCGCCACTACGATAAAACAGCTCTCGCCCATTGGGATTCCACACAGGCTCCGTGCCGCCTTCCGTCGAGATCTGCCACTTCCCGCCGGGGCCCGGATAGGGCTGCGCGTAGATTTCCCTGTGTCCGGATTCATCCGAGATGTAGGCCAGCCAGCGCCGGTCGGGGGAAAACCGTGGTGCACTTTCGAGAAATGGTGTTTGGAGGAAAGGAAGCGCCTTGCGGTCGCTCATCCGCAGCACCCAGATGTCATATCCCGTGGTGGGATTGGCTTCAATGAAGGCCAGCAGTTGCGCATCAGAGGACCAAGAACTCGGAGCATGGAAGTTCTCGCTGGTGGTCAAGCGCTCAAGGCCTCCACTGCCGTCTGCCAGTTGCCAGAATAGGTTCACGGCCCCTTCCCTGTTTGATTCAAACGCTATCCGCTTGCCGTCGGGTGTCCATGTGGGGTTACCGTTCGTATTCCCCTCAAACGTAAACCGGCTCATTGTTTCGCGGGAGAGATCGTACAGCCAGATTTGAGTCTCCTGCTCCGCGATTGCCACACCTACCTGTCGCCCGTTTGGAGAAAGCCGCGGGAACTGGTAGGTGCGCACGGGGGCGGCCATGGGCTGCTCTGCCCCACTGCGAGTGACCCACACCAGCCTGCTTTGGGCCGACTGAACGCCTCCAGGAATGTAGACCAGCGATCCAGTGCTGGAAAAACTGTACTGCGCCGCTCCGCTGACTGGGGATTGCACGACGCCCTCCACCACGGGGACCGCCGTGCCCGTGACAGTGAGCCGCTGGGGATCAAACGGCACAGCCATCAGGTTCCCCGCTTGCGCATAAACTAGGTGCCCGGAGGTCGCGTAGCGGGGATGCGTCCCCCCTTGGATCAGGTTCCGGCGTTCGCTTGCCCCGAGCGACTGGGCCGCGACCTGCCCGTTGTTCCAACTAGCTGTAATCGCTGAGGCAGCAAAGAGCACTGCCTTGCCGCCGGGCAAGAACTCTGGCCAGCGTTGGCTGCTCTGCCCTTTCTCGAGACGAGTCAGCTGCTGCGGGGCACCTCCTGCTTCCGGCACTTGCTGGAGAGCTCCGGCTGTTGTAGGCGCAAAGGCGATCATGCCCTGGCTGCCCCAACTGGCCCCGTAGGAATACACAGCATCGCTGAGCGTCAACGCCGCTCCCCCATTCACCGAGACCTTCTTCAGCTTTTGGCCCGCGAAAAACCCCACCCATTGGCCATCAGGTGAGAAGAAGGGGTTGACGGCTCCTTCCGTGCCAGGAATGGGCTTGGCCTCCAGACTATCCATCGCTCGCTGATAAAGCTGCTGCGTGGCACCCTGGCGGGCGGCATAAGCTAGATGAGTTCCATCGGGAGAGAGGCCCACGGCGGGGCCATTGTCCAGACCTGCCAACTGTTGCCCCGGCGGCAGCGTGATCGTAAAACGCGACTCAAGCTGTGGCGCTGGTCCGGGCGCGGGTTTCAGATTCCAAACTGCTAGGCTCGCGATCGCCGCACCGAATAGCAATGCGCCCAAGCCAAGGATCAGCGCCCGTCGCCCGAGCGCGCGGATTCCTTTCGCGGCGGCAGTCCGCGCAAACGTGACCTGAGAGCCGCCTTCGGCCATCCACTTCAACTCATCTGTCAGATCCTTCGCGCTCTGGCATCGCTCTTCCGGCTCCTTTGCAAGACATCTTTTAACGACGCGGTCCAGCGCCGGAGGCGTCATCGGCTGAAGGGAAGAGATGGGCGGCGGGTCGTCTTTTAGAATCGCACCGATCACACTCGCCTGGCTCTTGCCTTCAAACGCCTTCTTACCCGTCGCCATTTCATACACAACTACGCCGAAAGCAAAGATGTCTGTGCGCGCATCCACCTCCTTGCCTTCCAACTGCTCCGGGGCCATGTATTGGAGTGTTCCCACGATGGCCCCATGCGCCGTCAGCGGATCGCTCGCCGTGGGAAGTTCCGAGAGCTGCACGTTGGCGGGAGCAACTTGCTGCTTCAGTTTCGCCAAACCGAAATCCAGCAGTTTCGTTCCTGTCTTCGTGAGCATGACGTTGCCGGGCTTCAGGTCGCGATGCGTCACGCCTTTACGGTGCGCCTTATCGAGCGCATCGGAAATTTCGATCGCGTATTGAAACACCTGCTCCAGCGGCAGCGGGCCTTTTTGTAACCTGTGCGCCAGCGTCTCGCCCTCCAGGTACTCCATCACCAAATAATCGACGCCGTCTTGTTGGCCGATGTCGAAGAGCGTGCAGATGTGGGGATGATTCAGGCTGGCGATGGTGCGAGCTTCGCGTTCAAACCTCTCGCGCAATTCGGAACGGTCGGCAAGATGCGGCGGCAGCACTTTGATGGCGACCGTGCGGTTGAGACGCGTATCGCGGGCGCGGTACACCTCGCCCATCCCGCCCGCACCGATGGCGGAAAGGATTTCGTGGGGCCCGAGGCGAGTCCCAGAGGTCAGGGCCATTTGAGGCTGGATTATACCCCCAGGAACACAATTGTTTCTCACTTCTTATCCCGGAATAAGGGGGCCTTGAGTAGCACAGGCTTCAGCCTGTGTGATTTTGATTTTCGTTAGTCCAGAACACCACACAGCCTGTGTACTGTCGATCGGCCGCAACTCAAACCACACAGGCTGAAGCCTGTGCTACTGTATCGCGTCGGATCCGGGCGTTGACTGCCTGCAGTGAGAACGGCCGGGAACCTCCACAAGGTTCTTGTGAAAAATGCGCTTTACCAAACTGATGGCTTGCCGTCCAACCCCTTGGAACCGTTGTGCCCGAAGGTAAAGAAACCGTTGTTCTGAGATACGCGTCCTTGTTGTGTTACCTTACGTACCGTCGCCATGCGAACGAGCATCGGCGGTCATTCCAGGCAAAATCAAATTCGGAGGAGACGCGAATGAAGAAGATTCAACTTATTGTTGCCGCCATCACGCTATCGATCGCGGGATCGTTCCTGGCGCTTGCACAGCAACCCGCGCAAGCGCCACCGCAACCCATGAGCTTTTTCATTGCCAGCGCAGGCTCCGGCCATGGAGCAAATCTTGGCGGACTGGCCGGCGCCGACAAGCTCTGCCAGACGCTCGCCACTGCGGCGGGAAGCACGAAGACCTTCCACGCCTACCTGAGCACCCAAGGCCCGAACGCGGTCAACGCCCGAGATCGCATTGGCAATGGTCCGTGGTACAACGCCAAGGGCGAAAAGATCGCCAATAACCTCGCCGATTTACATGGAGACACGCTGGACCTCGCACGCCTCGGGAACAATCTCGGAAAAATTTCGGGACTGACCGAGAAGGGCGCCACGATCAACGGTCGAGGGGACACTCCCAACACGCACGACATGCTCACGGGCTCGCAGACGGACGGCACGGCTTTTAAAGATACCGCCGATCACACCTGCGGCAACTGGACGAGCGAGACGACCGGCACTGCCCAACTCGGACATTTTGACCGCAGCGGCGCCAACAATCAGTCATGGAACTCGGCGCACCCGAGCAGGGGTTGCAGCCAGGAAAATCTGGTGAGCACGGGTGGCGCCGGCTTGTTCTACTGCTTCGCGATCAACTGACACACGCGCTTTTAGCGTCGATCCACAGAACGAGGGCATTTTCCAATTCCTGCAGAAGCCTCACACGGGCGATTGGACGGTTTCGAAGAAAGATGTAAGAGCATGCGACAGAAAGATATTATTTGTGATATACCTATTTTGTTACTAGACGGGGGCGGACGATCTTACCGTCCCAAGGAAACTAACCCAACCGCCCCTGTCTATTAACCATACGACCCTCCCATCCCCTTGCGTGAGTTTGTAAATTGCTTCAATCCGCCTAGCCCCCGCTTGACGCGTTTCGGCTCTTGCGATTTCGCACAGGAAGCGCCACGTCCCAACTGTCATGCTGCACTCGGTCACACAGCAGACCCTTCCCATCCTCCACTATTGCGATTCTTACCGGCTGATTGCGGAATATTTGGCGTATTTGGATGGCAAACTGGATTAGCGGCCAGCCTGAAGGAACGTTCGCTCTACAAATACGAAAGGGCGCCAGGATGCCACTCGACTCACCCTTCCCCAGGGAATTGGGCATTCCCTGCCCTTCCGTCGTCTCGCGTACAGGTGCGGACACCTGTACCAAGGACAGGAGTATGGTGGCCGAGTCCTGTACTAACGGCCAAGTTACTCAGAAGCGTACATCCTGCGTCTTTAGACCGGTCAAAAGCGGGTAAGTGGCGACACACTAAGTACATCTAGTCCAGCCTTGCGGGCTTAAACCAATTCCCATTGGAGACCACCATGCGCAAAAAACGGATGGAAACGGGCCCCGCTCCCACAAACAGGCGCAAATTTCTTGGCACGGTTAGTGCGGCAGCCGCCGCAGCTGTTGCATTGCCCGCGCTTTCCGCCTTAACCGCGCCCTCTGCATATGCCGATGACATCGGGCCGCAAGGAGGCCAGGCACGCGCGGACAGATCGGAAGAGATTCGCAACAACGCGGCGGAAGCTGAAAGCCATGTGGCAATTCCCCACCATCAGGATAACGGTGATGAGGTTCGATATGCGAACAAGATCGGCAACTATTCCAAGAACCTGAAACATGACCCCACGACCGGTGAAGTTGATCTCGCCGCCTATGGAGCATTGATCGCCGCCATTTCGAGTGGCCGTTTTTCGGACTTCGAGGCATTGGCGACGAACGGGCACTTTGGTTCGGCCGACCCGGCTTTCCAACGCCGTCTGGTCAATCCGGGATCCGGCTATGCGTTTGATCTCGAAGGCACGGATTCTCATCAACTGAAGCTTCGCCCAGCCCCCGCGTTTGCAAGTGCGCAGGAAGCGTCCGAGATGGCGGAACTTTACTGGATGGCTTTGCTACGTGACGTCAACTTCGCGGACTACAATACAAGTCCGCTGGCGCAGTCGGCTGCGACCGACCTCTCGGGCCTCTCCGATTTTCGGGGGCCCAAAGTCAACGGCGCCGTCACGCCGCAGACTTTATTCCGTGACAGCTATCCCGGTTGCACGGTCGGCCCCTATATCTCTCAATTCCTCTTGCAGCCGGTCAATTTTGGTTCACAGCGGATTGACACACGCATGCAAATGGTGGCTCCGAATTTTGATTACATGACCACTTTTGCGAGCTGGCTGGATGTGCAGAACGGTGTCAACACGCCGCCAATTCCTATCGCCGGCAGCCTTGTATTTTGCAGAAATGCGCGGGACCTCACCCACTATGTGAACATCGATGCGCTTTTCGAGGCATATTTTGTGTCCTGCTTGAACTTGCTCGACAACGGCTATCTGGCCAACGCCGGCAATCCCTATGGCCGCATCATGGACGGCGGCGCAGGCAGGCCGCGCAATTCCGTAATTGATCCGAACGGCTCGCTCGCGCAAGTGGGTTTTGGCACCTTTGGGGGCCCGGCCTGCTTGACCTTGGCTTGCGAACCAGCGACCCGCGCGCTCAAGGACGTTTGGTATCAGAAGTGGTTGGTTCATCGCCGGCTTCGTCCGGAGGAGTTTGGCGGACGCGTCGAAGTTCAACGAGCGGGTCTCCGCACGTATCCGATTCACCCTGACCTCACGCACAAATCAACGGTTCTCTCGTCCATCTTCAGCCAATACGGGAGCAACCTCCTGCCCATGGCCTTTCCTGAGGGATCCCCGATGCACACATCTTATGGGTCGGGCCACGCAACAGTGGCGGGCGCGGCAGTCACGATGTTGAAGGCGCTTTTTGACGAAACCCAATTGATAAAGAATCCCGTGATACCGAATCCCGCGGATGGGGGACTGACGCTGATTCCGTACTGCGCCCCTTCTGGGGAGCCACCTCTCACCCTTGGAGGAGAATTGAACAAAATTGTGTCCAATATCTCGCAGGGGCGCAATATGGCCGGAGTGCACTGGCGGAGCGACGCGGTCGAATCAAATGCTCTCGGCGAAGCCGCAACGATCAGCATGCTCAGGGATATGCGGCGTCTATTCAGTGAGCCGTTCAACGGCTACACGTTTACCAAGTTCGACGGAACCACGATCACCGTCTGACGATTTGCGGGCTTCTAACGCGACGCCGCCTGAGCAGTATGTGAGTGTGCCCAGCCGGCGCACGCGACTATTGGTGAAAGAGGCCTACGTAAACTCCTACACCAAGAATATGGCCGTCCATGGCCTTCAGCAGATCAGCGCGGCTGGCTCCGGAGTCCAGGGTGAGTTTCTGGTCCAGCGCGTAAAGTTCAAAAGTGTAGTGATGAAACTTCCCCGCAGGCGCACAGGGCCCCTGGTAGCCATTCACTCCACGAATATTCTTGCCCTGCTGAGTGCCATCCGGTAATTGCGGGTTTGGTTTCACGTTCTCTGGAAGTTGCGTAGCCGTTACCGGAACATTCCACAGCATCCAGTGCGTCACGTCAGACATTCCTTTATTCGGATGACCTTCCGGATCATGAAAAATCAAGGCGAAGCTGGCGGTGTCCTTCGGTGGATTCGTCCACTGAAGCAGTGGCGACGTCATATTTTCTTTCGCGGCGCACGTGAACTTCACCGGTATTTCCGCCCCGTCCGCGTACGCTGGAGTTGTAAGCATGAATGGTGGCCCCGGAAGAGCTGCCGGTGGCGGAGTCGCTTGCTGCGCAGCTGCCGGCGTGACAACGGCTGCCAAAAGAAACCCAAGAGTCAGAAATGGCCGAACTGCTATCGTTCTCATACGGATGTCCTCCCTTTTCGTTTCCAAGATACCTTCAAACTCGATTTCCGGAAATCTTGTGCACAAACTAGTATTACAATTCGCCGAGAGTTGCAACAGAGACCCGCGGGGCTCAATCCCTGCGCGAGTCCCGCGTCCCGGCCAGGCCCAGGCGTTCAGGGTAAAACCAAAGCTCGGACAGCTTGCATGAAATTGGTCCATCATGGCGCTTCATGCTCAAAAAGACCAAGCGCCTGCGGGTTGCTTGTGGCAACATTGGGATGCACATCTGCCATGGGTTGCTTGGGCGACCCCGGTTGTATTGGAATCTTTATGAAACGGGGCGCAAGGTCTCGGCTTCTAACGTATGACAGGTCCCTTTTCGACGGAGGAGCTATGCCTGCAAAATCAATTTTGACATGCACGGGAGCAGCGCTTCTGTTTTTTGCGCTGCCCGCTTGGAGCCAGGAGCCGATGCAGGGCCGTGGCGCTGTCCAATTGCCTGACGGCGAAGGTAAGGAAATCGTTCAGACCGCCTGCGCGTCGTGCCACAGCCTCGGCAATATTGCGAACTCCGGACATTCAGCCGAGGAATGGAAAACCACCGTTGCCATGATGCTGAACGTCGGCGCAAACGTGCCTCAGGAGAAAGTCGACACGGTGCTCAATTACCTGGTCAAGAATTTCCCGGAGAAACCCGCGCCGCCGGCAGTGGCTGTCGCCGGGAACGTTGAGGTCTCTTTCAAGGAATGGAAAGTCCCCACGCCGGGCTCGCGGCCTCACGATCCGCTCGCCGCGCCTGACGGCACCATCTGGTACAAGGGGCACATGGGCAATTTGCTAGGGCACATCGATCCCAAGACGGGCGACATCAAGGAATATCACCCGAATACACCCGCATCGGGTCCGCA
>WNEY01004175.1_pt1 | contig 10952 bp, 11 predicted proteins | sample 5400531 | NCBI WGS metagenome assembly WNEY01 (sample SAMN13153338, study PRJNA577476) | soil metagenome | isolation source: 200 cm saprolite under Douglas fir tree site 1 | place: USA:California | collected 2015-04-18
GTCGTGGTTCGCCGTCACGTTGAGGCCGTCGCGGATCGATCCGCGACGGCCTCAACGTGACGGCGAACCACGACGCGATCGTCCGCAACTTCGAGCGCGCCATTCCGCGCGCCGCGTCGCTGAAGGTCCCCAACGTCATCAGCTTCTTCGGCAACCGGCGGGGGATGAGCGATGACACGGCGATCGCCAATTGCGTCGCCGGCCTCAATCGCGTGAAGCAGATTGCGGAGACCCACGGCGTAACGATCTGCGTGGAGCTCCTGAACAGCAAGGTGAATCACCCGGACTACCAGGGCGATCGCACGGCGTTCGGCGTAGCCATCGTAAAGGCGGTCAACTCGCCGCGCGTGAAGCTGCTGTACGACATCTACCACATGCAGATCATGGAAGGCGATCTGATCAAGACGATTCGCGATCAGCACGCGCACATCGGCCATTACCACACGGGCGGCGTCCCCGGCCGCCACGAGCTGGACGGCACGCAGGAAGTGAACTGGCCCGCGGTCTGCCGCGCGATCGTGGACACCGGGTTCAAGGGCTACGTCGCGCACGAGTTCGTCCCGACGAAGGATCCGCTCACGTCACTGCGCGAGGCTGTCGCGTTGTGCGATGTCTAAGAACAAATGCAGCCACGAAGCCACGAAGCCACGAAGCCACGAAGACGACACATCATGAAGACCAGATCTTCTTCGTGCTTTCGTGTCTTCGTGGTCCCGGCGCTGTTCGTGCCGATGTGCTGTGAAAGGACGTGCGTCCAGGCGCCGAGCGGACGAAGGATCCGCTCACGTCACTGCGCGAGGCTGTCGCGCTGTGCGATGTCTAAGAACAAATGCAGCCACGAAGCCAGGAAGCCACGAAGACGAACACCAGGCGGGCCAGATCTTTTTCGTGCTTTCGTGTCTTCGTGGTCCCGGCGCTGTTCGTGCCGATGTGCTGTGAAGGGACGTGCGTCCAGGCACCGAGCGGACGAAGGATCCGCTCACGTCACTGCGCGAGGCTGTCGCGTTGCGCGATGTCTAAGAACAAATGCAGCCACGAAGCCACGAAGCCACGAAGACGAACACCAGGCGGACCAGATCTTCTTCGTGCTTTCGTGTCTTCGTGGTCCCGGCGCTGTTCGTGCCGATGTGCTGTGAAAGGACGTGCGTCGTGCGGAGTGCGGTTACGGATCCTGCATCCGCATTCCGCAATCCCGCTCCGCAATCCGCAATCCGCAATGTCTACAGTCTGGGCACCGAGAGTCCGCCATCGACGTTGATCACCGTGCCCGTCGCGTACGGGAGATCGCCGCGCACCAGCGCCGCCACCACGCGTCCCACATCGTCGGGCTGACCCCACCGCCGTTCGGGCACGAGACCGTCGGCGATCCGGCGGTCGTACGTCTCGCGCACGCCCGCTGTCATGTCGGTGGCGACGATGCCGGGACGCACCTCGTACACCGGGATGCCGTGCTCCGCGAGCCGCACGGCGAAGAGCCGCGCCGTCATGGACAGACCTGCCTTGCTGACGCAGTAGTCACCCCGGTTCGGCGACACCATCTCGGCGGAAACCGATGTGATGAAGGTGATGGACGCAGCGAATGACGGGTCGGTGCGCCGCCACTCCACCTGATCGCGGGCAATCGCCTGCGTCAGGAAATACGGACCTTGCACGTTCGTGCGCAGGACCTCTTCAAAGCTTTCCTCGGTCGCCTCGAGCAGGTCCGCGCGGACGCGTGGTGCGCGGCCGGCATTGTTGACCAGCGCCTGGACCGCGCCGAAGCGCGCGCGCGCCTCGGCGACCAGGCGGGCGCGATCGTCGCGCCGGGCGAGATCGCCGCGCAGATACTGCACGGCGGCGCCGAGCGCGCGGAGCGCGTCGAGGACCGGGCTCACGTCGGCGTCGGGCCGGGTTCCCAGGATGGCGAGGTTCCACCCGTCCTGCGCCAGCGCGCGGGCGATGCCGAGGCCGATGCCTCGGGTTCCGCCGGTGACGAGCGCGGTTCGGTTGGTCATCGAAGTGACGGAGGTGACGGAGGGACGCGCGCGTCGCTTCGCGACGCCCGTCGAACCTGCCTTCTCGGTTCGTCGCCGCTCCTCCGTTCCTCTGTGTTCACCCGTTTCCTCCGTCCGCTCGGTTGTCCGCAGGACCGAAAAACGTGAGATACGGCGCCCCCTCGGCGAGGCGTTTCACATGGAGCGCCGCTTCACGCGCATGATAGTCGCCCCACTGGCTCGACTCGCCGCGCGGTGTGCGCGCGCCCGGCGGCACGTAGTCCCAGGCGTTCGGCCAGTGATAGACCGAATGCAGCAGCAGGCCCTGGTGATCGGGGTCGACGCTCAGATACGGCTCGTCCAGCAGCGTGTCGAGGACGCGAAGGCCGGCCTGCTCGTAGCGCTCGTCCTTCAACACGCGACCGAGACGCAGCAGCGCCTGCGCCGCGATCGCTGCGGCCGAGCTATCGACCGGTTCGCGATCGTTGAACGGATCGGCGGGCCGCTCGCCCCAGCCGTCGAGCTCGGCCAGACCCGGCGCGCCGGCATCCCAGTACGGCACGCCGTCGGCCGCGGCGATGTCGATGTAGTGATCGCTTGTCGCGCGCGCGGCGTCGATCATCATCGCGTGAATCCCGGACCGCCCGCCGCAGGCGTCGAGCGCGTCATCCGGCAGCGTCTCGAGGAATTCGACCTCTTCGGCGAAACCCAGCATCGCCCAGGCGAGGCCGCGCGTCCACGTGCTGAACGGCGAGTAGCCCTGCTGCGTGCTCGGCCCGCGGTACGTGCCGTTCGCGACGTTGAACAGGCTTTCGTGCGCCACGCGTCCGCGGACGTCGAAGCGATCGCGCCCGTGGCCGTAGTAGATGTTCCACCGGGCGGTCGCGCGCGCATGCTGCACGAGCCGCTCGAGCAGGCTGACCTTCTCGTCCTGCTCTTCCATCAACGGCTGACCGAGCAGGTGGCCGAGCGCCAGCGCGCGCAGCGACCGGATCGTGTCGACGAAGAGCGAATGCGCGCCGTTGAACGAGTGGATGAAGCCGCCGCCCGGCAGGCGCGTCCAGCGCCGCGCCTGGACGGCGCCGCTGACCTTGAGCGCGAGCTCATAGAACTCCCGCTCCCAGTCGCTCGCCCTGATGCGTTTCTCGCGCGCCAGGCGCCAGAGAGTGCCGTAGGTGCTGACGTTATTGAACCCGTGATCGTGCACCCCCATGTGCGTGAGGTGCGGCGCCATGCGCTCGACCGTGCGCGAGCGGCCAAGCTCGAGAAACTCGGCGTCGCCCGTAGCGTCGAACTGCAGCAGCGCAGAACCGAACTGGAAACCCTGCGTCCACTCCGTCCACCCGCGCGCCCGATAGCGCCCCTGCACCGTGAACACCGGCGCGGTGTCCCCGGGACGCCACGTCTGCTCGATCGATCGGATTTTGGCGGCCGACAGCGCGAAGAGGCGATCGATCTTCCTCACGAGATCGCGAGGCGAGCGCTGCCGATCGACGTGGATCATCGGACGCGCTACTTGCCCGTGTAGCTCACGCGCCAGATCGAGTTCGAGCCGTCGTCGCTGACCAGCAGCGCGCCGTCCGGCGCCATGGCCACGCCGACGGGCCGTCCCCAGACGTGACCCTCGTCCGCGACGAAGCCCGTGAGGAAATCTTCGTACTCACCGGTCGGCGCGCCGTTCTTCAGCGGCACCCGAATCACTTTGTAGCCGGTGCGCTGCGATTTGTTCCACGAGCCGTGCTCCGCGGCGAAGATGCTCCCCCGATGCTCGGGCGCGAACTGCGTGCCCGTGTAGAAGAGCATCTCGAGCGATGCGCTATGCGGCTGGAGCAATAGATCCGGGACCCTCACCCTGGATTTCAGCTCGGGATGCTTGCCGGCGTGGCGCGGATCCTGGTGGCCGCCGATGTAGAACCAGGGCCACCCATAGAAGCCGCCCTCCTCGATGTGCGAGATGTAGTCGGGCACGAGGTTGTCGCCGAGCGCGTCGCGCTCGTTCACAGATACCCAGATCTGGCCGGTCTGCGGATGGACCGCGAGGCCAACGGCGTTGCGGATACCTGACGCATAGACGCGGCGGCCGCTCCCGTCCGGATTGAACTCCAGCACCGTCGCGCGATCCTTTTCGCCCGGGTTGGTCTCGTCGTCGACGTTGCTGAGCGATCCGACCGAGACGTACATCTTCCGTCCGTCGCCCGAGAAGACGATATCGCGAGACCAGTGGCCGCGCCCGGGCGGCGTGCTCGTCGGGACTGCGGCAATCGTTTCGGCCGGGCCCCGGGCTTTCAGATCGCCGATTTGATACGGAAAGCGCACGACGGAGTCGGTGTTGCCGACGTAAACGTGGGTCGGTTTCTGTCCCGGGGGGTAGAACGCGATCCCGAACGGCCGCGACAGACCGGTGGCGAACACCTCGACCGTCTGCGCGCGGCCAGCCGCGTCGCGGCCGCGCATCACCTTCACGCGGCCCGGCCCGCTTTCGGCGACGAAGATGTCGCCGTTCGGCGCAGTGCGCATGAGACGTGGATTGTCGAGGCCCTCCGCGTACAACGCCACCGAATAGCCCGGCAGCGTCTCGGGCATCGCACCCGCCGGGCGCGGGACGGTGCTCGGCGGATTCCTGGCCGACTCGGTGGCAAACGGCGCAGGCAGATCCGCCGCGGTGATCTTGTGCATCACGCCTGGCCGCTCGCGACGGAAATCGGAAAACGCGGATTGATCGCCGCTGACGGACGCGGCGATCAGCAGCGCGCCTGCTGCGGTGAATATCGACTTCATCATGTCTCTCCTCGCCTCATTTGACCGCTCGATCCGTGGCACTTGGCCGCCGCCGCGCGGTGCAGGCGCGCAGTCAGCGGCGTTCGCGCAAAGTCGTGGCGCAGGTCCGGATACGCCTCGTCCTCCGGCAGCGGCCGCGCCGGCTGGATGTCGCGCGATTCTTCCGCAAGCCGCATGGTGAACGATGTCTCCCTCTTGAGCAGCGTCAGCCAGATCACTTCGTGAACCCACTGACGCGAAGCCAGTTCGCGAGCAGCCGCGGCCACTCGGCGAGCGCCGGATCCTGCTGCGCGAGACCGGTCCCGTGCGGACCGTTCCGAAAGACGTGTATCTCTGCGGGAACACCGGCCTTGCGCAGGGCCAGGAAGTAGGCGACGGCATTTTCGACCGGCACGACCGTGTCGGCGTTCGTGTGATAGATGAACGTCGGCGGCGTCGTCGCGGTGACTTGCGTTTCACTCGACAGGCTGCGCGCGAGCGCAGGATCGGGGTTGTCGCCGAGCAGGTTCGTCTTCGAGCCCTGATGCGTCCACGGCTCGACGAACGAGATCACCGGATAGCCGAGCACGACGAAATCGGGCCGGCTGCTGACGCGGTCGATCGGATCGGCGGCGTCGGCACGACCGGCATCGAGGTGCGTGGAGGCGCTCGACGCGAGATGGCCGCCCGCCGAGAATCCCATCATGCCGATGCGATCGGGCGCGATGTGCCAATCGGCCGCGTGCGATCGCACGAGGCGAATCGCGCGCTGGGCATCGCCGAGCTCGATGGGATGGTGATACTGCGGGCCGAGCCGATAGCGCAGCACGAACGCCGCGATGCCGAGCGCGTTCAGGTAGTTCGCCGGCGCGCGTCCCTCGAGGTTCATCGAGAGCGCGCGATAGCTGCCGCCCGGTGCGACGATCACCGCCGTCATGGGACCGGTTGTGTTCGGCGGCATGTAGACGGTGACGGCTGGCCTGTCGCGGTCCTCCGATCCGAGTGCGCCCGGCGCGCCGTTGGGCCAGAGCAGCAGCGTCTGCGGCTCCTGAAGAATCGGCGCAGGGGGAGGCTGCGCGGCCGCATCGACGACAGCGATGAGCGCGAAAGCAATGGCGGAAATCCAGGTGGACCGTGAGCCTTTCAGGCGAGCGACGCGCGTGCGCATGGCGCGGGTATTATTACCGCCATGCCGCGCGCGAGCAATGCGATCGTCGCAGCCGTTCTCGATCGCGACCGCAGGTCGTGTCCGGCTCCAGGTGGACCGCCGGTCCGGCGACAAGCCGGACACTACGTACAATTGGCGACATGCGAGTCTCGTATCAGGAGCTTTCCGAGACGCTGCGCCGTGCGCTCCTGACCACGGGTCTCGAGCCCGATCGCGCGGCGCTCTGCGCGCGGCTGATCGCAGACTCGACCTGCGACGGCGTCCCGTCGCACGGCCTGAATCTGTTCCCGCGCCTCATGACGATGATCCGCACCGGCGTGGTCGACGCCGCCGCGCGCGCGGCGCGCGTCTCGGTGTCCGGCGCCGTCGAGCGTTGGGACGGCCGCGGCGGCGTTGGCGCGCTGAACGCCTACGAGGCGATGGACGCGGCGATCGAGCGGTCGCGCGAGCACCGCATCGGCTGCGTGGCGCTCGCCAACACGAACCACTGGATGCGCGGCGGCACGTACGGCTGGCAGGCGGCTGGACGCGGCGCGATCGCCATCTGCTGGACCAACACGCTCCCGAACCTTCCGCCGTGGGGCGCCGACGCCCCCCGCATCGGCAACAATCCGCTGGTCATCGCCGTCCCCCGCGCCAGCGGTCACGTCGTGCTCGACATGGCGATGTCACAGTTTTCCTATGGCGCGCTCGCCGCCTATCGGAGCCGCGGCGAGCCGTTGCCGGTGCCAGGCGGGTTCGACAGCACCGGTCAACTGACGCGCGATCCAGCGGCAATCGAGGCATCCGGGCGTCCGCTGCCGATCGGATTCTGGAAAGGCTCCGGCCTGTCGATCATGCTCGACACGATCGCGGCTGTGCTGTCGGGCGGTCGCGCCACGCACCAGATTGCGGCCCGGCCTGAAGAAGAGACAGGCGTGTCGCAGGTTTTCGTCGCGATCGATGTCGCGTCGCTGGCGGATCGCGACGAAGTGACGCGAGTGGCCGATGCGATCCTCGCCGATCTGCACGTCAGGTACCCCGGACAGCGGACGGTCGAGACGCGCGCACGCAACCTGGCCGAGGGGATCCCGGTCGATCCGTCCGCCTGGCAATTTGCGCGGACGTGCGCGGCGGCCCAGTAGCTCATTTCGGCCGCGGATCGTGAAGCGCGGCATCTGCTCGTGGAAACTGCCCGGCGCGCGCGAGCGCCACGGCCGTGACCAGGGCACGCGCTGCATTCCGGACTTCTTCATGCAGGCTCGTGTCCTTGTCCAGCGCGTCGTGGCTGGTCGCGTAGGGCTCGTAATAGCCGACGTAGCGGTCCACCAGGGCGGTCGGCGCCGCCGGCACCAGCTCCATGTCGGTCAGCCAGTCGCTGAGCGATCGGCGCAGCGTCTCTGCGCCTTCGGCGTCGCCGTGCACAACGATCGCGAACAGCCGGCTGGCCAGATGTCGCGGGTAGCTCCAGCCGCTCAGCTCGAGCTCTTTCGCCTTTGCGGGATTCTTGCCGCGGGTCGTCGTCGGATCGGGATTGCCGCCGTCCGCGCAGACCAGTCGATCGATCATCAGCTTCAGCACACTCGGCGCCTGGTACCAATACACGGGCGTGACGATCATCACGCCGTGCGCGGCCACCCAGCGCGGGTAGATCTCGTTCATCCAGTCGTTCACCTGGCCCATCGCGTGGTTGGGGTAGCAGGAACACGGCCAGTGACACAGCGGCATCGCCGTCGACACGCACGCCTTGCACGGCAGTATCTGCCGCCCGTATTGGGCGGTGAGCATGCTCAAGTCGAGGAGGTCACAACTGACGCTAGCCCGCTCGATTTCCTCCCGCGCCATCTGCGCCAGCCGGAATGTCTTCGACATTTCGCCCGGACAGGTCTGATCGTGGCGAGCGGCGCCGCACACGAGCAGGATTCGCGAGCGTCCGGCGGGATCGTCGTGCTCGCGCTGCGCGGCCTGGATCCGCTCTCTCGTCTCGAGCCACTCGATCGGAAGGTTGAACGCCGGATCCGCGAAGCCAGGACCCGCCTTCCGCGTCCGTGGACTCTTGTGGTACTCGTCGTACGCCTTCCAGGCCACCTCGACGATGCGCTGCATCTCCTGCGAGAGCGCGTCGAAGGCAGGGTCGGCGAACCGCTCTCTCAGCAGGCGCTCGAATTCCGCGCGGGACAGCTTGACGTCGCCTTGTCCTTTTCGGACGTCCGGTGTTGGCATGCGTTCGGTCCATGCAGGTATCGGACCGCTAGTGTCGTGTCTCAGAACCAGCCGCCGCTCCGGCAACAGTCGCTCGCGATTCTTCGATACTCTCGCTGCGATACTGCGATTCTGCGCGCCTTGCGACCTTGGCGACGGCCAGGCTCACCTAACGCGACACGCGCGCGGTCCCGCCTTTCATGACGCGTTCGACGTCGGCAAGCGTCGCCATGCTCGTGTCGCCGGGTGTGGTCATCGCCAGCGCGCCGTGGGCGGCGCCGCACTCGACCGCCCACTGCGCACCGCGATTCGTCATCAGTCCATAGATGAGTCCGGAGGCGAACGAGTCGCCGCCGCCGATGCGATCGAGGACCTCGAGGTTCGGCCGCGGCGTCGCTTCGAAGAGCTCGCCGCCGGCCCAGCAGATCGCCGACCAGTCGTTGACCGTCGCCGTCTTCGCGTGCCGCAAGGTGGTCGCGACCACCTGCAGGTTCGGAAACTCACGCACGACCTGCCGGATCATCGACTTGAATTGATCGAGACCGAGCTGGTCGAACTGGCTCGAGACCCCTTGCGCCTGGAACCCGAGCGCCGCCGAGAAGTCTTCTTCGTTGCCGATGAGGACGTCGACCAGCGGCACCAGGCTGCGATTGACGGTGATGGCTCGCTCGTGCCCGCCGAACGCGCGCCACAGCGACTCGCGATAGTTGAGATCGAACGACACGACCGCGCCGCGCCGCTTCGCCGCATCCATCGCGTCGCGCGCCACCTGCGGCGTCGTGTCGGACAGCGCGCAGAAGATGCCGCCGGTATGCAACCAGCGCGTGCCTTCGCGCTCGAAGATCGCGGCCCAGTCGATGTCGCCCGATGCGAGTTGCGAGATGGCGGTGTGACCGCGATCGGAGCAGCCGACGCCGGCGCGGATGCCGAACCCGCGCTCGACGAAGTTCAGGCCGTTGCGGCTGTTCCGCCCCACGCCATCGTATGTCACCCAGCGCACGTGCGACTGATCGACGCCGCCCTGATAGATGAGGTCCTGCACCAGCCGCCCGACTGGATTGTCGGCCAGGGCCGACACGAGGGCCGTGTCGAGCCCGAAGCAGCGCTTCAACCCGCGCGCCACGTTGTATTCACCGCCCCCTTCCCACACGCCGAACTGACGCGCCGTATGGATGCGCGCCTCGCCGGGATCGAGCCGCAGCATCACCTCGCCGAGCGCGACGAGATCCCAGCGCCGGCCGTCCTTTCCAGGAATCTGTAGAGGCATGGAGGTCACCGTCCGAGCCAGCCGCCGTCGACGGCCAGCACGTGGCCGTGCACATATCGCGCCGCCGGCGAGGCCAGGAACACCACCGCGCCGGTGAGCTCGTCCGGCTGCCCCCAGCGGCCCGCGGGAATGCGATCGAGAATCTGCCGGCTCCGCACCGGATCGGCGCGAAGCGCGGTCGTGATGTCGGTTGCCATGTAGCCCGGCGCGATCGCGTTGACGTTGATGCCCTTCGACGCCCATTCGTTGGCGAGCGCCTTGGTCAGCTGCGCGAGCCCGCCCTTCGCCGCGGCGTACGCCGGCACCGTGATCCCGCCCTGAAACGCCAGCAGCGAGGTGATGTTGATGATACGGCCACCGCGGCCCGACGCGATCATGTGGCCGCCGGCGGCGCGCGCGAGCCGGAACGCGGCGGTCAGGTCGACCTCGATCACGCTGTCCCAGTCCTCGTCGGTGTAGCGCTCGACCGGTGCGCGCCGGATGATGCCTGCGTTGTTGACGAGGATGTCCAGACGGCCCAGCGTCGACACCACCTCGCCGACGAGACGTCCGGACACGTCGCGATTCCCGAGGTCGCCGGTCAGCCCAGCGGCGCGGCGGCCGACCGCCTCGATGCGCGCGCACGTGTTCGCCGGCGACCGGGTGTTGCCGTGCGCGGCGACATCGGCGCCCGCTTCCGCGAGCGCGACCGCCATCTCGGCGCCGAGGCCGGCGGACGCTCCCGTGACGAGCGCCACGCAGCCGTTCAATCTGAATGCGTCAAGACCGGTCATCCTTGCGTCTAGGTCAGGAAATCTTCGCGGATCGGCGTGAAGATGTCGATGAGCACCACATCCTCGTCGAGCATCGTCGCCCCGTGGGCGACGTTGGGCGGGAAGTGGAGGATGTCGCCGGCAGATGCGACGCGCGCCTGACCGTTGATGGTGAACCGCACGCGGCCGCGCTCGACGATGGTCATCTGCTCGTGCGGATGCGCGTGCACTGGCGTGTCGACGTGCGCCTGCAGCGTGAGGCGGCACATCATCAGCCGCTCGCCGACGATCATCCGGCGATCGATCCCGTCGGCAATCCGCTGCGCGGGGACGTCGTGCCACTGACGATGAAGTCCGGTGTCTGTTGGCATGTCGCGCTCGTTCATCAAGTTGTCGCGCAAGAACCCGCAAGTGATGTCCGCCTTCAGGCGGATTTGCCCGTCCGGCTAAAGCCGGACACTACGTACAGTCAACAATCGTCAAGTTCCTGGCCGCAAGGTCATCTGCCACGTCACCGGCTGGCCGGGCGTGACGCGCACGACGCGCGCCTCATATATATAAGGTGTAACGGAATCGGACCCCGGGCACCGCGCCCGAGGGGGCTGTTGCCGGTCGCTTGCACCCGTCGCGCGGAGAGCGGCCATGGCGTCATCAAAATGCGCGGTCACCTCGCGGAGCAGGAACTGATCGATCTCCGACGCCAGCGCTCGCACGTCGAGCGGCTTCGCGTCATCGACAACGCGAGCGCGAGGCGACGCTGTCGCGCACAGAAGGGCCGCGACAAGGACCGTCCCCACTTGCCCTACTTGACCGACCTGCCCTACCTTCGCGACCTGCCCGACCTGCTCTACCTG
>WNEY01004176.1_pt1 | contig 10952 bp, 13 predicted proteins | sample 5400531 | NCBI WGS metagenome assembly WNEY01 (sample SAMN13153338, study PRJNA577476) | soil metagenome | isolation source: 200 cm saprolite under Douglas fir tree site 1 | place: USA:California | collected 2015-04-18
GAGGTGTCGTCGCTCACACTTTCGGCTTCATCGAGAGATCGACCTGCGGCACGGCCTTCTCGGCCTGATCCTCGATTTCCCACAGATCGGCGGGCTGCGCCTTGGCGAGCCCCGCGACCATGTTGGTCGGGAATTGCTGCTGCTTGGTGTTGTACTGGGTGGCCGTGTCGTTGTAGAGCTGGCGTGCGAACGCCACCTTGTTTTCCGTCGACGTGAGCTCTTCCTGCAGCTGGCCGATGTTGCCCGTCGCCTTGAGCTGGGGATACTGCTCCACGACCACCATGAGACGCTGCAGCGCCGACGACAGGGCGTTCTCCGCCTGGCTGATCTGCTTGATGCCTTCGGGCCCGGTCGCGTTGACCTTCACCGCCTGGTTGCGGGCCTGGATCACGGCTTCGAGCGTCGATCGCTCGAACTCCATGGCTCCCTTGACCGCGTTGACCAGGTTGGGGATCAGATCGTGGCGCCGCTTGAGTTGCACGTCGATCTGCTTGAACGCGTTCAGCGTCTGGTTCTTGAGCGAGATGAGCCCGTTATACGCGCCGATCAGCCACGCTGCCGCGACCACCAGGACAACCAGGAAAATGATCGAGCCCATGGTAACTCCGTTCCGAAGTGAGTCGACCCTACGGGTTTGCCGATGGGAGGAGTTTCGCGAGCGCCTGCCGCACCGCCTCGGCGACCGCCGCGTCCTCGGGCCCGAGCCGCGCCAGGGGGTGGGCCGTCTCGATGTGCAGCTCTACGCCCCGCCCCACCGGGATGCGGTGCCAGGAGCTCGGGCTCTCGGGGTCCCGCCCGGCGTCCCGCGCCAGCCAGGCCGTCAACGCCCGTCCCGACTTCCCGCGCGGCGGCGTGCCCTTGCTCTTGAGCGCCAGCCGGTCCGGCACGGGTAACGAGGCACCCAGGGCCTGCGCGGCCCGGCGCTCCAGCACGTCGCCGGTCTGGTCCTGCATCTCCTTGATGATCGTCGCCAGCGTCGTCCCCTCCATCTGCCGCAGCTTGATCCACAGGAGTTGGAGGAAATGACGGTAGGAATACGTCGCCGCGGTGCCGCGCCCTTCGGGCGGGCTTACCAGGCCCTTGGTGACGTAGAACCGGATCGTCCGCTCGCTCGGCTGCGCCCGCGCGGCCGCATTGATCGGTGTGATCGCGGACGCATCGAGCACGGCCCCCACGAGCGCGGCGAGATCGCGAAGGTTCCACGGAGCGAGGTTGCGATACTCCCGCAGCGTGTGCAGCGGCTCGGCGTGCGACGCTCCCGTCACGCCTGGGCTCCTCCCCGCGCGCGCTCCTCGCCGATCCGGAACACCGCGGTCAGCCAATCCGTCACTTCGCGCAGACTGAAGGGCTTCCGAATCACGACGCACTGGTGCCGCTCGAGCCAGGTGCGCACCTCGTCTGCGTCGGCGTCCCCCGTCATGATCGCGATGCGGCCCTCGAATACCGGCCAGCGATGCACGATGGCGAGATAGAGGGCGAGCCCCGACATCGTCGGCAGGTGGATGTCGAGCAGCAGGGCGTCCGGCTCCTCGGCTGCGAGCAACTCGTACGCCGTCTCGGCCGAGCCCGCGCCGATCACGCGAAAGCCGTGGCGCGAGAGCGAGCGCTCCAACACCCGGCGCAGCGGCGCCTCGTCGTCCACCACGAGGATGGTGCGGGGGGCGGCGTTCACGAGGCGGAGGCCCGGGCCTGCTGGGGCGTCAGAAAGCGCTGGACCACGCGCGCCAACGCCTCGCTCGAGTCGAGGGACAGGCGCATTTCTCCGGCGGTGAGCCCGAGATAGGCGCGCGCGTGCAGTTGCAGGGTCTTGGTCTGTGCGTAGCCCAGCCGCTTTGCCACGTCCTCGATTGTGAAGCCGGGGTCCTGCAGCAGCCGGTGGGCGTACAGCACCCGCGCCGCGGAGAGGAAGTGCCGAGGCGACGGCAGCCCCACGCGCGTGAACCACCGCTCGCAGGTCCGCCGGTCCACCCGCGCGCGCACCGCGACCTGTCCCACCGTCTGCACTTCGCCGGGCGAGCGCAGGGCCTCTTCGAGCACCCAGCGCAGCTCGCTCGGGAGCGGCGCGAGCGCATCGGCCAGCTGGTCCAGGAGCTGGCGGGACGAGGAGCGCGCTTCCTCCTGGCCCAGCACTTCCCGTAACCGGCTCGGGTGGTCGTCGTAATTGGCGAACACCGCGTGTTGGATGCCCCGCTGGCCCAGCGCCAGCAGCACTCCGGCGGTGCGGGGCGTGAGGGTGGTGTACAGCATCAGGGGGAGCGAGGGGAACAACACTCGCAGCCGCTCGATCTCTTGCGACCGCGCGTGTCCCGACAGGAGGGGGTCTACCACCGCCAGCTCGACGGGCCGACCGCGGATGCCGGTCAGCACATCGTCCCAAGTTGAAACCTGCGCGACAATGAACCGGGAGCCCGCAGCCCGGCGGAGTTTGTGAAATTGGACGTCGGGGACGGCGGCTAATACGAGCATGAATCCCCCAAAACCCCTAAATGTCGCAAAATCGCCCTACCGTGCCGCAAAAACGCCCTAAAATTTGGACGCCACCGGACCGAGGTTGTGGTGTCCCTGTTGCGTCGACTCCACACCCTGGTTTTCGGAGGTCACATGTCCATTCGCGCCCTGCTCACCCTGTTCGTCGTCGCGTTCGCTCTCTCGACCGTCGCCTGTGCCGACGCCACCGGCCCCCGCCACGGCTGCGACATCAACAACAGCAACACCTGCCGCTAGGCATCTCAGCCACCGAGCTGCGCGAGGGACTCGGAAACCTCGCGTAGCTCGGCGGTTTGCACCACTGGCTCCGTCGCCAGCTGCGTTTCCTGGGCGATGGCCTGCTGGCAACCCGGTAGCCCCGCCAGGATCCGCTCGATCCGGAACTCGAATTCATGCAGCCCGGCGCCGCCCGCAATTGCGAGCGCCTCCTTCAAGAGCACGTCGGCGCGGCGGTACCGGCCGAATCGCGCCTGGCCGATTCCCTGTTTCAGGTAGAAGTCGGCCCGGATGTTGGGCGGCATGTCCGCGAGCCGGTCTTCGCACCGCTCCCGCCAGCGGGCGAACCCGACGTGATCCCGCCGATACGACGCGCAGTGCATCAACTCGATCACGGCGTTGCTGACGGTTTCCTGGGCGCGGCCGCGGCGGAACACCTCTGCCAGGGCTCGTTCCGCACCGGTCGCATCGCCGAGACTGAGGAGCATGGTTCCGACGTCACCCAGAGCGCGCAGCTGGGAATCGTCCTCTTCGTACAGCTGGAACGCATGCCATGCGTGCGGAATCGCCTCGGCGGACTGTCCCATGTAGTAGAACGCGGCCGCGATGCCCTGCTCTGCACGGGCCTCGACGTCGCGCTCGCCGGCGGCGCGGGCGTCCGCGAGGACCCCCTCGAGCCGGCGCTCGGCGTCCGCGAGGTTGCCGCGGCCCAGGATCGTGTTCGCCCGACCGATCCGGCTGAGCAGCGCCGAATAGCGGTCGCCCGCCAGCGTCGCCAGCTCCCCCGCCTCGGCGTAGGCGGCGTCCGCCTCGTCGAACTGGTTCAGCTTGCGGTGCACGCGCGCGAATCGCAGCTGCGCCGCGACCGCGTCGCTCGAAGACAGCCGGTTCCCCACCACTACCAGCAGCGTGGTGAGCACATCGAGCGCTTCCTCGAGCCGCAGCTCGGCCTCGAGGAAGTGCGCGTAGGCGAACAGCGCCGGCGAGATGAGCTGGATGTCCCCGAGGCGGTAGGAGTCCGCCGCGCTCTCGGCGATCCCGTGCACGTGCGCGCCTTCGGTGGCCGCGGCGTGGAGCTCGCGGCAGAACCGATCGGTCGCCACCCACTGGTAATGGAAAGCGTCCTTCGAAACCGGAGCTCGGTCCGGTGCGAGCAGGTCCACCAGCCGCAGCGCGAGAAACGCACCTTGCCCCAGGCGCGCTTCCAACGTGGTGGCCGATTCCGGACCTGACACCCGCTGCAGGAAGATCGCGTGTGGCAGCGATTCGAACTTCAGACGCGAAACCGGCATTCCTGATGTCTCCGATGTGAGGCTGGCTAGCTGGCGACTCCACACTAGGGCAGGGGCCATGCCTCATCGCAACGTGCGGCCGGCTCACAACATAGCGTTTTCGGGCTGCTTCCGTTAGGCCGCACTTTTCGCGTTTTCTGGCTTTTCGCCGCATGGTTCGGATGCCGCTCGAGCAGCTCCTCCTCCCCCTATTTCCGGCCCATGCACCGGGGCCTCACTCTTGCCGAACTGCTGGTCGTGCTGGCGATTCTCGCCGTGGTGACGGCCGTCACACTACCTCGCCTGGCGGGCTTCCGGGACTGGATCGCGGTCGACACCGCGGCCCAGGAAGTGATCACCGCGATCGCGGTCGCCCGGAGTGCGGCGATCATGCAGGGCACCCGCAGCCGGGCCGTGATCGCGGCCGACTCGCTACGGATCGACCGCTGGCGCGAGGGCGCGTGGGCGGACCTGCATCGTTGGCCGGGCCCCGATCGACATGGCGTGACCCTCGAGGTGTCGACTCCGGTCGTCGTCTTCGAACCGATCGGTCTCGCATGGGGCCTGTCCAATACCACGGTCGTGCTGCGACGAGGAACGCGCGTCGCGACCATCACCGTGTCCCGCCTCGGGAGGGTGAAGCGGTGGTAGCTGCGCATGCAACCAATCCCGGGGGATGGGCATCAAACGAGGTGGAGTTCGAAGCCGGCCGGGCGGGGAAGTGAAACATCCTGCCGAGGCAGCCGTATCAGGAAAGAGCATCGCGCAAGTGTCGCGGCCGAAGTGTGACGGCCACTTCGCCCGACCGCCAACCCGGGGAGTTGTCAGCCCCGGGTTTGGTTTTTCTATGGCCCGGTCGAGCGGATCCCTACCGCCTCGAAGCTGAAGGTCACGCGATCGGCGACGCGAACGGTGCCGGCGGGTCCGCCGCGATATGGCCTGATGCCGTAATCCGTCTGCTTCACAGAGAAACCGCCAGTCGCCCGCAGCGTGTCCGTCCCGACCTCGGCGCGGATGTTACAGCTCACGTCACGGGTCTGCCCGGCGAGAGTGAGCCTGCCTTGGACCTGAAATCCGTCGACGGTCGGGGTCACGCCCGTGGAGACGAAGCTGATCACTGGATACTCGTCCACATGCAGAACGTCCGTCCGCATGGCTTGAGTGACCTTGCGGATTTCGGCCGTGTCGGGGGGCGCGAGGACGTCGAGACTGTCCGCCGGCACGACGATTTCCACGCGCGACTCGGAGGGCGCGTTCGGGTGGTAAACGACCCGGCCCGCGAACCCGCGGGCGCGGACGACATGCGCGTGGCCCGCGAAGCCAAACAGCCCCGCCTTGCCCGTCTGGACCTCGAACCGGCTGGCGGTGGACAGCACGTAGACCACGGAGTCCGGCTCGCCACCCTGCGCCCACGCGGGAGCACAGCCGAGCGAGATCCCTCCTGTCAGGAGCGCGTACCGTACGACGTTCATCCCCGGCCTGGCGCGAGGTAGCGGTTCAACCCCTGCTCGAAGGGGACCGGCCGGATGCCGAACACCGACTCGATGGCATTCGCAGGGGTAGCGCTCCCTTCGACCAGCATTTGCAGCTGATCGCTCGTGAGCGGCGCCGCGGCGCCGAGCAGGTCGAGCGCACTGGCGGCCGCCCGCGCGAGCGCGAGCGGCACGTGCACGAGCGGGCGGGGGTGGCGGGCGGCCCGCCCGATTGCGAGCAGGAATTCCTCGTAGGTCAGGACCTCCGGTCCGCCCAGCTCGAAGGCACCGACCAGCGCAGGTTGTTCGACGGCGAGCGCGAACGCGAGGGCGACGTCCTCGACCCAGACGGGCTGCGTGGGGAAGCGACCGTCGCCGAACACCGGCACGACGGGGGACCAATGGTGCAGCCGGGCGAGCGTGCGGATCGGCGCGCTCTCCGGGCCATTGATGATCGACGGCCGGAAGACGGCGTGCGACAGACCCGAAGTACGGACCAGCTCCTCGGCGCGCCACTTCGTTCGATGGTAGGGGGTCGCGCCAGGTTCGTCTCGCGCGCGCACGGCGCTCATGTGCACGAACCGCTCGACCCCGGCACCGCGCGCGGCCTCGATCACGCGGCGGGTGCCCTCGACGTGCACGGCGCGGAAGGTGGCGCGACCCGTTTCGGCGATGATGCCGACCAGGTGCACGACGGCGCTCGCGCCACGCGTGAGCGTCGTGAGGGCCGCCACGTCGGCCAGATCGCCGGGGACGAGCTCGATGCCGACGCGCTCGAGGGCCCGCGATCGGCTCGGGTCACGCACCAGCGCGCGGACCACATGTCCGCGGCGCGTCAGCACCGTGGTAATGTGCCGTCCCACGAACCCGGTGGCACCGGTGACGGCGATCAGCACGAGAACGGAACCGGTCAGGTGGACGCTGTGCCACCCTCGTCGAGGAACACGAGCGTGCGGCGCCGCGCGACCACCGAGGCCAGTGCTTCGAAGACCTTGGGATCGAGCACCGTGCCCGACAGATCGGCCGCCCGCTCCACGGCCTTTTCGGGGCTCATCTTCTCCTGATAGGCACGCGATGTGCTGAGGGCGTCGAACACTTCGGCGGCGCCGATGATGCGGGCGCCGATCGGGATCTCCTCGCCGCGCAGCCCGTCAGGGTAGCCGGTGCCATCCCAGCGCTCGTGGTGGTGGCGCACTGCCGGGATGATGTCGCCAAGGTGCGAGAGCGGCGCGAGGATCTGGGACCCGATGACCACGTGTTGTTTGACGTGCTCGAATTCGTCGGGGGTGAGCGCACCCTGTTTGTTCAGAACCGATTCGCGCGTCCCGATCTTCCCGATGTCGTGCAGCCGGCCCGCGACCCGCACGTGCTCGACGTCCTCTTCCGGGATCCCGAGCTCATGGGCAACCGTGGCGGAAAGGTCGGCGACGCGGGCCGAATGCCCCCGCATGTAGGGGTCTTTCGCCTCCAGGGCGTTCACCAGGGCCTCGAGGGTGGCGATCGAAAGCCGCTCCAGCTTCATGCGCTCGCGCTGGAGCTCGGCGGCGCGCGTGCTGACCTCTTCCTTGAGCCATTGGTTCAGCTGGCGGTTCTCGAGCAGCATCTCGCGCCGCTTGAGCGCCCGTTGGACCGCCCGCCCCAGATCGGCGAGCTCGATCGGCTTCGTGAGGTAGTCCATGGCGCCCCGCTGCATGCACAATGCGGCGCTGGTCGCGTCGTTCACGGCGGTAAGCATGAGGATCGCGAGCTCGGGCTCGATCTCGACGGCCTGCGGCACGAGGTCGACCCCGCTGGTGCCGGGCATCCGAATGTCGCACAGCATGAGCGCGATGCGGTGGCGCCGGAGCTGCTGCAGGGCTTCGTCACCGGTGCCCGCCGCGTACACCTCGTACTGCTGTTGCGTGAGGAACTTCTTGAGGGCGTTCCGGATCGGCTCCTCGTCGTCCACGACCAGGATTTGGACGGGACCCGTCACATCGGCCACGGCGGTCCTCCTTATGGATGGAGGCCGGGGCAGTCTTGACCTCCACAACCTCCATCAACCTCCACAACCTTCACTAACCTGCCACGAAGGTGACCTGCACCGGCCCCGGGAGCAAGCCCGCCCGCTGGGCGCGGGCGAGCAACTCGGCCACGGCCTGTCGGCCGGTTGGGCCGTAGTCCACCGTGTACGCGTTTACATACATCCCGACGAACCGGTCGATGCGCGATGGGTCCAGGCCGCGGCCGTAAGCCGTCGCGTGCGCGAGGGCCTCGGCGCGGTGGGCGAGGCCGTACTGAATGCTGGCCTTGAGATCCCGGGCGATGTCGCGCATCAGCGCGTCTCCCAGGTCACGGCGCACGACGTTGCCACCGAGCGGCAGCGGCAGACCCGTCTCGTCGTGCCACCATTCGCCGAGATCGACCCAGAGGTGCAGCCCGCGGTCGGCGTAGGTGAGCTGCCCCTCGTGGATGAGGAGCCCCGCGTCCGCGCGGCCCGCCGCCACGTACTCCTCGATCTGATCGAATGGTACGACGACGTGGCGCGCCGCCGGCTGGTACAGCTTGAGCGCCAGAAACGCCGTGGTGAGCTCGCCCGGGACCGCGACGAGCACGCTCCCCGCACCGAGCGCCGCGCGCGGATCGGCGGGGCGCGCGGCGCGGGCCACGATCCGCGGCCCATAGCGGTCGCCGATGCTCGCCCCGTGGGCGAGCAGCGCGTAGCGATCGGCGAGATAGGCGTAGGCGTGCAGCGACACGGCCGTCACTTCCAGTTCGCCCGCGAGGGCGCGCCGGTTCAAGGACTCGATGTCACCGAGCTCATGCACGTATCGGCGGTCGCCGGTGTCGATCCTCCCGGCGGCGAGCGCCCAGAACATGAACGCGTCGTCCGCGTCCGGGCTGTGCGCCAGGTGGATCGTCTGCGGGCCCTTAACCGCCACGCGTCGTCTTTCCGGCGGTCGCCACCGTCGCCTGCCCGTGGAACGCATCGAGGTTCTCCGCGTGCTCGCCGTACTCGGGCCGCTGGCGCGCACGCTCCGCCGCCTCGTGCTTGAGGAAGGCGCGATACGCGCGTCGTGCCCCCGCGGTGTCCCGCTCGAGCTCGAGCCCGCGGGCCCGCAACATGAATCCGAAGAGGTGCGTGGGGACGGCCCGGCGGATGGTGTCCGCCTGCGCGACCGCCGCCGCCGCGTTGCCGCCGGTCAGTTCGAGCACCCCTAGGTGGTAGCGGGCGTCCACGTCCAACGCCGGCAGCATCGCGTACGCTTGGAGCGCCATGGGCAGGAAGAACTCCGCGCTGTCCGCCTTGCCCTGCGTGTGCAGCATCATCACCCGGTTGTAGAGCCGGGTCGCACGCTCTTCGGGGGACATTTGCGAGATATCGGGAGGCGAGATGCGGGATGCGGGAGGCGACCCATTCTCCACCCCTCCCGCATCCCGCATCCCGCTTCCCGATGAGCCGCCAAGCCGGAGCGCCAGCACGGTAAGCAAGGCCCCCAGCGCCGCCCCGGCCATGCCCCAAGGGAGGCCGGCCCGCCACCCGGACGTGTGCAGGCCGGCCACCTGCGCACCACACTTGTGACAAAACCGCGCTGTGGCGGCGAGCGGCGCTCCGCACGCGTGACAGTTCATTGAGGCCGGAATCTAACTGGCAGGAATCTGAGAGGCAGCGTAGTGTAGTCGCGTGAGCCACGATCGGACCCCATGAGCGCCACCTTCCCGGGACATGACCGCGCCAAGCACATGGGCGAGCTGAAGCGCGGTGATGAGCGGTGGGAGGTGTTCGTCGAGATGCAGCCCGACGTCGAAGTAGGTGCCGTGCGGGGGCGCGTGCATTTCGTGAACGGAGAGCGCCGCCGCACCACGAGCTGGATCTTTCTCGAGCTCTCGGAGCGTGAGGTGCAAGAGCGCTTCGGGGAATTTTCGGCCGTCGAGCTGTGGCACTTCGTGGCGGCTCTGGATGGCTGACGCGGTGTGTGGAGAACATTGCACGATCTGCACGTTTCCGTTCGCACTCACGCACGCGCCGGCCTTTGTGGAGCATGCTCAGCGGATGTCTGTTGCGTCGGTGACACGAAACGGTTGACACCTCGCAACGCCCCCGGTACCTTCCCGCATGCCCGGGACCTCTTCCTTCGTGGCATCGTCTGTGCGTTCCCCGCTCAAGGAACCGTTCTAGGAGACCGATTTTATGACCGCGACGTTGGAGCCAACCGCATCCACCCCGGCGAAGCCAGTGGCGGGCGCGTCGCCCGCAGACGTGGTGCGGAAGGCGAAGGAGGCCGGCGTGCAGGTGGTGGACCTGAGGTTCACCGACCTGCCCGGTACCTGGCAGCACTTTTCGATCCCGCTGAAAGAGATGACCGAAGACCTGTTTGCCGAGGGGATCGGGTTCGACGGTTCCTCGATCCGCGGGTTCCAGGCGATTAACGAGAGCGACATGCTGCTGTTCCCCGATCCGGCGAGCGCCTTCGTCGATCCGTGCCTCGAGGTGCCGACGCTGTCGCTCACGTGCGATGTGTCCGACCCGGTGACGGGCCAGCGGTACTCGCGCGACCCGCGTTACGTGGCGCAGAAGGCGGAGCAGTACCTCATCAAATCGGGGATCGCCACGACCGCGTACTACGGGCCCGAGGCGGAGTTTTACATCTTCAATTCCGTACGCTTCGACCAGAACGCGCACGAGGGCTACTACCACATCGACTCCGAGGAGGGGATCTGGAACTCGGGGACGAACGGGAGTCCGAACCAGGGGCACCGGCCGCGGCACAAAGAGGGGTACTTCCCGGTGCCGCCGGTGGACCGCCTGCAGGACCTGCGCTCGAAGATCATGCTGGCGCTGATGGCGTCGGGTGTCGACGTCGAGGTGCACCACCACGAGGTGGGTACGGCCGGGCAGACCGAGATCGACATGCGGTTCGGGACGCTGGGACGCATGGCCGACCAGCTGATGATGTACAAGTACATCGTGAAGAACGTGTGTCACCAGAACGGCTACACGGCGACCTTCATGCCCAAGCCGATGTTCGGGGACAACGGGTCGGGGATGCACGTGCACATGAGCCTGTGGAAGGACGGGACGAACCTGTTCTTCGACCCCAAGGGGTACGCGCTGTTGTCGGACGCGGCGCGCTGGTACATCGGGGGACTGATCAAGCACGCGGCGGCGCTGCTGGCGTTCGCGGCTCCGACGACCAACAGCTACCGGCGGCTGGTGCCGGGCTACGAGGCGCCGATCAACCTGATCTACTCGCAGCGCAACCGTTCGGCGATCTGTCGCATCCCGGTGTATTCCAAGTCGCCCAAGGCGAAGCGCGTCGAGTTCCGGGCGCCCGATCCGTCGAGCAATCCGTACCTGACGTTCGCGGCGCTGCTCATGGCGGGCCTGGACGGCATCAAGCACAAGATCGAGCCGCCGAAGCCGATGGATGTGGACTTGTACGACCTCGAGCCCGAGGAGCGCAAGCATGTGAAGAACACGCCGGGCTCCCTGAACGAGTCGTTGGCGGCCCTCGAGGCTGACCAC
>WNEY01008536.1_pt1 | contig 10952 bp, 9 predicted proteins | sample 5400531 | NCBI WGS metagenome assembly WNEY01 (sample SAMN13153338, study PRJNA577476) | soil metagenome | isolation source: 200 cm saprolite under Douglas fir tree site 1 | place: USA:California | collected 2015-04-18
AGCCGGTCGCCGCGGCCGTCAGCGAGTAGGTGCCCGGCGTCACAGTCGTCAGGCTGTACTGACCGCTCGCGTTGGTGGTCGCGCTCCCCCCGCTGTAGGAGACGGTTGCCCCGGCGATGGGCGCGGCGCTGACGGCGTCGGTCAGCGTCCCCGTGATCGTCCCGGTCGTGGAGGTGAGGGCGAAGTTTTGCGTGGTCGTGCTGCCGGCCGTCACGGTGACGCTCGCGCTCTGGCTGGTATAGCCGGTCGCCGCGGCCGTCGCCGTATAGGTGCCGGGCGCGAGCCCGGCGATGGTGTAGGCGCCATTACTGTCGGTCGTGGCATTCGCCGTACCCGCCGTGACGGTCGCGCCCGCGATCGCCTTGCCGGTGCCGGCGTCGGTCACCGTGCCGCGGAGTCCGGTGGCCTGACTCGTCAGCGCGAAGTTCTGGGTGGCCGTTGTTCCGCCACCAACCGTCGCGGTGGCCGACTGGCTCTGGTAGCCGCCGGCCTGCGCGGTCACGCTGTACGAGGAGACCGCGATCCCGGTCGCGCTGTAATGCCCGGTCGAGTCGGTGGTGGTGCTTCCCGTGACCGGACCGGTCGGGCCTGTGCCGCTGTAGGCGACGGTGGCGCCGGCGATGGGCGCGCCGCTCCCGGCGTCCGTCACGGCGCCGGCCAGCGTTCCATTTCCCTGGCACGGGAGGCTCCCCGAGTCGCCCACCGCGCCGTCGAGCCCGATGAACTGGAAGCTCGCCGTGGTGGCGGTCAGCGACAGCTTGAGCGCCCCGGGGGTGTTCGCGATGGTTCGCACCGCTCGTGCATCCGACCCGCTGATCGGTTCCCAGTTATGATTGCCCGTTCCAACGACGAACTCCGCCATGCCGGTCGCCGACGCGTTGCCATTCGCGTCCATGGCGGTCCAGCGCTGGTAGTTGTGCCGGTCGGCGTTCACTACAGCCGTCGCGTGGCTGTTGGCGAGCGGCGCCCAGAGCGGCTGCTCGGCCAAGCTTCCGCCGGTGCTATCCAGCGCATAGCGGGGCTCGTGCCAGTAGGCGATGGTGCAGGCTCCCGGGTGCGCCGCGAGCTCATTGTTGAGCCAGGTGACCTCGGCGCTCGAACCGCCGCACAGACCGTAGGGCGGGTACGAGTTCGACGAGTAGGCGCACGCGGTCAAGGCGATGAAGTGCCAGCCGGCGGCGTCGAAGGAGTAGTAAGCCGGCAGGTTATTCCAGTACCAGTTATAGCCCTGGAGGCCGTAGTAGACTTCCTGGTCGCCCGGCACCGGATTGGTGACGCTGCGCGTCGCGCCCCAGCTCGGGTCGTACCAGTTGTTGAACTCTTCATAGGTTCCCATCTCGTAGACGTCGCCCAGGTAGAGAAAGAGATTCGGTGACCAACCGCGCACCTCGCCGGCAACGTTGTTGGAGCCGGTCGAGCCGTCCGCTCCACTGCCAACGGCCCCGACGATCTCGGGCTGTCCGGCCGCCGGAACGGTTCCGGTGGTGATCGTCGGACTGATGCTGTTCGTCGGCGCGGTCGTCACGCCGTTGGCCAGGATCACGCTCTCCGTCGTTGGGTTGCTCGAGGTGCTGGTTCCGTCGGTCATCCTGGCGTAGACGCCGAGGGTATACGTGCCGTCGACCCAGTGGGCGGTGTGCCAGCTGAAGTTGTACGGCGGCGTGTTGACCGTGCTGTAGGCCGTGAGGAGGGCTTGCCCGTTGAGCGTGAACGTCACCGCGCCGACGGACACGTTCCCGCTGAGCACGGTTTGGGTGGCCGACACCGGCGTCGGCCCGGTCAGGGTCGCTCCCGCGGCGGGTGCCGTGATGCAAACCTGGACGGTGTAATTCGTGGTCGCCGTGATAGTGCAGGTCGCCGCCGCGAACGCCGCCGGGCTGCGGAGTGCGGAGACAGCAAGCGCGAGCGTCACGACCGTCAACAGGGCGAGAGATCGGCGAGCCGCGTTGCGCATCTTCTTCACTCCTTCACGCCTTCACTCGGCTCCAACGGCCAGCCGGACCGGGACCTCGGGGCTCAGCAACGTCTGGACATCGCCGGCGAGCCGGCGATCGATGACGACCAGGGTGACCAGCGCGCCGGCCAGCCCGGCGACGATCGCGAGCGCCAGCCTGATGGGTTCGGGACCAACCAGCCAGAAGCGCACCGGCGCCATGGCCATTGCCACTCCGACGCCGATGGCCAGCGCCGGCTGGAGCGCGCGGCTGATCTGGCCCAGCCGGATTCCGAGCACCTTCGAGGCAACCACCTGCATCACCACCGCCAGTGGAAGGGCCGCCGCGGCCTGTGCCCAGGCGACGCCGTCGATGCCGAACCCGGCCCCGATCAGCAGAGCCGGGGCAACGACGGCAAGCCGGAGCAAGGAGAGCTTGACCAGCAGGTCGGGCCGGCCAATGCCGCGAAACGCGTCATGCGGTCCGAGCCCGAGCGCACGGAACGCCGCGTAAATGGCCAGCGCCTCCAGGGGAACGACGGTCGGTCCCCACTGTGGACCGAACAGGACGTGGACGATCATGGGCGCCGCCATGGCCAGGCCCACGCCGGCGCCCACCCCGTAGATGGCCTGGACGCGCAGCCCAAAGAGATAGCCGCCGTGCAATCGTTCCTGGTCGTGGTGGACGAGGCTGAAGACGGGGAAGGCGACGACCGAGATCACATTGAAGGCGCTGATGATGATCAGTTCCGGAATGCGGAATCCCAGCGTGTAGTAGGCGAGGGCGCGGGCGCCGAGCAGCCGTCCGACGATCAGGTAATCGATGTTGAAGACGAGGCACAGGAGAAACGCGGTGCCCGCGGCCGGTGCCCCGAAGGCGAGCAGCCGGCGGAGGCCGGAGCCGCGCAGGCGCCAGAAGTCGCGGCTGGGGCGGTAGCCGGCGAAAAGCCACAGCATGGCGCTACACACCGCGCAGCCGACGAGGTAGCCATCGACGATGGCCCAGGGTCCAAAGCTCAGAAAGGCCAGAACGACCGAGACGGCCGCCTGAGCGAAGGACCGGTTGAGCTCGGCAATCGTCCGCGGGCGAAAGCGCAGGCGCTGGCGGAGCAGCGCGTCTGGGACCTGGCCCGTCGCGCGCAAGAGCAGCGAGAGCGAAAGCACCCGGAACATTCCAGTCGCCTCCGGGTGCCCGAAGAACGCGGTCGCCACTGGAGCGGCGAGGATCGCAATCGCGACGAACGTCCCGGCGACCGCCAGGCAGACCATGAGGGCGGCATCGGTCCGTCGCCGTGCCGGTGGAAGGAACACGAGGGCCTGCGCGACCCCGAGGTCGGTGACGGCGTCGGCATAGGTGATGAACACCAGGGCGATCGCCACCACCCCGAAATCCGTCGGAGTGAGGAGCCGGGCCAGGATAACCGTTGATGCCAGGACGAGGAGCTTGCCGGCGAGGAACGATAGGGTTTGCCAGACAACGCCGCCGACCGCGGCTCGAGCCAGGCCGGATCGGCTCGGCTCGATGAGGGGGCTGGGCAGCTTGACGGTCGCACCGATCACGGGCTGGCCCCTCTCAGGATCTCGCCGACCGTGCGCAGCACGATAACGAGGTCGAGCCAGGGGGACCAGTGCTCGATGTAATAGTTGTCCATACGGACACGCTCGGTGATCGAGGTATCGCCGCGGAGCTTGTTGACCTGGGCCCATCCCGTGATCCCCACCGGCGCGCGATGGCGAGCCTGGTAGTGGGGGACTTCGGTGCCGAACTGCTCCACGAAGTGCGGGCGCTCCGGCCGTGGGCCGATCAGCGACATGTCGCCGCGCAGCACGTTGACGAGCTGTGGCAGCTCATCGATCGATGTCTTGCGCAAGATCCGTCCGATCGGCGTCACCCGTTGGTCGTGCGCCACCGACCAGGTCGTGTCCGAATCCGAGTTGACGCGCATGCTGCGGAACTTGAGCAGGTCGAAGGGCTTGCCACCGCGTCCGATGCGACGCTGGCGGAACAAGGCCGGACCGGGGCTCGAAAGGCGAACCGCGGCCGCCGCCGCCACGAAGATGGGCGCAGTCAAGACCAGCATCGAAAAGGCGACCGTCACGTCCAGCGCCCGCTTGACCCGCATCCGGTTGGTGCAGCTGAGAGCCGCCGGCCGGACCCGAAGCAGCGACATACCCATGACGTCATCGACGTGGTGGGCGTCGGGGAGGATGCCAAGGTCGCCGCCTCGCGCGATCAAATGGGTGCGGATCGCGAGCGCCTGGCAGGTTCGAATCGTCTGGACGAGATCCAGGCCGCTACCGAACCCGATGATCACGCGATGAACCTTGAACTGCCGGACGACGCGCTCCAGGCTGCCGTAGTCGCCCAGCACCGCCATCGATGCGCCGCTGACGATCCGTCGCGCGTCGAGGCAGCCGATCGGCTGCAAGCCAAACTCCGGATGGTCGCCGAGCGTGGCGGCGAGCTGCAGGCTGAGCGGGCCCGCGCCCACGATCAGGGTTCGCTCCATCACGATGTGGTGCGAGCGCATCGCGCGGATGGCGCCGTAGGCGAGCCACCGGGCGATGACAAGCGCTCCCAGGGCGACGGCGCCCAGGCGGACGAGGCTATGACTCGCCAGCGTCGACGGCGCCAGCAGCAACGTGCCGGCCAGGCCGATCGCCACGGAGGCCGCGAGTGCCGCGACATCGCGTGAGAGCCGCAGGTCGATCCGCGCATCATGTTTTCCCGACGCCAGCAGACTGATCAGGGTCACCAGCGCGAAACCGAGACCGATTTGACGCGGGCTGGCGGTGACGAGCGACGCCGTGAAGAGAGCCACCACGTCCGCAAGCGGAACGGCGGCTCGGATGACGAACCGGCCGGCAGTGGCGGCGACGGGACGGAGGGAGGAGAGGTCGAGGCCGGCGTCGAGCGGAAAGGCGCCCGCCGGAGCGTCAAGGCCAAACGCCGCATCGAGGGAGAGGTGAGAGACCTCTTCGTTCAGCACGATAAAGCCGCTCGGTGGAGGAACGCGCGGATCGCTGCTGGCCTGGTCATCTCTCCCGTCACCCACGATATGGATCGCACCCGGTGACGGGGAATGGGCATTAAGCGAAGTGCACGTTGCCCCCGCTACTAGGACACCGGGGTATCTGTCCCATGCCGGGACAACCCGGTCCCAGCCTACGGCTCGACCAACCCCTTGCGGACCGCGTACAGAACGGCCTGCGAGCGGTCGTAGATATGCAATTTCTCGTACATGTGACTGACGTGGTTGCGAACGGTCTTCTCGCTGATGGCCAGCCGGCGGGCGATCTGCTTGTTCGCCAGGCCAGTCGCCAGCAGCTTGAGGATCTCGACCTCGCGCGCCGTCAGGCCGTCGTAGAACTCTTTGGGCGTCGCGCTCCCCGTCAGGAGGTCGAGGACCCGGTTCGCGACCGCGTTCGCCATCACGCGCTCGCCGCTCATGACGGCGAGGATGCTCGAGACGATGGCCTCGGGCTGCGAGTCCTTGAGGACATAGCCGCTGGCCCCGGCCCGAAGCGCCTGCAGGACGTAGCTATCCGCATCAAACGTACTCAGGATCAACACCCGAATCTCCGGATGCTCGGCGACGATCCGGCGGGTCGCCTCCACGCCGTCCAGCTTTGGCATCTTGAGATCCATGAGGATCACGTCCGGTTTGAGGGCGGGCCCCCGCTCGACAAGGTCCGCGCCGTCGACCGCCTGGCCGACGACCTCGACCCGCGGGTCCTCATCCAGCAGCCGGGCCAGCCCGGTTCGAAACAGCGTCTGGTCGTCGGCGATCACCACTCTGGCCGCCCGCGTTGCCGTTTGGGTACTCATGACCACCTCCATGGGTTCTAACCTCACCGTACGGGGTGCCAGGGTCCCGGGCAATAGGCCTTTTTCCTAGTCCAGATGCCGAAGGTGTCCCGAAGCCGCGCCTGGGGGTTGGGCGGCCGCAAGAACGCCTCGTAACATGGGGTTAGAGATGACGTGATCAAGGTGCTGCTCGTCGATGACAACGCGCTCTTCCGCGATGGCATCGTGCAGATCCTACACGCGGATGGACGCTTTGAGGTCGTCGGGCAGGCGTCGAACGGGGCGGAGGCCGTTGCCGCCGCCGGTCGTTTGCTTCCGGACCTGATCTTGATGGACCTGAGGATGCCGGGGATGGGTGGTGTCGAGGCGATTCGGGCGATTCGGGCCGACGCTCCGGAGGTACCGATCGGCGTCCTGACCATGTTCGAGGCCCACGACTTCGTGCAGTCCGCGCTGAAGGCTGGCGCGAGTGGCTACGTCGCGAAGGACGCGACTCCCGCCGATTTCTGTGAGGCGGCCAGCCTGCTGGCTCAGGGCAAACGCAAGCTGGTCGCGATCCCGAATGCCCGGGGAGCCGGAACGGATGGCGCCGCATCCAGTGATCTGCTCGCTCGCCTGACCGAGCGGGAGCTGGCTGTGCTACGGGCGCTCTCGACCGGCGCCAGCACCACAGAAATCGCGCGCAACCTCGGCATCACGACGAAAACGCTGCGAAACCACATCAGCAACACGTACCACAAGCTCGGAATTTACGATCGGGCCCAGGCGGTCATCGTGGCGGTTCGGGAAGGACTCGTGGACGTCCAATCGCAATAGCCCTGGCCGGGACTCACGGCCTGCATCCGGGGGTTCTGTCCCATTGCCACCCAGCGCAGCATCGGTCTAGGCTCGATGCACAGGCTGGAAGATGGCGCTGGAACTCGAACCCGAAACGTCGGACGAATACGCGCATAGCTGCCCGCTGCCCTGGCCGGCCGATCCTGAAGCCCCGGAAGGCCACGTCTGCGAATGCGGCCGGCGATGGGTCTACCAACCCGCGCACTGGGATCCGCTGCTAACGCTCGATGAGCTCCGCCTCCGGCAGGGGGCCGGCGCCTTCCTGCGCGGAATCGTCCCGCGGTTCCGACCGCCCTTGGAGCGGGTGGAGGGCGTGATCGTGCACATCTCACCGGCGACCACGAAGGCGGACGAGCTGCCGAGCTGATCGATCCCGCTTGACAGGACGGCCGGTCGAACTGCACAGTATGTGATAGCGGGCGTGTCGTTAAATCAGCCCTGAACCCTGTCAAAGGAGGCCGGTGGGCATGTGGCGGCGAGTCCTGGGGGTTGGGGTGCCGGTGGCGCTGGTCGTCGCGCTCTGGCTGGCGGTGCTTGTCGGCTTCCCTTCTTTTCCCGGTGGTGGCGCGCACCTTCCGGCTCTCGGTCCGTCGAGTCGCCCCTCGCCCGGCACGCTCGCCAGTCCAACTCCGCTGCCACCCGGAGAGGCATCGAACCCGCAGGCGCAGGCGGGGCCGCCCGGGACCGGCACCCGCTTGACCGGCGGTGGAAACGGCGGTGGCGACGTCGAGGACGAACCGCCGACCTCGTCCGGCGGCGGCCCCGCCACCTCGCTGCCCTCACCGGCGCCCGGATCGGTTGGCCAGAACCTTCTTCCCTCGGCGCCTCCGCTGCCCGCGCCGTCGCTCCCGGCTCTGCCCCTACCCACGCCGCCCCACCCTTGACGGCAGACGCGGGCGAACCTGTCCCGCGCGGTCATCTCGCCGCGACCAGCGTCCGCTTAGGCCGGGGCGCCTCGTTGGGGCGCCCTGGAGCTGGCCGCCGATTACCCTCACCTTGAACCATGCTTTCCAGAACAATGCGAGTCGCCTGGACAGTAGCGTTACTCATATTGGCTGGTTGCGGCGGACAGTCAAAGGGCGAGCAGGGCCTTCCTTATCGTTCGATTCTGGGGCCGCAAGCCGACGGCTACGTGAGCACCGTCGCGTGGACTCGTGGCGGCGTGATCTTCGTCGGCTATGTTCCCAGCGACCCGGCCCGGCTTCCCGAGGTTCGCCGGCTAAAGGCTGATGGATCGGACTATCACCCGGTCAGTTTGCCGGACGACTCTGGCTGTCGTCGTACTTCGTACCAGGGCTTCGGTGCGCTCCATGATGGCCGGTTAGCAATCGTGCAGATCTGCGACTTGCCGGCCGGGGCAACACCGTCAGCCGGTTATGGGGCCGTCGCCTACGATCCCAATTCCGGGGCGGTCGAGCAACTGTTCCCCGTGGAGACCAAGATCCATCCAAGCGGCCTACGCTTCAATCCGAGTGATGACCGCGCCGTGACGGCACAGGGCGCAAGCATTTGCGGAACCATCGCCTACCTGACTCGCAACGGGGTCGAACCCATCTCTGCGACCATCACGGACGGACAGCGACAGTGGCGGAAGCGGACCAGCCCGTCTCGAGGTTCCTGGAAACATCTATCTGATGGATGTGACCACGCTCAGCGTCAAGGCTCTCGTCCAGGATCTACGATTTCCGGCTGGCGTCAGTTGGTCACCCGACGGCCATTGGCTCGCTTTTTCGGCAAGTGACGTCCCGGGTCACGGCGGGGGCACCTGGCTACTGTCGGTTTCAAGCGGAACCCTGGTTCGCGTCTCAGATCGCACGATGACTGGGGTCGAGTGGTCGCCAGACGGCCGTCAAATGGTCGGGCTGTGGGACAGCGGCAAGGCCGCGTGGCCACCAACGACGGAGCTAGACGTCTTCGACGTTCACGCGATTACCACGGCCAGCTGACGACGATCGGCGGCAGTACAACGACGTCGGGGATAAGCCAGCCCTTCCTTTGCGCGCTGGAGCTGGCCGCCCATCATGCTGGCGACCGCGGTTGGGAATGAAGGCGGCGTTTCGGGGCGGGATCGCCGGCAGAGCTAGGCATACCCACCACCCCGACCCTCCCCCACAAGGGGGGGAGGGAGTTCTTTGCGTGGTTGACGGCCTCAGCCGCAGGTGAAGCCGCCGAGCGAGAAGACGTTCAAGATGCCGCTCGCGCTGACACTGATGTGGTCGACCAGGTGCAGGGTAATCGTCGATCCGTCGGTCCCGGTGAGCGTTGCGTTGAGGGTGTCGTGGAAGACCAGATTGCTCTGGTTGAGGCTTGCGCCGAACCAGATCGTGATGTGCCCGTCGTAGCTGGGCTGCGTTGGATCCGTCGGTATGGCACTGACTGATCCCGTCTGCGTTTACGTCACCCAGATGTCCCCCGCCCCGTTCACGGTGACATGGGCGATCGAGTTCGTGTAATCGAACGTGAGGGTGCCGGGGACCCCGCTGCAAGGATTAAGGGACGGCATCGAAAAGGACACGTTCTTGACGATCATGGTTTGCGAACAGTTGGGCACGGCGCTGATAATCTGTCCGTTCGGGCCGAAGGCCACACAGTTGGAGTGCGTTTCGGCGGCTGACGCGCTGATCGATGTCAGCCCGAGGCTGGCGAAGCAGGCAAGTACGGCGAGCAGTTTCCTCATGTATTGTCTCCTGGTCCTCTCGACCCGTCTTCTGTGAGCGTCGACCCCAGCACCGTAGCGCCGGGTAGAGGTCGCGACAAGGGTGGTACCCACCCCTTCCATAGGGAGAAAACCTCTACATGTTTAGGCCACAGCCGTAGCTCGCCGGAACATCGCTGACAACTCTTTGTTCGGGAGATCGAGACCCTCCACCCTCCACAAGGGGGGAGGGTCTGAGTTCTTAGCGGACGCCCGCCGGTGTCTTCGCTCCTGGCGGCGCGTAGGCGACCTTGGCCGCCTTCGCCTTCTCGAGCACCTTCCGGCCTTCCTCCGGGGTGATCAGCTTGATGGTCCGCAGATTGCGCAACGACCCTGAACTGCCCACGGCGATGGCGAAGGAGCCGGCCGTAACATCGTCGGGGGCGTCAATGATCGCGAGGTAATCGTCATCACCGAAGCTCCAGAAGAACGACTCGAGTTTGGCCCCCACCGCCTGGGCGGTCTTGCTGACCGCCGCCACGCGGTCACCCGGATTGTCGATCATCTTCGCCCAAGCTTCCGCCGTGTAGCCGCCAATCAGCGCGTATTTGCCCATCGCTGTCCACCTCCTGATGAGGCCATCCTACGCCGCCAGAAAGGCAATTGCTATCCCGGCGCATGTGCTACACGTAGACCGTGATCCAGGTCGGAATCACCGAGTTGCGTCGGAACGCCATCGTGCTCATCCGACGCGTGATCAGAGGAGAAACGATCGAAGTGACCAAATGGGGTCGGCCTTTGGCTCGGATCGTGCCGATTCGCGCCCGCAGCTCGCTGGATCAGATGATCGCCGAAGGTCGTGCGACCGCCGCACGAGGCGACCTGCTCGATCTGAAGCCGCTCCCACCCGTTTCTGGCACGCGTCCTCTCTCAGAAGTGCTGACGGACCTACGGGCGGATGAGCGCGGGGGTCGCTTACCTCGACGCATCCGGTGTCGTCAAGCTGCTCGTGCGGGAGGCCGAAACCACAGCTCTCCGCCGTCGGCTCCGAAGCTGGCCGCGCCGCGCGTTATCTGCACTCCTGCACGTCGAGCTTCTGCGTACCGTGAGACGGGGCGGACTGCCGAGTCTCATGGAGGGAGCGCGATGGCAACTGGCCAGTATTGACATCATTCGAATGGATGACGATCTTCTCGAGCGGGCCGCGGAGATCGAGTCGTCCACGCTACGCTCGCTTGACGCCATCCACCTCGCTTCCGCTCTCGGCCTCGGAAGCGATCTCGCTGCTGTCGTGACATGCGACGCTCGCATGAGCGCTGCCGCCCAGGCGCTCGGTCTTCCAGTCATCGCACCACGCTAGCGCACCCCCACCCCGACCCTCCCCCGCAAGGGGGGAGGGAGATAAGCTGTGGCGATGCCGCCGGTGAAACAGGATGCTGTTCAGGAGATCAAGGATCGCCTTGACCTGGTGGACCTCATCTCGGAACACTTGCGGCTGCAAAAGGCTGGGCGGGATTTAAAGGGCCTGTGCCCTTTCCACCACGAGAAGACCCCATCCTTATATGTATCGCCGGAAAAGCAGCTCTGGCATTGCTACGGTTGCCAGAAGGGCGGCGACCACTTCACCTTCATCCAGGACATCGAGCATGTCGACTTCCGCGGCGCGCTGCGGCTGCTCGCGGAGAAGACGGGCGTCGTCCTGGAGGAATCGCCCGGCGCGGGGCGCCAGCGCGAGCTCA
>WNEY01004177.1_pt1 | contig 10951 bp, 13 predicted proteins | sample 5400531 | NCBI WGS metagenome assembly WNEY01 (sample SAMN13153338, study PRJNA577476) | soil metagenome | isolation source: 200 cm saprolite under Douglas fir tree site 1 | place: USA:California | collected 2015-04-18
CGGCCGCGGGCAGCGTCGCAGCGAGCATCGCTACCACGATGACGACCGCCCCCAACGTCGACCGCACCACTCAGGGGGAACGAGAAACCCAAGTTGCTGTTACTAAAACGCGCCGAGGGCGCGTTTTAGCTGCACATCCCGAGCGTAGCGAGGGAGGTATGCAGACACTGAAATGGCCCAAACGTGTCGCGTTCGGGCTATGCCGGCAGGACTTGCTAAGCGGCTTCGCGAAGGGCTGGCCGAAGCGACGCGACGAACCGCGCGATGTACGTATTCGTCCACGCGGGTGCCTCGAGCGGAAGCATGTGTCCGACGCCACGCGCGACATGGATCTCGGCGCGCTCATGGAAATCGCGGCACCGCACGGCGTCACCCGCGCAGATCACACGATCCTCGTTGCCCCACAGCACGAGCGTCGGAACGTCACTCAGCTCTCGTAGACGATCACCGACCGCGAACGCGCTCTGCTCGCCGCCCGGCGTGACGACCATGAGCACCCTGCGCCACAGCGAAGGTTGATTCGCCCACACGATCGCGCGCGAGGACAGCGCACGCTCGCGCGCCTTGTTCCCGTGGCGGACCAGCATGCTCACGAACGCGTGGTCCTCACGACGCAAGCTGCCGATGAGAAAGCGTCGAACGAATCCGCGCTGCCCGGAGCTCCGTGGATAGAGCAGCGCGCGGCCGATGAGCGGCAGGCAATAGAGCTTGTAGATCCAATGCAGTGAGCGGCCAAGCGCCGCGGGTGCGATCAGCACCAGACCGTCCACGAGCTCGGGCCGGCGGAGCGCGAGGTGCAACGCCACGCCGCCGCCGAGCGAGTGACCGACGACCACAGCGCGCTTGATGCCAAGCTCATCGACGACGTGCGCGACCTGATCGGCCAGCTGTGGGAAGGTCGCATCGGCTGTCATCAGCGACGGCGGAAGTGCCATGCCCGGGAGATCGATGACGTGCACCGTCGCTACCTGCCGACGGAGCATGCGGATCTGGGGTGCGAGCGCGCGCGAGTCCGCTGAGAGGCCCGGGAGCACGATCGCGTGTGGCGCTCCCCCGCTACCCCAGGTGGTGACACGGAGCTTGTAGCGATCGCGCTGCACCGCGCGGACTTCCATGCCAGCGCAAATGCACACGCCATGCCGAAGCCTTCGAGGCGCTGGTCAACCCCGGGTCAAGGGCGCGCTATGGGCGGAGGCGGTGCTCGAACGAGATCCAGGCGGGCTGTTTCTCGAAACCCATCGCCTCGTTGATCGCGAGCATCGGCCGGTTGCTCTGGTCGTTCCACGTCTTGATGTGATCGACACGCAGCCGCTGCGCGTGCGTCACCGTCCGAAGCTTCAGCGCCATGGCGATGCCCCTGCCGCGTGCCTCCCGCCTGACGCCGGTGAAGCCCTGCCATACGAACGACTTGTCCCCGGAGGATTCGAACAGATTGGACATCCCAAGCCAGCGCCCATCCCGGTCGATGGCGACGAAGAAGGCGTCGGGCAGGAAGCCCGGCGCGCCCACCCAGTCCGCGCGCCACTCTTCAAAAGTGGTCGGTGTCACGGCGTCGATCGCAGGGACGTCACGCTGGCAGACGTCGTTGAGCTCGTAGGCCTTTTGCGGCGTCTCGGGATCCCGCGTCAGCTCGTCGGCGTAGGTGCTGACCCGGATCCCCTCGTTCGCGACACGCTCGTTGGCGCTCGCGAACCTCGCAAAGTCGAAGCCTTCCACGGTCAGGCGTGACTCCCAGTCCCGCTTGACCTCCTTCCAGCCGCGCTTCCCGAGGAACGCCGTGCCGTCAGTCAACGACTCCTTCGTGGCGCCACGCGTGACGCGGCCATCGCGCGCGCGCAGCGCCGCGATGACGGCGTCGTGCAGCGCCGAACCGTGCCCGCGCCGTCGCCGGTCCGGCACGACCCAGAGGTCGAAGTGATAGCTGTCTGGGTCGAAGCGCGACGGCCGGTGGCCAGCCTCGGCCGCGCCGACGATCGCTCCATCCTCTTCGGCGACGAGCCTGATCTTGAAGAAGCGCGTCGAATCGAACGTCTCGTCCTGATGGCGCAACTCCGCGACCGACCAGGGGTAGTCCGGGTACGTGCGATTGGAGGCCGCCACGAGTGTCGGGTAATCCGCGGTCGCGAATGGCCGGATGCGAGCGGTCTGAACGCTCACGCGTCAGCCATCGCGAGCTCGAGCTGGTTCTCCACAGCGCGGAGAAGCTTCACCGTGCCGAAGTCGTGACGATGAAGTGGCGTGAGCCCGCGGGCGCGCAGCGCCGCGCGGTGATCGATCGTTGGATAGCCGCAGTTGTGTTCCCATCCGTAGCCCGGATATTTGCGTGCCAGGCTCGTCATGAGCCGATCGCGTGTCACCTTCGCGATGATCGACGCGGCAGCGATCGCGAAGCTCTTCGTGTCGCCACGCACGATCTCGCTGTGCCGGCCTGGCGCGAAGGCGGGATCGAGGATGCGCCGTCCGTCGACGAGGACCCAGTCGAACTCGCCGATCTGGCGCAGCGCGCGCGTCATCGCAACGTGGCTCGCGTGATAGATGTTGAGACGGTGGATCTCGGTGACCGACGCCGCGCCGATGCCGACGCGCACGACTCGTGACCGAATGAGCTCGTACAGCTCCTCACGCTGCGCGCGTGTGAGGAGCTTCGAATCCCTCACGCGACGGATGAGCTTCGTCTCGGGTGTGACCAGGCACGCCGCGGCGACGACCGGTCCGGCAAGTGCGGCCATCCCGACCTCGTCGACGCCGACGACGCGCAGGAGACCTTTCGACCAGAGCTCTTTCTCGAAGCGGAGCGTCGGCACGCTCCTAGGCTAACCGCGAGGATCGGCTAGCGGCGCTTCTCCCGGATCGTCGCGGCCTTGCCGACCCGCTCGCGGAGGAAATAGAGGGCCGCGCGGCGCGCGTGTCCGTGACGCAGGAGCTCGATCTTCTCGACGCGGGGCGAGTGGACGAGGAAGGTGCGCTCGACACCGACGCCGCTGGCGATGCGGCGGACGGTGATCTGATGGTCGAGCCCGCCGTTACGCACGCGAAGGACCGTGCCCTCGAACTTCTGAAGGCGCTCACGGTTGCCTTCGACAACCCGGACGCTGACGGCCACGGTGTCACCAGGCCGGACCTCGGGGATCTCGGCCTTTTGCTGCTCGGAGGCAAGCGTCTTCAAGACGTCGTTCATTGGCATGGTGATGGCTGTCACGGAGTCGTCCAACTCTACCAGAAAATTAGCGTTTGGCCCTCTTCATCCGATCGAGGATCGTCACGTGCGACACACCGAAATGGACCGCGAGCTGTCGCACCGTGAGGCCGGTCGCGCGCAGGCGCGAGACCTCGGTCACGGTCGGGCTGCGCTCCACGCTGCGCGGCGCGCGAAGGCGGACGCCGGCAGCGCGGAGGCGTACGCGCACGGTCGCAGGTGAGATCCCGAATCGCGCGGCGATGCGATACGACCCCACGCCAGATCGGTAGGCCTCGACGAGGTCGGCGTCGTTCACGCTCGCCTTGCGAGCGGGCGTACGCGGGAGCCGCGCGCGCTCGGCCGGGCTCAGCTTCGCGCGGTCGAGAAGATCCGGACGTCGTTCCGCCGTGCGGCGGATCGATTCGGCTCGGCGCCACTTCGCGACCGCGCCGTGATCGCCCGACACGAGCACGGATGGCACCTTTCGCCCTTCGAACTCGGGCGGACGCGTGTACTGCGGTCCCTCCAGCAGGCCATCGGTGTGCGATTCGTTGGCGAGTGACTCCGCGTCGATGACCTCCGGGACGAGCCGCGTCACGGCATCGATGACGACCATTGCCGCGAGCTCTCCGCCAGTAAGAACGTAGTCGCCGATCGAGAGCTCCTCATCGACATCGGATTCCACGACCCGCTCGTCCACACCCTCGTAGTGGCCGCAGACCAGGACGAGATGCCGCACCGTCGCGAGTCGCCGCGCTGCGGCCTGATCGAACAGCCGTCCCTGCGCGGAGAGCAGCACGACGTGCCCGGAGGCGCCACGCGCGGCGCGGATCGCGCGCGTCAGGGGCTCTGGCTTGAGGACCATGCCGGCCCCGCCGCCGTACGGCGCATCGTCGGCGACATGATGTTTGTCCGTCGCGTGCGTGCGGATGTCGTGGAGCGCGAGCTCGAGACGACCCGCCTGCCGAGCGCGCGCGACGATGCTCTCCGCGAACGGACTGTCGAACATGCGCGGGAAGAGCGTGAGCACGTCGATGCGCAGCGGAGCGCTCATCCGGCCTCTTCCTGCGGGACCGCGACGATCCGACGCGCGGCGACGTCGACGACCTTCACGACCGACTCGAGCATCGGGAGAAGACGCTCGCGTCCTGCAGCATCCGCGATCACGAGGACGTCGTTCTCGCCGGCGCGCACGAGCTCGCGGACGATCCCGAGCCAGGTCCCCTCCGGAGTTTCCACACGCGCCCCAAGGAGATCCGCCCAGAGGTACGCGCCCTCAGTCGCGCGGCGCGATTCGTCACGCGCGACGCGCAGGTATCGTCGGCGGAGGGATTCGGCAGCCTCGCGCGTGTCGTAGCCCGCGAAACGCACGATCGGCTTCGCGGCCTCACCACGGATGCCCGCGACGGTCAGCGGACCCACGTCGTCGCATTCGAGAACCGCCCCGGCGCGGAAACGGTCGGCGACATCGGTACGAGGATCGATGCGGACCTCGCCGCGTACCCCGTGCGGGCCGAGGATGAAACCGACGACGAGAGCGTCGTCGCTAATCGATCTCGAGGTTGACCTTGGTCCCATCGCGCGTCGCCATCACTTTCAGCAGCGCGCGGACGGCCTTGGCGATGCGACCGCCACGGCCGATGACCTTCCCGACGTCCGCTTCGCCTACCTGAAGGTGGAGCTTGATGAAATCGCCGTCGAGCTCCTCGGTGACAACGACCGCGCTCGGATCCTCGACGAGCTGCTTCGCGACGTGCTCGAGGAGCGTGCGCATGCGTGACGCCTCCGGTGCCGCAGGACCGTTCAACGGACCGTCGGCGGGACCTCGCTGTCGGAGAGGCCGCTCTTGACGAGGAGCGAGCGGGCGGTCGCCGTGGGGCGCGCACCGTTCTTGATCCAGTGGCGGGCGCGCTCCGGGTCGATCACGAGCTCGACCGGCTCGCGCAGCGGGTCGTAGTGGCCGATGGACTCGATGAACTTTCCGTTACGCGGAGCGCGGGAGTCGGCGATCACCACCCGATAGGTCGGGGCCTTGGTCTTACCGACGCGGCGCAGACGAATGTGCACAGCCAATCTCTTGAAAGTCCTCCTGAAAAATGGCGAATGGAGCGCGTGCGAGGGTCCAGTGTATGGGGAAGAGCGTTGTCCGGTCTAGCGACCGCCCTGGACCTGCCGCAGGGTCCGCAGGTAGCGCACCGCGGCGGCGTTGACCATCACCGCCTCGCCGGCCCGCTCGAATCGAACGAAGCCACCCGCGGCGAGCTTCGCCGCGACGCTCGCCAGCGGCTCCTCGACGATGATCGTGTCGTCTTTCGCGAAGAAGATGCTCGTTTCCTCTGCCATGGAACCAGCCTAACGCCCGGGCATCCCCGGAATCTTCGGCAGGCGACCGCTCTTCGCGAGCGCGCCCATCTGCTTCATGACCTTCTGCATTTCCGCGAACTGTTTGAGCAGCTGGTTCACGTCCGACACCTTTGTCCCCGAGCCCGCTGCGATGCGCTTCCGCCGCGATCCATTGATCAGCGTCGGCTCGGCACGCTCCGCCCTCGTCATCGACGAGATGATGGCCTCGATGCGCCTCAGCTCACGCTCGGCCTCAGGACCCTCGGGCAGCTGCTTCGCGAGACCACCCATGCCGGGGATCATCTTCAGCAAATCTCCGAGCGGGCCCATCTGCTTGAGTTGCTGAAGTTGCGCGTAGAAGTCCTCGAAAGTGAAGCGCGCCTCCATGATCTTCTTGGCCTGCTCTTCGGCGGTCTTTCGGTCGACGTTGTCCTGAGCGCGCTCGACCAGCGTGAGGATGTCGCCCATGCCGAGGATCCGTTGCGCGAGACGATCGGGATGGAAGACCTCGAGCGCGTCGAGCTTCTCCCCCACGCCGAGGTACTTGACCGGTACACCGGTGGCGGCACGGATCGACAGACTCGCTCCGCCACGGGCGTCGCTGTCCACTTTCGTGAGCACCAGGCCGCTCACTGGTAGTCGCGCTTTGAACGCGGTCGCCGCTTCCACCGCATCCTGCCCGGTCATCGCATCGACGACGAGCAGGACCTCGTGCGGCTTGGCGGTCGCCACGATCATTTCGACCTCGCGCATCATCTCGTCGTCGATGTGCAGCCGGCCGGCGCTGTCGACGATCACGGTGTCGGCGCCGTCGCGCTGCGCGGCGGCGACCGCGGCCGCCACGTCATCCGCGACGCGACCCGCCTCAACGGCGATCACCTGGATCCCCAGCTGCTTACCGAGGGTGCGCAGCTGTTCGATCGCGGCGGGGCGATGCACGTCGGCGGCGACGAGGACTGGTCGGCGACCCTGCTTGCGGAGAACGTTCGCGAGCTTCGCGGCCGTTGTCGTCTTGCCCGAGCCCTGGAGCCCGACGAGGAGCAGCACCGTCGGGGGGCGCTCCGCGCGCGCGAGGGGCACGGCCTCGCCGCCGAGCATCTCGACCAGCGCGTCGTGCACGATCTTGACGACCTGCTGCGCGCCGGTGATCGACTCGAGGACCTTCTCGCCGAGCGCGCGCTCGCGAACGGTCGCAACCAGCTGGCGGACGACCTTGAAGTTCACATCGGCTTCGAGGAGTGCGACGCGCACGTCGCGCAGCGCCTCTTCGAGGTCGGACTCGCTGACACGCGCGCGGCCGCGGAGTCGCTCGAACGTCGTGTTCAGCTTGTCGGAGAGCTGCTCGAACATCGCTTCTTAGGCTACGGCGTCGGTCAGTGGGTGATGATCGAAGACGAGAGCAGCGTCTTGAGCTCGTCGGGCGCGACCTCGGGTCCGTAGAGTCGGCCCTGCACGATCTCGCAGCCGAACTGCACCAGCAGGTCCTCCTGGTCCTTCGTCTCGACGCTGTCGGCGACGACCCGCGCGCCGGTGACGCGCGCCGCTTCGACGATCGCCTGTACCGCCTCGAGGCTTTCGCTGCCAAGCAGCGTCAGGTCACGCGCGAGCGGATAGCCGATCTTCAGCGTGTCGAATCCGGATGCCGCGTCGGCGATAGTGGGGTCGCCGAATTCCTCCGATGCGATCCGCACGCCGAGCGCGCGGATGCGCTGCACCGGCTCGGCGAGCAGTGGGTCGCGCACGCTCCCGCGCGGACACTCGATCTCCACGTCGGCGGGAGCGATGCCGCTCGAGGCGATCGCGTCGCGGACCATGTCCACGGCGTCCGGCCGCTGCAGCGTGTGCGTCCAGAGGTTCGCCGCGACCAGCGGGACGTCGACGCCATCCTTGCGCCACGCGAGCACCTGCCCGCACAGCGCGCGGAGCACCCAGCGATCGAACTCGACATGGAGCGATCCTTGATCGAGGAGCGGCACGATGTCGCTCGGGCCGATCATCCCGTGCGCAGGATGCGGCCAGCGCGCGAAGGCTTCGATGCCGACGAGCTTGCCGCTCGGCACGTGCACCTGCGGCTGGAATTGCAGCGACAGCGCGCCCTCGTCGAGCGCGCGCTTGAGCTCCTCGGGACGGAGACGAACGATCGCCATGGCCCGTTAAGGCTAAGCCGCGCGCGGCAGCAGTGCCTCAACGAACGCGCGCGCGTCCATCGGCACGAGGTCGTCCGCCTTCTCACCGACGCCGAGGAACTTCACCGGCAGCCCGAGCTCGTGCACGATCGCGAAGACGGCACCGCCCTTCGCGGTCCCATCCAGCTTCGTCACCACGAGACCGGTGACGCCGGCGTCCTTCGTGAACTGACGAGCCTGCTGTATCGCGTTCTGACCGGCTGTCCCATCGAGCACGAGGAGGACCTCGTCGGGTGCGCCGTCGCGCGCGCGGCCCGCGACGCGAACGATCTTGCCGAGCTCGTCCATGAGGTGGCCCTTGGTGTGAAGGCGACCGGCGGTGTCGGCGATGACGATGCTGTTGCCGCGCGCCCCAGCGGCGTTGATCGCGTCGAAGACGACCGCGGCCGGGTCGCCGTCCGGCCGACCCGACACGATCGGCACGTCGACGCGCGAGGCCCACGTCTCGAGCTGCGCCGTCGCCGCGGCGCGGAACGTGTCGGCCGCGGCGAGGAGCGGCGTCTCGCCCGCGTCCTTGAGCCGCTTCGCGAGCTTCGCGGCGGTCGTCGTCTTGCCGCTGCCGTTCACACCGACGACGAGCACGACGCGGGGCCGCTTCTCCGAGGCACGTAGCGCGGTGTCTTTACCCGACAGCTCTGCGATGAGCACGTCGCGAACGGCGTCGAGCGCCTTCGGGACCGTCTTGAGCTCGCCGGTCGTCGCAAGATCGCGGACCTGCGCCATGAGCGGGTCGACGAGCGAGACGGAGAGATCGGCGCGAAGCAGACCATCCTCGAGCTCGTCTAGGAACTCGGGTGTCAGGAGTTCGTCCTGCCTGCGGCCGAACAGTCGCGTGAGGAAACCGCCGCGCGTCTTCGCGAGGCCCTGCTCGAGGCTCACGGCGCTATGGAGCGAGCCAGAGGAACGCGACGATCCCAGCGACGAACGCGAGGACCGACGATGCGACGTTGCGCGTGGTCGATGCGTCGGCGAGCGCGAGTGCGACGATCGGACCGAGTGGCGTGAAGAGGAACTCAGTCGTACCGAAGCCGAACGCGAGCCGCGTGTACACACCGGCTGCGACCGTTCCGGCGATCGCGAGTGGCGCGGACAGCTGCGGCGTCATGATCGCGCGCGCCCAGACGTACCCGATGATGAAGTGGAGCACCGCATTCGCCACGAAGGCCGGCGAGCTGCCCGCGAGCGCGATGAGGTAGTAGATCCCCCAGCCCGCGGTCCCGATCCAGCCCGCGGCGAGCGCGGTGCGACGCCAGGTCACGGCTAGCCCGCGCGCTCGCGCTGCTCGTCCAGCTCCGAGAGCTTGAGCGAGATCACCTTCGACACGCCGCCGTCATCCATCGACACGCCGTAGAGCATGTCGGCGGCCTCGATCGTGCCGCGGTTGTGCGTGATCACCACGAACTGCGTGCGGTCGGTGAGCTCGCGCAGCGCCAGGGTGAAGCGCCCGACGTTGCGTTCGTCGAGCGCGGCGTCGACCTCGTCGAGGACACAGAACGGCGCCGGCTTCACACGCAGGATCGCGAGCAGGAGCGCGGTCGCCGTGAGGGCGCGCTCACCGCCGGACAGCTGCGCGAGGCTCCCGATGCGCTTTCCAGGCGGACGCGCGTAGATCTCGATGCCGGGATCCTCGGGATCATCCGAGGTGCGGAGCGACGCCTGGCCGCCGTCGAACAGGCGCTGGAAGAAGAGACCGAATTCGCGGTCCACCGCCATGAGCGTCGTGCTGAACTGCTCCGCGATCGTCGCGGCGAGGTCGTCGGCGAGCGCCCGCAGATCGGCCATCGCCGTCTCGAGGTCGGCCCGCTGCGTGGAGAGGAACTCGTAGCGCTGACCGATGTCGGCGAGCTCCGTCGCCGCGAGCGGATTCACCGGCTCGAGCGCGATGAGGCGGCGACGCAGGCGCTGGAGTGCCGCAAGCGTGCTGCCCTTCTCCTTCTCATCGCCATCGTCTTCGATCGCGATCGTCTCGGGATCGGGCAGCGGCTCGTCATCGGGGAGCCCGAGCTCGGCACGCACCTGCTCCTCGAGCAGACGCAGCGCGCCGGAGGCGCGCTCTTCCTCGACGGCGAGCTTGCCGCGCTCGCCGCGCAGCTCGGCGAGGCGTTCGCGCGCTTTGGCGAGGCGCTGCTCCGACTCGCGCCGTGAGCCCTCGGCCGCGAGCGCGCGTTGCCGCGCCAGCTCCGCCGAACGCTCGGCCTCGCGCGCATCGGCCGCAGCCTTTCCGAGATCGCCCTGCGTCGCGTCGAGCTTCGTCCGCGCGTCGCGTTCCTGCGCCGCGAGCGCGCGCAGGCGCTCCTCGTCAGCGGCGAGGCGGCGCTCTGCGGCTCCGACCTGCTCGTCCAAGGTGTCGCGCAGCCGGACCGACGACCTCCGCCGTTCCTCGCTCGTCGCCGCGTCGAGCCGCGCCGCCTCCGCGCGCTGCGTCGCGGCCCCGTGCGCGTCGGACGCGAACTGCTCGCCACGCTCGGCCTCCGCGAACGCGCCGCCGGCTTTCGCCCGGATACCGGCGGCGACCGAGCGCTCCGCCGCGAGCGTGTCGCGACGCGCGAGGATCTCGCTCCGCTCGCGCTCGATCGAGGTCGCGCGCGCATCGGCGACACGCACGAGGTCGCGGACATCCGCATCTGTCGACGCCAGCTCGTCAACGGCGCGCTCCGCGTTCCCGCGCGTTCGCTGCGCGGCGTCGAGACGCTCGTCTAGCTCCCTCGTACGCGTCTCCGCGCTCGCACGCTCCTCCTGCAGCTGCGTGAGAGCGCGCTCGGCGCCGCCGAGCTCCTCGCGCAGACGGGACGCCATCCCACGCAGCTGAGCCCGCGCCTCCTGGTCGGCTTTGCGGCGCGGGTCCGCGAAGCGCACCAGGCCGGGCAGGACGAGCAGACCGCTGGGCGCGACGACGACCCCGGCCCGCAGCGTCGCGGCGGCCGCGATGGCCGCGGCGTCATCCTCGGCGACAAAGATCGCCACATCGGCGGCGAGGCGCCGGCAGCCGCGCGGCGCATCGCCCGCCAGCTTCGTCGCTGTCGTGGCGACGTCGCCGAGCGCGGCGGCGACCGCGTCCGGGACACTCAGCTTCTCGTGAAGCCAGGCGAATCCGGTGGGCAGCTTCGGGCGGGCGACGCCCGCATCACGCGCCGCGAGCTCGCCTTCCGCGCGGTCGGCCGCCTCGCGCAGCGCGGTCGTCTGTCCCCGCACGAGCGAGATGTCGCCGTCGATCCGCTGGAGCTCGTTGCGCGATGCCGCTGCG
>WNEY01004182.1_pt1 | contig 10948 bp, 12 predicted proteins | sample 5400531 | NCBI WGS metagenome assembly WNEY01 (sample SAMN13153338, study PRJNA577476) | soil metagenome | isolation source: 200 cm saprolite under Douglas fir tree site 1 | place: USA:California | collected 2015-04-18
ATCTCGTGGCCCGTCTGGGGGATCAGATCCTCCAACGCGCGTTCGGTCAGGCGCAGGTCGACCGGCTCCCGGGAGAGCGACGCGAACGCGGCGACCCGGAGCAGCGCTCCTTCGAGCTCACGGATGTTGCTGTCGAACTTCGACGCGATGAAGTGAAGGACCGAGTCCGGCACGATCAACGTGTCGCGGATCGCCTTCTTCTGCAGGATCGCGATGCGGGTCTCCAGGTCGGGTGGCTGGACGTCGACGACCAGGCCCGATCGGAACCTGCTGCGGAGCCGCTCTTCGATGCCCCCGAGCTCCTGCGGGGGGCGGTCCGACGCGATGACGATCTGACGCTCGTGCTGGTGCAGGTGGTTGAACGTGTGGAAGAACTCCCGCTGGGTCTCCTCGGCGCGGGCCAGGAACTGGACGTCGTCGAGGAGCAGGACCTCGATGTCGCGGTATTGCCGCTGGAAGAGGTACCCGCGGCCCTCGCGCACCGCCTTGATGAACTCGGTCATGAAGCTCTCCGACGTCACGTATCGGACCCGGGTCCGCGGCGCGAGCCGCATCATGTGGTTGCCGACGGCGAAGAGGAGGTGCGTCTTTCCCAGGCCGACCCCGCCGTAGATGAACAGGGGGTTGTAGACCTTCGACGGAGAGGCTTCGGCCACCGCCATGGCCGCGGCGTGAGCGAACTTGTTGCTCGGCCCCATGACGAACGTCTCGAAGGTGTAGCGGTCGGGGAACGGCGAGAACGAGAGCGGTTCGGCCTCGCCGAGGCTCGGCTGATCGGGGCTGGGCCCGATGGGCCGGGCCCTGACCCTGCGCCGGGCCGGGCCGGACATCGGTTCGTCGGTGTCGCGACCGGGGGGCGGGGTGTGACCGGGACGGGCGTCCTCCGGCGCGTCCGGAGCCACCTCGATCCGGAGGGTCGCGTCGGGGCCGAGCGCCGCGTGCAATGCTCCCGTCAGGATGTCGAGGTACCGGGACGTGAGCTGGGCTTTGACGTAGGCGCTCGGGGCGAGGACCTCGAGTGTGCGCTCTTCGAGCTTGGAGGGCTCGAGGTCTGCGACCCACATCGTGTACGAACTGTCCGGCAGCTGGTGCCGGGCGTGATCGCGCACCGCGACCCAAACGCTCTCGAGCGTGGGCTCCGTCGGCGATCGCTGCTCAGCAACGGGCAATGGCATTGTCCACAGGCACTTTCCACAGGTGTGGAATAACGGATGACTGGTCTTCGCGGGAAAAGCCCCGCGCCGTCCGGGCCGCAGGCTCGCGGATTATAGGCCCCACCTACGCGCGGACCGCAATGGGCGACCCGCATCTTGGCGACCTTTTTCACCGAGGGCCCGTCGAGCGGACGGCCGCTATACTCGTGCCTCACACCGCGACGCCGGCGGCCGCGTGGCTGCCCGGCGGACCGATCGAAAGCCGAGCCAGCCGTGAAGAAGACCTTCCAGCCGAACAACCGGAAGCGCAAGAAGACGCACGGGTTCCGCGTCCGCATGCGCACCCGCGCCGGCCGCGCGGTGCTCGCCCGCCGCCGGGGCAAGGGGCGGACGCGGCTCGCCGCCTGAGCGGTTCGATCGGCGGCGAGCCTCGACCATGTCCTCCTCCCCACCGTCTCTCCGCAACGAACCGGCCGCCTGGGGGCGGCTCCGGGCTGGCGCCGACGTCCGTCGGGTGCTCGCAACGGGAAGGCGTCATACGGAGAGGCGGATGGTACTGTACGTATCGCCCGGGGACCGAGACGTGCGCGCGGCCTTCGTCTGCGGTCGGTGAGTCGGCGGCGCCGTCGACAGGAACCGTGCCCGTCGCATCCTCAGGGAGGCGTGGCGAGCACTGGCGCCCCGGGTCCGAGGGGGATTCGACATCGTTTTCGTGGCTCGCCCCGCCATCCGGGGGGCACGGACGCAGGACCTGCTCCCCGAGGGGGAGGGCGCGCTGAGGGCTGCGGGGGTGATCACCCGATGAACGACCGTATCTCCGGGGTGCTGCGGGCAGCCGGCTGGCCCGCGCGGACCGTGTTGATCGGGCTGATCCGGCTGTATCGGGTGACCCTGTCCGGGCTCATGGGCGGGCGGTGCCGGTTCCACCCGAGCTGCTCCGCGTACGCCGAGGCCGCCATCCGCGAGGCGGGCGCGGTCAGGGGCACGGCGCTCTCGGTGTGGCGGGTGGTGCGGTGTTCGCCGCTCTCGCGGGGCGGCGTCGACCCTCCGCCGAGTCGGTATGACGGTACCATACCGACGACGCTCGGTGAAGGTGCCGCGTGATCGCCGTCGTCTGGTTCCAGTCGATCCTCAACGGCCTCGGGTGGGTCCTGTCCCGTCTGTACGACTTCATCCCGAACTACGGCGTCTCCATCATCATCCTGACCCTCGCGATCCGGCTCCTCCTCCTCCCCCTCGGCGTCAAGCAGATCCGGAGCATGCAGGCCACAGCCGTGCTCCAACCGAAGATCAAGCAGCTCCAGCAGAAGTACAAGGGCGACCGGCAGGCGATGAACGCGGAGCTGATGAAGCTCTACCAGGAGCACGGCTACAACCCGCTCAGCGGCTGCTTCCCGCTCATCGCACAGCTCCCTGTGCTGATCGCGCTGTTCGCCGTCCTCCAGTTCCCGAAGGGCGTCACCCACATCCCCGACAACAGCCGACTCAGGGCGGCGATCCTCTCGCAGCACACGACGTTCGCCGGCGCGAACCTGCTGTGTTCGGCCGTGGAGTCCGGGCGTCGGGTGACGGTCTCGCCCCCCGCGGGGGTGGATGTGAAGAGCATCACGAAGGACTGTGGGCACGGGATCCCCGTGCGGATCCCCTACTACCTGCTATCGGTCCTGATGGTGGGGGCGACGTACTACCAGCAGCGGCAGATGCAGAAGGTCACGCCCGCCGGAACCAACCCGCAACAGCAGCGGATGATGCGCGTGATGCCGCTGCTGTTCGGCTTCTATGGCTTCATCTTCCCCGCCGGCCTGGTGATCTACTGGACCACGACCACGTTGATCCAGATCGGGCAGCAACGGGTCCTGCTGTCCCGCCAACCGGACCTCACCCCACGCGCTCCGAGGAAGGAGCCGCCGTCGAAGGGTGACGGCGCCAGGAAGGCCCGCCCGGGGCGGACGGCTCCGGTCCGCAAGCGTCCCGGGTCCGCCGCGTCGGGAGGCGCCGCGCGAGGGACGAGAGGGCGTCCGGGCACCGGTGGGCAGCGATCCGGTGGGCAGCGATCCGGCGGGAAAGGGTCGTCGGCGGGCGGGCGCACGCCGAGGGATGGTCAGCGGTCGGATGGCGGTTCCGGAGGGCGGGATGCAGGAGATCGAAAGAAGCGCCCCAAGCGTTGAGGAGGCCGTCGAGTCCGCGCTCGCCGAGCTGGGGATCAGCGAGCAGGAGGCCTCCGTCGAGGTCGTCCAGGAGCCGAAGAGCGGCTTCCTCGGCATCTCCTCCCAGCCCGCGGTCGTGCGCGTCCGCGCGTTGACCGGCGCGGACGCGCCGGAGGACGTGAACGTCGACGAACAGGCGGACCTGGCGGCCGACTTCCTCGAGGGCCTCCTGGATCAGATGGGTCTGGCAGCCGATGTCGAGATCGCCGAACAGGACGGCGCGACCTATGTCGAGGTGTGGGCCGACGAAGGCGAGGAGGGCGTCGGGCTGCTCATCGGGCGGCACGGGGCGACCCTCGACGGGCTTCAAGAGCTGGTCCGGAGCGTCGTGCAGCGTCAGACCGGTGAGCGCTGCCGGGTCCTCGTGGACGTGGAGGATTACCGGAAGCGGCGACGAGCGCAGGTGATCAGGCACGCCCGGGATGTGGCGAAGCGCGTGATGAAGGGTGGAGAGGGCGAGGCGCTCGAGCCGATGACTTCGTACGAGAGGAAGCTCGTCCATGACGCGGTCGCTTCGATCGGCGGGCTCGAGACGCGCAGCGAGGGCGAGGAACCCAACCGCTACGTGGTCATCCACAGGAGCGAGGGATAACGTTCGGCGAGTGCTTCCCTCCCCCGCCGAGCGGACGGCAGGTCGCCTCCCAGGGTGTTTCACGTGAAACGGGGGTCCGCGCCGGCGGACGGCCTGTCCCCTGATCAGGTCGAGCTCCTTCGGGGCTTCGAACGGCTGTTGTTGGATCGGGCCCTGCCGGCGGGATTCGTGTCCGACACGGATAGCGCGCGGCTGTTCGAACGACATGTGCTCGACGCCCTCAGGGCCGTGGCCTGCCTCACGAGCGGCGACCGCGACCTGATGGATCTCGGCTCTGGAGCTGGGCTGCCCGGGGTGCCCATCGCGATCGCCCGGCCCGACGTGAGGGTGCGTCTCCTCGAGGCCAGCTCCCGCAGGGCGGCGTTCCTGGAGATGGTCGTGCTCGACCTCGGGCTCTCGAACGTCGTGGTCGAGGTGGGCAGGGTGGAGGACAGCGCGTCGAGGGCCGACGTCTGCACCGCCCGCGCGTTCGCGGATGCGGGAAGGGCCTGGGCGCTCGCGCGGCGTGTGCTTCATCCGGCGGGTCGGATGCTGTACTTCGCGGGACGATCGTGGCGCGATCACGGAGGAGCGCTCGAAGGCCTCCAGGGCGCGGACGTCACGATCTGTGAGCAGGGCGGCTTTGCCGGCGACGGTCCCATCGTTATCATTCGAGAGGTCCCCCCGGCCCGATGATCGAGCCGGACGACGTAGACGACGGAGAGCCGTTGAGCGCGACGCAGGGCGACGACCAGCCCCCTGCAGGCCGCGTCGTCGCCGTCGCCAACCAGAAGGGCGGGGTGGGGAAGACCACGACCGCGGTGAACCTGGGCGCCGCCTTGGCGGAGAGAGGCTCCCGGATCCTGGTCGTCGATCTCGACCCCCAGGGGAACGCATCGACCGGCATGGGCTTGGAGCCGAACGCGAGGACGAACTCGACGTACGACGTGCTGATGCAGATGGTGCCGGCGGCGGACGCGGTCGTCGCCACCGCCGTGGAGGGTCTGTTCGCGATCCCCGCTACGGTCGACCTGGCCGGGGCCGACGTCGAGCTCGTCGACCAGCCCGAGCGAGAGGGCCAACTAGGGAGGGCCATCGCGGACGTGGTGGGGCAGTTCGACTTCGTCCTGATCGACTGTCCGCCGTCGCTCGGCCTCTTGACGGTGAACGCGCTCGCGGCGGCTCCGGAGATCCTCGTCCCGATCCAGTGCGAGTACTACGCCCTGGAGGGGCTCGGTCACCTGTTGAAGAACCTCCGTCTCGTTCAGCAGAACATCAACCCGCAGTTGAGGTTGAACGGGATCGTGATGACGATGTTCGACTCCAGGACCCGGTTGGCCGACCAGGTCGTCGCCGAGGTCCGGGCGCACTTCGGGGCGGCCGTGTATGAGACCATCATACCTCGGGCTGTGCGGTTGTCGGAAGCACCAGGGTTCGGCCAACCCATCACCCGGTACGACCCTGGCTCAAAGGGAGCGCTGGCGTACCGGCACTTGGCCGAGGAGTTCGCCAAGCGACCGATCGCAGACCACGGCTCGGGGCTGGGGCGCCTCGCGCCGGAGCAGCCGTCCGCCCCGGCCACGGCGGTCAGCTGGGAGACCGCGTCGGGACCGAAGACGGCGTCGATCGGAGCTCGCGGGTCGGACCCACCCCACCATGCCGACGAGGCAACGCGGTCGCCGGGCGCCGAAGGGGCGCCGGCGACCGCGAGACCGAGCGCTCAGGACGACCGATCGGAGGGCTCCCCGGTCATGGCCGTGCCCGCGTCGGAGCGAAGCGGGCCTCGTCCGGGCCCGACGCCAGATCCCGGGGCAGGGCCCGAGCCGTCGCTGATCCAGCGTCCCGACCCCGCCGAAGATCCGGCCCCCCGCCCACGCCGGTGGTGGCCCTTCCGTCGCACCAGAAGAGGAGGTTCGTGATGAGACGAGGCGGACTCGGCCGAGGCCTCTCGGCGCTGATACCCGGGGCGGATGAGGGAGGCGGGCTCCTCCTACAGGTCGCGGTGGACGCCGTCGCGCCGAACCCCCGGCAGCCCAGGAAACGGTTCGACGATGAGACACTCGATGGGCTGGCCCGTTCGATCCGCGAGGTCGGCATCCTCCAGCCCATCGTCGTCCGGCCGAGTGCAGGGCGGTACGAGCTGGTGACGGGGGAGCGGCGCCTGCGAGCCGCCCGCCTGGCCGGCCTGGCGACGGTGCCCGCGATCGTCCGTGAGGGGGCGGACGTCGGGTCCCTTCGCGAGGCCCTTATCGAGAACATCCACCGCGAGGATCTCTCGCCGCTCGAGCTCGCCGCTGCGTTCCAGGAGCTCCTGGAGGATCTGGGAGCGACCCAGGAGGGCGTCGCGGAGCGGCTCGGATGCTCCCGCGCGCACGTGGCGAACACGATCCGGCTGCTCTCCCTCCCGTCCGACGTCCAGCGCCTCCTGGCCGAGGGCCGCATCCAGGCCGGCCACGCGCGGGCCCTGCTCGCCCTTCCCGACGACGAAGCCCGCTCCGCGCTCGCGCTGCGGGTGGCGGCGGAGGGACTCTCGGTCCGGCAGGTGGAGGATCTGGTTCGAACGTACACGAAGCCTCCACGCGCTCGCCGTCGCCCCGTCCGGGCCTCGGATCCCGCGTTGGGCGAGGTCGAAGAGCTGCTCGCCCAGCGCCTCGCCACCCGCGTCCACGTCACGATGGGCAGGGGGAAGGGCCGCGTGGTCGTCGAGTTCGGGTCGAAGGAGGACCTCGAGCGGATCGTGTCGGAGATCGTGGGCGTCGAACCCGCTGTCGCGGGGTCGGGCGCGCGCCCCACGGTCGCGGACGGAACCCCATAGGGTCGGGCGATGACGCTGAGCGAGGCGCGCGAGCGCACACGCCTGGCGAAGGCCCTCGCCCTCGGCGCTGCGCTGGGTGTTCTCCTCGCCATCTTGGCCGGGCGACCCGCGCGTGGTTCCTGACGGCGCATCGCGATTACCTGCCCGCGACCGCGATCACGCTCCCGTCGTCGCTTCGCCCGTGGTCGACGCGTCCTCGGCGGGGCCCTCCAGGAAGAACCGCTCCACGCCGGTCGCGATCGCGGTCGCGACATCCCCCCGGAAGCCCCCTGACCGGAGCAGCTCTTCTTCCCGCGGATTCGTGATGAAGCACGCCTCGACGTGCACGGCCGGCATGCGGGTCTCCCGGAGCAGCGGCAACCATTTCGGGTGCGTCCGGCCGTCCATGAGGCCCAGGCGGCTGGTCAGCTCGTCCTGGATCAGCTCGGCCAATCGCTGGCCCCCGGCCGACGCCCACCCCTCTCGTCCGCAGTAGAAGACGGTCGCTCCTTCAGCGTTCGGGTCGTCGTGCGAATTCAGGTGCAGCGACAGGAGGACCTCGGCTCCGCGTGAGTTGGCGAGTCGCGCCCGCACCGTCACGGAGGGATTCTCGTCGCGCCGGCGAAGGAGGAACGGGTCCGCGCCGCGCCGGGACAGCTCGAGGGACACGGCCTCCGCCAGGTCCACGGCGGCGTTCGATTCGCGGAGGCCCGTCGGGCCGACGGCGCCGGGGTCGGCAGAGCCGTGTCCGGCGTCGATGGCGACGAGCGCGTTCCGGAGGCTCGCCGGCGCCCGTCCGCGGAGGGCCTCGCGCTCGCGGACGGACGTGAACCCCGGTCCGGGCATCACCGGCCGGAGCCGGAGCAACGTGTCGAGGGTGGTGGCCCCGAGGATCCCGTCGGACGGGAGCCCCACGTTCCGCTGGAACTCCCGGACCGCGCGGTCGGTTCGCTCACCGAAGATGCCGTCCTCGCGCCCCACGTCGAACCCGAGCTGGTTCAGCCGGGCTTGCGCCGCACGCACGTCGTCCCCGCGCACGTAGGGGTACCGGATGTAGAGGACGCGATCCCCCAGCCCGTACCCGGCCTCGACGAGTTGCTGCCAGGTATCGGGACCCACCAGGCCGTCGACCAGCAGGTGCCGTCCCTGCTGGAAGGCGCGGACGGCGGCCTCGGTGTGGGGGCCGTACGTCCCACCCGGGTCGGGTTCCGTCCGGTGCCCCACCGACGCGAGCCGGGCCTGGACGTCTCTGACGTCGTCGCCTCGGTCCCCGGGGGCGATGCTTCGCATGCTCCTATTGTGAGCCACGCTCCGCCGTGCCACCGCACCCGTGGCGCCCGCAGGTCCCCGACGGTGAGGCCGCGTGTGGCCGCCGGCTCGCGGTCAGGTCAGGCCGCGATGTGGCCCATGATCTCCCGCAGGATCGCGTCCTTCCCGCGGGCCCCGATCACCCGGGCCGTCTCCTCGCCGCCCTTGAACAGGATCAGCGTGGGGATGCTCATCACGCCGTACCGCTGGGCGATCATGGGGTTGTCGTCGACGTTCAGCTTGGCGGTCTTCAGGCTCCCGACGTTCTCGCGCGCGATCTCCTCCACGATGGGCGAGACCATGTGGCAGGGCGTGCACCACTCGGCCCAGAAGTCGACCAGGACCGGAACGGCCGACGAGAGCACCTGTTCCTGGAAGTCCTCGTCTCCCACGTGGATCACGTTGTCGCTCATCCCGAACTCCTCCTCGAAGGGTGCCGGCATGTTCGTCCGGCCACCCTGCGTTCGAACGTCCCCCGGCCGGTCGGCTATTCCCGCCGACGTCACCCCCAGTCTATGGGCCTACCCGTCCGTGGCCGGTCTCACACCGCCGGGCACACCGACCGAGGCCGGCGAGGGGAAGACAGGCGGAGCCGCCGTGCCGGAACGCTATGGGATAGTTGGGGCGTGCGCAAGAGCACCCGCTACCTCGTCGCCGCCGTGGCCGGTGTCATCCTGCAGACCGTGCTGCTGCTGGTCGCCACGGCTCTGCTGAGTGGCTTCGGCGGAACCTCTCAGGTCCGGGTGGCGTGGGGAGCGCTGGTGCTGATCGCCACGACGGTGGCCTCCTACATGGCGGCGATCGCCATCAGCGATCAGCTGGCCGTCCGGTATCCGCCACCCGCCGCGCCCCAGCCACGGCCGCTCCGCGAGGCTCGGGCGGATGACCAGACCCGGAGCGGTGAGCCCGCTCCATCCGAAGACGTCAGGTAACCTGACCATCTACCGAGCCGGGCGGCAGCGAGCCGCCGGAGCCGGAGCACCCCCCCGCGCTCCTCAGTGACCCTGGGCCTCGAGGAAGCGCTCAGCGTCCATCGCCGCCTTGCAGCCCATCCCGGCGGCGGTGATCGCCTGCCGGTACGCGAAGTCGACCACGTCGCCGGCGGCGAATACGCCTTCGATGCTCGCTTGGGTGGAGGGCTCCTCGACCACGATGTATCCCCCCGACAACTCGAGCTGCCCATCGAACAGCGAGGTGTTCGGGGTGTGCCCGATGGCGACGAAGAGCCCGCCGACCTCGACGTCCCTGGTCTCGCCGGTCTTCACGTTCCGGAGGCGAGCGCCGGCCACCGACCCATCCCCGAGGACCTCGTCCACCTGGGAATCCCAGATGAACCCGATCTTCTCGTGGGCGAAGGCTCGGTCCTGCATGATCTTCGAAGCCCGCAGCGTGTCGCGGCGGTGGACCACCGTGACCTTCGTGGCGAACCGCGTCAGGAAGAGGGCTTCCTCGAGGGCGGAGTCGCCCCCGCCCACGACCAGCAGCTCCTTGCCCCGGAAGAAGAAACCGTCGCAGGTCGCGCACGTGGAGACGCCCCGGCCCAGGAGGCGGCGCTCGGACCCGATGCCGAGCATCTTCGCCGACGCCCCGGTGGCTACGATCAGGGTCCTGGCGCGCCACTCCTCGTCGCCGGACCAGACGCCGAACGGCCGCGATGAGAGGTCGACCCGAGTGGCCGCCTGGTGCAGGAGCTCGGCGTCGAAGCGCGCCGCTTGCTTGTCCATCTTCTCCATCAGCTCGGGCCCGAGGATCGCGTCCGGGAAGCCGGGGTAGTTCTCGACCTCGGTGGTGAGCATCAGCTGGCCTCCGGCGTCGACACCCTTGAGGACGAGCGGGTGGAGGTTCGCGCGTGCCGCGTACAGAGCCGCGGTGAGGCCGGCGGGGCCGGAGCCCAGGATGACGACGTTTCGTTCGTCCACGGCGGTCATTGTAGGGAGTGCAACCGTCGAAGCGGTCGCCGGTGTTCCCGCCGCTACGGCGAAGGGCCGACCGGCACGCGGATCAGGTGGATGAGCGCGCAGCCCGGCCGGCTCACCGCGGCCACGACCACGCGCCCCGACCGGTCGGCCGACGAGGCGGTGAGGTAGCCGACCACGTACGCGGGCTGGCCCTGGTACGCGGTTCGTTCGAAATGGAGCAGGAACGCGGCGGGGGGGACACCCGTCGCCGACCGGAGGCAGGCGTCTTCCGTGGCCGACGGCTGCGTCGCCAGCGTTCCCCCGGAGGCCGAGGGGACCAAAGTGTTTGCAGGCTCCCGAGAGGTGCCAGCCAGATGCTGGGCGAGGGCGGCGAGCTGGTCCTCCGCCCCCTTCTGGGCGCTCGGCGCCGTCGACGCGGAGGCCGGCGCGGTGGTGGTGGCCGCGTGGCCGCCGCCGAACGGTCCGAGGTAGATCAGCAGGCCAACGACCGCGGCGGCCACGGCGACGGCGCCACCCCGCCACGCGATCCGGGCTCGGCGCGCCCGGCGGTCGGCGAGCGACGCGACGGTGCTCGGCCTCTGCCGGCCGGCGGCGACCGCGTCCGTCGTCCTGAGGGGCACGGCGCCGTCCCACGGAGACTCCAGTTCGGGCAGCGTGCGAAGGGCGGCGACGGCGGCGCCGGCCAGCGCGACCTCCTCGCGGCATCGGGCGCACAACGCGAGGTGCTCGTCGACCTCGGTGCGCTCGACGGCCGTGGCCGTGCCGTCCACGTACCCCGCGAGCAGCTCCTCCGGGTGGACCGACGGCCCGCCGGTGCCGGGGATCGTCGCAGGGTCGGGGCGGTCGTCGGGCATGGGTTCGTCTCGTTCGCTCATGGCGTCGCCGGCTTGGACGGGGCCCGGTCGCCTTCCGGTTCCATCGACGGATCGACGGCTTCGCCGAGGCCGGGGGGCCCGCCGTCGATGGGATCGCCGAGGCCCGGGGGTCCGGCGGTG
>WNEY01011073.1_pt1 | contig 10948 bp, 10 predicted proteins | sample 5400531 | NCBI WGS metagenome assembly WNEY01 (sample SAMN13153338, study PRJNA577476) | soil metagenome | isolation source: 200 cm saprolite under Douglas fir tree site 1 | place: USA:California | collected 2015-04-18
GAGATGGTCAGCGCAAGGCCGACGAGGAAGACCAGCGCCAGCAGGGCGAGCAGCCCTTGCCTGCCGAGCGTCACGGCGCGTCCCTCAGCCGGTACCCCACCCCGCGCACCGTCTCCAGGAGCTTCGGATCGCCGCCCGCTTCCTCCAGCTTGCGCCGCAGCGCCTTGATGTGCACGTCGACCGTGCGGTCGCCGACCACCACGTCGCTGCCCCACACCGTGTCGAGCAGCTGGCTGCGCTCGAACACGCGCCCGGGCGCCTTGAGGAACGCAGCCAGCAGGTTGAACTCGGTGCGCGAGAGCGCCAGCTCCTTGCCGCCGAGCGCGGCGCGGCGCGTGCGCGGATCGACGCGCAGCCCTCCCGGACCTTGCAGCGGCGGCTCCTCCTGCGGCCGGTCGCCGCGGAAGCGGCGCAGAACGGCGCGGACCCGCGCCACCACCTCGCGCGGCGAGAACGGCTTGAGCACGTAGTCGTCCGCGCCCATCTCCAGGCCGACCACGCGGTCGGTCTCCTCGTCGCGGCTGGTCAGCACGATGACCGGCACGTCGGAGCGCGCCCGCAGCGCGCGGAGGAAATCGAGGCCGCTGCCGTCGGGGAGCACCAGGTCGAGGATGATGAGATCGGCGTCCGCGCTCCGCTGCTCGGCGTCGCGCAGCGCGGCGGCCTCTTCGATCGCGAACCCGTCGCGGCGCAGCGCGAAGGCCAGGCTCTCGCGGATGGCTGGCTCGTCGTCGACGACCAGAACGACCGGCACGGGCCTTCTCCTACGGCGGGGCGCCGAATCGGGTGGAGGGCGGCGGCGGCGCGGCGGGCCCCGGCGTGCCGCCGCTTTGACCTCCGGCGCCGGGAGGCTGAGGCTGGGCGCCGTTCTGCCCCGGAGGAGGCGGCGGCGAAGGCTGCGCCTGCTCGCGCCGCTCGGCCACGGTCAGGGCGAACTTGTTGTTCCGCGACTCGACGACCCGCAGCCGGACCGACGGGCCCAGCGCGGTGCGCAGCGCCGTCAGGCGCGCCTGCTCCACCAGGAGCCACTTGCGGTCGCCGGGACCCGCCATGAACTCGCCCAGCTTCTGGTTCTCCTTGAGCTGCCGCACCCGGTTCTTCGAGTAGAAGGTCTCCCCGCGCCAGTTCATCAGATAGGCGCCGATGGGCTCGTCGGGCGCGCTCTGGTGATAGTACTCCCAGAACAGGTCGCGCTGGGTCCAGTGCGGCGATAGCGCGCGCCAGTGGAACCATCCGAGGAAGATGGCGAAGACCACCGCCAGGGCGGTGAGGCTGCCGGCCAGGATGGTGCGGTCCTGGGGCGACTCCTCCGTCGAAAGCGGCGCCCCGTCCATGCGCTCGCGCCACGCCGTCCGCAGCGCCGCGCGGCCCGCCTTGCGCGGCAGCGCGCGCAGGGCCCGCCAGGCCTGCCCGGCCCGGTCGAGGAGCCACGGAGAGAGGGCCACCGCCGCCGCCGCGGTGAAGAGCACGGTGAAGACGCGGCGCGGGTCCGTCTCGCGTTCCGGGTAGGGCCGATCGTAGTTGAAGACGAACATGTCGGCCACGTGCTTGGGCGTCAGCGCCAGATCGTGGGCGACGAGCCCGTACACCAGGGCGCCGGCGAGGAGCTCGCCGGCGTGGGCGCGGAGCCCGTCGTCCAGCACGCGCTCGAGCCAGACGCCGCACAGGAGCAAGAGCGGCGGCACCACCGGGAACGCGTAGTGGTGGAACTTCGTCGCGCTGAAGGCGAACGCGGCGAACCCGATGAGCACCCACAGGAGCACGAAGAACAGCGCGCGGTCGCGCGTGGTCTGCGGCCGGAGCGTGCGGCGCGCGAGCACGCCTCCGAGCGCGCCGGGCAAGGCGAACACCCAGGGGAAGCAGTCGAAGCCGAGCTGCTCGATGAAATAGGTGAAGGTGCCGCCCGGAGTGCTGGTGTAGACGCCGGTGACCAGCCGCTTGAAGTGGTCGTGGACGATGAAGCGCTCGAAGAAGGTCTTGCCCTCGTCGTCGTTGCCCGGGAAGGCGAACATGGCGAGGTACCAGGGCGCGGCGATGGCCAGGACGATGAGCGTCCCGGTGAGCAGGCGGAGGCGGCGCAGGCGATGCCACTCGCCGGTCGCGACGCAGTACAAGAGGGTCACCGCGCCGGGCAGGGCGAAACCCAGCAGGCCCTTCGACAGCGTCGCCAGGCCGACGAAGCAGTAGAACGCGATCGCCCAGCCCGGGCCCGGCTGCTCGGCGAAAAGCGCGATCATCAGACAGGCCATCGCCGCCGAGAGCAACCCGACGAAGACGGGGTCGGGCACCGCCTGGCGCGCGAGCATCACGAACAGCGGCGCGGTGAGCGTGGCGACGGTGCCGAGCAGGGCGGCCCGGCGCGAGATGAGGCGGCTGGCGGCGACGAACAGCAGGATGGCGCCGAGGGCGGAGAGCGCGGCGAACGGGAGGCGGACGCTCCACTCGGTGAAGACGCCCACCCAGCGGTCCGGGCCGCTGGTGTTCACCGCGAGCATCCCCGCGGCCATCAGCCACAGGTCGAGCGCGGGCTTGGAGAAGAAGTAGGCCGACTCCCACCAGGGATGGAGGTAGTCGCCCCGCGCGATCATCTCGCGCGCGACCTCGCCGTAGTGCGGCTCCCAGGGGTCCCACAAGCCCGTCGCGCCCAGCCACGGGACGAAGAGCAGCGCGCAGAAGGCGCACAGGGCCACCACGCAGCGCTGCTCGCCCGAGAGCGGGGCCAGCCAGCGCAGCCAGGGCGTCTTCAGCACCGGCGCAGGCAGCGCGTCGCCCCACTGCGGAGGCGGGACCTCGGGAACCGGCTCGGGCTCGGGTACGGTCGCGTGCAGTCTCGGGGAGCGCGCCATCCCCGGCCGGGGTAGCACGGCCTCCCCTGAAGCGGCAAGGAGCGAAGCTTGACCGCGGCGAGTGCTGCACGCGAGCATCCGCGAGGTGCGAGCGACCCCTACCCTGCTGTGCCTCCTCCTGAGCGCCTCTGCCTTTGCGGCGGGCCACCGCCAGCGCGCGCAGGCAGCGGAGAGCACCGGTCACGCGGCGCAGGCGGCGCGCGAATACGAGGAGGCCTACCGGGAAGAGGGAGCGCCGGACCTGCTCTACCGGCTGGGGCTCGTGCGGCGCCGGCTGAAGCAGTACGAGCTGTCGAAGGAGGCGTTCCGCGGCTACCTGCGCGCGGCTCCGGAGGGGGAGCTGAGAGAGGAGGTCACGCGGCAGCTCGCGGAGCTGAACGTGCTGATCGAGGAGCAGCACAGGAAGGTGCCGGACGAGGAGCACGAGAAAGCGCCGCCGGCGAAGAAGAAGAAGGCGCCCAGGCCGGAGCCCGGGCTGCCGCGGGGGCCGAGCGCGACGGCGTCGGTGGGGGCGGGGGCGGCGAAGCAGAGCTCGAAAGCGGACGAGACCCCGACCCCGACCCCAACCCCGACCTCGACCTCGACCCCGACCCCGACCCCGACCTCGACCCCGACCCCGACCCCGCTAGCACTTCAGCGCGCGGAGGCGCAGAGATCGGGCGCTTTCCGCCCGTTCGGTGGACCGCGTTGCGGCGGCGCTGCATCCCGCCATCTTACCCCGGGAGGCGCCCGCGTATTTCAGCGCCCGAGCGCCCGGTGCGCGGGCTCAGTGCCCGCCCGGATCCATTTCGCCCGCCCGGACCGGGACGTGGAGGACGTTCTCGCGCGGGGGAATGGGGCAGTTGTAGTGGGGCGAGAACGCACAGCTCGGGTTGTAGGCACGGTTGAAGTCGAGCACGAAACGCCCGGGATCGGCGGCGATCGAGGTACCGCCCGACCGGATACGTCTCGTGGCCGGTGGTGGCGTCACGGAAGAAGATGGAGACCGCAGCCTCGCCCACGCCCGGCTCGAGCAGCCGCAGCGCGGTCAGCTGCTGCTTGCGGCCGCCGAGCTCGAAGGAGAACCGCCCGAGCCGCCGGGCACGGCGCGCGTTGCCGCGCGTCGAGAGCACCACCTCGTCGCGGGGCGACGGATCGCGCTCGAGCCGGGCCAGCACCCGGAAAGCCTCGTCGGGCGGGAACCAGCGCGGCGGAGGTCCGTCGCGCAACCGGGGCGATTGCGGGTCGAGCAGCACCAGCGCGGGGAAGTTCTGGTGGGAGAGCCGGACCGAGTAGCGGCCAATCCCGAAGGTCGCGCCGGCGTCGAGGCGCGCCTCCCGCAGCGGCTTGCCCTGCACCTCGACCGTGGCACCCTCGTCGATCGCCTCGACGCGGAACCCGCCGCCGTCCACGGCGATGCGCGCGTGGCGCGGCCGCGCTCCTTCCAGGCGCAGATCGGCGTCCTCGGCGCTGCCCAGGACGAGCGGCTCGCCCTGGAAGTCCCGCCGGTCGACCGCGGCATACGGGCTGCGCTGCGGGTCCTTGAAGGCGGCGAGCGTCTCCGCCCGTTCGGCGAGCAGCTTCTCGACGTCCATGGCGCCCACCTTCTGCGCCCCACCCGCGGCCAGCGCAACTCCGCCGAGCATCGCAGCCAGCTTCACCGAGGTCTCCCCCGCGCCAGGGCGCGGATGTGCTCCGGACCGGTGCCGCAGCATCCTCCCACGATCGTCGCGCCGCGCTCGACCCACCGGAGCGCGCGCCGCGCGTACTCTTCCGGGGAGAGATCGGGCGCCCTGCCCCACGGAACCGCCGCGTCCACCTCGCCGAGATGCGCATACGCGCCGAACGGCACGCCCGAGGCCGCGGCCGCCGGCAGCGCGAGGTCCACGCCGTCCGGCGGCGTGCAGTTGATCAGCGCGGCGCTCGCTCCGGCGGCGGCCGCGCGGCGGAAGAACTCGCCCAGGTCGCCGCCATCGAGCAGCGTTCCCCGCGGCGTGGCCATGGCGGCGACCCACACCGGCAGCCCGGTCGCCGCGGCCGCCGCCACGGCCGCGAGCCCCTCGTCCGCCGCGGCGACCGTCTCGACCAGGAGGAGATCGCAGCCGGCCTCCGCCAGCGCGCGGGCGTGCTCGAGGTGCTCGCGCGAGGCCTGCGCCGGCGACGGGCGCAGGTCGGGCCGGTAGCAGTCCTCCAGGGGCGCCATCGATCCGGCGACGCGCGCCCGGCCGCCAGCCGCCTCGCGCGCTTCGCCGACCGCGAGGCGGGGCAGCTCGGGGAACCGCGCTTCGAGCCCGGCCGCGGCCAGCGAGCGGCGGCTGGTGCGGAAGGTGGCTGCAGTGATCACGTCCACCCCTGCATCGACATAGGCGCGGTGCACCTCGCGCAGCGCCGCCCGGCCGCGCTCGTCGAGCAGCGCCGCCGCCGAGAAGAGCGCGCCGCGCGTCTCCACCCCGCGCCGGCCCAGCTCGGTCCCCAGCGCGCCGTCGAGGAGGTGGACCTTCGCGGGCGAGTCTGCTACGTGGGCCGCCATGCCGCTCCTTGCCGTCGGCGATGCCGCCCCGGACTTCACTGCCACCGCTCACGACGGGCGCACCGTGCGCCTGTCCGACTACAGGGGCAAGAACGTCGTTTTGTGGTTCTACCCGAAGGCGGACACTCCCGGTTGAACCATCCAGGGCAACGTCCTGCGTGACAGGGCGAAGGAGATCGAGGCGAAGAACGCCGCCATCCTGGGCGCGAGCTTCGACTCGGTGGCGGACAACAAGAAGTTCGCCGAGAAGTTCGGGTTCACCTACCCGCTCCTGTCCGACACCAAGCGCGAGCTGGGCGTCAAGTACGGGGCGGCGGACGCGCCGACGCAGTCGACCGCGGTGCGCGTGGCGTACCTGATCGGCCCCGACGGGCGCATCAAGCACGTCTGGCCGAAGGCGACCCCGAAGACCTTCGCGGACGAGGTGCTCGCGCGGCTGTAGTCGCGCGATAGGGCGGCGCCACGCTCATCCCCAGAGCGCATCCCATAACGTCCGCGCTCTGAAAAGCGTAGCGCCGCCCTATCGGCGGCGACTAATCCTTGTCGGCGTGCTCGTTCGTTCTCGTGTCGATGACGATGGGACTGTTGTAGAGCGGCGCCATGCTGCGCGTATCTGGCATCGTGTCCCGGATCGCCATCCTCAAGGGTTCGGTCGCCATGTCGGGCAGGACTGCATTGAAGGGCAAGAGGATGATCTCGTCGTGGTGACAGGGCAGGAAGAGATCGGGCTGGAACAGGTCCACGAGGGCCATCGTGACGGGGACCTGGAGCGGCGGTATCCCCTGCACCGTATACGAGGCGATCGCCAGGTTCGTCTTCCGAACCCTGCTCATGAGAGCGCGCAGCTGTGGGGTGATCGGCCCGCCGCTGTCGAGCCAGACCATGCGGTAGCCACTCTCGAACGTGAACAGATATGCGATCGTGCCTTCGGTGATGATCAACGGATTGAAGGAGCCTCGCGCGAGCATCGCTTGAAACTCTACGACTTCTGCTGGCGTGAACGGATCCAACGCCGCGTTGTAAACGTCCAGCAAGGCCTGGCCGACCGTTTCGCCCTTCGAATTCGTTCGTGTCGGCCCCACGGCGTGGTGCGCCAGGATTGGCTCGACGGTGAACCCGTCGAACTCCAGCAACTCGCCACCAAGTCCCCTCACCGTACGAAGCTTGCTGGCCGGGGTGCCGACGGACGCGGCATAACCCGTCGAGATGGGGGCACCCACGATCGTCGCGCCAGTTCGGGCAGAGATCGGCGGAGCGTCAGCGATGTGGTCGAAGTGCGCGTGGCCGATGAAGATCGTTTCGGCTCGAACCACGTCGTCGTCCGTGAACCCCACTGATCGGGTCCGTGGTCCACGATCGAACCAGGCGTCGAGCAGGTAGACCTTGCCCCGGTGGACCAATTCGTAGCAAGAGCATCCGAGCCACCGCAGGGAAATCATGTTGCGATTTGCGATCATCGGGCCGCCGACGGCTGCGGGAACGAGGCTCGTGAACGCATCTTTGGAGAACACAGGTGGCGGGTGCGGCTGCCTGGAGTGCGCCTCGACGATCCGGGGAAGCGCCGTCGCTCCCACGATGGCGGCGCCACCGGTCAGCGCTCCCCTGAGAAGCCCGCGCCGGGTGAAGAGCCCCTCGCAGCACGATCCGATGAATTGCGTTGGCTTTGGCGGTTTCATGTTTTCTCCCTTTGAGTGCCGACCGCCCGACCCATGCGGATGGTCGACGTTTGCTCGACTGCGTTCTCGCGTGACCGGCGGGAGTTGTGACCGCCGGTCCCCTCGCCCTCGTGGCTGCCGTATTCGTCGTGGCTGGGAGACCTTCGTCTTGGCTGTGAGGCCTTCTAGGGTTCGTGTGATTTCGGAAGTCAAGGCACAGCGAGTCGCGACGTCCGCGCCCGGAACCGCGTAGCGCCGCCCCATGGGCGGCGGCTACATTGCCCGGGTGGACGGGCGCTACGACGTGGTGGTGGTCGGCAAGGCGAACGTCGACTACCTGGTGCGCGGCCCCCGGCTGCCGCGGCCGGGCGAATCCGTCAATGGCGAGCTGTTCCAGCAAGCGCCCGGAGGCAAGGGAGCGAACCAGGCGGTCGGGGCAGCGCGCCTCGGCGCGCGCGTCTCGCTCGTCGCCCGGGTGGGAAACGACGTCCGCGGAGATTCGGTGGTGGAGGCGCTCATCACCGAGGGCGTCGAGATCGATCACCTGATCCGCGATCCGTCGGAGCCCACCGGGGTGGCGCTCTGCCAGGTCGGCGGGAACGGCGAGAAGCAGATCCTCTCCGCGGCGGGCGCGAACGCCCGCCTCTGCGCCGAGGACGTCCGCGCCGCCGGCGACGCGCTCCGCTCGGCGCGCGTGGTCCTCCTCCAGCTCGGAGTGCCGCTCGCCGCGGTGACCGAAGCCATTCGCATCGGGCGCTCCGCCGGCGCGCAGGTGGTGCTCGACCCGGGCCCACCGGCGCCGCTGGCCGACGACCTCCTCGCCCAGATCGACGTCATCCGTCCGAACTGCAGCGAGGCCCTCGCGCTGACCGGGGTGGCCGTCGTGTGCCGCGACTCGGCGCGCGCCGCGGCGGCGGTGCTGCTCCGGCGTGGCGTGGGGGCGGTCGCGGTCCAGGCGGGCGAGGACGGCGACCTGCTCTCGTGGAGCGAAGGCGAGGTGTGGCTGCCCCGGTTCGAGGTGGCGCGCCTGGACGCGACCGGGGCGGGCGACGCCTTCGCGAGCGCCTTCGCGGTCGCGCTCGCCGAAGGGCGCCCGCTGTGGGAGGCCGGGCCGTTCGCCAGCGCCGCCGCGGCGCTGGCCACCACCGTGCTCGGCGCGCAGGCGTCGCTCCCGCGGCGGGCCGCCGTGCTCGCTCTCGTCGAGTCGAGGCCAGAGCGCATGCCATGACGTCCGCGCTGTGAAAAGCGTAGCGCCGCCCTATCGGCGGCGACTAATGCAGCAGCGCTCCGATCACCCCTCCCCCGAGGACCAGCCAGGCGGAGTTCACGCGCAGCCGCAACACGGCCACGGCGCTCGCCGCCGCGATGGCGACCGTCACCCGGTCGACGATCGCCGCCCGTCCCAGCTGCGCCGCCACCACCGCCATCAGCGCCAGCGAGGCCGCGTTCACGCCGTCGAGGAACGCGCCCGCCGCGGGCGATCGCCGGATGCGCGGCACCAGCGGGCCGCTCAGCGCGACGAAGACGAAGGCCGGGGCGAACATCCCGAGCGTCGCCACCGCGGCGCCTGCCGGCCCGCGCAGCAGGTAGCCGATGAAGGTCGCAGTGCTGGACACCGGCCCGGGCGTGAACTGGCCGACGGCGACCGCGTCGAGGAGCTGCGCCTCGGTCAGCCAGTGCCGCTGCGCGACCAGGTCGGCGCGGAGGAAGGCGAGCAGCACGTATCCGCTGCCGAACAGGACCGAGCCGATCTTCGCGAAGGCGAGAAAGAGCGGCCAGAGACCCACGGCCACGGGCGCTGACGCGGCGGCAGCCGCGGGAACCGCCAACAGGACGCCGCGCCCGCCCCGTCCCAGGCGCGGAGCGCAGGCGGCGGCGCCGGCGACGCCGAGGACCAGCAGCTCGTTCAAGCCGAAGAGCGCGGCAGCCGCGCTCGCGACCGCGACGACGACCAGCCACCTCGTCCGCAGCGCGGCTCGGGAGAGCGAGACGACCGCCTGCACCACGATGACGATGATGGCCGGCTTGATGCCGTAGAGGACGCCTTCCACCTGCGGCACGCCGCCGAAACGGAGGTAGGCCCAGGCGAGCGCGGCGGAGAGGAGCGAGGCCGGCACGATGAAGCAGACCCCGGCCAGCACGAGGCCCAAAGGGCCGCCGCGCAGGTACCCGAGGTGGATGGCCATCTCGGTCGAGTTCGGGCCGGGGATCAGGTTGGTCGCGCCCAGCAGGTCGAGGAACCGCTCGCGGGTCAACCATCCCCGCCGCCGCACCACCTCGTCCTCGAGCAGCGCGATGTGCGCGGCCGGACCGCCGAACGCGGTCGCCCCGAGCCGCAGGAAGAGCAGCGCGATCTCGCGCAGCGCGCCACGCGGCGGGGCGGGTGCGGGAGCGGCCACCCCGCCGTTCTACCCTTGCCGGTGGGAAAAGGATGCCCATCTGCTCTGGAAGGAGGCGGACCCGCCGTGGGGGGTCCTGATCCTGTACGCCGTCCGCCGTCAGGGGAACCGGCCGGTCGCGGCCAGCAGATCGATGCGCGCCTGGCGCGCGGCGTCCTCCGCCACCGCGGCGGCATTGGCCGCGTCGCGGGCGCGGCGCTGCGCGTCCACCACCTCCAGGTCGTTGGTGGCGCCGGCGTGGTACGCGAGGGTGGTGATGTCCAGCGCCTCGGCGGCGAGGCGGCTCGCCTCGCGCGCCTGCCGCAGCGACAGATCGGCGCGCTGCATGGCCTCGAAGCCCGCCCGCACGTCCGAGCGCGCCTGGCGGAGGGCGGCGTCGAGCAACTCGCCCGCCTGGTCGCGCTCGGCGCGCCGCTGCTCCAGCGCGCCGTAGCGGAACCCGCCGTCGTAGAGCGGCAGGGTGAGCACCAGCTGCGCCTGCCATCCCGTGGTGGGCGAGGTGAGGGAGGTGAAGCTCGAGGCGAACGGCTGCGCCACGCCGGTCAGGAACGGCAGGAAATCGGCGTAGCTGTCGCGCACCACGTGCTGCGCCGCAAGGGCCCGCTTGCGCTGCGCCTGGATGTCGGCGCGCCGCTGCTCGGCGTCGTCGATCGCCTCGGCGGGCGCCGGCAGCGGAGGGAACTGCATGTCGTCGGTGGTGTCGACCGGCGCGTCGCCGCCGACCAGGATGCCGAGAGCTTCCTGGGTCCGCACCAGTCCCGTCAGGGCGGCCTGCACCAGCGATTCCGAGGTGGCCAGCTCCTGGCCCGCGCGCACCAGGTCGAGCCGGTTGCCGGTGCCCGCCGAGAGCCGCGCCTTGGCGTCCTCGAGGTGGTCGCGCGCGTTGTCGCTCGCGCGCTGGTTGGCATCGACCAGCCGGTGCTGGGAGAGCACCTCGACGTAAAAGCGCGCGGTGGTGACCGCGACCTGACGGCGGACGTCCTCCGCGGAGAGGCGCGCCACGTCGACCTGCTCGGAGGCGTGGTCCCACTGGACCCAGCGCTGGGGCGCGACCAGGGGGACGATCAGCTGGAGGTTCCCGGTCCAGCTGTTGCGCGGCTGCAGGATGCGGGTCACGTCGACGGTGTTGCCGGAGGCGTCGAGCGCCGTGGCGACGGTGGTCCGGTCCGCGTCGAGGCGCGTGTAGACGCCGTTGGCGGTCAGCGTGGGAATGGCCGCCGCGCGCACCTCGCGCATGATCCCGTGGGCGCGCGAGATCTCCTGCAGCGCGACGTGGACCGAGGCGTTGCGGGCCAGCGCGCGCTGGACCGCCTCGGGGAAGGTGATGCGCTCGGGCTGCGCTCGCGCGGCGGCGGCGCAGAGCAGCAGGACGGCGGCCAGGTTCCGGAGTGCGTTCATGGTCCCTTTCGATGCGCCGTCGCCGGCATCGGCTCAGGCGTGCGCCGTGCGGCTTTCGGACGCGTCCTGCTCGGCCGGCCGGCGGAACCGGTCCAGCAACGAGTACAGCGCCGGCACCAGGAAGAGGGTGAACACCGTGGA
>WNEY01004183.1_pt1 | contig 10946 bp, 7 predicted proteins | sample 5400531 | NCBI WGS metagenome assembly WNEY01 (sample SAMN13153338, study PRJNA577476) | soil metagenome | isolation source: 200 cm saprolite under Douglas fir tree site 1 | place: USA:California | collected 2015-04-18
ACGAGAAGCGCTATTCACTCCTGTTCGAAGGCCCGCAGCGCCTCAATGATCTCAGGGAGTACAAGCGTTTGAACGCGACGTACCTCCGGGCGGAAACCACGACAGATCCATTCAATGCGGCCATTCCGATTGCGCGTGCAGAACTCAACGCGCGCGGATTGACAACGAACCCGGCCTGCACTCCGTGAGGCCGGCGAAGGCGGTTTAGTGTAGTAGTGACCGGCTCGGGACTGTTTACCCCGAGCCGGTTTGTTTTCGCAGGGCTTGGATTATGCTGCGCCGGCCCTGAAACGTTGTTTCGCAGGCGGAGGTTTTATGATTGAGCGCTGGGTCGCCACACTAACGCTCGCCATCGCAGTCGGCTGCTCGCATCCGCAACTTGGCCCTGGGGAGGTATACAACTCGCAGGTGATCACGGAAGACGAGATCGTTGCATCGCGAGGATCGAACGCATATGAGGTCATCCACAAGCTGCGATCGAATTTTCTCACCAATCGGGGCGAGACGAGTCTCAACAAGAACCAGTCGAACCCGTATCCAACGGTATACGTTGACGACCAGGAATTCGGACCGATCAGCACTCTCTCGAGCATCCCCGCCGCGCAAATCACGATGATTCGACTCTATCGTGTTTCGGAGGCGAACGCGAAATACGGTAGCCACAACCTGAGCGGAGTGATCTCGATCACGACGCGGAGGTAGCAGTTTCGCCAATCCGACCACGCCGCGGTCGGAGCTTGCCGGGCTCACGGAGGAGGGGACTGTCGTCAGACAGTCCCCTTGTCTTATAAGGTGATGTACGGTTGCAGTCACAATGCGTCGGTACCGACGGAAGTCAGGGCTGTCGAGCTCCGGGGGTTTTTCTCCCTTGCCATTTCCGGCGCTCTTTCTTAGGTTTTTCCCCCCGCGCACTATAGCGTGCAAGCCCGTTTTCTCTCACTCTCGACGAGGAGTTTGAGCATGGACCGACAGTTGTATTTCCCCCCTTCGGCCAACGATCACAATTTCAATCGATTCTTGGAGGCACGATGCCGTTGCGTCGGGTATTGAGTTTTCTCACTCTCGCCCTGCTTGCGTGTCCCGCACTCGCTGTCGCACAGGGCACCGGCATCATTCGCGGGCGCGTTAGCGATGCCGCCACAGGTGCACCGCTGGCCGGAGTACAGGTACGCGTCGATGGAACTACGATTGGCGCTCAGACGGGCACTGATGGTACGTACACGATTACCGGAGCGCCGGCGGGATCCCGATCCCTGAGCGCGCGGCGACTCGGCTACGCACAGCAGCGCGTCGCCCTAACGGTACCGGAAGCAGGAGACGCCACACAGGATTTTGCGCTTGGTCGGGTTGCCACGAGCCTGGATGAAGTGGTGGTCACGGCTTTAGGACAGACCGCCCAGCAAAGATCTTTAGGGACCGCTCAGCAAACCGTTCAGGGCTCCGACATCGCTGAGACGCAACGAGAGAATTTTGTCAACGCCCTGCAGGGGCGTATCGCTGGCGTCGACGTGACGAGCAGCTCTGGGGTTCCGGGCGCCTCATCGTCGATCACCATCAGAGGCATCAGCTCGATCAGCAGCAGCAACCAGCCGTTGATGATTCTCGACGGACTGCCGATGGACAACCGGACACTCAACACGGGCGTCCTTGCCTCGGACAATAGCGCCACCAGCGCGTTCAGCAATCGGAGCGTCGACTTCACCAACCGCGCCGCCGACCTGAATCCGGAGGACATCGAAAGCATCACGGTGTTGAAGGGGCCCGAGGCCGCCGCCCTCTATGGAATCGACGCGGCGAGCGGCGCTATTGTCATCACCACCAAGCGTGGCAGAGCCGGCGGCGGTTTTCAGTACAGCAACAGCTTCAGGCTGGAGAGCACCAGAGCCAAACCGGAGTTACAACGCATCTGGGGTCCTAGCGGCGTGTTGACGAGCCCATTTGCGGCGACGAACTCGTTCGCGTACTTCGGTGCGCCGTATCCGGCAGGAACGACATTTTACGACAACATCGGCGGCTTCCTGAGGACGGGAAAGACCGCGACCCACAACCTTTCCTTCAGCGGCGCAACGCCGGACGACAAGATCAATTACCGTCTCGCCACTTCCTTCGACAGGCAGGGGGGAGTCGTTCCCAGCTCCGACTACAATCGCGTCAACGTTACTGGTGCGTCGCAGGCCCAGATCAAGTCGTGGCTAAACACCGACCTGTCGATGGCCTACACCTACTCGACCAACAATCAGGTCTACAAGGGCGAGATTGGTCCGCTGATGGGCCTAATGACGTGGCCGCAGACCGACGATGCAACAAATTTCCTGACGCCAGCCGGTACCAGGCGCAGGCTCACGACCCTGTCCGCGGCGACCGAAGTCGATAATCCGTACTTCAATGTCGCCAAGAATCAGATCAACTCGAAGAACAACCGGATCATCGCCAACGTCGGCATCACGTTAACGCCTGTCTCTTGGGGCAATCTCAAGACAAACATCGGCACCGATGCCTACACGAATTCGAATCTGCTCCTGCGAAATCCCGAGAGCGTCGTTGGCGCCTCTTTCAACGGGCTGCTCGACCTGGCGGACCTGATTCAGAAGAATACCAACGTGCAAACGCTGCTCAACTTCAACAGCCGCCAGCTGACCAAGAGCCTCTCCATCAGCGGATTGCTCGGCAACTCGATATCCGACTACAAGGCGACTACGGATGCGTCTACCGGCAGAGATTTCCTGGATCCGAATTTCGTATCCATCAACAACACCAACCTCAGGACTAGCAAGACCACCATTGAGCAGCGGCGTCTTATCGGTGCGTTTGGGCAGGTCGCTCTCAATTTCAAGGATTACCTGTACCTGACCGCAACCGGCAGGAACGACTGGACCTCGACAATCCCGAAGGGCAGGAACTCGTTCTTCTATCCTTCGTTTTCGTCGAGCTTCGTCTTCTCCGACGCATTTCCGGGCGTGAGCCGATTCATGACCGGCAAACTGAGAGCTGCGGTGGCCGCCGTCGGCAAAGACGCGAGGCCTTACGCGTATCGCCCGGCGCTGCAGTACAAGACGACTTCTTACGGCGGATACGGCTACGACTTCTGGGGTCCGAACCTGGATCTCAAGCCGGAGTTCAAGAGATCCCGTGAGTTCGGCGCCGAGCTGAGTTTTCTCAATGACCGACTGGGTCTCGACGCGACCGTGTACCGTTCGCAAACGCTCGATCAGATCGTCAACGACATCAGAGGCAGTTATGCCACCGGCTTCATTCTTTTCAACCTGAACGGCGCCTCGACCCGAAACAAGGGAGTCGAGCTCACACTGCGCGGAACGCCGATTCAGAGGGACGGCTTCTCCTGGGATTTCCAGGCCAACTACGCACGCGAGCGCGGCACCGTGATCTCGCTGCCTCACCTGCTGCCTGAATCGTACGTTTCGGATACCTGGTTGTACGGAAACGTGCGCAACGGCACCATGCCGGGCATGTCGACGATGTCGCTCACCGGCCTGTTCTATCTTAGAAACAAGGCGGGAGATCTGCTGATTGATCCAACCTCCGGCCTCCCGGTTCGCTCGACCTCATTCGTCGACAGGGGATACGATCGTCAACCGAACTACACGATCGGCCTCACCAATACCTTCAAGCGCAACCGTCTCTCGCTCGATTTCCTCCTCGATATGCGGAGAGGTGGCGACATATTCAACGGCACCGAGCACTACCTGACGGCGAGAGGTCTCAGCACCGAGACCCTCGATCGTGATCAGCCGCGAGTGATCAAGGGCGTCCTGCGCGACGGAAAGGAGGATACTCCGAATCCCACGATCAACAACATCGTCATCGTCCCAAGCGCTCAGACGGATTACTACCGGCTCATTAGCGAAGAGCTTTTCATCGAGAAGAACATCAACTGGCTGAGGCTGAGAGATATCCAGTTGAGTTACTCGCTGCCGACCGGTTTTCTCGGCACGCGGACCTCGAGCCTGTTCGTGAAGGGCACGGACCTGTTCCTGTGGACCAACTACAAAGGGCTTGATCCGATCGTGAACGGCAACAGTGCAGCGGTGGGAGGCTCGGGGGGCACTGGTATCGATTTCGGCAACTTCCCGATCCCGCGCGGCGTGAATTTCGGCATCAGGATGGGATTCTAAAATGAAGAAAATATTTGCGGCTTTGATCGTTGGCTCTTTGAGCCTGACTCCGGCTTGCAGCGACTACCTTGACGTAAATACCAATCCCAATGGTCCCCAGACAGTAACGGCGAATCTGTACCTGCCGCCGATGCTTCACTGGCTGGTGACGTCGCCGCAGTTCGACGGCCGTTTCGTCGGTCGTTACACACAGGAATGGGTTATCACCGTCAATCAGACGGCGATAAGCACCTGGGACCGGATGGGATACGATCCGTCCAGCGACAACGGCGCGCAGCAGTGGCGCGACGTTTATTGGACGTTCGGCCAGAACCTGATCGACATGAACAACAAAGCCGAGGCCGAGCAGCGCTGGGACCTCCTCGGTGTCGGGCTGATTCTGAAGGCCTGGGGCTGGCAGGTGCTAACCGACCTTCATGGTGAGATCATCATCAAGGAGGCTATCGATCAATCGAGGACGTCCTTCGATTACGACACTCAGGACTTTGCGTACCAGGAAGTCAAGCGGCTTCTCGATAGCGCGATCGTGCTGCTCCAGAAGACCGATGGCGCCGTCGACCAGGTGTACCTGGCGAAGGGCGACAAGATCTACAGTGGCGATCGCCTCAAATGGTTGAAGCTGGCGTACGGACTGCGCGCGCTCAGCCTCAATCACTTCAGCAACAAATCGACTTACGCTCCCGCAGCGGTGATCGCGGATGTCGACCGGTCGTTTGGCAGCAACGCAGATGACGCACTCATCGCGTATCCAGCGCTCAGCACGGACAACGCCGACCGCAACTTCTGGGGACCGACCAGAGACAACATCACGAACTACCGGCAGACCCTGTTCATATGGAATCTGATGAACGGGAATCAGTTCGGCGGCACCGCCGATCCCCGCATGTCGCGGATGCTGTCGCCGTCACCGGACGGGCAGTTCCGCGGTCTGGATCCAAACGTGTTGGGCTTTGGTGCGCTCACTGCCGCTCAACAACCCAACAATTTCTTTGGCTATCCGGCCAGACAGGGTCTTGGTTTGCCGAGCCGGTATCTCTTCTCGGATAAATCGAAGATTCCGGTGATGACTTACTCGCAGCTGCAGTTCATCAAGGCGGAAGCCGCGCTCAGGATGGGAGATCAGGCGACGGCGCTCGCCGCGTACAGGAACGCCATCTCATCGCACATCGATTTCGTCAACACCAGAAACCTCGATGACAACCAGACAGTGACGCAGATCTCGGCGGCGGAAAAGGCAGCCTTCCTCGCGTCGCCGAATATCGTTCCCGCCACGCTGACATTGTCCCACATCATGTCGCAAAAGGTGATCGCGCAGTGGGCGTGGGGGCACAACGAGCTGTGGATGGACATGCGCCGCTATCATTACACTGATCTCGACCCCGTCAGTGGCACGCAGGTCTTCCGTGGATTCGCCCCGCCGTCGAATCTCTATCCTGATAACGCCGGCAAAGTTGTGCAGCGCATCCGGCCCCGATTCAACTCCGAATACGTTTGGAACTCGGCAAGCCTCGGGGTCATCGGCGCATTGGCCACCGATTACCATACCAAGCCGTTGTGGATCACTCAACCGTAACCGGACCATGACCAGATATTCATCTATCGCGGCGCTGCTCTTTGCGAGCCTGCTCGCCGCCTGCGGCACCAAAGAAGTTCAGAGCCTCACGGGGACCGATCCCCATGCCCGCGTAAGGTTCTTCAACTTCGGCGTCAACGCTCCCAGCGTTAATTTCTACGCCAACGAGACGAAGATGACGGCAGTCCAGTCTACGACCGGTATCGAGGCCACTACCGGGATCGCGTATGGCGGTGTGGGCGCAGCAGGAGCGTATTCGTCGATCGACCCCGGGCAGTACGCGCTGACGGGAAAGATCGCCGCCGCCACCGATAAGGATCTCGCGATATCCTCGGTCAACACGACGATGGAGGATGGCAAGTACTACTCGTTCTATATGAGTGGGATCTACAACACCACCACCAAGAACGTCGAAGGCTTCGTCGTCGAGGACAACTTTGCGATACCGACTGACACCACCCTCGCCACGGTAAGATTCGTCCACGCGATTTCCAACGCGAATCCGATGACGTTGTATGCCAAGAGTACAGTGACGGCGGTGGAGACAGCTGTCGGCGCTGAAGTGGCATACAAGGGTGGCGGCGCGTTCGTGACGCTGCCTGCGGGCGCGTACGATCTGAGCACGCGCTACACGGGATCGAGTACCAACGTGCTGACCCGACCTGCCGTCTCATTCGTTGCCCGCAAAGTCTATACGATCACGGCGCGCGGGGACATCACGGTTGCGCCGTCGACGGCTTGTGCAGCGACCAACCGAACCTGCCTGGATAACACCGCCAACAGGTGACAACGAGCCTGGCAAAAGAGAAGGGGATCGTCTTCGGACGATCCCCTTTTTCTTTCAACCACGGCACAGTCTCAGCTAGCCAACCGGCGCTGTCTCGGCTTTCGGAAACATAGACGGCCCTTTTTGCACCTTCCATCCCGTCGGATCGATCTTCTCGAGCTGGTTGAATCTCATTTCGCCTAGGGAGCCCGTACCGCCCAGCGAGCGCCAAAGCTCCTCCGCCTTACCAGGCATGAAGGGCCAGATGTAAACCGCCTGCCGCGCGAGCTGTCTCACCAGTGTCGCGAGCGTCCTCTCCAGCGCCGCACGGCCGCCCGGATCCTTTGCCAGCTTCCACGGCGCCTGCCGATCCACATACTCGTTCGCGCGCGAGATTGTCTGCCACACGGCCCGGAGCGCATCGTGGAGAAGAAAACCCTTCGGACCGATCGATTCGTGATATGCCTCGAGATCGTCGGCGTCCGCGACGTCGATCTCGTTGCGATCGCCTTTCGGTACGACGCCACCGCAATAGCGCTCGATCATCGAGATCGTGCGGCTGGCGAGGTTGCCAATACCGTTGGCGAGATCGGCGTTGTACCGCTCCTCGAATCTCTCCCAGGAAAAATTGCCATCGCCATCGAAGGGAACCTCGCGCATGAGGAAATAGCGGAACGCGTCGGGGCCGTACCGGGCGATGGCATCGCGCAGATCGAGATTGCCCCCGGTCGACTTACTCACACGCGTTCCACCTACGAGCACGAAGCCGTGCACCCAGATGCGCTTCGGGACTTCGAGACCTGCGGCCATCAGCATCGCCGGCCAGAGCAACGCGTGAAAGCGTGTGATGTCCTTGCCGATCACATGCAGATCGGCTGGCCAGAGTTTCTCGAAATCGGGATTCGGAAATCCGGTCGCGGTCAGATAGTTCGGGAGAGCGTCGAACCAGACGTAGATCGTCTGCACATCACCGCCGCTTCCTTTGCGCGGGAAGGGCACGCCCCACGAGAAACGGCTCCTGCTGGCGGAGACGTCCTCGAGCCCAGAATCAATCAACGAAAGAATCTCGTTTCGACGCGACTTCGGCTGGAGGAAATCCTCGCTCGACACGAGCTTCTTGAGGCGATCGGCGTACGCACTCAGACGGAAGAACCAGTTCTTCTCCTCGACCCATTCGAGTGTGCGCGTCGGGTGCAGAATGCACTTTCCGTCGAGAATCTCGTTGTCCTGCTTGAAGGACTCGCAGCCGACGCAGTACCATCCGGCGTAGGACTTCTCATAGAAATCGTCCGGAGATTTCTCGAAAATCTGCTCGATGAGCCGCTTCACGCCCGCCTTGTGGGCGGGATCGGTCGTGCGGATGAACTGATCGTACGAGATGCCAAGCAGATGCCAGATCTCCTCCGAGCTGTCGGCTACCGCATCGACCAGCTCCTGGGGCGAGACTTTCCGCTCGGCGGCCGTCTGCGCGACCTTCTGGCCGTGCTCGTCCATCCCGATGAGAAAATGCACATCGTCGCCCAGGAGGCGATGATAACGTGCAATTACATCGGCGCCGATTTTCTCGAAGGCGTGGCCCTGGTGTGGATCAGCGGTGGCGTAGTCGATCGCCGTTGTGAGGAAGTACTTGGCCAATTAATGGACGCCCGGTGAATTAGGGTCATCTCCACCGCGGCCGCGCCGGCCGCCACGTCTTCCACGCCTGCGCTTGGCCGATCCTTCGCCGTCGCGCGGATTGGTATCGCGAGCGGGGTCATTGCCAGTTGGCCTGGGCTCCGAGACGCCTTTCGCGGGTGGAACGAAGACCGGATGCTCGGCCGTGTACAGCAGCTCGGGCGAGATCTCGTCAGGACGGATGCTCTCGGCGGCGCTGTCTTCCTCGTCGCCGTTGGCGACGGGAGCAGTGGCGCCGACGAGCTCTTCCGTCTCCCGCTTGAAATCGGCGAGCGCGAGGAGCCGCGTCTCTCCCTCGACTCCGCGCAGCGTGATGCGCTCGCGGAAGATGTCCACGCTCACGACTTTTTCCTCGCCGAGCGTTGTCACTACGATCTTGCCTTCCTTGGGAAAGCGCTTGCGGCTCTGGACGTAGAATTCGTGCTCGTAACGGAGGCAGCACATCAGCCGCCCGCAGGCTCCCGAGATCTGCGACGGATTCAGCGACAGGCGCTGATCCTTGGCAACACCGAGATTCACGGGTCTCAGCTCCGGAAGCCAGGACGCCGAGCAGTATTGGCGACCGCACCGGCCGATCCCGTCCAGCCGCTTGGCCTCGTCGCGCACGCCGATCTGCTTCAGCTCAATGCGGGTACGAAAGAGAGAGGCGAGGTCCCGCACGAGATTCCGGAAATCAACGCGCTTGTCGGCGGTGAAATAGAGCGTCAACTTCTTGCGATCCCACTGCCACTCGGCGTCGGACAGCTTCATCCCGAGTCCGTTGGCTTTGACGCGCTCCATCGCCTTGCGCCGGGCCTCCTCGTTCAGCCGATCGAGATCTTTCGAGAGTCCGCGGTCTTTCTCGGTCGCGAGGCGCAGCGCCTTCCGCTCGGGGAGTGAGTTGCCGCACCCATGCGAACAGCCGCCATTCCTTTTCTGGGCCAGATCGCCCAGGGCGTGGATGTAGCCAAGATCCTCTCCGCGATCGACATCGACGATCACTGCGGCGTGGAGCGCCGGCGGATCGGGATAATCCCAGAGAAAGAACTCCTTACGGTTGCCCTTGAAGGCGACTTCGACGAGGTGCGCCAAGCGCTACTCCGACCACGCGCCGAGTCGGAGGAACTTCTGCCGTCGGCGGCGAACCAGCTTCTCCGGACGCATCTTGCGGAGCTCCTCCAGGTGGCGGTTGACCGTCGCCTGAAGAGCCTTCGCCGCGGCCTCATGATCAGCGTGCGCTCCGCCCTTCGGCTCGGGAACCACTTCGTCGATCACCTTGAGCTCCAACAACTCGGGCGCGGTGATGCGGAGCGCCGTCGCGGCCTTCTCGCGCATCTCGGGACTCTTGGCATCCTTCCAGAGGATCGCCGCGCATCCTTCGACCGAAATTACCGAGTAAACCGCGTTCTCCATCATCAGAATCCGGTCGGCGACACCCAGAGCCAACGCGCCGCCCGATCCGCCCTCGCCGATCACGGTCGCGATAATCGGTACCTGAAGTTGGCTCATCTCGTACAGGTTTCGCGCGATTGCCTCCGACTGACCGCGCTCCTCGGCGCCAAGCCCGGCCCATGCACCCTGCGTGTCGATGAAGGTCAGAACGGGCACGTGGAATTTTTCGGCGAGCTTCATCAGTCTTAGCGCCTTGCGATAGCCCTCGGGATGCGGCATTCCGAAGTTGCGCTTCAGCTGCTCCTTGGTGTCACGGCCACGCTGGTGGCCGATCACCATCACCGTGTCGTCGTCGAGACGTGCCCACCCGCCGATGATCGCCGCGTCGTCACGGTAAGCTCGATCTCCGTGCAGCTCGATGAAATCCGTGAACGCGAGCTTGATGTAGTCGGCGGTGAACGGTCGCCGCGGATTGCGCGCGACCTGAACGCGCTGAAACGGGGTGAGGTTCTTGTAGACTTCCTCGCGCAGGTCTTCGAGCTTTCGCTCGAGGGGCTCGATCGCTTCCGCGACGCTGAGCTGGCTGTCGCCCGCAGTTTTCTTGATTTCGTCGATCTGTCGCTCCAACTCGACGATCGGCTTCTCGAACTCAAGTTGTGTCGCTGATGCCACTAGTCAACTCCCCCGTTGAAGTTTAACGGAAGACTCGCCCAAGATATTACGCAGAGCGCTCAACGTTGCGCCATCAGCGGCGAGTGTCAGCGACCTCGAGCGCAGACGCGCTTTCGTGCCCGTGCCATCGCTCCAGCGAAATTCCAGCGGTGCCGAGCCAGGGAACGTCTCGGCGATGGCGCGCACATCCGACATGACGTCACCCGAGTATGTGCCTTTCGAGAGGTCGATCGCAACCGTCACCTGTCCATTAGTACGCATCTCCGCCAGCTTCGTTGCCGACTCCACGATGTAGGCGGGGTTGTCCCCTCCTTCGTCGCGTCTCGAGTAGGCGCCCCTGAGGAGCATTGGCACATCGGTGCGGATCTGGTCGTTGAGTGTCGCCCATTTCTCCGGGAAGATGAGAACCTCGGCGGAGCCGGAAAAATCCTCGATCGTCAGCCGGGCGAACTCGGAGCCGGATTTCTTGCTCATCTGTCGCTTGATGTTCGTGATAACGACGGCGAGTGTCATCAGCTCCGGGCGCCACTTGCCCAGGTCACTCACGGTGTGCGTGGAGAAGATCTCCGCTTCGGTACGAAAACGCTCGAGGGGATGTCCGGAGATGTAGAAGCCGAGGATCTCCTTCTCCTTCGCCAGACGCTCAGACTCGGTCCACGATAGGATGTTCGGAAGGACGCGCGAGGTCTCGGTCTTCTCCGTCTCACCAGCTGGCGGCGCGAAGAGCGAGACCTGCCCGGTCGCCAGGTCTTCCTGC
>WNEY01004184.1_pt1 | contig 10946 bp, 11 predicted proteins | sample 5400531 | NCBI WGS metagenome assembly WNEY01 (sample SAMN13153338, study PRJNA577476) | soil metagenome | isolation source: 200 cm saprolite under Douglas fir tree site 1 | place: USA:California | collected 2015-04-18
GGCACCGGACGGCGTACGCGCAGATGATCAGCCCCTCCAGCACCTGGTGCGGGTCGCGTTCGATGAGCTCCCGGTTGTTGAACGTGCCCGGCTCGCTCTCGTCGGCGTTGCAGACGACGTAGACGGGCTTGCCGGTGTCCTGCGGGATGAAGGACCACTTGACCCCGGTGGGGAACCCGGCGCCGCCACGGCCGCGGAGGCCGGACTCCTTGACCTCCTCGATCACGGCGTCCGGCGACATGGACTCGAGCGCCTTCGCCAGGCCTCGGTAGCCGCCGGTGTCCAGGTAGCGGTCGATCATCACGGGGGCGGGGTCGGACCAGCGCGCCGTCAGGATCGGTTCGAAGTCCTCAGGCATCGTCGGCCCCTCGCGTCCCCAGCCCGGCCAGCACCTTCGAGACCTCCTTCAGGTCGCCCGGGACGCCGCCCCTCGCAGCTTCCGGGACGGTGCCCGAGCGGATCCCTTCGACGATCTCGTCGAACCTCGCTTCGGTCACCTTGTCGAAATAGACGTAATTGATGGACATGACCGGGGCCTGGTCGCAGGCGGCCATGCATTCCTCTTCTTCGACCGTGAAGAGTCCGTCGTCGGTGACGTGGGCGGATGGCCGGCCGAGCTTCTCGACGGCGTGGTCGTAGAGGGCGCGGCCGCCTCGGAGGGCGCAGGAGGGGTTCGTGCAGACCGACAGCACGAAGCGACCGCACGGATGGAGCTTCAGCATCGTGTAGAACGTGGCCACGGCCTCGACCTCGGCGGTCTTCAAGCCGAGGATCTCGGCGACCTCGCGCATCCCCTGCCGAGGGACCCACCCCGCTTCCGACTGGACGAGGTACAGGAGCGGGACCAGCGCCGAACGGGGATCCGGGTATCTGGCCACGATCGTCTCGGCCGCTCGGCGCGTCTCCTCGGAGAGGACCGGGCCGTCCACGTCGGTGGCCGCCCGGCGGGACTCCCCGCCGGCTCGACCGGTGGGCAGGTCTGGGAGGTGTCCCGTCTCCGTCATCGGTCGGCGCCACCCATCACCGGGTCCACGCTCGAGACGGCGGCGACCACGTCGGCGATCAGGCTCCCGTGGATCATCTGGGGGACGGCCTGCAGGTTCACGAAGGACGGGTCACGCAGGTGAACGCGGTACGGGCGCGAACCACCGTTCGACACGACGTACGCGCCGAGCTCGCCGCGCGGTGACTCCACCGGTTGGTACACCTCGCCGGCGGGCACGTTGATGCCCTGGGTCACGATCTTGAAGTGGTGGATCAGGGCCTCCATCGACTCCTCCATGATGTGGCGCACGTACTCCTCGTCGTTCCCGATCCCGTCGGGTCCGACCGTCAACCGGGCGGGCCACCGGATCTTCGGGTCCTCCACCATCACCGGGCCGGGCTCGTCCAGGCGTACCAGGCACTGTTCGACGATCCGGAGCGACTGCCGCATCTCCTCCATCCGAAGCTGGTACCGGGCGAAGCAGTCGGCGTCGGTGGAGGTGGGGACGTCGAACTCGTACGTCTCGTACCCGGAGTAGGGCTCGTCCGTGCGCACGTCGCGGGCCACGCCGGCGGACCGCAGCATCGGGCCCGTCACGCCGAGCGCCAGGCAGTCCTCGGCCGACAGCGTGCCGATCCCGATGGTCCGCTGCCGCCAGATCGGGTTGCCGGTGAGCAGCGCCTCGTACTCGTGGATCCGGCCGGGCATGACCTTCAGGAAGTGGCGGACCCGGTCGGTGGCGCCCTCGGGCAGGTCCATGACCACCCCGCCGATCCGGATGTAGGCGTGGTTCATCCGGAGGCCGGTGACCATCTCGAAGATGTCCAGGATCGTCTCGCGCTCGCGGAACCCGTACAGCATCACGCTGATGGCCCCCAGCTCCAGGGACGTCGTCGCCAGCCACACCAGGTGCGAGGCGATCCGGTTCAGCTCGCAGACCATGACCCGGATGACCTGCGCTCGCGGCGGCGCTTCGACGCCCAGCAGCCGCTCGACGGCCACGCAGTACGCCAGCTCGTTGAAGAACGGACTCAGATAGTCAGCCCGGGTGACGAACGTCGAGCCCTGTTGCCACGTCCGGTACTCGGCGTTCTTCTCGATGCCGGTGTGGAGGTACCCGAGGACCGGACGGCACGCCAGGACGTACTCGCCGTCCAGCTCGAGGACCATCCGGAGCACCCCGTGGGTCGACGGGTGCTGCGGACCCATGTTGATGATCATGGTGTCCTCGCGGATCGTGCTCTCGCCCGTGGCTCCCTCGCGCGTCACGGCCATCGTCCCAACCTCACAGGCCTCGCTCGTCGGGAGGCGGGATGAACGCGCCGTGGTACTGGGTCCGGACGCCAGAGAGCGGGTGGTCCTTCCGCAGCGGGAAGGTCTCCCATCCGTCGGGCAGCTCGATCCGCCTGAGGTCCGGATGCCCGTCGAAGACGACGCCGAAGAAGTCGAAGACCTCGCGCTCGTGCCAGTTCGCCGTGGGGAAGAGTGCGGTGACGCTGGGCACGCGGGGGTCGTCGCCCGGGAGGCCGACCTTGACCCGCAGCCGGTGGCCGTGCGTCGTCGAGTGCAGGTGATAGGCGACCCAGAACCGGGGCTCGCGGCCCAGCCAGTCGGTGGCGGCCACGTCCGACAGGAAGTCGAACGACAGCGCCTCGTCGCCGCGGAGCCGAGCCAGGGCGTCGACCAGCTCGCCCGCGGCGACCACCAGCGTGACCTCACCCCGGGCCTCGAACACGTCGGCGAAGCTCGCCCGGATACTCTCGGCGAGCTCGCCGGGCGCGAGCCGGCCCGCCGTCACGAGAGCCTGGCCTCCCGCTTGACCTTCGCGTGCAGCTTCAGGATCGCGTACATCAGCATCTCGGGACGGGGCGGGCAGCCGGCGGTGTAGACATCGACCGGGACGATCTCGTCCACGCCCTGGATCAGCCCGTAGTTGTTGAACATGCCCCCGGTCGAAGCGCAGACGCCCATCGAGATCACCCACTTCGGCTCCGGCATCTGGTCGTAGATCTGCCGGAGGACCGGGGCCATCTTCTGCGAGACCCGTCCGGCCACGATCATGAGGTCGGCCTGCCGGGGCGAGGCGCGGAAGATCTCCATGCCCCATCGGGAGAGGTCGTAGTTCGCCGTGCCGGCCGACATCATCTCGATGGCGCAGCAGGCCAGGCCGAACGTGGCCGGCCACATCGAGTTCTTCCTCGCCCACGCCACGGCCTTGCCGACCGTGGTCAGCAGGACCCCGCGGTGGACCTCCTCTTCGACCTCCTCGGGGGTCATCCCCGTCCTGACACCGGGGATCAGCTCGGCCGGCACGGGGTCAGGCCACCTTCCCGGGGTCGACGGCTGCCGCCCCGTGGCCGGGAGCCCCGGCTGCGGAGACCCCTTCCCACTCCAGGCCGCCCTTGTGCCACACGTAGAGATAGGCGACGAACACCAGGCCGATGAACACGATCATCTCGACCAGGCCGAACAGCCCGAGCTGCCGGAAGGCGACGGCCCAGGGGTAGAGGAAGATGGCCTCGATGTCGAAGATGATGAAGAGCATCGCCACCACATAGAACTTGACCGGGTAGCGCTCGGTGGCAGGGAGGCGCTCCGGTTCGATCCCGCACTCGTACGGCGCGCGCTTGGCGGGCGTGGGGCGCGTGGGCCGGAGCAGCGCCGAGGCCGCCAGCGACATCACCACGAACACCCCCACCAGGCCCAGGAACAGCACGATGGGCAGGTATCCGGTGGTCATCGGCTATCGCTCCGGGGCCAGGGACAGGAGCGCGGTCATCAGCCGGTCGTCGATGTCGCCGTCCTTCCCGTCCGAGAGGTTCGCCAGCACGCGGAGGGCGAACCTCATCAGCCGCCGACGGGGGATCCCGTACTTCACCGCGAGCCGCATGACCGCCGGATCGCCGATCAACCGCGCCCAGCGGTTCCCGGCGGCGTAGTAGCGCCCGTACCGCTGCTGCAGCACGAGGGGGTACAGCTGGGCGATCCCGGCGCGGTCGCGCCCCAGTGCGTCGACGATCAGCTCGGCCGCCAGCTGCCCCGACTCCATCGCGCTCGAGATCCCCTCGCCGTTGAAGGGGTTCACCATGCCGGCGGCGTCGCCCACCATCAGCATCCCGGGAACCGCCGCCGGCCGGCGGTTCATCGCCATGGGCAGCGCGCCGGAAGCGATCGGAGCGAGCGCGTTCTCCTCGCCGATGCCCCACTCCTCCGGGAGCCCCTGCACGAACGCGTCGAAGATCTTCCGCGCCGACGTGCTGTGGAAGTCCCTGAACGTCGACTGGAGGCCGGCGCCGACGTTCACCACGCCGTCCCCGCAGAAGAAGATCCATCCGTAGCCGGGGATCACACCCCCCTCCGAGCCTCCCCACCGGAGGTTCAGGAACGACTCCAAGATGGGTTCGAACGGCCGCGGAGACCGGTAGTACCGTCGGGCGCCGGTCCCGATGGCGCGGGTTGGATCGCGGCGGACCCCGGCCGCCTGGCCAAGCCGGCTCGCCCGTCCGTCGGCCGCCACCACGTAGCGGGTGCGCACCGTTCGTGTCCTGCCCTCCGCGTCCTTCAGCTCCGCGCCGGTCACCCATGCGCCGTCCATCAGCGGACGGACGGCCTCGACCCCTTGCTCCAGCCGGGCCCCGCCCTCCATCGCTCGCTTCGCCAGCAGGTGGTCGAAGTCGAACCGAGGCATCACCAGGCCGACGTCCGGCCAGTCCCGGAGCTTCGGCCACGGCAGGTCGAGGATCGTGCCTTCCGTGCCGTAGGTGCGGAGCCCGGTCGCCCTCGCGAACCCGTGGTCCCGCCAGTCGATGCCCATCGCGGCGACCGCCTTCACCGCCCTCGGGGTGAGCCCGTCGCCGCACACCTTGTCGCGGGGGAACACCGCCTTGTCGACCATCAGGACGTCTGCCCCGTGCCGCGCCAGGTGGTACGCGGCGGCCGCGCCGCCGGGGCCGGCGCCGACCACCAGGACGTCGGCCTCCACGTCTCCGGCGGTGGCTACCACCGTGGGAAGGACTTTGTGAACCGATTCACGAAGTCAACTCTATGCGCGCCCCGGACGGCTCGCAAACCCTCGTTCGAGCATCGGCGCGCGGGCGGGCGGCCGCTTCAGGCCGGAGCGACGGACGCGTGGATCCAGCCCGACAGGCGCTCGGGGCGGACGCGGAAGAGCGCGGGTCGTTCGACCTGTTCGGCGTAGGCCGCGAAGGCGCGGCCGGCCAGGTCGGCGCGGTACTTCTCGAACCAGGCCGACACGGCGCCGCGGGCTGAGGGATGCTCCTGCGGGAGGAACTCGGCCAGCCCGCTGAGGACCACGCCGGCCTGCTCGGTCCATGCAGCGCCGCGGTCGAACTGCAGCGCCACGCGCGGATCGCGGGCCAGGTTCCTGGTGACCCGGCTCCCCTCGCGGCACGTCACGTACACCCCGTCCTCCAGCCACACGAACCACAGCGGCACGACGTGGGGCGAGCCGTCCGGCATCACGGACCCGACATGGACCACCGTCATGTCCCGGAAGGTCCTCCGGGCGTCGGGCAGGTCCATCCGCTACGCGTCGCGGAGCGCGACCAGGTCGGCCAGGGCCCCGAGAGCCGCCCCGGCCTCGCGGTCGATCGGCGCGCCGACGAGCGCCGACTTCGCCTCGACGGCCAGGGCGGCGATCAGCGCGATCGTCTCGGCGAGCGCGCCGCAGCACCGAAGGACCTCGCGGATCTCCTCGACCCCATCCGTGGAGAGGCCCGGGCTCCCCAGCCGCGCCATCACCGCACGTTGCCGCCGCGACGCCAGGCGGAGGGCCTTCGCCACCAGGACCGAGCGCTTGCCCTCCCGGATGTCGCTGTCGCGGTCCTTGCCGGTGAGGGTCGGGTCGCCGAACGTGCCCAGCACGTCGTCGCGGACCTGGAACGCTTCGCCGAGCGGCCGGCCGTAGCGGTCGAGGGCGCCGCGCAGCGCTCCGGGCGCGTCGGCGAGCGCGGCGCCGATGGCGAGCGGCCCGACGACGGTGTACGAACCCGACTTCAGCGCGCCGGTGCGGCGCGCGTCCTCCTCCGTGCCCCCCGACCCTCGGGAGGCCAGCAGATCCAGGAACTCGCCGCCCACGGCGTCCAGACGCATCCGGTCGAACGGTTCGAACGCCGCCAGCACCAGGCGGGGGTCGAACGCCACCCCGCTCAGGAGCTCGTCGGCCATGGCCTGGGCCAGGTCGCCGGCGAGGATCGCCGCCGCGACCCCGAACCGATCGGCGTCGGCGGAACCCTCGGCGAACCGCCGGTGGGTCGTGGGCTGGCCGCGCCGGAGCGGAGACCGGTCGACGATGTCGTCATGGATCACAGCGGCCGTATGGAGCAGCTCGACGGCCGCGCCGGCCCTGGCCAGCGCGTCGACGTCCCGACCGCCGCCCGCCCGGTGCCCCCACAGGCAGAACTGCGGCCGGATCCGCTTGCCGCCGGCCTCGATCACCCGGGCCAGCTCGTCGACCAACGCGATGGCTCCGGGTGCGGTCGAGGCGAACAGGGCCCGGCGTTCGGCGAGGAACGCGGACAGCTCGGCCTCCACCCGTGCCCGGAACGAGAGGTCGTCCGAGGTCTCGGGAGACAGGCTGGGGGCCGCCGCGACCTTCACGCGCCCAGTATCGCAGCGGCACCTCCGTTGCGAGCATCATCGGGAGGCCTGTCGGCGCTCGGCGATACACTTCCCTCCGGCTCGCACCGAGCCGCGCCATCCTGAGGGACTCGACGTGACGCGCTTCCAGAAGGTCGCGGTGGCCACGACCGCCGCCACGTTCGCGCTGGTGGGGGTCGGTGGGCTCGTCCGGGCCACCGATTCCGGCGAGGGTTGCCCGACGTGGCCGAGGTGCTTCGGCCACTGGTTCCCGCCGTTCGGCGTCAGCGGAACGGGGCTCGAGCACGCCCTGATCGAATACTCCCACCGGTTCACGACCTTCCTCGACGTGGTGCTGATCGTGCTCGTCGCGGTGATGGCGTGGAGCCGCGGACGGCGGCGACGGCCCGGCGTGGCGGCGGGAGCGACGGCGGCGCTCGTGCTGATCCTCGTCCAGGCCGCTCTCGGGGCGGCCGTGGTCAGGTCGGGGCTGAGCCCGGGCATCGTGACGATCCACTACGCGAACGCCATGCTGTTGGTGGCCGCCGTGGTGTTCACGACCGTGGCGGCGTTCGTGGATCTGCGGGCGTACCGGCCGGCGGGTGCGCACCGGCGGTTCGCGTCGCACGTCCTCGGCGTCACGATGGCCACGTACGTCCTGCTCCTGGTCGGGACGTACGTGCGGGGCCGGAACGCGGGCCTGGTGTTCCGCGACTGGCCGCTGATGAACGGACGGGTGATCCCCGACCTCTCCATCCCGCTGGCGGCGATCCAGTTCGTCCATCGCCTGGCCGCGCTCGTCGTCTTCGTCGGTGTCGCGGCCATGGTGGCGGTGGCCGCGAAGCGCGAGCGGGACCGGCCGGCCGTGAGGACGTTGGCCTCCCTCGCCGGCGGGCTCTTCCTGACGCAGGCCCTGTTCGGCGCGGGGTTGGTATGGACGCGGCTGGGGACCTTCTTCGTCGTGGGTCACGAGCTCACGGCGGGCCTGGTGTGGGGAGCGCTCGTGGCGCTCGCGCTCCTGGCGTACCGGCTGCCACCGCGCGGCGAGATCACCTCCGAACCTGCCCGCTCCCCCGCCGCGTCCACGCGGTTCCGCGCGTACCTGGCGCTGACGAAACCGGGCATCATCGTCCTGCTCCTGATCACCACCCTGCCGGCGATGATCCTGGCGAAGGACGGCTGGCCGTCGCCCTGGCTGGTCGCCGCGACGCTGATCGGGGGGACGCTCGCCGCCGGCGGGGCGAACACGATCAACTGCTACATCGACCGCGACATCGACGAGGTCATGCGCCGGACGCGCCGGCGGCCGCTGCCCAGCCACCAGGTGGACCCGAGGGGCGCGCTGGTCCTCGGGGTGGTCCTGGGCGTTGTCGCCTTCGTGTGGCTGACCGCCACCGTCAACCTGCTCTCCGCGGCGCTGGCCGTCTCGGCCCTGGTGTTCTACGTGTTCGTCTACACCCTGTGGATGAAGCGGTCGACGCCGCAGAACATCGTGATCGGCGGCGCGGCCGGTGCCGTGCCGGTCCTGGTGGGGTGGGCGGCGGTGACGGGGCACGTCGGACTGCCTGCGTTCGTGCTGTTCGGCATCGTCTTCTACTGGACGCCGCCGCACTTCTGGGCCCTCTCGATGCGCTACGAGAGCGACTACCGAGCCGCCGGGGTCCCGATGATGCCCGTGGTCCACGGCGTGGCCGAGACCACGCGCCACATCCTCCTCTACTCCTTCCTGCTGTTCGCGGTCACGCTGCTGCTGTACCCGGTGGCCAGGCTGGGCCCCCTCTACCTGACCGCGGCCCTGGCGCTGGGGGGATGGTTCCTCTGGGAGGCCTTCGGGCTCCGGCGGGACGCCAGCGTGGCGAAGGCCATGCATCTGTTCCATTACTCGAACACGTACCTCGCGCTGCTGTTCGCGGCCGTCGCCGCGGACCCCCTCGTGCGCGCGCTCCTGCACTGACGGCGCACGGAGGGGAGACGCGACGACGATCTCCACGCATCCCCTGATCCCCTTCCTCACGACGGCGCTGGGCGCTGTGCTGGCCGCGCTGCTCGCCGTCGGCCTGATCTCCTTCCGCCGGACTCGGGCGCTCCGGCATGGGGAGCGCCCGCCGGATCGACCCCTCCCTGGGCCGCGCTCCCGTACGTCGCCGACCACGCGCCTCGCCGGCGCCGCGGGGGTGCTCGTCGCGGGCCTCGCCGCCGTCGGCGGTCCTCGGTCCTCGCCGCTCGCGACCCTGGTGCCGTTCGCCTGGGGAGGGCTGATCGCCGTCACCGGGATCGCCGGGCGGGTCGTCGGCATCGAGGTCCGCGACCAGGCTCTGACGATCCGCTACGCGGCGCGGCCGGCGTTCGTCCTGCACTGGAGCGAACTCCACCGGCTCCGGCCGCCCGCCACCGCGCTCGGCGGCTGGCGTCTGGCATCGGCGCGTGGCGCCAGGACCCTGATGCCCTCGGATCTCCTGGGGAACGAAGGGGTCCTGGAGTCCGCGATCCTCCGCGCCGGGCTGGCCTTCGACGGCCGCTGCTGGCGAACGCCGCGCGACCACGCCGCCGCGGCCTGATCCCGGGCCTCGCGGGCGCTGGAGGCCCAGCGGCTGCGCGACCCCCGTTTTGCCGATAGGGTTCCACGTGGGTCAAACTCCCGCCGCGTCGTGGCCGGACCCCCGAGCGGAGCCACTAGAATGCGGCCGGTGGCGCGGGCGAACGACGGGAGCACCGCCCCAGGTCCGAGTGGGCACCCGACGGCGCGGGCTGGCGCGAAGGGGAGGCACGACGGCACGTGACTGAACCGAGCACGACACGGAGCACCGGGCGCCGGCGCCCACGGCTTCGGATCATCGGTCCCGTTCTCGCGCTCCTCGCCCTCTCCGGCTGCACGCTCACGCCCGCCTCCGACCACGGCGACCAGATCCGCAGCGCGTACAACATCACGTTCGTGTTCGCCGCGGTGATCTTCGCCGTGGTGACCGGGATGATCCTGTGGGCCTCGATCCGCTTCCGCCGCAAGCCGGGCGACGACACGCTGCCCAAGCAGGTGCACGGCAACACCACGGTGGAGATCGTGTGGACGGTGATCCCCTCGATCATCGTGCTGGTGCTGTTCGTCGTGTCGGCGACGACGCTGAACAAGGTGGACGCCGCCACGGAGCCGCCCGGCACGATGCGCATCAACATCACCGCCTTCCAGTGGCAGTGGAAGTTCACGTACCCCGACCTCAAGGACAAGAACGGGACGCCCCTGTCGATCCAGGGCCAGACGGGCCTCCCGGGGCAGGGGTTGCAGGAGCCGACGCTCGTCCTCGAGCTGAACCGGCCGGTCCACTTCTACGAGGAGTCGGCCGACGTGATCCATTCGTTCTTCATCCCGGTGTTCCTGTTCAAGCGGGACGTCGTGCCGGGGCTGCACAACAACTTCATCCTGACCCCGAACCGGACGGGCACCTTCCAGGGCAAGTGCGCCGAACTGTGCGGCCTGCTGCACTCGGAGATGCTCTTCTGGGTGAAGATCCTGCCGAAGGACCAGTTCGACGCCTGGGTCGTGCAAGCCCTGGCCAAGCAGGAGTCGTCCGGCGTGGCGACCTGCACCCAACCGCAGAACGGCACGGTCACCGTGTCGGCGGTGCCGACGATCAAGTTCGATACCACGTGCGTCCAGGTCCCGGCGAACCAGCCGGTGAAGGTGGTCTTCGACAACAAGGATCCCGGGCTGCCGCACAACTTCGACGTGTACAAGGACTCGAACTACACGCAGCACCTGGCCGGCGCGAACGGCCCGGGCGAGGTCGTCACGGGCCCGTCGGGCACCGCCACCTACGACGTGCAGGCCCTTCCAGCGGGTACGTATTACTTCCGGTGTGACATCCACCCGACCCAGATGCAGGGTCGGTTCGTGGTGAAGTAGGAAGGCGAGCGACATGGCGATCATCGAGGCACCCCGAGAGGTCGAGGCTCCGGAACCCTCGTTCCGGGAGCGGGCGCTCGACTGGATGACCACCACCGACCACAAGAAGATCGGGATCCTCTACCTGTTCACGGCGTTCTTCTTCTTCGTGGTGGCCGGGATCATGGCCCTGTTCATCCGCGCCGAGCTCGCCCAGCCCGGCCTGCAGATCGTGGACGATCAGACCTACAACCAGCTGTTCACCATGCACGGGACCCTGATGATCTTCCTCTTCGTGATGCCGGTGTTCTCCGGCTTCGCGAACGTCGTCATGCCGCTGATGATCGGTGCCCCGGACGTGGCGTTCCCCCGGATCAACGCGCTGTCCTACTGGATGGTCCCGATCGCGGGACTCCTGATGATGTCTGGGTTCCTGGTGAAGGGCGGAGCGGCCGCGGCCGGATGGACCGGCTACGCGAACCTCTC
>WNEY01004613.1_pt1 | contig 10946 bp, 7 predicted proteins | sample 5400531 | NCBI WGS metagenome assembly WNEY01 (sample SAMN13153338, study PRJNA577476) | soil metagenome | isolation source: 200 cm saprolite under Douglas fir tree site 1 | place: USA:California | collected 2015-04-18
CCCGCCGGATTGAAAGAGTCAGACAAGCTGCCCGAACCTATCTTTACGCCGGCGACGAAGGCGCTCAGCGGGCACGATGAAAATATTTCGTTCGAAGAAATGACGAAGCGCGCCGGTCCCGAGCTAAGCAGGAAGCTGCGCAGCTTAAGCCTGGAGATTTACACCAAAGCGGCTGAGTATGCCGCCGGCCGCGGCATCATCATTGCGGACACGAAATTCGAGTTTGGCAACAGCCCCAAGGGCCTAGTGCTGGGCGATGAAGTGCTTACGCCCGACTCATCCCGCTTCTGGCCAGCGGAAAAGTATCAGCCCGGGCGCGCGCAGGATTCCTACGACAAGCAGTACGTGCGCGATTACCTGGAGGAGATTCGCTGGAACAAGCAGCCTCCCGCTCCGGCGCTACCCACGGAGGTTGCCGCACGTACCAGTGAGAAGTACACGGAAGCGTACCGGCTGTTGACCGGGCGAAACCTGGACCTGTCGTAGGCATGACGGCTTTGGATTGGGGCTTGCTGGCAATCATCGTGTTATCAGCGTTGATGGCAGCGGCGGAAGGTTTTTTCTTCGAGATATTTTTTCTGGCCGGCTCGGTTGCCGGGTATTTGCTGGCAGCCTGGGAGTACAGCCGTGTGGCGCCCTGGTTTTTGCAATTTGTCAGCGCACCCTGGATGGCCAATACGGCAGGTTTTTTGACAATTTTTTTCGGGGTCATCCTGTTGGCGGGAATGGCGGGACGTGTTTCGCGCTGGGTTTTCAGGCAAGCAGGATTGCAATGGTTTGACCGCGCGCTGGGCGCAGCGTTTGGCCTGGTGCGTGGAATCGTAATTGCTACGGTTCTGGTGATGAGCCTGGTTGCATTCTCGCCCGGCATCGATTTAGTTGCCCAATCTCGGTTGGGCCATTATTTCCTGGTGTTCGATTATGGAGTGAGTTGGCTGGCGCCATCGGAGTTACGCGGAAGGCTGAAGCAAGGCATTGCCAAGGTGCATGCGACGGTCCTTCAGCAGCAAGACCGTGGCGACCCGCAGAAAGCTTCGGGACAAAAAGCATTGGAACATTAAACCCAGGACATTCGGTCATGGGGGAAGCATTTGCAGGTGGTAGGAATTAGTTTCACAACAACGATTCAGGTTTAGGAAGAGAGGCGCTCAGGTGAAAGACCAACTCGAAGCTCTGGTTCAGCAGATGCATAAAAGTGGCATTCTTTATTCCGAGGCTGTTCGCGAGTTCAAAAAACGTTTTATATGCACTGTTCTTCAGGAAAACAGCGGCAACCAATGCAAGGCTGCCCGTGAGTTGGGCATGCACCGCAATACTCTGAGCCGAACGATCTCCGAATTGAAGATTGACCTGCGCGCGCTGAATGGCGTGCGCCGTCCTCCCCGGAGCGCGCGACCACTGGCACTGGAGAAGAAAGCGGCCCGCTAAGGGTTTACATCGGGCGTTTACAGGTTGGGCGTCATGGTTTCTGTTTTTCCTTGCGGGCCGGGCAGGCGGAGGACCCGCACCTTGCGCCCTTCTACTTCCATCAGCTCGTCGCCCGAGAAATCTCCTTCCAAGTCCGAAGTATCTCTTTCGGCAGCCATAATGCCAATCGCCTGGTTGCGTCCCGAGTTCTTGGCTATGTAGAGCGCCCGATCCACAAGGGTGAGGACTTCTTCCAGCGAAAGGGCCTCAGGGGCCGATCGAAACCAGGGGAAACTCGCCCATCCTACCGAGCAAGTCCGCAGCAGCGATTTACCAGCTCCCAGATTAATGGGTTCCGAGCCCACAGAGGCAAGAATGCGCGCCGCCAGCGCCTGAGCTTCGCGGCGTTCCGCGGCGCGCGAGACGATGAGGAACTCTTCTCCGCCCCAGCGGATCAGCATGTCTGACGTGCGTACCACGCGAGAAAAGCGCTGCGCCATCTCCATGAGCGCATCGTCGCCAACGTGATGTCCGTAAACGTCGTTGATCTCTTTGAAGTGATCGATATCCACAATATAAAAAACCAGGTCGCGGTGGTCGGTGCTGTGGGAGGCATCTGAATAGGCGCGAATGGTCTGGCTGAGATCAGCGGCAATCATGCTGTCAAAGAACCGCCGATTGCGGATGCCGGTCAGCGGATCGGTCAGCGCAGCTTCAGCCAGTTCGCGGTTGGCTGCTGCCAACTCAGCGCTGCGCGCGGCCACAGCCTTCTCCAGACGCCTACGGTCAGCTTCAAGGGCCTTGGTTCGAATGCGGAGCATCAGGTAGATCACAAAAATCAGCAGCACCGCTTCCAGCACCCGAGCCCACCAGCGCTCCCACCATGCCGGACGGATGGAAAACGCGAATTTTGCCGGTTCGCTCCACTCATTCTCATCCAGGCGGCACGAGACCTCGAAGACGTAAGGACCCGCGCTGAGAGAGGGATAACGCACTTCACGCAAAGCCGTCTCCGTAAAGTCAGATTCCAAACCATTGAGGCGATAGCGGCAGCGGTAGCGCTGCGGTTCGCGGAAGGTCAGGGGAACGAAGCGGGCTGAAAATACACGCTGGCTGTATCTTGCCTCCGGATTAGACTCTGCCAGCTGCTCCTGATTGCCCAGACGTGCCGAGGTGACGACTACCGGCGCAGAGCGCGCGGCTTCGGCTGTTCCTGCCTTCCGCGGAGCATAACGTGCCAGGCCGCGGCTGGTGCCGATCATGATGCTGCCGTCGGGTTCAACCCAGAATGCATCGGCGCTGATGTCATCCCAGAGCAGGCCATCGGCGCGAGTCAGGTTCGTAATGCGCTGTTGCGCGTCGATCATGGAGACGCCGCTGTCGCCACCCGTCCAAATATTGCCGGCGTGGTCCAGGCCGATCATGTAGATTGCATCGGTACGCAATCCCTGAGCCGTGGTGAGGTGCTCGATGTTCGCTGCAGTTCCGGAAAGGCGCAGATGCCCTAATCCCAGCGCCTCGTCATAGCGAAACCAAATTTCATTGCCGCCAGCAGAAACAATTTCGGTGACAACATCAGAGCGAAGGCCATCTTTGACGCTGAAATGCAGCCAGTGTTTGCCGTCAAAGCGCGAGATGCCGTTGCGACCGCATGTCCACAGCACGCCATCGGCTGAGAACACCAGGTGGCTGGTGGAATTTTTGACTTCGGAAGGAAAATTGATATTACGAAACCCCCGCTTCCCTCCTTCAATGCTGATGGCCTTGAGATACTGTGCGTTGCCGATCCAAAGCTTGTTGTCGGGTGCAACCGCCATGCCGGTAGGATCGCGGGCGGTTGCAGGTTCGGTGCGAATCTCTTGAAGCTGCAGCGTCGCAGGATTAATACGGGTCAACCCACCCGGATAAGAGAGCGCCCAAATGAATCCGTCTTTTGCCAGAGCCAGTTCACGAACGATGGAGCCTGCCAGCCCCTGGCCTTGCCTCCAGACGCGCCAGGAGTGCGTGACTGCGTTCCACATGGCCAGCCCTTTGTTGCTTCCCACCCAGAGCCGCCCCTGCCGGTCGCGCAAGGTACACCAGACAACGTTATCGGGCAAACCTTCAGATTTGCCCCAGCCAGACCACGTCGTGGGATTCGGCCAGCGATCAAGCCCCATGCCTCCGTAACCGATCCAGATAGCGCCTTCGCGGTCCTCAAGCGCGGCAAAGACTGCCTCCGAGGACATGCCTTGCTTTTCGCCGTAGGCCTGCCAGTGGTGATTCACCCGCCGAAACAGGCCATTGACGGTGGGTACCAGCAGATTTCCCTGCCGGTCGAACGAGGGGCCGCCAAATTCATTCGCACCGGGAATGCCGGCGTCATCCATGACGAATTGGCTGGTTCCCAGGTCAAAACTCTCCAGGTGCTCGCTGGTTCTGACCCAGAGCTTCTGTTCGCCATCCACCAGAATGGCAATGATCGCCTCATTGGCCCTGCCAATCCCTGTGGGCAGGATCTCTGGCCGCGAGGTGGGCGCGCGCATCCTGCCTAGGCGGTGTCCCACGGCGAACCACAGGACGCCATCTGAGCCGAAATAGAGTGCGTCAATCGGCCCGCGCGGTAAGCCCTCTTTACTGGTCACCAGACGGGTGTGGTTCGGATCGAACCCATCGATCCATAGCGGCCCGTCCGCGGTGGCGATATAGATTCCGCCCTGCTTGTCGATGGCGAAGAGCTGATGGATTGGCTGGATGCTCATCGTGGAAGAAGGCAGTTTCAATGTCATAAAGCGTTTGCCATCAAAATGCGCAACCCCAGAAGCTGTTCCTACCCATACAGTTCCGTTGGGTGACAACAAAAGCTGGTCGATAAAGCCCGTAGGCAGCCCTTCCTCACGGCTGAATGTGACCACATCTGTGCCGTCGAAGCGCAACAGACCGCTTTGCGTGCCGATCCAAAGAAATCCCTTGCGGTCTTGCAACAAAGCTGTAACTGTCTTGGTGCTCAGGCCGGCGCGCTCGATATGCTCGAAGGCGTAGCGTGGGTTTGCCGGCAGCGAGAGTTCCGGAGTCGTCCGGGCTGGGGAGGCAACGGCCTTTGCCGAGGCCAGCAGAAGGCTTCCCAGCAAGACCATCCCCAGGAGCGAGGGTCGAAAGCAGAGTTTCATCTGCAGGTTTGGATTTCCTTGCGCCGTAGCCGAGCAGACCGTTTCCGGGGAGGTGGCTCAATTATGCAACAAAAACGGTCCATGCGATAGTGCCCAGCCAATTGGAAAATTTTGTCGCGGGGATAACAATTCTGCGATCAGCCATCTTAGGGCATTGAATGCGGGCCAGAACACGGAAAATCACTGGCATTCGCACGGCGTATGCTAGCATCATAACTCTCAAAGCTTGAGCTGAATGCCTGCTGGAAAGCTCCATATCGTGCCCTTAGGTGGCCTGGGCGAGTTCGGAATGAACTGCATGGCCCTGCGCTGGGAAGATGACATCATCGTCATCGATGCCGGCCTGATGTTCCCGGAATCCGAATTGCTGGGTGTGGATATCGTTGTGCCTGACATCACCTACCTCATCGAGAATCGCGATAAGGTGCGGGCCATCGTCCTGACCCACGGACACGAGGACCACATTGGCGGCCTGCCCTGGCTGCTCTCAGAGTTGAACCTGCCCGTCTATGGCACAGAGTTTACGCTTGCCCTGGTGGAAGACCGGCTCGAAGAGCATGGCTTGCTGGAAAGCGCCAAGCTAAACACCATCCAGAGCGGCGGGCGCTTTCGTATCGGGCCGTTTACCATCCATCATATTCAGGTCACGCACAGCCTCGTGGATTGCGTCGCGCTCGCCATCCACACGCCGATTGGGGTGATCATTCACACCGGGGATTTCAAAGTCGACCCCACTCCCACCGACAATCGGCTGTTTGATCTGCATGCCTTTGCCGAGTACGGAAAAGAAGGCGTGCTGGCCCTGCTGCAGGATTCCACCAACGTCGAGCGTCCCGGCTACACGCCCAGCGAACGCGCGGTGCGGCGTAAATTCGACGAAGTGTTTACGCGGGCGGACCGGCGAATTTTTATCTCCTGCTTCTCCTCTTCCGTCCATCGCATCAAGCTCGCCTTCGAACTGGCCTACGAGTATGGCCGCAAGGTCGCGCTGGTGGGGCGCTCCATGACCAATTCGGCGGAGATTGCCGAAGACCTGGGATACATTGAGATTCCCGACGGGCTGCTCATCCATCCCGGAGACGTGAAGAATTATTCTCCGGAAAAAGTCTGCCTGCTGATCAGTGGCACTCAAGGCGAGCCCATGTCTGCCCTCTCACGGGCCGCGGTGGATAATCACAAACACGCCCGCATTGAACCTGGAGATACGGTCGTGCTCTCCTCGCGCATCATTCCCGGCAACGAAAAAAGCATTTACCGCATGATCGATCACATCTTCCGCCGTGAGGCACATGTGATTTATGAAGATGGCTCTGTACCGCCTGTCCACGTGAGCGGACACGCCAGCCAGGAAGAGCTCAAGCTGATCATGAACCTGGTGAAGCCTCGCTACTTCATTCCCATCCACGGCGAGTACCGGCAACTGCGCCGCCATGGAGAACTCGCCGCCACCATGCACGGAGCCGTAGGCAAGGTCATGCAAATTGAAAGCGGCGACATTCTGGAAATCGACGAACTGGGCGCGCGCAAGGCGGGCCGCGTCACCGTCGGCCGCATCTGCATTGATTCCGGTTCTATGACCGATGTCGTGGAAGATCTGGTCATCCGCGACCGCCGCCATCTGGGCGAAGACGGTATCGTGCTTCCCATCATTGCCATCAACAAGCTCTCTGGACGCGTGGAAGCTACTCCCGAGATTGTGATGCGCGGCTTTGCCGGCGCCGGCGGCACACCGGAAGAAGACGGTTTTCTCGATCAGGCGCGCGCCATCGTGATGAAGACCCTGGAAGAATCCAGCGCCGAAGAGAAGGCCGATTACGGCGTCATCAAAGAAAAAATCCGCCAGGACTTAAAGCGTTATATTAATAAGAATACGGCCCGGCGTCCGCTGATTATGCCGGTGATATTGGAGATATAGAATCTCGAGATGTAGAATTTTAAGCACTCAGCAATCAGCACTCAGCATTCAGCCAAGGAAGTTCGATTTAGGAAGTACGATTGACGATTTGTTTCGAAAGTGAATCGTACCTCGTAAGTAGAAATCTCATTTTCCTTCTACCCCTTATTTGGCTGAGTGCCGAATGCTGAGTGCTTGTGATACATGAAACCTCAACGCCGCAAACGATGGCTTCTCAAGATTTCGCTCTGCGCGCTTGTGCTGCTGGTGGGCGCGCTGCCCTTTACTCCGGCGCATGATTACCAGCGCGCCGCTTCCCTGCTGCTGCGCATGAATGACCCCAGCCATCCTACCAGGCTGAGCGAGTTCGGCGTCTACCCCGTGGATGAAACCATCCTGAAGATCGAGACCCCCTCCGGCAGCCTGCGCGCGCGTCTTTACACCCCGCAGGGCGTGGCCCAACCGAGCGGCATCGTTCTCGTGCATGGTATTCACCACCTGGGAATCGAAGAGCCCCGGCTGATCAGTTTTTCCCATGCCTTTGCGCAAAGCGGCGTGACGGTGCTGACGCCGGAGGTGAGCGAACTGGCGGATTACCGCGTAGATCCGCAATCCATCCAGACCATCGGTGAAGCAGCGCACTTTCTGCGGCAAAAACTGAACCGCGATTCCGTCGGCGTGATGGGCCTGAGCTTTGCCGGAGGATTGTCACTGCTGGCGGCGAATGATCCGCGCTATGCACGCGACATCGGTTTCGTGGTCGCCGTCGGCGCGCATCATGATCTGGCGCGGGTCTCGCGCTTTCTGATAACCGATCAGATCGAGTTGCCCGATGGCTCGGTGAAATCCCTTGCCGCACATCAGTATGGCGCCCTGGTGCTGGTCTATTCTCATCTCGAAGACTTCTTCGCGCCCGCAGATCAGCCCGCTGCGCGTGATGCCTTGAAGCCGTGGCTGTGGGAGAGCTTCGACGCCGCCCGGGCCCAGGAGAGCCGTCTCAGTCCCGCTGCCAAGCAAGTGATAGAAGCCCTGTTCCGGCACAAGATGGAGCAGGTGAAGCCGCTGTTGCAGCGGGAGATCGAGCAGCATCAAATCGTCATGCAGCAGGTTTCTCCCGCGGGACATCTGAGCCAGCTTCATATTCCGGTTTTTCTCCTGCACGGCGAAGGCGACAACCTGATTCCCCCGTCTGAGACCGAGTGGCTGGCCCAGGAGCTTCCTCCGGAGTACGTTCGCGCCCGGCTGATCACGCCGGCGTTCAGTCACGTTGACATGCAGCACGAACTGCCCTGGAGAGATCGCTGGCAACTGGTGTCATTTATAACGACCATTCTGCAGCAGGCGCAGGCAGAGAAAGAAGCTTCTGCAAAACCATCTCCGGAGGTCACGCCATCGTCAAGCTAAGCGACATTCAGGAAGCGCAAAAACGCATCCAGGGTGTGGCCATTCGCACACCGTTGCTCCGCTTTCCGGCAAATGCAAATGACGGATACGAGCTTTACCTCAAAGCCGAGTGCCTGCAGCCGGTCGGCTCCTTCAAGTTGCGCGGCGCTTACAACAAGATTGCTTCCTTGAGCGACGCGGAGAGGCGCCGTGGTGTTATCGCCCACTCCAGCGGTAATCATGCTCAAGGCGTGGCCTATGCAGCCCGGGCTCTGGGTGTGCGCTCGACCATCGTTGTGCCCGATAACATTCCTGATATCAAGCTCCAGGCGACAAAACAATATGGCGCTGAGGTGGTGATTGTAGGCTCGGCCAGTGCCGACCGCATCCAAAAAGCAGCGGAGCTGGAAGCGCAACACGGCTTTGTGCCCGTGCCGCCCTACAATGATGAAAAGATCATTGCCGGCCAGGGCACGATCGGTTTGGAAATTATCGAAGAACTGGCTGATGTTGACCTGGTGCTGGCGCCGGTGAGCGGCGGCGGTCTCATTAGCGGAATTGCCTCTGCCGTCAAACAGTTAAACCCCAAGGTAAAAGTTGTGGGCGTGGAACCGGAACTGGCTGGCGATGCGCAAGCCAGCCTGCGCCAGAAGCAGCGGGTGACCTTTCCCGCCGAGCAGGTAGGACGCACCATCGCCGACGGCCTGCGCACTTCTCCGGTCGGCGAGATTCCCTTCGCGCACATCATGAAGTATGTGGACGACATTGTGACCGTGACGGAAGACGAGATAAAGGCATCCATGCTGCGCATCCTGCAGAACACGCGTATCGTCGCAGAGCCCAGCGGCGCCGTGGCCTCGGCTGCGGTTTTCTTTCACACCGAACAGTTGCCCAAAGTGCGTAAGATTGCAGCCGTGGTCAGCGGCGGGAACGTTGATCCCAAGATGCTGGCCGGCGTCTTAAACAATGAGCTATAAATGGAACAGCGCGCCACAAATTTGAGAACCTGATCATGAACAAAACTCTTTGCCGGCTCACGGTCTTTCTTCTGCTCTCAGCCGTTTTTTGTTTCGCGGCGGTCGAGCGCGGCATCCTGCTCCATGAAGCCGCTCTGCGCATCACTCCTGATCCCAGTTCTGAGAAGATCGCCGTCGCACCGGCTGGCCGTGAGGTCGCAATCATCGAGAAGAGTCATGACTGGATCAAAATTTTTGCCATCGTAGGAGAAGTGAGCGAGGAAGGGCAAGCGAAAGAGGTCACCGGCTGGATCGAGAACAAGGGCATCGTTCTCACCTCCACTCCCAATGGCGACCGCATCTTGTTTGGCGCAGCGGCCGACGCCGAGGACGAAGCCTCAAGCCCCCGTGGCCGCCGTGGCGCCGCCCATGATGCCATGCGCCTGTATGCTCGCACGAACGAATATTTCCCGAACTCGCCTTTGGCCGCCGAGGCGTTGTACCGCGCGGGCGACATCCGTTGGCAGATCGAGTATACCGATATCCGAACTCTGCCCTCGGCTAAGGAGCAGGACCCGGACGTGCGGCCCAAGATCGACGAAGAGGTCATGCGCCAAGTCATGAAAAAATATCCCCACACCAAGTGGGCCGACCTCGCCGCTTATCATCTGCTCGATAATAAAATCTGTGGCGACTGGCAGGCGCAAGCCAAGTGTCCCGAGCGCGAGACCGAGCTTTACGAGAAATATGCCACCGAGCACCAGCAGTCTCCCAAAGCGGCTGAGGCGCTCTACAATGCCGCACGCCGGCAGGCTGCCCTGATTGATATTTATAAGACCGAAGATCAATCCGCCCGCAGCAGCACCGCCGCTGCCAGAGCTAAGGACCTGGCCAAGCGTGTGGCTACCCAGTATCCGGATTCCGACTGGGCCAGCCGTGCTCTGGCCCTGGAGTATAAGATCGAGCAGAACATACCTACCTACGGGAGCGACAAATAAGCGTGCCTACCTATCAGGCAGTGATCCTCGGAATTGTTCAAGGTCTTACAGAATTCTTACCCGTTTCCAGCTCAGGGCATCTGATCCTGGTGCGCGACCTGTTGCGCTGGCCCGATCCTGGCCTGGCCTTTGATGTGGCCCTGCATGCCGGCACGCTGGTTGCCGTGCTGATTTATTTCGCCGGCATGTGGATTCGCATTGTGCGCGCCGCCTTCGGCGCCAACGTCAGAATCGACGACGCTCCCGACGCTCCGGCCACGCTTTCGCCCGATGAGCTCCGCCAGCAGCGCATGTTGCTCTGGCTGCTGGTGCTGGGGACCATCCCCGGCGCGATTATCGGCAAGCTCTTTGAGAGACAGGCCGAAGAGACCTTCCGCCAGCCCGCACTGGTGGCTTCGTTGATGATCGTGGTGGCACTGATCATGTGGTGGGCAGAAAAAGCAGGCGCGCGCCGCAAACACCTTACCCAGGTGAGCGCCGTTGACGCGCTGACCGTGGGCATTGCCCAGGCCACGGCGATCATGCCCGGTGTCTCGCGCTCCGGCTCCACAATTGCCGCCGGCCTGTTTCGGGGAGTGACGCGCGATGCCGCTGCCCGCTTCAGCTTTCTGCTGGCCACGCCCATTATCGCCGGTGCTTGCCTGCTGAATGCCATCCATCTGCGGCACACGGGAATTCCCGCCGATATGAAGCAGGCATTTATTGTGGGAACGGCGGTCTCTGCGGTCCTCCTCTTCCTTGCCCTGGCGTCCTATTCCCCTGCGGACCCTTCTCTAAATACAGCCGCCTCCACCATGGCCTCACGTCCGGCCCGCAACTGGATCGGAATGGCAGGCGCCCTCACCAGCGACTTGCTGCTGCAGATGGAGGGCGTTTCCGTTTTCCTGCTGCCGGTGATGCTGGGGTTCCTGGGGTCGCGCTGGTTCAAGTCGCGGGAAGTTACCTCGCCCATCGCCAAAACCATTGGCTGCTGTACGTTGCTGGTCTTCATCCCGGCATTGCTCGGGCTGCTGCCCTGGCACGCGCGCTGGCTGCACGCCGTCCCCGTCGAAGGATTGACGGGACGTATTCTCAGCGATGTTCTCACCCGTTACTTTAACGTTGCCGGCGCATATATCTTGTGCGCCTGCGTTATCTCCGTTGCCCTGTACCTGACCAC
>WNEY01004186.1_pt1 | contig 10944 bp, 8 predicted proteins | sample 5400531 | NCBI WGS metagenome assembly WNEY01 (sample SAMN13153338, study PRJNA577476) | soil metagenome | isolation source: 200 cm saprolite under Douglas fir tree site 1 | place: USA:California | collected 2015-04-18
CCGGCGTCCGCGGCTGGCTTGGTCCCGCCCTCAGGCTTGGCGGCGTCTTCTGGCCTGGCCGCGTCCGCTGGTTTCGCCGAGCCCTCCGGCGCTGCCGCCGCGTCAGGCTTTGCCCCGCTCTCCGGCTCCGCCCCGGCCGCCGGCTTCGCGGTGGCGGGCGGGGCGTCCATGGCCGACTTGGCCTGAGTGAGCAGGGCTTCCAGCCGTGCGCCGGTCAGCCGCCGGAAGGTCCGGTGCGCGCGCGCCCTGTCGAGCACCGCCACCTCGAGCTGGCCGGCCGCGATCTCTGGCCGCTCGCCGTTGGCCTGGCCGGACAGCGCCGCAATCGCCGCCGCCAGCGCGCCGGCCAGCGGCATGCGGTCCGCATAGTGGTCCTTCAGGACCGCGGCAACCTGGTCTGCCTGGCCGCCCATCGCGACGAAGCCGTGCTCATCGACGACCGAGCCGTCAAAGGGGATCCGGTAGATCTGGTCGGCTTCCGCCGCGTCGCCCACCTCCGCGACCACGATCTCCACCTCGAAGGGCTTGTTGCTCTCGGTGAAGATGGTGCCGAGAATCTGGGCGTACCAGTTGGCCAGGCCACGCGCGGTGACATCCTGCCGGTCGTACTGGAATCCGGTCATGTCCGCATAGCGGACGCCGGCCTTGCGCAGGTTCTCGAACTCGTTGTACCTGCCGACCGCCGCGAAGGCGATCCGGTCGTAGATCTCGCTGATCTTGTGCAGCGCCCGGGACGGGTTCGGCGCGACGAACAGGATGCCGCCGTCATACTGCAGCACGACCCCGCTGCGGCCGCGCGCGATTCCCTTGCGCGCGTAGTCCGCCTTGTCCTTCATCGCCTGCTCGGGCGACACGTAGAACGGCATGGACACTGCTGGCTCTTCCCTTACTCCTCTGGGCCGGCTTGGCTGGCAATGGCCTGACCGGGAGCCGGGATGAGCCGGCTGGCGGCAGTGCCGTGATGACTAGCCGTTCGGCGACGTGGCCTCATGCAGTTGCGCGCGCGGTCCGTCGGGCGTATGCATCCGCGCGCTGACGACGGTGTCCGCGTACTCTCCCGATTCAGCGTCGGACAACCGCCGGAAGCCATCCGCCGTCACCGTCGCGACCACAGGGAAAATACGCCGGGTCATGTCCGGCCCCCCGGTGGCCGAGTCTTCATCGGCCGCGTCATAGAGCGCCTGCATGCAGGCGAGTATCGCGTCAGCGGCCGGCATGCCGTCGGCATACAGCTTCTTCAGGGAACCGCGGGCGAACACCGAGCCGGATCCGATCGCGTGGAACCGGTGTTCCTCGTACCTGCCGCCGGCCACGTCGTAGCTGAAGATCCGGCCGATCCCGGTGTCCTCGTCGAAGCCGGCGAACAACGGCACTACCACCAGCCCTTGCATCGCGCCGCCAATGTTGCCCCGGACCATGCTGGCGAGCCTGTTCGCCTTGCCCTCCAGCGACAGCGCGCGGCCTTCCAGCTTCTCGTAGTGCTCCAGCTCTACCTGGAACAGCCGGACCAGGTCGATGCCGATGCCGGCCACCCCCGCGATTGCGACGCAGGAATACTCGTCACTGCGGAACACCTTCTCGATGTCGCGCTGAGAGATCATGTTGCCGGCCGTAGCCCGGCGGTCCCCCGCCATGACCACGCCATCCGCGAACGCGGCCGCGACGATCGTCGTCCCGTGCGGCAGCCCGGCGGCGAGCGCACCGGATGCGGGCCCGCGTGACTCGCCGGCGCCTGGCAGCAGCCCCGGCGCGGCCGAGGCCAGGAAATCGCTGAACGATGAGGTTCCCGCGCCCAGGTACGTCGCAGGGAACCGCCCTCCGTGGGAATCAGGGACCACGCGGATCCTTCCGGTTGTGCGCGTCGTATCTGGCTCAAGACCCTACTGCGGGCGCTGCCGCTGCGGCGCGAGTGCCCGCGCCGCCTGCGGTAAGCCCACGGCGAAACCGAGCCGGACGGGCCGCTCGCGCGTCACTCGCCGCCCTTTTGGACGTAAGACCGGACGAACTCCTCGGCGTTCTCCTCAAGCACCTCGTCGATCTCGTCGAGGATCGCATCCACGTCGTCGGTGAGCTTGTCCTGGCGCTCCCTGACCTCCTCGGTACCCTGTGGCGCGCTGTCCGGCTCCTCCTCGGTGCGCCGGGGTGCCTGCCGCTGGCCTCCGGTGTCCTTTGTCGCCATCTCGAAACCTCCGTGCTCCGCGGGCAGTGCCCGCAGCCTCAACGCTATCTTCGCCAGCGCGCGGCTCGCCCAACCCTGCCGCCCGCTATCGGTATGGATCCGGAATGTGGCCGCCGACCCGCTGGCCCGGGGCCGCCTGGCGGGCTCAGTCCCGGCCCGTCAGCGCCGCCACCAGCTCGCCCGCGGTCTCGCAGCGATCGAGCAAGTCGCCAACGTGCGCCCGGGTCCCGCGCAGCGGCTCCAGGGTCGGGACGCGCTGCAGGGACTCGCGGCCCGGGATGTCGAAGATGACCGAGTCCCAGGACGCGGCCGCGACAGCCTCCGGATATTTCCGCAGGCACCGGCCGCGAAAGTAGGCCCTGGTGTCCTCCGGCGGGTAGGAGACCGCCCTGGTTACCTGCTCGTCGGTGACGAGCCGGACCATCCTGCCCATGGCGGCGAGCCGGTTGTACAGGCCGCGCTCCGGACGGACATCGGAATACTGCAGGTCGACGAGCTGCAGGCGAGGATGATCCCAGCTCAGGCCGTCCCTGGCCCGGTAGCCGTCCAGCACCTCCAGCTTGGCCGTCCAGTCGAGTTCCCTGGACGTCAGCCCCGGATCCTCGGCGAGCCTGGTGAGGACCGACTCCCAGCGGTCAAGGACGTCGGCGGTGATGTCATCCACATCCGCGCCGAACCGGTCCTCCGTGTACTTCCTGGCCAGCTCGAGATACTCCATCTGCAGCTGGATGGCGGTCATCTTCCGCCCATCGCGCAGTGTCACCAGGTGGCGGCAGGAGGGATCATGGGACACCGTGCGCAGCTCGGTGACGGGGGCGTCCAGGCCGAGGTCCGCGTCGAGGAACCGGTCCTCGATCATCGCGAGCACCAGGGCCGTGGTACCGAGCTTGAGGTAGGTGGATACCTCGCTCATGTTCGCGTCGCCGATGATCACGTGCAGCCTGCGGTACTTCTCCGGGTCAGCGTGCGGCTCGTCCCTGGTATTGATGATCGGGCGCTTCAGCGTGGTCTCCAGCCCGACCTCGACCTCGAAGAAGTCGGCGCGCTGGCTGATCTGGAACCCCTCGTCCCTGCCGTCGGCGCCGCGGCCAACCCGGCCGGCCCCGCAGACGACCTGCCGGGAGACGAAGAACGGGGTGAGATGGCGGACGATGTCGGCGAACGGCGTGGCCCGGTTCATCAGGTAGTTCTCGTGGCAGCCATAGGAGGCGCCCTTATTGTCGGTGTTGTTCTTGTAGAGCTGAATCGGCGCGCTGCCCGGCACCGCGGCTGCCTGCGCGGCCGCCTCTGCCATCACCCGCTCGCCGGCCTTGTCCCAGGTCACCGCGGCCAGCGGGTTGGTGCATTCGGGTGCCGAGTACTCCGGGTGCGCGTGATCCACGTACAGCCGCGCCCCGTTGGTCAAGATGACATTCGCCAGGCCGAGATCCTCGTCAGTCAGCTGCGCAGAGTCGGCAGCCTCCCGGGCGAGGTCGAACCCGCGGGCATCACGCAGCGGGTTCTCCTCCTCGAAATCCCATCGTGCCCGCCGGGCACGGGCCGAGGTCGCCGCCTGATAGGCGTTCACGATCTGCGACGAGGTGACCATCGCGTTCGCGCCCGGCTGACCGGGAACGGCAATGCCGTACTCGGTCTCCGTGCCCATAACCCGCCGCACGCTCATGCCACCACGCTCATGCAACAAAGACTAGTGCCGCCCGGGCGCGGTACGTGACGGCGCGCGCCGGGGTGCGGTCACCAGGGGCTGCGCTCGCATGCCCGGGTAGCCCGGCTCCCGGCGGCTCAGAGGTACTGGCCCGTGTTCGCCACCGTGTCGATCGACCGGCCCGCCTCGGTGCCCTGCTTGCCGGAGACCAGCGTCCTGATGTAGACGATCCGCTCGCCCTTCTTGCCGGAGATCCGCGCCCAGTCGTCCGGGTTGGTGGTGTTCGGCAGATCCTCGTTCTCCTTGAACTCGTCAATGCAGGCGGTCAGCAGATGGGCGACCCGCAGGCCCTTCTGCCTGGTGTCGAGGAATTCCTTGATCGCCATCTTCTTCGCCCGGTCCACGATGTTCTGGATCATGGCGCCGGAATTGAAGTCCTTGAAGTACAGGACCTCCTTGTCACCGTTCGCGTACGTCACTTCGAGGAACCGGTTCTCCTCGGTCTCGCTGTACATGCGCTCAACGACCCGCTGGATCATCTCGCCAACCGTCGACGCGGCCGATCCGCCGTGCTCGGCTAGGTCGTCGGAGTGCAGCGGCAGGCTGGGCACCACGTACTTGGAGAAGATGTCCCTGGCCGCCTCGGCATCCGGCCGCTCGATCTTGATCTTGACATCAAGCCGGCCCGGGCGCAGGATCGCCGGGTCGATCATGTCCTCCCGGTTCGACGCGCCGATCACGATCACGTTCTCCAGGCCCTCGACGCCATCGATCTCGCTGAGCAACTGCGGGACGATCGTGTTCTCCACGTCGCTGGACACGCCCGAGCCGCGGGTGCGGAAGATGGAGTCCATCTCGTCGAAGAAGACGATGACCGGCATGCCCTCGCTGGCCTTCTCCCTGGCCCGCTGGAAGACCAGCCTGATGTGCCGCTCGGTCTCGCCGACGTACTTGTTAAGCAGCTCAGGTCCCTTGATGTTCAGGAAGAAGCTCTTGCCCTCCTTGGCGTGCGCACCCGCCCCGCCGGTGCCGCCGTTCTGGCTGGCCAGCTCGGCGGTCCTGGTCGCGACCTGCTTCGCTAGCGAGTTAGCCACGGCCTTGGCGATCAGCGTCTTCCCGCAGCCGGGCGGGCCGTAGAGCAGCACGCCCTTGGGCGGCCTGAGCTGATGCTCGCGGAACAGGTCCGCGTGCAGGTACGGCAACTCGATCGCGTCCCTGATCTGCTCGATCTGGGCACCGAGCCCGCCGATGGCCGAGTAAGTGATGTCCGGCACTTCCTCGAGGATGAGCTCCTCGACCTCCGCCTTCGGTATCCGCTCGTAGACATAGCCGGAACGCGGCTCAAGGAGCAACGAGTCGCCGGCCCGCAGGGTAGCCTCGCGCAGCGGCTCGGCCAGCCTGGCGACCCGCTCCTCGTCGGCATGCGAGATGACCAGCGCTCGGTCGCCGTCCTCGAGGATCTCCTTGAGCATGACGACCTCGCCGATCGTCTCGTAGCCCTGCGCGATCACGACGTTCAGGGCCTCGTTGAGCACAACCTCCTGGCCCGGCTTCAGCTCGTCGAGCTCGATTCCCGGGCTCACGCTCACCCGCATCTTCCGGCCGCCGGTGAACACGTCAGCGGTGCCGTCCTCGCAGGCACTGAGGAAGACACCGAAGCCCGAGGGTGGCTGGGCCAGCCTGTCGACCTCTTCCTTGAGCGCGACGATCTGGTCCCTGGCCTCGCGCAGCGTGCTGGCCAGGCGGTCATTCTGCCCGGTTACGTTGGCGAGGCTGGCCTCGGTCTCGCGAAGTCGCTCCTCAACCAGCCGGGATTGCATCGGCGAATCCGCGAGCCGGCGGCGCAGTGCGGCGAGCTCCTCTTCGAGGAAGGAGATCTGCGTGGTCAGGACCCTGACCTCGTCGTCGTGTCGTCCGGCGCGGGCGCTGTCATCACGGGCGGCCATGCCCCTCACCCCTTCCGAGAGCTGACTTAACCTAGACCCTACCTATCCGGGGTGCTTCCGTAACCTGGCGCGGCCCCCGACTCCGCATTCTCCCGTCACGATCAGGGCACGGCCGGGCTGCGAAGCTGTCATCAGGCCGTGCTGTCAGCGGCGCCGTCGCGGTCCCGCCAGGCGGCGCCGTCGCGCGCGCCCTTCGCAGGCCGTCGCCGCCTGGGCGGCGGCGTGACACCGTCCGCGAGCCGCCGCGCGGTGACCAGGAAGCCGGTGTGCCCGACCATGCGGTGCTCTGGCCGGACGGCAAGTCCGTCGACATGCCAGCCGCGCACAAGCGACTCCGACGCGGCAGGCTCGGCGAAGCTGCCGCGGTCGCGCAGCGCCTCCACGACCCGCGAAAGCTGGGTGGTCGACGCCACATAGCAGCAGATCAGGCCGCCGCCTGCCAGCGACTCGGCCGCCGTGGCGACGTACTCCCATGGTGCGAGCATGTCCAGCACCACGCGGTCGAACCGCTCGCCAGGCTGGTCCGCATCGACGGCCTGGCCGGCCGGCAGCTCGCGGGCGGCCAGCCGCCAGGCCGGATGCGGCGCACCGAAATAACGGTCCGCGTTTGCGCGCGCTATCTCCGCGAAGTCGGCCCGCCGTTCATACGAGACGAGCAGGCCAGCCTCGCCGATCGCGCGGAGCAGCCAGCAGGACAGCGCGCCGCTGCCGGCCCCGGCCTCAAGCACCCGGGCGCCGGGGAAGACGTCGGCCACCGCGAGGATCTGGGCGGCGTCCTTCGGGTAGACGACCGCCGCGCCGCGCCGCATGGCCAGCGTGAAATCCGCGAGCAGCGGGCGCAGCGCGACGTAGGCGGTGCCGCCGGACGAGGTCACCACGCTGCCGTCCTGGCCGCCGATGAGATCATCGTGAGCGAGCGAGCCCTGGTGGGTGTGGAAGGCCCGGCCCGGCTGGAGCAAGACCAGGTGACTACGGCCCTTCGGGTCGGTGAGCTGAACCTGCTCGCCCGCCAGCAGGGGTCCTCGGCGCGGTCGGATCACGCCCGCAAGGCTAGCGGTGCGTCAGGTACCGGCGAAGGCGTGGTCAAGATCGCTGGTCGCGAGCACCCCGAACACCTGGCCGGACGGCTCGATGAGCAGGTACTCGCTTGCGGGTGCCCGCCGGACCGCCTCGATCAGCGCCATCCCGGACAGGTCGGCGGACAGCACCAGGCTCGGATCGAGGGTCCGCGCCAGCGCGCCGGCCTCGATCCATGGCCGGCGCTGCTCCGGCGTTGCGATGACGGCGGTCTCATTGACGATCGCGATCGGCGTGTCCTGGTGATCGACGATGACCAGCGCGCGAGCCTGGGCGGCATCGGCGCGCCTGATCGCCTCGGCCAGCGGCAGGCTCGCCGGAATGGGAATCGCCCGCCGGGCAAGCCGCCGGGCCTGCAGCCCTGGAAGCCGCTCGCGGACCCTGGTAACGCGAATTGACTGGCCAGCGCCCACCCACATGAACGCTGCGATAACGCCCAGCCAGAGCATGTTCGCCATGATGAACCCGTGACCGGTGCCGTCGGTGCTGTTGCTGATGCCGTTCCTGAGGATGAACGCGAACGGTACTGCCAGCAGCGCCACGGCGAGCACGCGCCCGGCCCAGGCGGCTGCGATGGTGCCGGTGCCCGACTTCCCGGTCAGCTTCCACACCCCGGCCCGCAGCATCCGGCCGCCGTCCAGCGGCAGGCCGGGCAGCAGGTTGAAGATCCCGACCAGGACGTTGGCCAGGATCAGCTGATCGATCAGGATCCGCGGAATGCCGGCCGGCTCCAGCGTGACGATGACTGCGTACCCGAGCGCGGCGAGCACGAGTGAGAGCAGCGGCCCCGCTCCGGAGACCAGGAATTCCCTGGCCGGGGTCTGCGGCTCTTGCTCGATCTCGGAGAAGCCGCCGAGCGGGTACAGCAGGATGCGCCGCACCGGCAAGCCGAAGGCCCGCGCCACCACGCAGTGACTCAGCTCGTGAATGAGCACGGACAGGTAGAGCAGGACGACGAAAGCCGTGGCCACCACGTATCGCATGGTGGATCCGTGCACCGAACCCTTCAGGCTGCTCGCGTAGAAGACGACGAAGAGGGCTGCGATCAGGAACCAGTACGGAGATACGTAGACCGGAATGCCAAGCGGCCGCCCGATGACTATCCCGGGTCGCGAATCCGGTGGCGGCGGATCCTGGCGTGCCGGGCCGGCCCGCGGCGTGCCGCCGTTCCGCGCATTTCCCTGTGGCGCGCTAACCGGCGTGGTGCTTCCGGTCGGCGTACTTCCGGGCTCCTGGTCCTGCGGTGGCTGCCCGCCCGGAATCATGCCTGTCACAGCATTGATGCTACGTGCTGCGCGCCAGCGCCGGGAGCGCCGAGCCCGGCCCGGCCGGACCGGATCGCCAGCAGCGCCGGGCAGAGCGGCCAAAGCCAGGCAACTGTCGGTGCCTTCCCCTAGTCTCCGTTGGGTGGGCGATCTCAGCGCAGTGACCCGGGCCGGCCCGGTGCCGCAGGCCGGACCCGGGCCGGAGGCTGCGGCCTGCGCGGACGGGCCGGAAGCCAGCCAGCCGGAAGCCGGGCAGCCGGAGGCCGGGACGGCGGAAGCCGGGCAGCCGGAGGCCGGGACGACGGAAGCCGGGACGGCGGAGGCGGACGCGGCGGAACTTCCGCGCAGGTCGCTGTCGCCATCGCGGGCCGGCGACTTTCTCACCTGCCCGCTGCTTTACCGGTTCCGGGTGGTGGACCGGCTGCCTGAGCCGCCGAGCCCGGCTGCCGCGCGCGGCACGCTGGTGCATGCGGTGCTTGAGCGGCTCTTCGACCATCCGGCGGCAGGCCGCACGCCGCAGGCCGCCCGCGCGCTGCTCGATCCGGAGTGGGCTCGGCTCACCGCTGAAGATCCCGAGCTCACCAGCCTCTTCGAGTCCGGCGAGCAGCGCGATGCCTGGCTTGCCCAGGCCGCCGCGATGCTGGACCGCTATTTCACCCTCGAGGATCCCCGCAGGCTGGAGCCCGCGCACCGCGAACTGCATGTCGAGGCCGTGCTGGAGTCCGGCCTGCTGCTGCGCGGCTACATCGACAGGCTGGATATCGCGCCGGGCGGCGAGATCAGGATCGTGGACTACAAGACGGGCACCGCGCCGCGGGAGGAATACGAGGCGCGAGCGCTGTTCCAGATGAAGTTCTACGCGCTCGTGCTGTGGCGCAGTCAAGCACGGCTGCCCCGGCTGCTGCAGCTCATCTACCTCGGCAGCGGCGAGATCGTCCGGTATGCGCCGGACGAGGCCGACCTGCGCGCGACCGAGCGCAAGATCAATGCCCTGTGGCAGGCGATCGAGCGGGCCAGGGCCGCCGGAGACTGGCGGCCGCGGCCGGGCAGGCTGTGCGACTGGTGCGCGCACAAGCCGATCTGCCCGGCGTTCGGCGGCACTCCGCCGCCGCTGCCAGGCCCCTCCACGGACCTGCTGGCGGTCGCAGCACCCACCGGGGGCGCCGGTCCAGCCGACGCAATCGGTGCAGCCGGGGACGCAGTCGACCCCCTTTCATGATCACGGAGGATCCGACGCGCTCCAGGGCGTCATCTCAAATCCGAAACGGCCGGCCCCGCCGGCCAGGGCCGTCGGCTGATCACCGAATGGACAGGTCGGCTTCCACTCGGCCACGTCATCACCCCGTCGCGCTGTTGCTGCTATTGGCTAACACCCGCCCCCTCGGGTTCCACTTGCCCGCGCAGTGTCCTGACGCTGGGAATGGCTAGCACCATTGTTGTGATCACGACCAGTGATGCCGCTGACAGCCAGAGCACCCCGCTAGTCCCGAGGTGGCCGGTGAGCGGGCCGATCAGCGCGTATCCCACGGGGTACAGGCCGACCGCGCCGAGCCAGTCATAGGCGCTCACACGGGACAGGACGGCGGCGGGAACGCCACGTTGCAGGGTGGTGTCCCAAAGCGTGTCGAACACCTCAAGGCCGAGGCCGCTCAGGCATGCGCTAGCCGCGATGACGGGCACAGGCGCCCGGAAGACTAGCAAAACCAATGGCGCGAACATGGTGAGCCTGCCGCAGATCGCGGCCAAGAGCGGGCGTGCAGGCCTGATGGCCAGGCTGGCCAGCCCGCCGAGCATGGCCCCGGCCCCCTGGGCGGCCAAGATTGCCGCCCAGGCGCCGACGCCCCCAAGGTCAGCCTTCGCGATCACCGCGCCGATGACCATGAACGGCGCGTAGGTCATCACGTTTGCCAGCGCGTTGTAAACGGTCGTGCCCCACAGCCAGCTGCGGCTGCGGAACTCCTGCCAGCCCGCGCGCATCTGGCTGAGGAAGGATTCGCTGCCCGGCTGGCCCGTACGCGGGACCGGCAGCCCCGCCATGCACGCCGCGCTGACCAGGTAGGTGAAGCCGTTGGCCAGGATCGCCCATCCCGGGCTAGTCGCGGCGACGACGATTCCCGCCACGGCAGGCCCGGCAACCGCGCCGATCGAGGCCGCCAGGCCCACCATCGCGTTCGCCTGCTGCAATCGCTCACCAGCAGCTAGCTGGGGAATCATCCCGATCATGGCCGGGCCGAATAGCGCCTGGCCGCACCCGGTCACCGCCAGCAACGCCATGAACTCCCACAGCGCGGGATGCCCGGTCAGCACCAGCCCGGCCAGCGCCAGCTGGCTTGCCGCGCCGGCCAGATCGGCCGCCACCAGCACCAGGCGGCGCCCCACCTGATCCGCGATCACCCCGCTTACCAGCAGGAACACGACCAGCGCCAGCGTCTGGACAGCCAGCACCTCGCCTACCTGACCCGCTGACCGGCCCGAGTCGAGCAACGCTAACGTGATCGCCACCGGCGCCATCTGAGTGCCGGCCAACGAGGTGGCGTAACCCGTCAGGAACCTGCGGAACCCCCGGTTACGCAGCGGCCCCAGGCGCACGGCCAGCCGAGACCGCATGGCCAGACGTTACGCGCAGGCCCAGGTGAGTCCACGGCCGCCCTCGGTCACCGCAGGCGGGCCGCACCGTCCAGAACCGCCGATTATGGGCCAATCGCTACCACCGTGGGGAGAAAGCGCGATCATCCCCACGCGATTAGCCAATCCGCCAAGCTCGGCCCGCCCCCCGGCCGGACGGACCGCACGCGCCATTAGCAGAACCACGGCGCAAGCCTAGGCCCGGCC
>WNEY01013634.1_pt1 | contig 10944 bp, 18 predicted proteins | sample 5400531 | NCBI WGS metagenome assembly WNEY01 (sample SAMN13153338, study PRJNA577476) | soil metagenome | isolation source: 200 cm saprolite under Douglas fir tree site 1 | place: USA:California | collected 2015-04-18
GTCCTCTGGAATTACAAGGAATTCGGAGCCAAGGTCGCCGGCCTTCGGCTCAGCGACGGCCCGCAATACCTCCTCGCGGACCATCGTCCCGCGCCGTCGTGTCTCCCGCTCTTCGAAGTGAAGGACCTGAAGGCCGCTGCGAAGGACCTCCGCGCGAGAGGCTGGAAGCCGGAAGGTAAATCCGTCGAGATTCCACCCGGACCCTGCTATGTGTTCAAAGACCCTAGCGGCAATCCCCTGGGCATCTTCGAAAACGCGAGACCCGGATTGGTGGACCAGGCCTTCGGCCGCTCGGGTCGTGCGTCTGGGCAGCGCGGTTGAGGTGCGAAATGACGGTTCACCCCAACGCGACAGTGGTCCGTCGCCTCTATGACGCGTTGGTATTCCGTCGCCATCGTCCCGTGTGACCACGCCACACGGAACTCGCTCAACATACGCCGCCGAGGTTTTGGAGGTGTCCATGTTGGCGGACTTGCAGAACGCGTACATTCAAGCGGTGGAACGGGCGGGGGCTAGCACGGTGAACGTGAGCACGGCAACGCGGCCCTATGGGCCCTCCTGGGGGCAGTGGCCGCGCCGTGGCTTCGGCTCCGGCGTGATCCTTGATGACCAGGGCCATATTCTCACCACCCACCACGTGATCGATGGCGCAGAAAAGGTGATCGTCACGTTCGCGGACGGTCGTGTCCTGAGCGGGACGGTCGTGGGCGGAGACGAAGAAACGGACATCGCCGTCGTCCGTGTCGACGGCAAGGAATTTCGGGCCGCCGAATATGCAAACTCGGACGAGCTCAAGGTGGGGCAGCCGGTCCTCGCGATTGGAAATCCGTTGGGGCTCCCTGGCGGACCGACTGTCACCTCGGGCGTCGTGAGTTCGCTTCGTCGACATTTGGGGCGCGGCCCCGGAGATGGAATCCCGGTGATTCAGACGGACGCCGCCGTGAACCCTGGGAACAGCGGGGGTCCCCTCGTGGACCTGCGCGGTCGTGTCGTGGCGATCAACCAGGCGACGATCCCGTATGCGGAGGGGATCGGCTTCGCCATCCCGATCAATGCGGCCCTCGCGGCCGCCCGCGAGATTGTCGCGCACGGCCACGTTCAGAGGCCTTGGCTCGGCATCGGTGGATACGACGTGGACCGGCGTCTTGCGGCATACTACGGCATCGCGAGTCGCCACGGCGTTTTCGCGGCGGAGATTACTCCAGGTTCTCCCGCGGAGGGCGCGGGGCTCCAAGTTGGCGATGTGGTCACCTCGATCGGAGGAAAGCCCTTGACCGGAGTCGCCGATCTGGTTGAAGCGCTCCGGGAGCGGACGATCGGCGATTCGATCGAGATCGAGGCGGAACGACGGGGAAAATCAGTGCTCGTCAAGGCGACCCTCGGTCCGCGACCGTGGTAGCCAGTTCGACAGGTTGAAAGCGAGTTCCACGATGGGCACCGCGTGATGCGCGCGACCCACCCGGAGATCTGCCCCAATTGTGGGAAGCGGACCTGGAACTGGTATTACCTGTCGACCCGCATCTGGATCGAGTGCGAACATTGTGGGTTCCAGGACATGGTGAGCAATACGCCGGTGAGCGGGGCGAACTCGGACGCCACGACGCGGAAGATGCCACTGTCCAAGGCATGAGCCTCACTCCCGTCACCAGGCCCGGACAACCCTGAAATAGCCAGACATATCTTTGGCGTCGGAGCCTCGGATGGTCGACGCGTTCCAAGTGTTTTTCGCGGGATGGATTTTCGTCTTCCTCGCCCTGTGCGCGATTGGTATCATCGCTCTCTTGGTCGGAGCGCTCTGGATGTACCAGGATGCGCAGAGCCGTCGCATGGATGCGACGCTCTGGCTCATCTTCCTGATCATCGCGACGCTCCTTGGAACGATTGTCGGCTTCGTGATTGTTTTCGTGCTGTACCTGATCATCCGCGAAAGCCATCCGGTCGGCGGCGGCATGCCCGCGGGTTATGCGGGCTACATGCCTGGGTACGTCCCCGCTCAGGCGCCGCCTGTCCCCGCCGCCTGTCCGGTGTGCGGCCGCCCGATGATGTGGTACCCGCAATACCAGCGGTGGTACTGTCCCACCTGCGGCCAATATCGCTAGAGCGTCAAGACAACCGCAAGGACGTGACCGTTTCGAAGGGTAAACGGGCCGGTCATGGCGTCAGCCAAGTAAACCGTCTAATTGAAACAGAGCCCTGAGCCTCAGACCGGCCAGGCGAACGTCACGTAGAGAATAATCGCTGAGAGGACCACACAGAGGGCGACCACAAAGAACGGTGGGATCTTGAGGGCCTTCTCGTCCTCTTGATCGAAGTAGCGGATCAGACCTGCCGCAGAGTGAAAGCCCGAGTCCTTGTTGCGCGCCATGTCCTTCATTCTCGATGCACCGCCGAGCTTAAAAGATTTCTCCTTTCGGCCGCCGTGCGAGCCGCCTCCGAAGGGCATTAATACGCGTCGTTCGGATGCGGCCCCGGACCCGCGCGGGGAGGTCCGAATGGTCGAGGCCGGCGTCGTATACATCGGGAAGAAGCCGACGATGAATTACGTCCTCGCCGTCGTGACGCATTTCAATGACGGCTCGCGGGAAGTCATCGTGAAGGCCCGCGGCCGTTCGATCTCCCGGGCCGTCGATGTCGCAGAGATTGTCCGGGGACGATTCATCCCGGATGCGGACGTGCGCGATGTGCGGATCGCCACGGAGAAGCTGGCCTCGGAGGAAGGGCCCACGACGAATGTGAGTAGCATTGAGATCGTCCTGTCCAAGTGAACACGAACCAGCGGAAAGAAATTTATCGGGTCACGACTTAGTGGACGCCGGATGTCGATCGCCGTCTTGCTGATCTTGGCGATCGCCGCGTTCCTGGCGGGCCTCGCGGGTTCCTATCTCGGGGTCGGCGGAGGCGTGTTTCTCATACCCTTCATGACCCTGGCCCTCTCCGTGAACATCAAGGTCGCCATCGCCACGAGCCTGATCGGCGTGATCGCGACCTCCTCGGGCGCAGCGTCCGTCTACGTCCGGGATCATTTGACGAACTTGCGGCTTGCGATGTTTCTCGAGGTCGCCACGACGCTGGGCGCGATCGCGGGCGCGCTCGTCGGTCTCCGAGTTCCGGACTTCTACCTGTATGTCGTCTTCGGCGTGGTCGTCCTCTACGCCGCCGCGACGATGGCCCGAATTCGAGAGACCGCGAAGGAGCGTGCGTACCAGGCCGGGGAAGAATCGCCTCTCACGAAGCGATTGAAGCTGAGCAGCGTCTACTTCGACCAGGAAGATCAAGGAGTCTATCGCTACCGCGTCGAACGGCCGGTCGCTGGTTTCGGCGTGAGTGCCGCAGCGGGCCTGTTCTCCGGCCTCCTCGGAGTCGGGGGCGGCTTCATCAAAGTCCCGGCGATGAACGTCCTGATGCGGGTTCCGATGAAGGCGGCTGTGGCCACGAGCAACTTCATGATCGGGGTGACCGCGGCCGCGAGTGCGTTCATTTACTATTCGCAAGGCCTCGTGGATCCGGGACTCGCGGCGATGGTGATCATCGGTGTGTTCTCCGGTACGAATCTCGGCACCCGGCTTCTCGCCCATGCGAAATCCTCGAACGTGAGGTTCGTGTTCGCTCTCTTCCTCGTGATCCTCGGCACGGCGATGGTGGGGCGGTTGCTCTTCCCGGGGGTCCCGATTTGATCACGGCTCGAGCCGGGCTTCGCATCGTGCAGGAACGAGTCTCCAATCTGCGCCGGGCCGTGGTCGCGGAAGTGGAGGACATCAACCGTCTCATCTATCACATCCTTCGCGCCGGCGTCGTGGTCTCGGTCGCGATCCTCCTGTTCGGCTTCGTCCTCGTGGCCGTCACCGGATATCCGATTCCCGACCGGTCGATTGCCCCGCGGGCCCTCGCCCGACCCCTGTTCACCTTCACCCCGGAAGGTTATCTGAGCCTCGGCGTCCTCATCCTGATCTTCACGCCGGTGGTCCGCGTGTTCCTCAGTCTCGTTTCGTTCGCGAAGGAACGGGACCGACAGTACGTCCTCATGACCGCGATCGTCTTCGCGAACCTCCTTGTGAGCTTGTTCCTGCTCGCGTGAATCTTTAAGCCCTCGCCTCGTTGCGGACGTGTGGACGAGGTCCTTTCCGCAGCTCGCTCGGTCGACCCGTCGAGGTTCGGCGAGCGGACGCTCTGCGATGCGTGCCTCGGCCGTCTCTTTGGGAAGATCGGGCACGGGTATACGAACGACCTGCGCGGTCGCGCGGTCCGGGAACTTCTCCATGTGGAGGCCGGCCCCTGCTGGGTGTGCGAGGATCTCACGTCGCGGTACGACGCCCTCGCCGACCTGGTCGTCCGCAAGCTCGAACCATGGGAGTTCGACTCCTTTTGCATCGGCTCGAAGATCGACTCCGAGATGGCCGCTCGGGAAGAATCCCTCTGGGCCGAGCTTGCCCTCCGAGGACCCGAGCCTCTCAAAGCCGAGGTGAACCGGGAGATCGGGAAACGGGTCTCGGACCGCCTTGGCAAGGAACCCAACTTGGCGCATCCGGAGGTAGTGGCCATCGTCGACACGTCGTTCGACCACGTGGACGTTCAGGTGAATCCTCTCTTTCTGCGCGGTCGGTATCGGAAGCTCCTACGCGGCGTGCCACAGACGCGTTGGCCGTGCCGACGCTGTCTGGGGAAGGGATGCGCGCGTTGCGGCGGCGCAGGCAAAATGTATCCGACCAGTGTGGAAGAGGTGATCGCGACGGAGGTCTTGCGGGACTCCGGGGGAACGGGCCATGCCCTCCACGGCATGGGACGCGAGGACGTGGACGCCCGGATGCTCGGACGAGGACGACCCTTCATCCTCGAGATCAAGGAACCACGCCGGAGACAGCTGGATCTGGGCGGCGCCGTCGCTCGGATCAACGCCTCGGGGATCGTCGAGGTGGACGGCCTGGCGCCTTCCCGCGGGACCGACGTGGTCGCGCTGAAAGAGGATCGTGCCGCGAAGACGTACCGCGTTCTCCTGAGGATGGCGCCTCCGGTGGAGGAAGCAAAGCTTAAGAGTACGCTCCCGGTTTTGGTGGCCGAGCCGATCGCTCAACGCACCCCCGAACGGGTCGTTCACCGGCGTGCGGACACCACACGGCATCGACGGCTCCTGGCGGCCGAGGTCGTCGGGGTCGACGGGGACCGCGTGGAACTCCGCGTGACCGCGGAGGCGGGGACCTACGTGAAGGAGTGGGTCCACGGGGACCGGGGCCGAACACGGCCGTCCCTCGCGGAACGACTCGACGTGGCGTGCGAGGTCCTCGAGCTCGACGTCCTCGAGGTCCACGACGACGGGTGAAACGCGATGGTGAAGGCCTCGAAAGGGATCATGGAGAAGACGCGGCAGAAGTTCCGCCGCGGTCCGCGCCAGCGTGGGCTTTCCCCGATCACCCGGTCGTTCCAGTCCTTCAAGGTCGGCGAGCGCGTGACGATCGTGATCGATTCCAGCCTCCAGAAAGGCTGGCCGCATCACCGCTTCCACGGCATGACTGGGACCGTGGTCGGGCAACGGGGGGCCGCGTTTCTCGTCGACGTCCGCTTCGGCGGTCGCGTTAAGCAGGCCGTGGTCCGGCCCGAGCACCTGAGGCGCGCGTAGGGGGAAGACGATGGAGGAGTCCTACGTGTCCCTCGCGGAGCTGAAAGTCATCCTCGATAAGGAGAAGGCGGTCCGAGGCGAGTTGAATCCGGAACAGCAATATTCCCTCTCCCACGCCGCCCTGTTCGCCCGCGTGCCCGCGGAGAAAGTCCCCGCGATCGTGAAGGAGCTCATGGAAATCCCGATGATGTCTCCCTTCAACGCTATGAAGATCGTCGACCTCATGCCGACGCATCTGGACGACGTCCGGGCGATCTTTGCGAAGGAGCGTTTCAGCTTATCCAAAGAGGATGCGGACAAAGTCCTCGAGATCGTGGGGAAGTACCGCTGACGAGGCGAGGGCCATGGAAGATTACGCCCGCATCCTCGATTACCTACCGCAAGGTCATCCCGACCAGTCCAAGTTCCACCGGGAGCCGCTCGCGTACGCCCTCGGCGTGGACGAGTTCAAGCTGTTCGAGCTCGTGCCCCGCGACGGCGCGAACCTGTCGATCGGGCAGCGCGTGTATATCGGCAAGGAAGTCGAGATGCGCACGGAGATCCTGCACGTGAAGCGGCGGGTCGGTTACGAGGAGTTGACGACCGCCGCCCAAAAGGAATTGCCCTTCGTGATCCAAGAGATCGTGAAAGAGAAGGAGGCGAAGTTCGTCGACTTCTTCAACCGCGCGCAGGCGATCACGACCCGGTTTCACATGCTCGAGCTGCTGCCGGGTCTCGGGAAGAAGACGATGTGGGCCATCCTGGAGGAACGGAAGAAAGGGCCCTTCAAGTCGTTCCAGGACCTCGACCAACGCGTCCCGAGCATCCATCATCCGGAGAAACTGGTGGCGAAGCGGATCGAGATGGAGATCTCGGACCCGACCCAGAAGTACCGGCTGTTCGTAGCCCGCTAAGAAGCGGGTTTCGCGATCTCGGCCTCAATCTCGCGGCAATCGTGGGAAGAGAGGCCGAGCTTCTTCCGAAGGACCTCTAACATTTCCCTCTCGTCCTCGGTGATCGGGCCGCCCTCGAGGGCCTCCTCCGCCACGGCGCTGTAAATCCCGGTCCGATTTTCCAGCACTTCTTCCATCACCTGGGACTGTCCATCGCCCGTTTCCGACGATCGTCGATCCCCTCGAGGTACTCCAGGTCGAGCTTGTCGACGTTCATGGCCTCCCGTACAATGTCGGAGAAAGTCAGATGGACGGACGTCGCGGAGTCGATCTCCTGGATGCTCAAATCCTTCGTCGCGCCCGCGATCACGACGGGCACCTTGATCTTCGAGAGCCGCTCTTTGATCGCCATCGCGCGCTCCCAGCCGCGGGGTGCGAGGTAGTACGCGAGCATGCGCTGCTTCTCCCCTTCGATGTGCGCCTTCGTCTCCACGAGGTAACCGTCCCGCGCCATTTCGTCGAGGTACCGTGAAAGATGCTTGCGTTGGATGCCCGCCGCGAAGGCGATCGCCTTCTGCGTCAGTGCCTGGGGCAGGACGTATCGCTCCTCCATGTTCCGGAAATCGGAGAAGTAGAGGAGGATTCGGTCCTCCGTTGGGAGGGCCAAGGGAGACTCCGCGTTCACGGGCTAGGAACGCCCGCGGTCCCGCATAATCCTTACCGTGATGCGTTCGCCCATCCGGTCGGCACCTTCTTAAGGCCTACCCCGGTCCGATCCCCGTTCGTGCTCGCCCTTCCGATGCAGTCCTCGCCGCAGGACTTCGAGTCGTTGTTCGATGCCGACACGAAGGCCGCGATCTCGAGCGGATTGTGCATCCAATGCCGTGGCGCGAAGCTCCTGTGCGGCAAGACGCGGTGCCCGATCCTCGTCCGATGGGACTCGATGATGAAGACCGCGCCGATGATCGACCGGTTCGATTTAGACGGGTCCTCCCCGCCTGGCGTATTCGTGGGCCGGTTCGGCTACCCGAAGGTGTTCGTCGGTCCTCTTGTGCCGCCCGTCCACGGCGACACCCAGATCCTCGATGCCCCGGAGCAGTGGGTCGGTCACTCCATGGAAGACATCGTCCGGTTCCGATCGACTCTGGTGCGCGGGATGCACCGGGTGCACGTGTTGGACGTCGACCGAGGGGGACGAATCGTAGATCTCACCCGCGAGCTTGCCCTCGGAACAAACCCCGCGGACGTCGAGGTCGGATTCGAGCGGAAGCCCCGCGGGCGCGTCGTCCTCGATGACAATGTCCAGCCGTTCGGGCCGTCCGCGCCCTTGCGCCGCCTAGATATCGGCACGTTGCACATCGACCAGAATCTGGACCGGGCCACCTCCGATACGGACCTGCACGCGAAGGAGGCCGTCCTCGATATGTACGGGCGCGGTCTTCCGGTGTCGAAGATCCAGCGCGCGTTCAGCGTCGGCGCGTTTGGCATCGAAAAGAGCCGCCGGTTCGTCCCGACGCGGTGGTCGATCACCGCTGTCGACGACACAATCGGGAAAGACCTTCGCGAGACCGTGAAGACGTTCCCGTTGATCAATGACATTCGCGTCTTCGAGACGATTGGCTTCGATGATCGGTTCCTTGTCGTGATGGTCCCGCGACCCTGGCGGTACGAGTTGATCGAAGCTTGGTACCCGAACACGCTGTGGAATCCCCTCGGGCGAGAGGTCGTCATGTTCGGCGATCATGAGGGTTTCGAAGGCCGCACGACGTACGCAAGCATCGGCGGGTGTTACTACGCCGCTCGGCTCGCGGTCGGGGAATCCCTGGAGAGGGAACGGCGTCAGGCGGCGACGGTCATCCTTCGGGAGACGCACCCGGGCTACATCATGCCCGTCGGCGTGTGGAATGTCCGGGAGCATGTCCGGGCCGCCCTCCGACTACCGCCGCGCCTCTTCTCGACGATGAAAGCGACCTTGGACCACCTTCGGACACGCCTCGATATCCCGATGGAGCGATACGTTCGGATGAGCGAGGTCCTCCAGCACGTAATGTACCAGCGGACCTTCGACGACTATTCGGCCATCGACTCCCACGGCCAAGTCTCGTGACGTCGCAGGCTTGAAGGGGATTGTTTCCTTTTCGGCAGCAAATGTCGACGTGCGAATTCCCGAAGCACCCCGTCCCCGCGGTCGGGGCGATCGTTTTCCGCGAATCGGAGGTGCTTCTCGTTCGCCGAAGAGACTCCCCGTACCAAGGTCGGTGGAGTCTGCCGGGAGGGGTGCTCGAAGTCGGAGAAACGGTGGAGCAAGCGGTGGTCCGTGAGACTCGCGAGGAGACCGCGGTCGAGGTGCGACCTGCCGAGGTGATCGCCGTGGCGGATTTCATCGAGAAAGAAGGAGAACGAGTCCGTTGGCACTACGTCCTCGTGGACGTCCTCTGTGTCCACGTCCGGGGCGAACCGTATCCCGGGAGCGATGCGGAGAACGCGCGGTTTATCGCGATGCGGGAGCTCGGTGAGTTCGACATCGTACCGACCGCCCTCGGAATCATTGAACGGGCGCTCATCGCACGCCGTGGAAGGGATGATGGGTAATCCGAGGGAGACCTGGATTCGAAGGGCCTTTCCCGAAAGAGACTTCGCGGTGATTGCCTTGTCCGTCACGATGTCCCGTCCCACGATTCGCCTAGTCCCGGTTTCCCCTACGGAATATGACGACTTCGTGAGGGAGCAGATTCGCGAATTCGCTGAGCAGAAGGTTCGAGCGGGGCATTGGCGCGCCGAGGACGCTCCAGAGCTGTCGCGGCATGCTGTGGAATCGTTCTTGCCCAAAGGAGGGCCATCGGAGAAGCATCGTGTCTACCGAGCGGTCGACGAATCGGATCGCGGAGTGGGATGGATCTGGGTGGGACCGCCTCCGGTGCGCCTTCTGAACCTTCCGACCCGACGGTGGCTATATCAGATTACGGTCGACGCTCCTCTCCGTGGGAAAGGATACGGTCGCGCTATGCTCGCGGCCACGGAGGAACTCGTGAGCCGCGAAGGCGCAGGAGAGCTCTACCTGAATGTGTTCCGTTGGAACTCCGTCGCCCGGGCTCTCTACGATTCGGCGGGATACGAGATCGTCCACGACAGCGAGACGGAAACCGGCATGCGGAAATCGTTGAACAAGGAGGTGGCTCGTTGAGCGCGGTGTCGCAACTTCGGATCTATCGGATCAAAGATGGGAAAATGGAGGAATGGTTGGCGGGATGGACCGGGGGCGTCCTACCCCTTCGGCAGAAATTCGGCTTCCAAGTCGATGGAGCCTGGGTGGTGCGTGGAGAGAACACATTCGTATGGATTCTAGCATACGACGGACCGGAAGGATTCGAGGCCCGCGACGCGGCGTATTACGCGTCTGAGGAGCGGAAGGCGCTGCGGCCGGATCCTGCGCCGTTGATTGAGACGGCAGAAACCTACACGATGACGTCCGCCCTCCGTCCCTAGTCTCCGTCGAATGCCTCCACCATGTCGGGAAGTCCTGGGAAAGTATTAGGTGGGCACGAGGAGTTCGCCGCATCGGAGGAGGTTCATTGGTGGACTTGGCGACCGTGGAGGCCTTGGTCAAGAATTACGCGACCCCGATCGTGGGAGCCGCCCTCATCTTGGCGGGAATCTTCCTACGACTCGTTGGAAAGGGAGTGGCGTACCTCATCCTTGGCGTGGGAATTGTCGGGAGCCTCTACCTAGTGTTGAGAGGCTTCGGGTCCGGGCCGAACTCGTGGTTACCGGTTGCCATCTTGGCGGCCGGGATTGCGGCATCCATCGCCTTGGCCCTTGCCCTTCGGGCCCTGACTGTCGCGGTCGAATTCGGTCTCTTCACGGTCGGGTGGTACCTGCTCCTCCAGGCCATCCCCGCCTTCCTGTCGGCGTTCCCCGCCCTCTCGACCGTCACAGGTGCCTCCACGTGGATGGGCTTTTCCATCCTGACCACGGCTGCCTCCGAGTGGGCCGGGAGGAGGGTCCGGGTTTCCCGCCGGCCTGGCGTCGTCCCCGGTGCGACCGCCTCCGCCCTTCGGATGGTCCGACGTTAGTTTCGTGCGGCTCGTGTTCATATAGCTCCTGCCGTCTCCTCGCCTCATGGCGCGCAAGGAAGTCCGAATGACACGAAGCGCGAGACGACGCGCGCGTCGGCGCAAGGGCGCAGGGCCGTCTCACCGCGTCAAACGACGCCGAAGGTAGGCACCCGCCGCGGCCCCAGTGGCGTCGTATCCGATCCGATGATCCCGATGGTCTCGGCATTAAGTTCAGCGACCGCCCCTGAATTCGGGAGTCCGCGCGTCTCAGGATGTTCCGAACCGTTCCGCCGCTCGTGCGCGAGCGCGCGCGGCTTCAACCTGGCGATTCCGCGGCTCGGCGTCGGTCACCAGCGAATCCAGAAGAGTTCGGGCCACCGCCGCCACCTCCTCGACAGCCCGATTG
>WNEY01017221.1_pt1 | contig 10934 bp, 10 predicted proteins | sample 5400531 | NCBI WGS metagenome assembly WNEY01 (sample SAMN13153338, study PRJNA577476) | soil metagenome | isolation source: 200 cm saprolite under Douglas fir tree site 1 | place: USA:California | collected 2015-04-18
GATGCATACAGAGCTAAGACGCCCGTCCAACAAACTGGTGAAAGCGCCTGCAAAAAGCAAAACGGAAAGAAGAATACGAGACACGGATAAAACAGGCCCTAGCCGTACTCAACGAAGTCTCCAATGACAACACCACCCCTAGAAACATCCGACGCGCAGCCAAGGGCGCCATGGACGCGCTCCAAGCACAAGGACACACAATAGGAGTCCGCGCCTCAAACGCCATCTCAACACTTGACGAGATCAGCCAAGACCCCAACATGCCCCCGTACACCCGCGTCAAGCTCTGGAACGTTGCAAGCATTCTCGAAGCCGTAAAAGACTAGCCTGCCGAAATCGGCGTTTGGACAAGTATTTATCGCCAGTCACCCCATTCCATGCTGGACCAGGAGCAAGGATTCTGAAAGGAAGCCGTCTTCTACCCTTCCTAGTAGCCCTCATACTACTAGCCTTCGCTCTAGGCTCCCTCTCTCGATCCCAGCCTGGAGGACCTAGCCTGCTGTTCAATTCTTACTGGCTCATCTACGTTCTCTACCTAACTCCCCTCCTTGCTCTCGGCTCAATGGTCGTCATGATGGTACTCCTTGTCTACAACTGGCGCCTTCTCTCGGATGCTCTCGGCTACGGAATGGCGCAGAGGAGAAAGCAACAAAGGAAACGGTCACGGGCCATCGGGATAATTGTCTGGATGAGCGCATGGCTTGTAGCCATTGAGGTCCTGCTTCAGAGATGCGGTGGAATTTTCTGCAAACCCTCCCAGAACGCAAACCTCACACCCCAGATCCAGCAACTCGTGACCGGGTCTGCGCCAGGACCCGTGCTGCCCTATGGTCAAGCCGTTGCTCAACTCGGTAGCATCGTCCAGGCTAACTGGTTTTCCACAGCCTTCATCGGCTTGCTTGCCGTGAGCTCGGTAATCATCATCCGCGCGGTCATAGTGTCCTGGGAGGAAAGCAGGGGGAAGATTATCCAAATGCCAGCGCCCCCGATCGAGGGAATATCCGCGGTGGAAGACGCAATACACATTCTAGAATCCCAAGAGGCTACGGATCCTCGGACGAGAATCATCAATTGTTACGAGCGCATGGTCCAGGCCGCTCAACATCTGGGAGCGCCTGTTTCATCCGACCAGACTGCGAGGGAGCTTGAAACCGCGATCCGCAAAATGCTGATGCTCAGAGGCCCAGCGATCAAGGAGCTCACCGAGCTCTTCGAGGAAGCACGATACAGCCTGCACCCGATAACAGAGAAGGATGGAGAGAAAGCACACCAGTGCCTTCTCAGTATAGCTGAAGAGATGAAGCTCCCAGTCAGCGTCTAAGACTTGAGACGGAGCACTCTAAAGCTTCTAGTCCTAGCGTCAGGAGTCTACGTTCTCTTCCTGGTCTTCCTCAGGAGCCTCGTTCCCGAAACGACGACTCCTTCCGTCACACTCCTCGCCCTTCCACTAATCATACTCGTATTGATCCTCGTCAGCGACCTATCCTATAGAGCGACAGTCCCATCTAAGACACCAGCACAGACGAGAGTCCGGCGGTTTCAGGCCTGGGACGTACAATACCTCTCGCGACAGGTCGAAGTTGCTTCTAACGCAAGTCAGGCTTATTTCGAGTCAATCCTTCTCAGCCGTCTGAGAGACATTCTTGCTGAAAAGGTCAGCCTTGAAACGGGAATCGAGAAAGAAAACGTGAAACAAGAACTTGCTGATGCGGTGAAGGGTCCAGTGCTAGTTGGAAATGGGCCGCTCTACAGACTACTATATAGTTCGACGCCTCCCAAGGGAGCGACACGTGTCAAGATGTTACGTGAAGCCATTGATGGAATAGAGGCTTGGAAAGCATGAAAATTGGAGAAGCAAGCGAGACCTGCCAGCAAGTCGTCAACCAGGTCAAGAAAGTCATTGTGGGAAAAGAACAAGTTCTAGAAAAGGTCATGCTGGCGGTTCTAGCAAACTCCCACATACTGTTCGAAGACTACCCTGGCTTGGCGAAGACGCTGATGGCGCGAAGCTTCGCGATGAGCATGGGATGCGAGTTTTCAAGAATACAATTTACCCCCGACTTGTTGCCAGCTGATATCACTGGCACCTACATCTACAACGTCAAGACCTCGGACTTCGAGTTGAGACGTGGTCCGGTTTTCACCAACGTACTCCTGGCTGACGAGATAAACAGGGCGCCCCCCAAGACCCAAGCAGCTCTACTAGAGGCGATGCAAGAACGGCAAACCACGCTAGACGGAAAAACCCATCCTATCAAAGACCCCTTCATCGTCATCGCAACCCAGAACCCGATAGAGTACGAAGGAGTCTATCCACTGCCCGAGGCTCAGCTCGACCGGTTCCTACTCCGCCTCCAGCTGGGATATCCGAATCGAGCTGAGGAAGTGGAGATCCTGAAGAGACGAATGGAGAGGGCCCAGGAAGATATTGTGCTCGATCCTGCTGCTGATGGTGAAACAATTCTCGCGCTGCAGAAAACCGTGGAGGGAATTCATGTGGACGATGACGTTCTGGGCTACGTGACGGACATCGTCCAGGCGACGAGAGTGCAAAGACAGGTTGAGGTCGGCGCCAGTCCTCGAGGTTCTTTGGCTATATTCAAGCTTGCACGAGCGAGGGCTGTGTTCCACGGCCGAGACTATGTTATCCCTGATGATGTGAAAGAAGTGGCTGCACCTGCTCTTGTGCATAGAATGATCATGAAGGCAGAATCCTGGGTTAAGGGAGTGGACCCACGCCAGATGATAGACGAGATTCTGAAAACTATTCCTGTGCCTAAAGCCAAGTGATACCGAGTACTTGTTCACCAAGAAGGCGAGCGCCTATTTCGCTCTAGCGACTATCCTCTTAGTGCTCGGGCTTCTGCTTCAGGACTGGCAGCTCGCATTGCTTGTTCTTCCCTTGGCCTCATTGTTCTTCCTCAGCAATGTCTGGGGCCTCCCTGAGAGCGTTGAGGTACGGGTAAGCCATCAGGTGATCCCGAGCGACAGTTTCGGAGATGAGGACATCCAGGTCCGAATCGAGATCTTGAACGAGACCCCTGGCAAGCTGGGTAACGTGGAGGTTCACGAGTTGATTCCGGACTCGATCAAGATCGAGAAAGGGGCTGCGCGGATACGGACGCAGTTGAACCCTCTTGGAAAGCTGGAGGTTCAGCTTGGTTTCCCAAGCCCGATTAGAGGCCACTACCGTGTCGGGCCAGTGGTGGTCAGGGCGCGAGACCCTTTCGAGCTGTACCTTGTCGAGGCTATGGCCGAGTCTGAGATGTTGTCGATAATGCCCAGGCCCGAGCGGATCAGGGGCGCGGAACTACGGCCTCGCCATCTTGGTCCGTGGCCGGGGATAATTCCTGCTCGGACCCTTGGAGCAGGAACGGAGTTCTACAGTATGCGTGGGTATGTTGCGGGGGATGATCCGAAGCGGATCAACTGGAAAGCTTCCGCGAGGCACCGTCGACTGATCACTAACGAGATGGAGGCTGAGAGGGTTACGGATGTTATGATCGTCCTCGATACGGATGTTACGTTCTACGAGGCTGCGGAGGCGGAGTTGTTCGAGCGCGGAGTCAGGGCTGCAGCCTCCCTTGCCAGCCTCCTCCTCAAACAAGGCAACAGGGTCGGTATGATCCTGCAGGGAGAGGAGCGGGGGATTGCCACTCCGGCCTTCGGCAAGAGGCATGAGAGAAACATCCTCTTCCTGCTCGCTGCGGCAAAGCCTGGGAGGGCAGTTATCCCGACAGACTACGTCGTCGCCCTCCTTGCCAAACTACTGTTGCCCGCGAGAGCCCAGATAGTGATTGTTTCCTCACTGATGGATAGTACGATAGTAGCTGGGATACGAGGCCTCGTCGCTGCAGGATACAGTGTGCTGGTTCTCTCACCGTCGCCAGGGGTTCCGGTCAGATTCGAATCGGAGTCGGAGGAGTTAGCTTACAGGATGCTGATGCTTGAGCGTGCGAACACCCTCTTTGCGCTCGAGAAGATATGCAGCGTGAGCCAGTGGCCTGTGGGGATTCCGCTCTCGGTGGTTCTGAGCAAGGTGAGACGTTTACGGCCAGTGATCCGGGTCTGAGAGTCGGTTTCAAAATCGTGGCTATGCTTGTTCGGCTGCAGTATCTGGTATTGGCTCCGTGGATTGTCTTCGGGATTTCTTCTCTCGTATCATTTGGGTTGCAGGTTCCGACAATGTTGACTATCTCCGCGTTCGGGTTGTTAGGGATGCTGGGGAAAAAAGAGATCTTTGCGAGAGGAGCGTCTTTGAGCCTTGTAGGTTTGATCATTGGAGGAAAGGTTGTGGGAGATGTTCTTGGATCTGCGGCTCCCGATACTGCGATTCTCTTGATCCAGTTTGTTGCTGTGATTTTCTTCATGGAAGCATCCCGAGTAGTCTTATCGTTCGATCGAGAGAACCGTGAGCTTGCAGGGAAGAACGACGAGCTGTCGACGGGTCTTATGGGAAGACTTGTCGATTGGACTCAGGGCCAGCTCGTGAGTCAGGCTCGAATAATGCTCGTCGCCCTCGGACTATCCCTGGTGTTATTGCTTATTGGAGGTTTCACCAGCATCTCCATCAATCAACTGGGCTTCTCAGCGGGTCTCGTGCTGGTTGTTGTCGGGGTCCTTCTCTTCCTCGTCACGAACCGACGAGAACCCGAACAAAGACGAAGTAGGTAGCCTCGGAACACACGCTCATGCGACGCGAGGGTCGGTCGCTAAGACCCCCTTATTTCTAGAACACCTGCTGTCTGGCGGTGATAATGGGTTAGATAGGGTGATCAGGGCCCGGTTTGGGCTTGGATGGCTTGGGAAAAATCGCTAGTGTCCCGAACGAATCTTGGGCGGAGTTTGAAGTGACCTCTCAGATTCGAGATCAGGGCTGATAATGGGGGATATTGAGAACCGGAATGTTCCCTCAACCACTCTTGCGTCACGAGATGTTCTGCGCAATACCCCCGCTCCCCTTTTCTGGAGAAAGTTTCCTGTCTGGCGTTGATTATGGGCTATTCAGGTTGATCCAAGCGAGATCTGGGCTTAGGTCAAATCGCAATTCCTGAACGAATCGAGGGAAGTCTGAGCACCCCTCCCAGATACGGGATCAGGGCTTGAAATGGGCGAGATTTGGACCTTCTCTCAGGAACCGCCCCCTGTTTTTTGGGTAGTCCCCATTGGAGGGACCCTGTACTAGGCAGAGGCATTGGCGTCGAGGGTGCACGATAATCGAATGCTAGGGGCTCGAGAACTGGCTCCAAACCGGTTTTCTGGAAGATGCTATTAGTACGTTAATCCAACCATAGTTTTGTGAAAGAGCAGAGCCTGAGACAGGCCTTCGATTACATACAGAAAAACAAGGAACCATTCCTCAGAGATTTTCGCACACTTCTCCGACAACCCAGCGTATCTGCCCAGGGAAAGGGCATTCAGGACTGTGCCCGGATCGTCAAGAAGAACATGGACGCTGCGGGAATAAGGACCCAGATTCTCCCGGAGAAAAACGGCAACCCGATCGTCTATGGAGAAGTAAAATCGAAATCATCCAGCAAAACCCTGCTAATCTACGGGCACTACGACGTTCAACCTGTCGAGCCATTGGAGGAATGGGATTCCGGACCCTTCGATGCAAAATTGCAGGGGAAGAAGATAGTCTCGAGAGGAGCTGCTGACAGCAAGAACAATGTTACCAGTTGTATCAAAGCTACTGAGAGCTTTCTGAAAACGACCGGGGACGTGCCGCTCAATCTGAAATTTCTCTTCGAAGGAGAGGAAGAGATCGGGAGCCCTCACCTTCCAGGATTTATTGACGAGAACAAGGAGCGGTTGAAGGCCGACAGTGTAGTCTGCTACGATGGAGATTTCGACGAGACAGGCCGACCAAAGATCAGTCTAGGTGTCAAAGGACTACTCTACGTCGAACTAAGATGCAAGAAGGCTAGAGAGGATCTTCACTCATCCTATGCTCCGCTAGTCGACAACCCGGCTTGGAGGCTAGTCTGGGCGCTGAACACAATGAAAGGCCCAGACGGAAAAATCCTGATCAAACGATGGTATGATGACGTAGAACCATTCACTCCAGCCCAGTCAAAGCTCGTAAGCAAGATTCCGTTCCGAGGAGAGAACTATCTCAAAGAATGGGGCCTTAAAAAATTCCTCAACGCAAAAACCAACAGAGAAGCGTTGAAGAAATACCTGATGGAGCCTACGTGCACAGTCTGCGGCTTCAAAACAGGTTACATAGGACAAGGATCCAAGACCGTACTACCCGGAAACGCGATGTTGAAGATCGACTTCCGTCTCGTATACAACCAAAACCCGAAGAAGCTTCTTGGGATATTGAAGCATCATCTGCACCAACATGGTTTCGATGACATCCAAGTCAAAGCTTTAGGATTCTTGGAACCCTCCCGGACGAAACCTTCTGCACCAATCGCCCGGGCGGCCGCCAAAGCCGCAAAGATAGCCTACGGGCGCGGCCCGGTGGTTCTACCGAGAAACCCGGCATCAGGCCCGGATTACTTGTTCACCAAACGACTAGGCTTAGACAGTATCTGGACGGGAAGCGGGCCGCCCTCGGCATATAGCCACGCCCACGCGCCAAACGAGTATACAACAACGGACGACTTCATGGCGGGAATACGATACATCGGCGCGATCATGCAAGAATACGCCATGACAAGCTAGCGTCTGTAGTGGTTTGTCGGACCAGTTTTTCTCTAGAGAATCTCTGTCGTGACAAGACCCATCTCCTGATGCCTGCTCATTACAAGCTTCCCGTACGACCTTCTAAGAACAAGAATCACGAATAGATAGCATATCGTCGTTCCCAGCCCGAACCAGAATAGGTCTCCATAGACAGCGGAACCGTTGACACCGCTAGTTTCGAGGACCCCTATCCAGCCGAGAGCATTCAGAAACTTGCCGCCGAGATGGTATGCGAGATAGGTGGAGATGAACACGCCCGTCAGAGCGTATTGCCACCTTGAGCCCTTTCGAGATGAAGCAGACCATGGTAGGCCGATCACTAGAACTGCCATGACTCCCTGAAAGACGAGACCCGATCGGAGAAAGTCGAGAAAGAGGCCCGTGCTGGAGCCATACTGAGTGATCAAACTTGCCGTCGTTCCATTTGGATTGATGCCCAGCTCAAGGGCAGTTCTGATCGCGAGATATTGCGGGATGGACAAGAGAAAGTTCGCCAGGGTCGCGAGAGCGTAAATTGCGAGATGTTCGCGGGCATTGACTCTCAACACCTCACGCCATGACAAGGTATTCTAGATACCGCGTTTCTTGCCGACTTCTAAAAGCTGGCGCTGAAGAATCTGCCAATGGATCGAGTAACGTAATAAGCAACCGGAACAGGTTCGATTATCTCTTGGCCTCCCGTCTCATAGCGCTAGAAGGTATTGACCAAGCAGGGAAGAAGACTCAGACCAGACTCCTGTCGGCCAGCTTGCGCCGTGAAGGATTCAAGGTCGGCATTCTAAGCTTTCCAATCTACTCTACCAGTTCAGGACGACTTATCCGATCCTTCCTAGCTGGGAGAGCGAATACTTCACCGCACGCGCTTCACATGCTCTATTCCCTTAACCGTTGGGAAAACATGGAAACGATCAACAACGCCCTGAAAAAGAACGATTTTGTCATCTGTAACAGATACACACCTTCCAACCTGGCTTATGGTGAAGCAAGGGGGTTGAGAGTCCAGTGGCTCGCAGACCTTGACGCTGGTCTCCCAGAGGCTCGTGCAGTCTTCGTCCTCGATGTTCCTATTCCCAAGTCGTTCTCGAGAAAGACAAGGCGTCGGGACGTCAACGAGAGAGACCGTGCTTTCCTAGAAAAGGTGCGGAGAAACTATCGCTCGCTAGCCCACAAATTTGGATGGCATCTCGTGGATGGAACAAGGCCCCCTGTCGAGGTTCATCATCGAATACTTCTGGGTCTACGAAGCGCTTTCCTCTAGGGACGCCAACTTCGCTCTGATGGGATGGACCTGAGCTCTATGCGGGCTAGTCTCTGGGTCTTCTTGAGAATTCTCCGAACTTTGTGATCTCGTCCGCCATTTGAGCGAGCCGTTTGTTGACCTTAAAATGGATAGTGTCCGCTTCATAGTTTCCATCGTTTTTCAACACTCCGGCCTTTACGCCGGTCAGAATCTCAATACCATCGTCAATCGTGCCTACCGGGTAGATGTGGAACCGTCCTTGCTTGACAGCTTCTACCACCTCTTCGCTCAGCATTAGATGTTGGACATTGCTCCTTGGAATGAGAACTCCCTCGTCACCCTTCAGGCCTTTGGCCTTGCACGTATGATAGAATCCCTCAATCTTCTCGTTTACTCCTCCTATTGCTTGAACCTCCCCCTTCTGGTTTACAGATCCAGTAACCGCGAAGTTCTGCTTGATCGGAAGTTCGGAGAGGGCGGAGAGAATCGCATAGAGCTCGGTGCTGGACGCACTGTCACCGTCCACTCCGCCATAGCTTTGCTCAAAGACAAGTCTACATGAGACGCTCAAGGGCTTGTCACGAGCGTACTTGTTCTCTAAGTAGCCCGATATGATCAGGACTCCTTTCGTATGTGTTTGTCCGCCGAGCTTGGCTTGGCGTTCAACATCGATGACTCCTTCCCTTCCGAGGCCAACGCTCACCGTTATCCTGGAAGGTTGCCCGAAGTCGAAGTCGCCTAGGCTGATGACCGAAAGACCGTTCACCTGGCCTATTCTTGTCCCTGAGGTGTCGATGAGTATGACGCCTCTCTCGATCATCTCTTTGGTCTTTTCGTCGAGGAGGTTGGAGCGGTAGATCTTCTCTTGTAAAGCCTTCAGGATGTGGGTGTCCTTGATGTATTTTGAATCGTCTTGGGATGCGTAGAGGTTGGCTTCTCTGACTAGGTCGGCGATCTCCGGGAATTTTGTGGAGAGCTTGGTCTGGTCCTCTGCAAGTCTTGATCCGTATTCCACGACCTTTGCTAAGGCAGCCGCTTCAAGATGGTTCAGATTCTCTTTCTCGCAGAGAGTGTGGACGAACTTTCCGTAGGTTTTCATGTTCTCGTCATTCCTATCGATAGTGTCATCGAAGTGTGCTTTGACCTTGAAGAGCAAGCCAAAGTCTGGGTCCGCGACGTAGAGAGCTTGGTATATCTGATGGTCACCCGCCAAGACAATTTTCACGTTCAATGGTATTGGTTGCGGGGTGAGACTCTTTGTACTTGCAACGCCAAGCCTCTGGCCCGTTTCTTCGATGGCAATGTTTCCGCTCTGAAGTGCTCTCTTGAGCCCCTCATATGATAACTGGCTCGTTAGAAGCTCCCTCGCCCCAAGTATGAGGAAGCCGCCGTTAGCTTTGTGGATCGACCCCCCTTTGATCAAGGTGAAGTCTGTTGAGAGAGTTCCGAACTTCGCCTCGTTCTCGATTCTGCCAAGCAGGTTCGTTACCGTCGGGTTGTCCTCAGCGATCACCGGTGCGCCCTTCAATTCGGAATTATCGACTATGACGTTGACCTGATACCTTCTGAATAGAAGGTCAGGCAAGCCACTCTCCGAGAGACTCGGTGGCGCGTCGGGGTCCTTCTTCTGCTGTTCCGTTCCACTCAGAGTGAACAGCTCGGTGTTTTCTAGAACGTCGTCTCTCATATCGTCGAGATACTGTATTACATCTGGCTGGCCCTGATAGCGAGAGGTTAGCGTGCTGATTAGGCCGCCCATAGCGTAGTGGACAGTATCGTCTCTGAGTTTCTTCAGTTCATCGAGTGTCTTCGCTTCGAGTTCGTTGACTTGCTTCCCAGCTTTGTCCAGCGCGTTTCTTACCGTCTCTCTACTCTGCTCGAATTTTTTCTTCACGCTCGGTGGTAAGGCGTCAAATTCCTCTTGGCTCAGAGGCTTTCCCGCGCGGATCGGAACTATTCCGATGCCCAGTTGATTCATTCGGACGGCGTAACTGGACTCTTTGGCCTCATCGTTGAGCTCATTGAGGATCTTGTCTCTCTCTTCTACCGATTTCTTTGTTATGCTGTTTGTTCGGGCCACAAATTCTTCGCTCTGAAGAGCTGCGGGAACCGCTCTCTTGACCTGGTCTATGAGATTCTTCAGGTCCTTCTGGAAGATCTTAGCTTTGCCAGCTGGGAGCTTGAGGGCTTTCGGCTCGTAAGGATTTTGGAAATTATTTACATAACACCAGTCAGGCGGAGTAGGCTTGGTTTTGGCGATTTTTTCAAGATAACTTCTAGTCGCAGGCCTCTTACCTGTGACAGGAGGACCAGCGGCAAAGATGTTGAACCCTTTTCCCTTCATCTCCACGCCGAATATGAGAGCCTTGAGGGCCCGATCTTGTCCAACGATTCCTTCGAGAGGAGATAGTTCCTCACTGGTCTTGCATTCGACCTTTCCAGGCGGACATTCCAACCGCAATTTTTCCGGAGGAAGCTCACTAATCACCAATTAGGGTTCCAAGGCGTATTGGCTAAGAGCAGTATCTAAAGAAAACCCGCAAGGGATGGAGGTTTTTCGCTCGTTTTTCTTCGTCGGACCTTATACAGCGTTGTCCTCATCGCATTTTGAGAGGGCTTGAGTGACATCTTGGAGAGGCCTCCTCCTCCCTTCGATAAGCGTATCCGATACGGCCCAGATCCTCAGCACTTCGCTGAGTTGCGATTACCTGATGGCCGAGGACCCTTCCCGTTCTTGTTCGTGATACATGGAGGTTTCTGGCAGTCCACGTATGACTTATCGCACATTGGCCACCTTTGCGCGGCCCTCACTCGCGAAGGAATCATCACCTGCAACCTCGAATACAGACGGCTCGGAGGTCTTGGTGGTGGTTGGCCTGGAACGTTTCAGGATGTCAGCCTCGCGACCGACTACATTGTGGAAACAATCTCTTCAGACCCACGCATCGATGCTGCCAGAACGGCCGTCCTGGGACACTCGGCTGGAGGGCACCTTGCA
>WNEY01004196.1_pt1 | contig 10929 bp, 14 predicted proteins | sample 5400531 | NCBI WGS metagenome assembly WNEY01 (sample SAMN13153338, study PRJNA577476) | soil metagenome | isolation source: 200 cm saprolite under Douglas fir tree site 1 | place: USA:California | collected 2015-04-18
ATTGCCGGCCATGATCCGATGCATGGGGGTTATATCCTTCCACACCCCTCCTTCCACACCCCTATCGTTATGTTCCAAAAGTGATCAATTCCTTGATTTCTCCATCTGCTTACAGAGTCACGGCATATGGCGGCTTTCAAGGAAATCCCCGGAGCGCTTGGGACGATCTTTTAGGCCGTTGACCCGCCGCTTAGTTTCTCTCCGTGAACGCTGCCCGCTTGCAAAGTTACGCGGCTTTCGACTAATTCAATGCAGCGATGATTTTCTCCCGGCGGGCACCAGCGCTCACCCGGAGGGTTCGCGCGCCTGGAAAATGAAGACGTACCAATTGTCATGGCCGGACTTGTTCCGGCCATCTACGTCTTTGCAGCAAGGCGTGGATGCCCGGCAACGCAGGCAAGTCTACGCAGCCTGCGCATGCTTGGCTGCGCGCCGGGCATGACGAATGAGGTTGTTGCCACCCCCCAACCCCGCAATGAGCGGCCGCCTTTCGCGCGTCGCCGTAACCCGCCGCCCCCTATCCATGGAGGTGGCTTTTTTATTGAGGCAACCATGCTGGTGAAACTCGCATCCGCGCTGCCTGCGAAGGCGGCCGAGGGCGGAGAGCCATCCGCCGAGAATCCTCTTGAGGTCGCGCGCGAAGAAGTCGTTACGCTCGCCCCGGAGGAAGAAGCGCCGGAGACGGAAGCCGAATCCGAAGGCGAGGGGAGTGAAAAAGACGCGCACGACAAAGAGCGCCTGGAAGAGCATCGCGACGATAGCGACAGCGATCACGACGAATCTGAAAAGCCGCAAAAGCTTTCGCGCAACCAGCGCAAGAACCGCAAGCTCGCCGAGCAAGCCGCAAAAATCAAAGAGCTCGAGTACCGGCTTGTCCGCACGCAGGGCCACGCAGACGACGATCTCGCCATGCCCCGGCCGGACGAATTTCCCGGCAACTATCCCGCTTTCGCCCGAGCCTTGCGTGCCTTTGAGGTGCGCCGGGCCGTGCGTGACGAAAACGCGCGCGGCGCCCAGGCCCGGGACGCCGCCGCGGAACTCCATCGCGTTCGCGCCGCCGCCTATGGCGAGCGTCTTTCCGAAGTGCAGGATCGCATTCCCGACTTCGAGGAGACCTTGGCCGAGGCGAAGCGCATCGACATCCGCGACGACGTTCGCGACCTGATCCTGGAAAGCGCCAAGGGACCGCTGATCGCGTACCACCTGGCGAAGAATCTCGACAAGGTCGCAGAGTTGAATCGAATGCCGCAGCTCGCAGCCGCGCGTGAAATCGGCCGGCTGGAAGCGCGCATTCGCGGTCCGCAACCCAAACGACAAACATCGGCGCCTCCGCCGCTCACCCCGCCTCGCGGCGGCACCGGCGGCGTCGCGAAGAAGGTCGAGCACATGAGCATGGACGAGTTCGTCCGTGAGCGTGATGCCGGCCGGCTTTAGTTCTTCGAAAAAAGGCGCCCTAACCCGAAAGGTCAATCATGGCTAATACGATCGTCACCCCGAGCATCGTTGCGAAAGAAGCGCTGCGCTTGCTCGACAACAACCTCGTCTTCGGATCGCTCGTCAACCGGGCCTACGAGGATGAATTCGACAAGAAATCGAACGGCAACAGGATCGGCGACACCGTCTTGATCCGCAAGCCCGTGCGCTACACCGTGCGCTCGGGCGCGGTGGCAAGCCCACAGGACACGACGGAGAAAACCGTCTCGCTGCAGGTCAACACCCAGGAAGGCGTCGATCTGCAGTTCTCGTCCACGGATCTGTCGCTGAAGATCGCCGACTTCTCCGATCGCTACCTGAAGTCGGCGATGATCCAGCTCGCCAACTCCGTCGATCTGAAACTCGCCGCTCTCTATAAGGACGTGTGGAACTGGGTCGGCACGCCCGGCACCGCGCTCACGACCTTCGCGGGCTTCACCAAGGCGCCGCAGCGGCTCGACGAAATGGCGGTGCCCGATGCTGATCGCGTCGCCGCCCTCAATCCCGCCGACAAATGGGGATTGATCGGCGGCTTCACCGGCTTCTTCGCGCCGGAGATCACCAAATCGGCCATCATGCGGGCGAAGCTGCCGCCCTTGGGTTCGGTCGACGCCTACTCGTCGCAGAATGTGCCGACACACACCACCGGCACCCGCGGCGGCACGCCGTTGGTGAACGGGGCGGCGCAAAACGTCACCTACGACGGCAGCAACCAGCAGAACCTCATCACCGACGGTTGGACCGCGACCACGGGCTCGCTGAAGAAGGGCGACGTCTTCACCATTGCCGGCGTCTTTGCCGTCAATCCGGTGACCAAGGCGGTGCTCTCCTACTTGCAGCAGTTCGTGACCAAGGCCGACGCCACCGCCGACGGCTCCGGCAACATGACGGTCTCGATTTCGCCCGCGATCATCACCACGGGCCCGTATCAGACGGTCTCGGCCGCGCCCGCCGACAACGCCGCGATCACCAATCTCGGTTCGAACTCGACCGGCTACCCGCAGAACGTCGTCTTCGATCGCAACGCCTTCGCATTGGCGATGGTGCCGATGGAACTGCCGGAGGGCGCGGTCAGTCCCGCGCGCGAGACCTACAAGGGCCTCTCGGTCCGCGTTATTCCGTACTATGACGGGACGAACGACCTCGGGAACTGGCGCCTGGATATTCTCTATGGCGTGAAGTCGATCTATCCCGATCTCGCCACAAGGCTCAGCGGCTCATAATCGAAACGGCGAGGGCGCGGGAGGAATTTTCCGCGCTCTCACTCCTTTCATACCTAAAGCTGGAGTTTTCTTGGTTGCAACCGCGACCGCCCACTGGATACGATGCATCCGGTAGGGATCTTTCATGTTCGTCCGCAAGGAGCTTATCCCCAATCGGCCGCCGCCGGCTTCGGACGCGGGGAAGTTCGGGATTTTCTCCGCGCGTCAGTGGGGCGCCTTTGTTATCCTTGACGTCGCCCTTAAAGCAGCGATCTTTTGGCTTCTACATCCGATCTTTTTTGTCTTTCTCATGTATTATCCGCCAGTGTTTTTTTATCCTGCGCTGCTGATACCTGTTACCTTTCTCGTTTCGTTTTTCAGGCTCAAGCCCGTTTGGGCTGTTGCCGCAATTCTTGCCTCGACCAGTATCCTCTATATCGGCGCGCTGACTTTCGACATCGTTCGGACAAGCACAGCGGGCGTCGTTGAATTCTGTTCCAGGGTGCCTCAAGACTGGAATTGCGACAAATGGAAGAATGGAATTTCGCTCTCTTACGTGCTCGATACGGCGACCCTCCCGCTCTTCGCAGTTTTGGCCGACGTGATCCCATTCCTGGCGGTGTTTATTTATTCGCGGTGGCGCGCTGGCAAATAGCAAAGCAGCAGCTCCGCCTGAAGGTGGAGACTGCCGATGTCCATGGACGACATGATTACGCCGAGCGGCATTACGCCTTGGGACGAGAATGGCCCGCACTATTACGGCCCGCCGGCCGCGCGCACTAGGCTTGGAAATGTGAAGCAGGGCGTCACCCCCGAGCGGGCCTTCGATGTGTTGCGAGACTACGCGGCCCCAAATCAGTTGCGTCGCGTCATGAACTCGGGAGACGTCTCAGACGCACGATTGACCGTCGCAGGGATCCCCGTCTGGTCCCTCGGCAATATCGAGCATCATGTTTTTCCCGAAGCGCTGACGATCGTTAACACCACGCTGCCCGGACATATGCTCTATCCGGGAAACGTCTTTCGCTCGATCGTGCGAGATGGCGACGACATTTATGTGGAAACAAGAGGATATGGAACGGGTCCCCTTAAGGACCTAACCGAAAGGGCCGGTCCAGGTTTTTGGAGGCGTATCGACGAGGAAATGCGCGATCGGCTCAACGCACCGAGTGTCCCTACCTATCGCGATGCTTTTCTAAATACGAATGCGACGGACATAGCCGAGGCAGGCGGCAACGTTTACGACGCGGTTCGCGCCAATCAAAGCGATCTTGCCAACGCGTATCGGATTTACAACGAAAGCCTATTTGGCAGGAATGTTCCGGAATTTGATCGACCCTGAGTAACCGCGGCCCGTAGGCGCGGAGGGAATTCCGCGTTCTTTCATCTCGCCGTCATCATCGGGCCGCTCAATTGTCATTGCCAGGCTTGACCCCGCAAGCCGCGTAGACGCGACTTGCGGCGATCTATCGGCGCGCAACTCGGATAAATCAGAGTTGCGATGCAATCCATATAGACCTTCAGCACGCGCTGACATTTATCATTGATCACCGGATCACGGCGCTTGATCGCTTCGCGATCTTTGCGCCGGGCCGGCGATGACGAATGTATTCCCCAGGCCATGACTAATGAGTCACGGAGCACCCCATGTCCCGCACCAAGCAGGAATTGATCGACAATCTGCTGCTCGACCTCAACGTCATCGGGCTAGGGCAAACCGCGAGCGCTGAGGAATCCGATTTCGTCTCCGCGAACGTGACCGCGGCCTTCGCCGAGCTGAACGCGCGGAATGTCGTCAATGTCCTCGACGAAAACGCCATCGAGGACGCGGTGTTTCAACCGTTGAACGACTTACTGGTGGCCCGCTTCGGCCCAAGCTTCGGGCGCTCTGCCGCGGATCAAGCATCGCTTCTTCTCTTGGAGGATCGCATCAAGGAAGTGACGCGCCATTCCGGCACCCGCGCCACACTCGGCACCGAGCGCATTCTGCGCCACGGCAATCGCGGTTCCTATCGCGGCTTCAATCCGGTCACGGGCTAGCCCTTGGTCGCAATCCCTTTCCCGACGAGCTCCGCGCCCGGCAAGCGCCCGCATGAAAGCGCCGGGCGCCTGATCAACGCCTATCGCGAGCCGCTGATTCCCGGTGCGCGCGGGAAAAACGTCTGGCGCCGCGCGCCGGGCCTGAAGCAATGGGCCACGACCGCGCAAAGCGGATTTCGCGGCGCGCTGCAAGTCGGTGCGACACTTTACGCCGCCTGGTCCGGTAAGGTTCGCCGTTTCGACAGCGGCGGTGTCGAGACCGCGGTCGGCAATCTGACCGGCACAAAGAAAGTTTTTTGGGCGCGCAACAACAAGGCGACGTCCGACATCGTCGTGGTCGATCCCGACAACGGCGCCTCAATCGTGACGGCGGCGAGCGTAACGGCATTTGCCGACGCGGATCTGCCGCAGCCCTGCGACGTTTGCCAGCTCGACGGCTATTTTTTCTTCGCGATCGCCGACGGCCGCTGTTTCGCGAGCGCGATCAACGATATCGGCGTCGATGCACTCGCCTTCACCACCTGCGAGGGCAAGCCCGACTCGCTCTTGCGCGCGATCCCATGGGGCGATCTTTATCTCTGCGGCACGCAGTCGATCGAGGTCTATCACGACACGGCGGAGCCCCCGCCGGGCTTTCCGTTCTCGCGCGTCACGCTCATTCCGCGCGGGCTCATCGGCCGCTACGCGATCTCGGGCTTCGAGGACGGCGTCGGCAAGGGCATCGTGTTCGTCGGCGATGACGGCGTGGTCTATGCGCTTAACGGCTACCAGCCGACGAAGATTTCAACGCCGGACGTCGATCGCGCGATCCGCGCCTGGCTCGATGCCGGCGGGGCAGGGGACGACTTCGAGCTTTCGGCCTACGTGGTGGGCGGTCATTCCTGCATCAAGTTGCGGGCGCCCGCCTTCACGTGGATTTTCGACCTCGACACCACCGACTGGTTCGAGCGTCAAAGTTACGGGCTTTCAACTTGGCGCGCGGTCGGGGGCTTCAACGCCTTCGGCAAGTGGATTGCCGGCGACAGCGAGTCGGGCGCGCTCGTCGAGATCACCGAGGACGTCGCGACGGAAGCCGGCTCGCCGCTCGTTTGGCAGATGGAAAGCGGGCCAGTGACGGCTTTTCCCAGCCGCATCGCGGTCGCGGAAGCGAGTTTCGAGATCGCGCAAGGCGTCGGCATCGCCACCGGCGCCGATCCGATCGAGACGGATCCGAGTGTGGAGATTTCCTATTCCGACGACGGCGGTATTTCCTGGTCGGTCCCGCGTATCGGCAAGTTGGGGCGGCAACAGGAGACGCCGGGCCCGATCAAGCTCGCAAAAACGGGGATGACGAAAAACCAGGGCCGCCGCTGGCGGCTCGCGGTATCGGATCCCGTCGACGTCGAACTCACTGGCGGCGACATGCAGGCCGAATTGCGTAGCTAGAGCATGATCCCGAAAAGTGGAAGCCGGTTTTCGGAAAAGATCATGCTCCAGCAGAATGTTAAGCGCCGTGCTCTGATTCAATCCAAAGCGAAGGTGTTCTGAGATGCCGACGCCTCTTCCGACCGACGCACCGCTGCCGGTTTATGGCGAGCCACCGATCGTCGGCGCGCCGGGCACGTTCAGCGCCGCTTGGTATAAGTGGTTCACCATTGTCGCGCGGCTCCTCACCGAGCTGAAGAGTAATTTCCCCGGCCTGATCGTTGCGGAAGACGCGGACGTTGCCGAGGAAATCGTCGGCGAGATCGCGTTCCCGGCCGACGGCACCTATACGATCATTCTCGACTCGAAATACGCCAAGACGATCCTGGAGGTGACGGCGAAGACATCGGCGGGAACGTCGACACTCACGCCCGAGATCAATTCGACGCTGCTCGGCGGTGGCGCAAATTCTGTCACGTCGAGCAAAGCGACCGTTTTGCATTCAAGCGCGAATGCAATGGCGGTCGGCGACAAGCTGATCTTCGTCTTGTCGAGCACCTCGAGCGATTGCCAGAACTTAAGCTTCGCCCTGAAATACACGCGCAAGATCACGATGCTGCAATATGCCTAGATGGTTCGGCGGGACGGGCGGCGGAGGGAATGACGGCTTTACGAAAGTAATGCTACATTTCGACGGCGCGAACGGCTCGACAAGCTTTCCCGACACGGCGAAGGGCGCGAGCGCCCCGCGTACTTGGACCTCGCATGGCGCCGCGCAGCTTAATAGCGCACAAGTTAAGTTTGGAACGAATTCGCTCCTGAACGGCGTTACGCCATCATGGATTGATACACCGGACAGCGACGACTTTACTCTCGGGGCGCTAGATTTTACCGTTGACAGTTGGATTTATGGTACCGGGACGCTCGCCAGCGCCAGGATACTTGCCGGGCAGGCGAACGCTGCTGGCGGCGATCTATCGTTTTATCTTGGCCTCAATGCCAGCGATCAAATAACCGCGTTTCTTTCTACTGATGGTTCCGCCGGGACGGCCGTTAATGGCGTTTCTTCTGTCTCGATCAATACATGGCATCATTTCGCATTCGTGCGGAAGGGGAATGTCCTAAAGCTTTTTTTAGATGGAATTCAGGAAGGTGGCGATCAAGCATTTACCGGCGCCACACATAATAGTGCTGCAAGCCTTTCGATCCTCCGGCCAGGCGACGATAACGCTCTGTATTTTGCGGCCCGAGTTGATGAATTTCGGTTAAGCGTCGGCATCGCGCGCTGGTCGTCAAATTTTACGCCGCCGACCAAGAGCTACACGCCTGCCTGAGCAATGAAGGAATAAACGCATGGGCCTCTTCGACATTTTCTCCAACAAGAACGCGCAGGATGCTGCCAACGCGAGGATCGCCGGCATCAATCAAGGTTATACCGACGCCACCGGCGCGGTGCAGACCGGCCTCAATAACGCCAATCAGTATTATGGCTCCGCTTATAATGCCTGGGCGCCGCTCGCGGGTCAGGGGGCGGCGGGGGCTAACGCCTATGCCGACGCACTCGGGTTGAACGGCCCGGAAGGCAATGCGCGCGCGCAAGTGGCGTTTCAGAACAATCCCGGCTATCAGTTTCAATTGCAGAGCGGGCTCGGCGCGATCGACCGCGCCGCCGCCGCGCGCGGCCGCGTGCAGAGTGGCAATACGCTTGCCGCCGAGCAACAGTATGGCTCCAATCTCGCCAACCAAGGCTGGTCGAATTATCTTGCCGCGTTCAATCCGCTGCTCTCGCAGCAAACGGCGGCAGCGCAAGGCCAGTCGGGCGTACTTACCAATCAAGCCGGCACCAATTACAACAGCGGCCTGCAGCTCGGAAATCTCGGCTGGCAGAAGGGCACCGGCATCGGCGACGCGCAAGCCGCGGCCGATCTCGCCAAGAACCAGGCTTCGGCGAATTTGTGGGGCGTGCTCTTGGGCGGGGCTAGTCTCGGCGCGAACATGCTCGGATTCACGAATGGCGGTCTTGGGAGGTCGCTGGGCTCGCTCGGGGGTAATTCCCTGGCGACCGCGATGAACCAAGGCGTCAACCCTTACGCATGGTCAAGTCTCGGCATCAATCGATATTCCCCGCAGGGCTTGCAGTGACGGCCAATTTCGAGCCGCTCTCCTCGCTGCTCGGTGACGACCTTGAAGGCAGGCAGCCCGCGCAAAAAGCCGGCAGCATCGACGCATTCAAAAACGGCGCGCCGACACTTGCCGACGGCACGCCCGACTACGCCACGATGGCGAGGACTTATTATCAGCTCGGCGACATGGGCACGGCGACGCAGCTTGCGCGACTTGCGCAGCGTGCGAATCTCCGATTTGCTTACAGCAACGATCCGAACCTTAACATCGACGTGCAAGCGGACGATGGATCGGCGCGACCGGACGCTTCAGGCGATCGGCTTGCCGCAGCGGGAGACCTAAAGTGCGATGGGTTTAGCGCCGGGTGTCAAAGCGGTGGCAGTTACGGCACTACAGCAACGCATAACATCGAAGGACGAAATGTATGCACGAGTTGCGCCGTTAAAATGATGGGGGTTGGGGGCCTGCCCGGTGGACGGCAGCTATTGATTCTGAAACCATTCGAGCTGGGACAATAACATAAGGCGTATATCATGGCCGACCGTAAGACCCAGCTCGGCAGGCTGGAAATCGGTGACTTTTTTCATGCGGAGTATCCGGGTCAAACAGTGAGCCTGATCTGTTTGGTTGTCGCCGTAAGCGAAACGACCATTCGCGCCAGAAGAATAACCAACCAGAAGTATCTCGAGTTTGATCGCCGAACCGGCGTGGAACGCGGCGAAAAGAGGTCGTTGGCTGTCATCGATTCCGTCGCACCTCTTCCCTTAGAGATTCACAATGTCATGTTGGGTCTCGATCGAAAAAGCGCATTGGGCCTCCAGGAAAAACACCTGTCGGGGCAAGAGCCTTGGTTAAACGACGCCGAGAGAAACGCGCTAATCTTCGTGGGCGAATATTATCCAGCGAACCCACTGAAGGAAGTTAAGGCAGAGAAGTAGACTGCATCCGGAAGTGAGATCAGAAAACAGGGCCGGCATCGCCGCAGACTGCCTACCGCGGTTTTTTCCCAATACGAAGTGCTACATCAATCCCTGGCCGCGCCGCTTGAGCGCCTCGGCAAATCTTTGGAACGCGCTCCTCGACGGAGCAGATGCGGCAGCGGTTGAGGCACAGCTCATGGCGGATACAGCGAGCGACAAACTCAATTTGATGATCGCGCAAGGCGCGCCAAGCGTCAATTTCTCGCCGCTCTCGCAGCTGCTCGGCGATTACGTCGCCGGCAAGCAGCTCGCGCGGAAAGCCGACACCATCGACGCTTTCAAAGGCGGCGCGCCGACGCTTGCCGACGGCACGCCGGACTACGCCGCGATGGCGAACACTTATTACCAGCTCGGCGACGTGAACACGGGGGCGCAGCTCGCCAATCTCGCGATGCAACGCGCGCGGCTACAAGGTTTTGGCGATTCGTTGGGCGCCGCCTCATTTGGGAGTGGCGGCAGCCCGAGCTTCAACGTCAATCCGCAATTCGGTGGCGCGCCGATGCAGTTGCCCGTTTTCAGGTCGCCGCAGGATGTGCAAGCGGCCGGCCTTCCCTCGGGCTCGCGGTTCATGACGCCGGATAGTCGAATTAAATATGTGCCGTGATGCCTGACATCCAGGTCAGGACGGGCCCGTTCGATGATCAACCACCGCTACTGGGGCCGACGGGTCAAGACGATGTTTGGTCCGCATTCCCCGATGCACCGCCTCTTCAGGCGAACCAAGGTACCGGGGTTAATCCGTTTGTCGCTTTCCCCATTGCGCCTTCGCGTTTTGGCACTGATGGAAATACCGGCGATCCATGGGCGGCGTTTCCCGATTGGCCGCCCACACAAGCGCAGCCAGGCGGTGCAGATCCGTTCGCGGCTTTCCCAGACGTGCCTCCGCGCTCGGCCGCGTTTCAGTCCTGGCCCGAAGCGACAGTCAACCCGGCCAACGCAATGCCTTTCAATCCAGTGCAAGCGTCCATCGGCAACGCGTTTTGGCAGACCGACATCACTGGCAGCAATCCCGCCGTCTACTCCCAAACGCTCCAGGCCCCGCCGCCAGCGCCAGTGGCCGGTTCGCCTGAACCCGCGCCCTTTGACGGCTTGCAGATGTTGCGCGGCGAAGCGTTACAGCGATCCGCCGCGCCGCCTGCGCAGCCCAATCAGGGTGTTCCGGTGCAGCTTTCGAACGGCCAAAATGTTCCGGATCTGAAGTCTCCGACAGGATATCTGATGTCGCCGGTTGCCGACTTGGGGCCGGTGGCAGCCGCCGGCCGGCGGGCTGGTGAAACATATCGCTCGCTCTTGTCTAATCCCGAGACCGCCCCAAGCGCTTTGCTTTACCTGGGCGCGAGCCTCTACGCGAATTTTCACCACGGCGGCATTTTCGATTATCAACGGCAGGGGAATTGGCTGACCGGCTTCACGCAACTGCCGCAATTTTACCATGTCTCGAATGTCAACGTCGGGTTGTTCGCCCAGCAGGCCGGACTTACGCTGGACGAGACATTGTCCATCGCCGGACTCTATGCGAGGCTTTTTTCGAAGAACGCAGACCCCAAAGACCAGTACGGTCTCAATTCGAGGACGAGAAAATTCATAGAAACCGGCTTTAATATCGGAGAACGTGGCGTATTCGGTCAGCCGCCGGCCCGCTAAAATGCCATCCAAATGCCAGCCCCAACTCCCGTTGCAAAAGCATCCTTCCGCTGGATCATCCG
>WNEY01004197.1_pt1 | contig 10928 bp, 6 predicted proteins | sample 5400531 | NCBI WGS metagenome assembly WNEY01 (sample SAMN13153338, study PRJNA577476) | soil metagenome | isolation source: 200 cm saprolite under Douglas fir tree site 1 | place: USA:California | collected 2015-04-18
GAAATCCGGCGTCGGCACCGAGAAGGATGTCGCGCGCGCGTACAACGAGTTCTGGTTCGGCGACAAGCCGACAAAGCTCAGTATGCGGACGTCGATGATCGTCGAGCCAGCGGACGGCCGCATGCCGCCCTTCACGCCGGAGGCGGCCAAGCGGATCGCGGACAAGCGCGAGTTCCTCGCGGCGCTCCTGCAGGGCACATCGGGAGGAAAACCTGGACCGATCTCTCCGAGGAGAGCGGAGCACTCGCCGGACTACAACCTTGACCGTATCAACCGCGCGAACGGTCCCGAGGATCGCGGCGGCCCGGAGCGCTGCCTCGGCGACAACCTGCCCGTGACGATGGGCACCGGCACGTTCGGCGGCGTGATGCAGGTGGTACAGTCTCCGGATTCCGTGTCGATCTATTACGACGTGGGCCAGGGACAGGGCTTCGCGTGGGTGGTGCCGATCACCAATCGCCCGCACCTGCCGAAGAACATCCAGCTCTATCACGGCGACGCGATCGGTCACTGGGAAGGCGATACGCTGGTGGTTGACGTCACCAACTTCACCGACGAGACCAGCTTCCGCGGCTCCCGCGAGAACCTGCACCTCGTCCAGCGCTTCAAGCGCGTGGACGCGAACACACTCTCCGTGCAATTCACCGCGGAAGATCCGACGACGTGGACCCGGCCGTGGACGGCCGTCCAGGAGCTGGAGAAAGCGGACGACAAGACGACGCTCGTGCTCGAGGGCGGCTGCCACGAAGGCAACTACGGGCTGCTCGGCATGCTGCTCAACACGCGCGCGGCGGAACAGGCGTTCAGGGAAGGCAAGGGACCCGACCCCGCGACGCAGGACAACGCGACCGGCGGCGGCGCAGAGAACTGACGCCGCTGAAGGGGAGTAGCCGCGCGAAGTGTCAGCGGACGCTGGCACTTGACGCATACTGAGGATGGTGTAAGTCTAAGCCGCCGTTTGCAGAGAAATGCGGAACAGATTCGGACGCTCGACGCTCGTGATCGGCGCACTCGGGGCGATCCTGGCGGGTTCCTTGTTCGTGCTCGCGGGACAGGTGCAGGCGCCTGCCGCGTCACGGATCAAGCGGCAGGCGAATGGCAAACCGGACTTCAGCGGATTCTGGCAGGCCAACAACACCGCGAACTGGGATCTGTTGACGCACGACGCACTGCCCGCGCGCGTGATGCAGACGGGCGTGCATGCGCTGTCGCCGGTGCCGGCCGCGCCCGTCCTTGCGCTCGGCGCGGTGGGCGGCGTCCCGCCGGGCCTGGGGGTCGTCGAAGGCGACGTCATTCCATATACGCCCGCCGCGCTTCAAAAGAAGAACGACAACTACGACCACTGGCTCGATCGCGATCCCGAGATCAAGTGCTTCCTGCCGGGCGTGCCGCGCGCGATGTACATGCCCTACCCGTTCCAGATCCTGCAGGGCACCAACAAGGTCATGATGGTGTTCGAGTACGCCAACGCGCAGCGCACCATCCATCTCGATCAGGTCGAGCCGTACCCGAACGATTCGTGGATGGGCCACTCCGTCGGCCGCTGGGACGGCGACACGCTCGTGGTCGACGTCACGAGCCAGATCGACAAGACATGGTTCGATCGCGCCGGTGATTTCCACAGCGACGCGCTCCATGTGGTGGAGCGGTACACGCCGATGACGGCCGACGCGATCCGGTACGAGGCGACGATCGAGGATTCGAAGGTCTTCACGCGGCCGTGGAAGATCAGCATGCCGATCTATCGCCGGCTCGAGCCGAACATGCAGTTGATGGACTACCGCTGCATCGAGATGGTCGAGGAGCTGCTCTACGGCAATCTCCGCAAGCAGCCGTTGGTTCGGAAATGGGAAGGCCAGACGATGACCGTGAGCGTGGAGCGCAGGATTCCGCCTCCGGACATTCTGTACGAACGGTGAGAACAGACCGACATCAGCCGGATGAATAAATCGTCAGACACGAGGTGAGTCTCCAATGCGTACAAATTTGACACTGGTGATCATGGGTGCATGTGTGCTGGTCGTGGCGGGCGCGATGCCGGCGCGGGCACATCATGCGTTCGCGGCTGAGTTCGACGCGAACAAGCCGGTGAAATTCGAGAAGGCGACCGTCACCAAGATGGAATGGACCAACCCGCACGTGTGGATTCACGTCGACGTGTCGATGCCCGACGGCACGAAAGAGCCCTGGGCGATCGAAGCCGGGACGCCGAACGTCCTGTTCCGCCGCGGATTCACCAAGGAAGCGCTGCTGCCGGGGACCGTCATTCACATCGACGGGTACCGCGCGAAGGACGGCTCGCACCGCGCGAACGGCCGCGACCTGACGCTGCCGGACGGCCGCACGCTGTTCCTCGGATCGTCGGGAACGGGCGCGCCTGAAGAGCTGAAGGTTCCGCAATAAACGACGCGGGCGGTCTCCGCGATCCGCTGACGAGGGTGACTGGATGTTCGTACACAACCTGATGCAGTGGATGGCGGACACCGAATGGAGCGTCGGGCTGCACGAGTCGCGGTACGCCTACACCATCATCGAGTCGGTCCACGTGTGGACGCTCTGCATGTTTGTCGGCTTCGCCGTCCTGCTCGACCTGCGGCTGCTCGGCGTCACGCTCAAGCGCGTGCCCGTATCACAGATCCTGACGCGCCTCCTGCCGTGGACGAAGGTCTCCTTCGTCCTGATGGTCGTCAGCGGCGTCTTGCTGTATTACGCGATCCCGTTGCGCACCTATCACAATGTCTTCTTCCGGCTGAAGGTGGTCCTGCTCGCGCTGGCCGCGCTGAACGCGTGGGTCTTTCACGAGGGCCCCGTCTATCGGCGGCTGGTGGAATGGGATGTGTCGGCCGTGCCGCCGCGCAGCGCAAAGATTGCCGGCGCCGTGTCGCTCGTCCTCTGGGCCGCGATCGTCTTTTCGGGCCGGATGATTGCCTACAACTGGTTCGACTGCGAGACGCCTCAATCGGCATTCATCGACATGGTTGCCGGCTGCGTCCGGTAGGCGGGGAGCGTCATGCTGCTGCCATATTTCCAGGCGCTTGAAAGCGGTTCGATTGGCAGCGCGATCCGGGACTCGGTGTGGCTGTTTCCGTTCATCGAGGCGTTTCACCTGTTTGCGCTGGCCGTCATCGGCGGCGCCGTGCTGCTCGTGGACTTCCGGCTGCTCGGGCTCGGCCTCAAGCGTCAGCCGGTCGCGATGCTCGCGAAGGACGCGCAGCCGTTTCTGGTGGGAAGTCTTCTCGTCATGATTGCGTCGGGTGTGCCGCTGTTTCTGTCCGAAGCGATCAAGTGCTATTACAGCTTTGCCTTCTGGACGAAGATGACGGCGCTCGCGCTGGCGATTCTCTTCACGTTCACGATCCGGCGGCGTGTCACGCTCGCCGACGAAACGCGCGTCGGCCCGATGTGGAGCCGCGCGGTCGCGATGACGTCGATCACGCTGTGGTCGCTGGTCGGGTGGGGCGGCCGCTGGATAGGCTTCTCGTAATCAGTGCTCCGTGGCGCCCGCGTCGAGCGACGGAAGGGACCGGCGGACAACACGCGTGTGGAATCGCTCGAGGTCGGCCGCGTGCGGGTACTGCACGGGCCAGGTGTACGGATATCGAGACATCGCGCCGAAGGGGATTGGCGGCACGACGTCGGGGCTCGCCGAGTAGAGATCCATTTCCTTGCTGTAGCCGACGCTGTAGAGAAGAAACGTCCGCCGCATGCCGCCAGGCACGGGCCCAAGCCGCGACGCGTCGAACGACAGCACGATCTCATCGCCCGGCCGCGAGATGACGAACCGATCGTCGCGCGCGCCCAGCAGCTCTCCGACGTCTCCCTCGCGCGTGTACCGGCCAGGCATCACTTTCCAGGGACTCTCCGCGCTGACACGGCGATAGTCGTACCCGTACGGCTCGCGTCCGTCGGGCGACGTTTCCGCGGAGAATCCGCGCCAATGCAGCGACGACGTCAGCATGGGCAGCGCGGTCGTCTGCGTTGCGGATGGAACGACGTCGCCGACCGCGATGCGATCCCAGTAGATGCGCATCGACGTCAGCAGACGCAGTGGCTGCGTCGCGTAATCGGTGACGTCCAGGACCAGCGTCTGCGGCCGCCCGATCGGCACCCCGACGTCGGCGTTCACCGTCTTCCACTCGCCGCGTGCGCTGCGTGCCTGCAGCACCGGCGGGGGCAGCGTCAGGCCCGCTTGCGCGGCGGCCACGTTGTCGGTCGAGAACGCGTAATCGGTCCACCCTGTCAGCACCAGCACGGTGCGATGGCCGCCGGTGGTCGCATGCGCGGGCAGGCGCATCGTCAGCGCGTGCGGTTTCGCGTAGCCCCTCACCGGCTCGAGGGGAAAACCGGCGGCGTACCGGCGATCCACGGCCGCAAGGTCCGGCAGGAGATCGCGGCCATTGTCATCAACCGCGCTTGCCAGCGGACGCAGGCCGCGGACGGCATACAGAGAGAACGGCGCCGGCCGGACACGCATCCCTTCGTCCGGGAACACCTCGACGTCGGCCGGATGCGTGACCGCTACCAGCTGCAGGTGATCGACGAAGAGGACCTCTTCGAGCTCGTTGGTCACGCGCAGCTCGTATCGCCCGCCGCGTTCGCGCAGCTGTTGATCGGAGATGCGCACGTACTCGTCGGGATCGGGGACGTTGTACACGCGTGGAGATTCGAGGTACCCCATCTCGCCGCCGCCCATGAAATCGGTGACGAATGTGAACTGGGTGCCGTCCCACGTGTAGAGAAACGGACACGAGGACGGCTTGCGATCGAGCTCCACGATCGCGATCCGCCGATCGGAGGCGCCCGATGGCGTCTCGGTCTGCAGGATCCCGGATGGCCACAGCACGCGCACCGCGTCCGCAGCCGTCCGCGGTCCGAGCCCGAACAGCGCGTCCGCCGGAGCGATTGCCGGCGTGGCCGACGAGGTTTCGAGGCGGCCGTAGAGGCTCCCCGCGCGCACCTCGATCTTCGCGCCGACACCTCCGTGGTTCGACGGCCGGCCGGTCAGCGCCACGCGCAGCGCCTTCTGCGCGCTGCCGCCGTCATTGCGCCACACCCTGATGCCGCCGTTCTGCAGGTGCGCGACGATATCGGTGTCGCCGTCGAGATCGAGATCGCCTGTCGCGAGGCTGGTGACGATGCCGCCGGGCGGTGGCGGCTGCCGGATGCCGGCTGAGAACGCGCCGGTCTGATCGCTCCACGCGCGGCCCGTGTTGCGAAACAGGTGAGGGCCGGACGCGGAGACGATCACGAGATCCTGCAGGCCGTCGTTGTCGTAGTCGAAGATCTGTGCCGCGTTCGCCGCATCGGAGCCGGCGAGCGGAACCGCCGCGCGGAAGCGTCCGCTGCCGTCGCTCACAATCCAGCTTCCCGGACCAGACTCGCGCGCGAGAAAGAAATCGATGAAGCCGTCCTTGTTGACGTCCCCCCCGGCGGCGGACGTGAAGTCGGCGGCGCCGGCGAACATCACGTCGCGTGCGACGTCCTGGAAAGTGCCGTTTCGCAGGTTGCGGAACACCTGCGGCGCGGCGCCATGGCGAATCGTGAGCAGGTCCACATCGCGCTGGTTATCGAAGTCCGTCGGCGCCACCGCGACCACCGCCGATGACCGGGCCACACCCGCGGTGCGTGCGACATCGACCCAGGTGCCGTTGCCGTTGTTGCGGAACAGATGGTTCGCGCCGGCGGCGAGCGCGCCAACGAAGAGATCGAGATCGCCGTCGTGATCGACATCGACCAGCGCCGCGGCGCGCGCCGGTCCTGCGGCGGCGAAACTGGCTGGAGTGCGGTCGGAGAACCGGCCGGGCATGTCCTGCAGGAAGAGGCGCGGCCCCGTCATGGTGAGCGCGATCACGTCGGGGCGGTCGTCGTTGTTGACGTCCCCCGCGATGGCACCCGTGACGTCCGCCGGCATGCCCGAGAAACCCATGCCCGCGGTCGCATCGACGAAATGGCCGCGATCGTTGCGCCACACGGTGAGGGCGGGCCCGCTCGCCAGCACATCCAGGTCGCCGTCGGCATCGATGTCGGCGAGCGTGACGCCGCCGGCGAGCGGCACCGGCGGCATCGCGCCGGCGGGACGTCTGTTCGTGCTCCCGATCCCGATGGCATCGGTTGCGTCGACAAAGGCCACCTGCGGGGGCGAGGCGTTCACGAGATCCGGTTCGACGCCGGTGGACGCAATGGCTTCCGCGTAGCGGCCCTGCTCCAGGTACGTTTGCGACAGCGTGACGGCGTACGGCGCGTTGCGGAGCTGCTCGAATCGCCGCATGGCGACGGCACCGGCCTGAGCGTCGCCTCCGCGGTTCAACGCCAGCGCGAGGTTGTACGCAGCGGTGACGTTGTAGGGCTCATCGGCGAGCACGGATCGGCACAGCGCCGCGGCCTCGGCGTACCGTCCCTGTTCGAGATGCACCATCGCGAGGTTCAACTTCGCGCCGGTGTCGGCGGGATCGAGCGTGAGCACGCGGACAAACGCATCTCTCGCCGCGTCGGGACGGTTCTCGCGGCGAGCGACGAGGCCGAGGAGATAGAGCGGCTGCGGAGCTTCCGGGTAGTCGCGGCGCGCTTCTTCCGCTTCCCGTGCCGCGTCCTGCGGCTGTCCAGCGTAGAAGAGTCCGATCGCCAGGTTGATGCGCGCGAGCCGTAGCGCGGGATCGGTCGTGAGCGCCTCGCGGAACGCCGCGATCGCCTCCTCGTACGACGAGCGTTCCATCAGCGCGACGCCGCGGTTGTTCGCGCGGTACGCCGATTCGCGCAGCTCCGCCGCCGACGTTCGCGCCGGCGCAGGCGCGGTGTTGCGGCAGCCGCCGCACAGCACGGCTGCCAGCACGCAGCCGAATGCGGTGGTCTTCGCGATCATCTCGCGCCTGCCACGCTGCGGACGACGCCGCGGCCTTCCTGCACGGTCACCATGCGGTTCGCGTCGATACCCGGCAGGTTGTCGACTCGTCCGCTGGGCCAGGTGATGCGCAGCGCCGACACGCGCGCCGCGCGTCCAAGCCCGAAGGTGACGGGCAGCTCGCTTTGCGAGCAGTAGCTCGATCCGGTTTTGACCAGCGCCCACGGCCCGGGCTGGCCGTCGACAAACGCCTGGATCCGCGCGCCGATCGCGTCGCGGTTCGACGGCCCGCCAAGGGCGGCCACGCGGAGCCAGTGATTGCGGTTGCCGCCGTCGTTTCGAAGCAGACGCGGCGGTCCGTTATTGGTCGTGACGAGCACGTCGAGATCGCCATCGCCGTCGTAGTCCGCGTACGCGGCGCCGCGAGCAACCATGGGACGCTGGAAATCCGCGCCGACGCGGCGGCTCACGTCCTCGAACATGCGGGCACCGGCGTTCCGGTACAGGTCGGGCGCCTGTGCGTACGTGACGGTGGGCTGCACCCGGCCGATGTCGTCGGCCACGTGTCCGTTGGCGGCGAGCAGGTCCGGCCGCCCATCGAGGTCGTAGTCGAAGAAGAACAGGCCGAAGGTGAGCTTGAGAAGCGAGCGTCGTCCGATGGCGGTCGCGGGTGCCTGGTCGATGAAGATCCCGCGCGCGTCGCCCGTGTACAGCGCCATCATCTCGTTCGAGAAATTGCCGATCGCGATGCTCTGGCGTCCCGACCCGTCGTAGTCGGCGGCATCGACGCCCATTCCTGCGCGCGCCACCCCTCCTTCGTCAAAAGACACGCCAGCCGTCAGGCCGACGTCGACGAACGCGCCCTTGCGCGTGTTGCGGTACAGGCGGTTCGGCTGGCGATCGTTGGCGACGAACAGATCGATCCAGCCGTCGTTGTCGTAATCCATGAGGGCGACGCCGAGCGCCTTCGCGGTCGGGTCGAAGACGCCGGCCGTGCGCGTCACGTTCTGAAATGTTCCGCGGCCCGTGTTGCGGAACAGGCTGGACGTCTGGCCGCGATACGACTCCGGCGTGCAGTACGACTTCCGCATGCCATCCAGCGTGCAGAACAGATCCGTGTCGATCGACCACTCGACGTAGTGCGCGACGAAGAGATCGACGAATCCATCGCGGTCGTAGTCGAACCACGCGGCGCTCGTCGAGAAGCCGGGGTCAGCGACACCGGCCTGGTCGGTGACGTCGACGAATCGCCCCTGGCCGGCGTTGTGAAACAGGTGATTGCGCCCGAGCGCGGTCACGTACAGGTCGGCGCGCCCGTCGTTGTCGAAATCCGCGCTCGACACGCCGAGGCCGTACATCTCGACCTGGAGTCCCGCATCGCGGGTGACATCGGCAAACGTGCCGTCGCCGCGGTTCCGATAGAGCGCGGGGTAGGCAGGCGGACCGCCCTGGCCCGGCCACTTCATGGAATTGACCAGGAAAATATCCTGCAGGCCGTCGCCGTCGGCGTCGAGGAACGCGGCGCCGGCGCCCATCGTTTCTGGCAGGTACTTCTTGCCGAACGCGCCGCTCGTGTGGCGGAAGTGGATCCCGGCGGCCGCGGTGACATCGACGAACGTGATGGCCGACGAGGCGGTGTCCGGCGCACCGCGCGCCGGCAGCGTGCCGAGCAGCGCGAACATGGCGGCAACGGCCGCCGGAGTCGTCCGCGCGGATCTCATCGCGTCGCGACCGCCTTCGGCGCGGAAGCCGAGCGATGCTCGTGAATCTGCTGCCGCTCGTTGTTGTCGTCCGGATTGAGCCGCCGGAACTCGCCCGTGATCGCCTGTGACGACTCATCCGCCTTGAACCGCTCGTACAGCACCCGCTCGCGCGCCGCGCCCGCGTCGTCTCCGAGCCCCTGGTCGCACAGCATCAGGTTGTAGTGCGCCTGCAGATCTTCCGGATCGATCTGCAGGACGCGGCGGAACTGCGCCGCGGCCTCGCGATACCGGCGCTGCAGGAAGAGCACGCGGCCGATCTCGTTGAGGACCACCCGATCGCGCGGATATTGCGCGGATGCCTGGCGCAGCTGCTCGAGCGCGTCATCGTAGCGGCCGAGCGCCTTGAGCGCCGTGCCGAGGAAGTAATGCGTCTTCGCGAGCGCGGGGTCGAGCGCGAGCGCCCGGCGCAGGACCATTTCCCCGCCCTCCATGTCGCCCTCCTGGATGCGCGCGCGTGCGATGTTCACCCACCCGTCGGCGTATCCCGGTTCGATCCGCGTGACGCGCTCGAACGCCGCTTCGGCACCCTTGACGTCGCCCTGCAGCAGGAGGCCGATCCCGTAGTCGTTCCATCGCTCGCGCGTGGACGCCATGGTCTTCGAATCGGCGGCCGGCAGGGGCGCGCCGCGCGGCAGCACGATGAGATCGGCGGATGCCGCGGCCATGTCCGTGATCGGCAGCTCGGGGATCGACTTCATCGCGCCGGAGACCGCCGAGGTGTCACCGGTAAACACCCACGCACCATCGTCATGGCCTGGCGCGACGTCCGGCTTCGGCTGGCGCGGATCGCGGACGCCGGCGTAGGCCCACTGTGTATGCCACCACGCGAACTTCCGGTAGTGGAGCGTTGCGGTGATCGTGATCCGGTCGCCCGTGTCGGGCGGAATGTCCAGACGATAGTGAATCGTGTCGGCGGCGCCCGGAGGGATCAGGCGCACGTAGGCCACCGAGCGGGTTGCCCAGGCGTTGCGCTTGTTGATCGGGTTTCCGTGCTCGTCGAGCTGCAGGCTTCGATACAGGTGCGCGCCCGGATCCACCGCGCCGGTGGGCTCGAGTCCGCCGCTGTGGAAGATCGTCCGGCCCCGGTCGTCGCGAGCCTCGACGTCCAGCCACACGTCGAATGCATCCACGGTTCCGCCAGGGAAGAAGTGACCGACCTTCCGCGTGCGGACGACCACTTCGAGACGGACCGACTCACCTCGTCGAACCGTCACGGGGATCACGCCGAATGGACCGGCGACGTCGCCCGCGGGAGCAATCACCGCGCGGCGGGCGCCAAATCCCTCGGACTCCTCGCCGACGCCGAAGGTGCTGGCCGCTTCCAGTTCCGCGCTCTCGCGCGCACGAGCCGCCGGCGCCGTCTCCGAGCGGACGAGGCCGAAGATGTCGACCGTGACCTGGCCGTCCTGCAGAAACGCCTGCGCGGCGGTCAGCTGTACGCGATCGTGGTTGACGAATGGCACCGCGGTGTTGGCGGCCGCGAACCGGTGAGAGCGGACGTGTCCGTTGGTCGCCGCAGGATCGGTCGAGCGCACCAGCGGCATGTGACAGCCCGCGCACGTATGCGGCTTCGGCGGGTAATAGAACGAACGCGCGCCCTCACCCGACACGCCTGATGCCTGCCAGTTGTCGTACTCGTTGAAGCCGCGAATCCATCGGTACGAGTTCACCGGCACATCCAGATGGACCTTATGACACGCTGAGCAGAACTCCGAGCTTTGCTCCCGATGAAACGGCTTCAGAAACGTCTCGCGATGCGGCGCGGGGGCGAGCGCCGTGAGCCTGTCGTGCAGCGCGCGGAGCAGTGGATTCGGGCTCGCGGCCAGGTCGTGCAGCGGCGGATATTCGATCTCGAAGCCCCCCTGGCCCATCGTGCCGTGCATGCGGGTCATCGAATGGCATGACGTGCAGCCCAGGCCCGCCTGCGCCTCGGGGGTCGCCAGCTGTTCACGAATAGGCCGATCGAACCGCCCGTTGAAGAAGACCGCGTGGTCGTGACAGCCCGCGCACCATTTCGACGGCTGCGTGCCCACGGTGTCCTGCATGTACTCGATCGATTTGCGGTACCACTGGTTGTTGAACGACGAAAAATGGTGCGCCGACGAGCTCCACTGGTTGTAGATGTCGCGATGACACCGCGCGCAGCTCTCGCTCGTCATGAAGAAGTTTGCCGGGATGATGCCGTTGCGGTTGGTGTTCGCTGACGAAGGAAAAAACGGGCTCTGCGGGCCGGCCCCTTCCGCGTCCGACGTCGTCGGTGCGGTGGTCGGATTCTCAATTCGGTACGCCGTCCGCCATCTCGCCTCGCGGCTGTCGCGTTCGATCGC
>WNEY01004198.1_pt1 | contig 10928 bp, 10 predicted proteins | sample 5400531 | NCBI WGS metagenome assembly WNEY01 (sample SAMN13153338, study PRJNA577476) | soil metagenome | isolation source: 200 cm saprolite under Douglas fir tree site 1 | place: USA:California | collected 2015-04-18
GCCAGCCACCGCGCGCGCGCATCTCCCAAGTTATAGCTGGTGGCGCGCTGCTCCGTAGAAATAATGCTCTCGCTCTGCTTGACATGCTCCACAGCGGATACAATGTCGCCGAGTAAATACAGACTTTGCGCCATGGCAGAGTGCGCGAACCGAAGTCCGGCGGGGTCATCAGCACTCGTAGCGAGGCTGAGCATCTGCTTCGCGAGTTCTAGCGAGGTTTCGACTTCTCCTCCAACCTGGTGGTGGTACCAAAGCCCAGCCAGCGCGTGAAAAAGCAATGCGCCGTCCTTGATTTGGGCGGACAATTCTCGCGCCCGTGAGAACGCGTGCTCGACTTCCAGTTCGCCCGGATTCTTCGCAACTCCAAGCGCCCCGCCAAGTAAGAGCTGCAGCTCGATTTCCCGACGGGCCCGCGCCGGCCCGTCGGGCAGCCCCATGAGCAGGTCGAGCGCCGTCTTGAGTTGCGCTATTGCTTCGGCGTTTGCCGAGCGCTCGATCGCCTGTTCGCTGGCGCGCTGCAGGTATTCAACCGCTTTGGGGGCATTGCCGCTCCGACTGTAATGGTGCGCCAGCTCGCTCAAGTGGTTCTCCAACTGGCTGCCGAACAGTGTCTCGATTGCTTGCGCAGCGCTCTCGTGCAACTGCTTGCGCCGTTCGCTCAGTACCGAGTTATAAGCAACCGCCTGTGTGAGCGCGTGCTTGAAGATGTATTCGACTTCGGGAAAGGCCGGCTGCTCGTAGATGAACTCGCCGAGTTGCAGCTCGGACAGCTGCCGCTCCAGTTGCTCATCAGGCATTTGCGCGGAGACCCGCCTGATCAGGCCCAAGGGAAATTCCATGCCGAACACAGCCAGCGTCTGCAGCAGCTCCTTTTCTGCCGCCGGGAGACGGTCGATGCGCGCCGCCAGAATGCCCTGTACCGTTGTCGGTATCTGGATCTGCGACAATGAGCGCGTAACTTTCACCGTACCGTTACGCACCAGCACGCCTTGATCGAAGAGCGTCTGCACCATCTCCTCCATGAAAAACGGGTTCCCCTCGGTCCGCTCGGTGATGAGACTTTTGAGTTCTTCGATGCTGTCCTGCACCCTCACCCGGCCGGCGACCTGAAGGTCCCCGGCCGGCCTCTCCCGGCTTGCGCCTGGCGACTGCGTCGCAGGCGCGGGCGAGGCACCCAAAAGAGCGGAGAGCATCTCATCGGCGCTATCCCGGCCAAGCGGGTCGAGCCTGAGCTGCGTATAGTAGGTCTTGCTACCCCATTCGTGCCGATACTCGGGCCGATAGTTGACGAGTAGCAGGACGTGCGCGCTGGCAAGCCCGTCCACCAGCAGGTTCAAAAGCGCCTGGCTCTCGCCGTCGATCCAGTGCAGGTCTTCGAAGATCACGATCAGTGGCTGGTTGAGACTCTCGCGCAGCAGCAGCCGCTTAATCCCCTCGAGCGTGCGCCGGCGCCGAACCTGTCCGTCCATCTGGCCAAGCGAATCTTCGCTTCCCGAGATACCCAACAACGCAAACAAGTATGGCACTACGTCCTCCAGGCTGCGGTCGAGCGTGAGAACCTTGCCGTTGACCTTCTCGCGCCGTTTGCGCTCGTCGTCCTGGTCGACGATTTCGAAATACTCTTTCAGCAACTCGATCACCGGTAGGTAGGCCGAGGCCTTGCCGTAGGAGACCGAGAACGCCTCCAGCACCATCCATCCCGATTGCGAAGTCGCCTTGAACTCGAAGTACAGCCGCGACTTCCCCACTCCCGGCTCCGCCATCGCGGCGACGATCTGTCCGCGTCCTCCCTTGGCCTGTTCCGCGGCGTGCTTGAGCGCCTCCATCTCGCGCTCGCGCCCTACGAACTTCGTCAGCCCGCGCCCGGCCGAACGCTGTAGGCGTGTGCGCAGCGGTCCGAGTCCGGTGACTTCGTACACTTCGACCGGCTCCGACACGCCTTTGACTCGCGTCGGCCCGAGCCCCCTGAGCTGGAAGTATCCTTCAACCAGGCGCCGCGTCTGCTCACTAATCGCGATCGACCCGGTCGGCGCCACCGCCTGCATCCGCGAGGCCAGGTTCGCGGTATGTCCAATCGGTGTGTACTCGGTATGCCCGCCGCCGGTCTGGAGCGAACGTACCACCACCTCACCCGTGTTCGCCCCAATTCGGGCTTCGACGGGCGTACCGCCTTCCGCTACCAGCTTCGCCGAATAGCGGCGTAACTCATCCTGCATCCGCAGCGCCGCATATAACGCTCTCTGCGGATGGTCTTCGTGCGCGACCGGCGCGCCAAACAAAGCGAAAATGCCGTCGCCGGTCGATTGCACCACGTAGCCGTCGTAGCGGCGCACCGCCTCGATCATCAGCTTTAGTGCCGGATCGATCACGGCGCGCGCCTCTTCGGGATCGATATCCTCCATCAACTCGGTCGAGCCCTTGATATCAGCAAACAGCGCCGTGACGGTCTTGCGCTCGCCGTCGGGCACATCGGCCGCGTCCACTGACGGTTGTTCGACGAGACCAGCTATAGTCGAACTCGTCTGCCTGGCAGCAGAACCCGGCGAGCTGGTATCCGATTGAAGGGGTGCGCCGCATTCACTGCAAAACTTCGCCGTGGGAGTATTCTCGAAACCGCACCTGGCACAGCGGCTCGGAAACCGAACACCGCATTCGATGCAGAACTTCGCGCCGTCGCGATTGTCAAACCCGCACGCCGAACAGCGCATGGCCTTGACCCCCGCGCCGACTATACTCCGCATAGGTCCTCGCGTGGTACGGCCTCGAGCCGATAAATTTGGTATCCCGGCGCGAAGGTGCGGGCTTCTCGAACTGTGAAGTCATATCCGATCGGAGGTGACGACGATGCGCGGCGGAATTGACCATTTGATGATCAACTGCAACGACTTCGAAGCGGCAGCGCGGTTCTATTCGTGGCTGATGCCGAAAATCGGCTACCCCAACTCGCATACCGTCAAGGAGCCCGAGCCGCTCACGGGATGGTACGGCGATCACGGCAGTATCTGGATCTCACCGCCGGAGAAGCGGCTTAGCCGGCAGGCATTTCACAAATGGCGCGTGGGTCTTCGCGAGATAGCGTTTCGCGCCGACAGCCGCGCCTAGATTGATGAACTCGCGCGAGAGATCGAGCCGAATGGCGGAAAGATTCTCGACCCGCCACGCGAATACGCATATCGCCCCGGCTACTATTCGGTCTTTTTCAGCGACCCAAGCAGTATCAAGCTGGAAGTCGTCCATTACCCTGATTAATCGTTTTTTCGGTCGATACTCATAAATTCTTTTCTCACTTGATATTCGGTCTGTTATAGCCGCACGCGAGCACCGCGGCTGGCTACAAGGCCGCTCTTTGTATTAACAGGGCGAAGCCCGCATCTGTTTATTGCGGGAGGGTGGAACCTCTCATAGGTTCCACGTGCTTTCTCTTTACTGAGGAAACTACGGCAGCGGAATTGTGTCGACGCGCTTTTTATCGTTGATGCCGAGAGCTTTCAGAACGGCCGGTGTCACCGCGATGGTTTTCTCGTTCAGCACCTCGGCGTCGGCCATGACGGCGCAGAAACCGCGCTCGCCTTCGTATCCGAGCATGAAGGGGCGAGCCTTTTGCGGGTCGGGAGAGCCCGGCTTCGCCGTGTAAGTGCGCATATTCTTGACCGGCTCGAGGTCGGCCGTCGCCGCGCCATAGTAGGGGCCGGCGTCGAACGGATCGATATGGCCAAGGAATTTCATCCCGGCCTGCTCGATCAGCCGCACGGCGCCGCGCGTGTTCTCGCCAACTGCTCCCAGGGACGCGCGTACGTCCTCGGGCAGAAGAAAGGTGTAGAGCGGCGAATCGGGAAACAGCGTGCGGATGAACTCCTTATCGCGGCTCGAGAGCTGGTCGGCCTCACGAAACGAAAGGCCCGTCACCTTGCCGCCGTAATGGTCCCAGAAGATGTTGCCATGGTCGAGCGTCATCGGCGCCAGCATCTCGGCGACCACGTGACTTTCAAAGCGCCGGCGATGCTTCGCGATGTAGAGATAACGCACCAATGAAATCTGTTTGCCGACGCGCTCCGGATGCCCACGCATCGCCGCGGTCACGATCAGCCCACCGAGTTCCGTCGGCCCATCCATCGAATAGCGCAGGCGCAGATACGGATGGCGAACGGTCTTGCGCAGCGTATGCGAGTAGCGCTCGTCGCTGTCTATCTCGAGATAGTAATGCGGCGACTGGGGCGTGCCGTGCTTGCCGATTATCATCGAGGCCGCGGCGATACGCGTGGTGGCTATTTCCTCGGCGCAAAACAGGTAGACCGCGCGAGACCGATCCCGCATTTTGCCGCGAAAGGCGCGCACAGAACGGGTCAGCGTATCGCGCAGGTCGCGCGCCTCGGTCGGAAGGTTGATCGAGTCGAGCTCGCGCGCGAGACCAAGTAGCTGCCGATGGTCGCGCGGACGTGCCTCGCGGATCAGGAAGCTGGGTTCGCGGGCGTCCATAAGGTCAGTTTAACATCCGCAGGTCAACTCGGTAATTTCGGCCTCTATACAGCTATGGCGGACTTATCAGCGCGCATTGATTTAACTAAAGGGGTTAGCTAGGTTGACGTGGGGACCGCTCGCCGGTCAAGGAGGCGTGGATGATGGAGCTGCCGAAGTGCCAAAAGTGTAATAATGGCACTCTGATTCCGCTCTCGGACTATGGACAGGAAGGCGCTTCGGTGATCTTCAAGGCGTGGGCCTGTACGAATCCTGACTGCGGTTTTAGCCTGCGCGTCGACAAGGGCGAAGTTTCCTACGGCAAGCGGATCGAGCCGAAGCGCGTCTGACGATTACGGCCAGAACCAGGACGATCAAAAGGGTGGCCCGCATTTCTCGGGCCGCCCTTTTTTCGGTCGATACTCATAAATTCAGCCGCACGCGAACACCGCTGCTGGCTACACGGCCGCTCTCTGATACTCTGGGTATTAATAGGCGAAGCCCGCATCCTTTCTTTCAACGCAGTTCGCAGACTGGGCTGCTCGCTCCGCGCCAGCAGGCGCTTCGCTAGCGTTTTATCGCGGGAGGGAACACGAGGCGAGCTTGCGAGCCGAGCAAACGAGTCTGCGAAGTGCCCAGCCGAACGAAGTGAGGCATTAAAGTTTGGAACCTGTCAGAGGTTCCACGTGCGTTCTCTGAGCCTTACGAAGAACAAAAAACCACAAACTCTGAAAGGGGTATGTTCGATGGCGGGCAACATATATCGTGCGCAGCCGATCGGTTCGCTGCTGAGGCCGGCGTGGCTGAGGGACGCACGGCGCGCGCATGGCAGAGGCGAGATGTCGGGGGCCGAGTTCAAACGAATCGAGGATCGCGCCGTCGACGAAGCACTGGCGCTCCAGGAGCGGACCGGGCTCGACGTCGTGAACGACGGCGAGCAGCGGCGTCTCAGCTTTCTCGGCTCGCTGGTCGAGACTACCGAGGGCCTCTCGCGAACGTCGGGGCTGACCAAGCCGTGGCATGACGACGACCAGCACGTCGAGCAGCTTTCGCTGGGCCTCGCCGTCACCGGCAAGCTGCGTCGGCGGCGTTCGATGGTGGGCGAGGAATTCACCTACGCACGGGCAAAGGCGCACAAACCCCTGAAGGTAACACTGCCGAGTCCACTGATGCTCTTAATGTTCTGGTCGCCCGAGGAATCGCGCGCTGTCTATAGCGACCCGTTCGAGCTGTTCATTGACGGCGCCGAGGTTATCCGCGAAGAGATTCGCGAACTCGCCCGCCTGGGATGCGAGTACGTACAAATCGACGCGCCCGAGCTGGCGATCATGGTGGATCCGACGGCGCAGCAGGCAGTCTTCGAAGCCAATGGCATCTCGCCGCGGCGCATACTCGGCGAGGGTGTCGAAATTCTCAACGGGCTGGCCGGCACGCCCGGGATGAGCTTCGGGCTCCATATGTGCCGCGGCAACAACGACGGACGATGGTTAAGCCAGGGCGGGTACGAGGCAATCTCCAGGAAAGTCTTCAAACGCGTCCTGCGCTACGACACTTTCCTGCTCGAGTACGACGACCAGCGCTCGGGATCGTTTGAACCGCTCGCAGATATACCACGCGACAAGTTCGTCCTTCTCGGACTCGTATCGACCAAGAAGGGCGCGCTCGAGCCGGCGGGCGAACTGCTCAGCCGGATCGACGATGCAAGCCGTTACTTCCCGCGCGAGCAGCTTGGACTGTCGACACAATGCGGGTTCGCGTCGGGAATCAAGGGCAATCCAATCGACGCGCCGACGCAGGAAAAGAAACTAAAGTTGGTGGCCGAGGTTGCGGCCGGGGCGTGGAGGTGAGGCGTTCAGTGCACAAACGTCTCAGCCGATTGTCACGAAGGCTGCGGGCGCGTGCTCCAGAAGCTGCGTCAGTGTGCGAGACCTGCGGCGGCGCCGGTCGGGTGAACGACGTGCTCACGGGTCGCGTACACCCCAGTTGCGAAGATAAGGAGGCCCAAAAGCAGAAACATGACCCAGCGCTGCCGCTTTGAGGTGGTTATCTTATGGTCGGTTATCCCGACCTTATGCATCGATTCGATTAACGTCCTTTGATCGGCCATGGCACCACCTCCCCTCTGAAAACGTCAGCTATAGAATAATTTGGCTCGTTTGACCGGTATAATGCCAGACACTTTCTAAGCAGCTATAGTCGGGGGCATTCCACAAGATCGCGCGGGCCAGAGCTCCCCTACCACAAGAGGGAGGCACCCATCGCGCACGCCAGCATCAGGGCGGCAGCCACATACATAAGAAGGCGCTGCCTGTTTCTGGCCGCGTTTTTGTCGACCCGTTTGCCGCGCATATGGCGCGGCGCCGTCACTGGGACATACTCGGGAGTTCTCCTGGGTGATTGCGAAAGAACCCTTTCGGCAGGCATTTCTTAGCTACTCCCCCTCCTTTACGAATCCTCGATGGGAATATTAAGCCATATATGTTATGACAACGCTAGACAGTTTTTGAACTGTTATTTAGCTGCATTTAGTGAAATCTATTGCTGACGCCGCTCCAAGATAGCTTTGATTTCGACACTGTGAAATGGACCGCCTCGACGCTGTGAATTGGCCAACCCCTCCACCGGGCAACTTCAGGGCCTCCTGCGGTAGAGACATTGCGCACGCTACCACGACGGGTTAGCTTGAATTCCGTGAAGAAGGGCATCATCGCGCTGCTGGGGATTGTCCTCGCGTTGCATGTCGGTATCGGCTGTGGAGTTGCCCAAGCAGCTGCCGTAATCGAAGTCCCCTGCTGTGGAGCGAACTGCCCTTTCCTTTCCGCGGCTGGTAATGCAGCGTGCTGCCAAACACAAAACTCGAGCGCGGCTGCGCAAGCCGTCTCTCTAAAGGCCAGCCACCCTTCATTTCAATCCGTGCCCCATTACATCCATCCGTGTGTAGTGATGCCCGCGCTGACTGGCGTAGAGCGGGCATGCATATTCCAGAATAGTCCACCCGGAGCCGTCAAACTGGCTCTCCTCTGTTCGCGACAGATCTGATTTTCGTTCCTCCGTTTTCGACGATAGCTCGTAAATGCTGATGCCCGCGCGATGTGCGCAGGTATCAGAGGATGGATTACTAATGCCGACCGAGTGAAGCGGGCGCCTGTTCCAGGCGAAAGGCACGGAGCTGGCGCCTGCGGTGACGCACATCAAGTCATGATGAAAGCGAAGATTCGAAATCCGTCAGCCTGCAACGGCCGTGGCCAGGCCTCGGGAGGAGTACCAACTGCATGAAATCTCGAGGAGAGGCTCATGTGGTTTTAAGGCTGGCGACCCCATAGCAAACTCACACGCTTCGGAAACCGTTTGCTCGCTGGGGTTCTTAGTCGCGACGCGCAAAGTGAAGCGAAAGGTCGGGCTGCCCCAAGGAAACAAATGCCCGTCGCGACTAAGCGGTACAGTGGAACGGAATCTGGATCGATAGATAGAATCGAGCGATGCCCGCGCCGAAACCAAGGCCGAAGCAATTCGGCCGGGAGTGCTAATGGCGAAATTCCTCCGCGTCGGCGTTCATCATTCGAATGTGAGCGGGTATACGTCCAAAGCATGGACGATTGGTCGGACCGGCTCGACGGTACTGTTGAAATGGGGCTCCGTCGAGGTACGCGGAGCCGGCCATGGCAGACGGATTTATTGGGCGGGTCGACCACGGCAAAAGACAGTTCGCTATAATTCGGAGAAGCGGGCGCGAGACTACGTGAAAAGAGCAATGGCGCGGCGTCGCGGCCATCGCTATGAAGAGCTACTGGCAACGGTACGCATCCGACGCCGTCCTGTGCAGCGTCGCGTCGAGCCCCGTCGCGTTCTTGCCACTGTCCTGTTTGTTGATATCGTCCGCTCGACCGAGAAAGCCGCGCTGCTGGGCGACCGTCGCTGGAACCAGGTGCTGAGTCACTATTACGCCGCGCTCCGCAGAGAGCTTCGCGCGTCCGGGGGAAGAGAAGTAACCACGACCGGCGACGGAATGCTCGCAACTTTCGACCGGCAGCCAGGGGCAGCTAGGGCGATTCGATGTGCGGCTGCGATGCGTCAGGCCGTCCGCACTCTCGGCCTAGAGATCAGGGCGGGCCTGCATGCAGGCGAGTGTGAACTGGTCGGGGATGCGGTCGGCGGCATCGCGGTCCATATAGGCGCGCGCGTCATGGCAAAGGCTGGCCCCGACGAAGTGCTAGTTTCGAGCACGGTCAAGGATCTGGTGGTCGAGTCGGGAATCAAATTCAAGGACCACGGCGCCCATAGGCTCAAGGGCGTGCCGGAGAAATGGCGCTTATACTTAGTACTGCAGGATTAACTATAGTTAAAATGTCTAGTTGCTCAAAGGGCGCATCTATCGTCGTCGCCGGCTCAAATGACGACTTCCGTTCGATTCCAAGATAATGTTGATACAGTTTGCGTCACCTTATCTAGAACGCCCACCGCACAAAACGAGACCCCGCGCTGCGAAGGTGCCGACACTGGTAGTGCCCACTTATTATGGTTGATGCGATACTTTCGGCCTTAAACGCGCGATGACCGGAAGCTTTTGATTCACGGTTGTTAAGGCTGTTATGGCACCCGTTAGGCACAACGCGGGAGACGAGGCGGTTCAGGAAGGCGTCGTAGTGCCCCTTGGAAGGGGCGGAAGGGTACCTCTGGAAGTAGGGGCGCGGTGTGGGCGTAGACGAGAAGAGGGTGGTGACTAACCGATCGGGCGAAGGAGACTATCTTTCAGCCCAAGTCGAAATCCTTGCGATGCTGGTGCGCCGGTGGCTCACGAGGTTTGCTCCCGCCACCAGATTTATTGTCTGGGTTAAAGCGAGACGGTCGTCGCAACCGGCACTTGCCCGCTTTGCAGCGCTGGACACGCCTGGATCAGATTCTTCGCTTGTTGTAGGAGATCGACTGTCCTACTGCGGTCACCGGCAGCCAACGCCCCCTTGGCACCTTTCAGCAAAGAATTGTAACGATCCACGCAGGTCTGGGTCTGAACCGGCTCCACCCCGGAATTCGAGGATGCTCGTGCAGGGACAGTCCGCGGAAGGGCTAAGGCTAAGCCAGCCAGCGAGATGAACGCGAGGACTACAAGAATCGGCTTCATGTAAGTGCTCTAGTGCAATCCGGATGCCGGTTACGGATTCCGCGTTTAAGCCGGAAAAGGTGAAGATTCTGACCATCGTGATGCCACTTTTGCTGGCGCTTCGAGCACCTGCCCATCGGACGGTCACTTTCATTGCTGCATCTTGCAGGCAGCAAGTGCACGATGCAGCGATTCCCACCTTGGCAAGGCGTGGCTTAGGTCGAGCCCGTTGCATCGAACCGTCGAGGAGATTAGCTTGGTTCCTGTGAAGAAGGGGATGTTCGCATTGCTAGCGCTCCTGGTCGCGTTGCACGCCGGCTTCGCTTGCGGTATGGCGCAGGGCGCGGTGGCAATCAAAGCTCCTTGCTGTGGCGCAAATTGTCCTGTCCCTTCGTCGGCTGGTGATCGCGCTTGCTGCCAAGCACAGAACTCGGGGGCTGCCGCAGAAGCTCTCTCTGCCAAGGCCAGCTTTCCTCCTCTCCAACCCGTCACGCCTTCAATCCGTTTGTATGCACTCATGCCTGCGCTGAGCGCTTTCGAGCAGGCACCCGTTTTCGAATCTAGCCCGCCCGGAGCCAGAAAACTGGCTCTGCTCTGTTCACGACAGATCTGATTTTCGTTCCTCCATTTTCGACGGTAGCCCGCAAGTTCTGATACCTGGGCGCGGTGCGCCGGTATCGGATCGGTGAAATAGCAACGCCGACCGAGTCTAGGTCGGTGTACCGGAGGGTTTCCGATGAAAGTCAGAACAATTGGCGTCCTTTCACTTGTTGGTCTTGCGATGTCCGCTGGCCCCATATGGGCAGGCCCAGTCGGTGTCCAAAGAAATCTGTCACCGGATCAAGAGACGGCCGCAGTAGCGAAGCTTGAAACGCAAAGGGAGCAGGTCGCGAGAGCGATGCAGGTCCCGCCAGAAAACAAAGGGCCCGCACTCATCCGCAGCATGGACCAGTACTCCAAGCTGAACGACCTGATAAGTCGGCTGCAAAGTGGGCAGCCCGTGGCGCCGGACGAGATCGACCAGGCGCTGCAGCCGACGCTCCGCTGATCGTGCGAGCGAGGTCCAACCAAACGCGTTTGTTGGTCGATGGGTACTCACTGGGCCACCGGTTGACACCTCGCGTTGCACCAGCAGGTCACGGTGATGCGCTCGACCGACAAACAGTTAGTCGCCAGCTCCAGCCGAAAGACACGGAGCTCGCGCCTGCGGCGACACACATCAAGTCATGATGAAAGCGAAGATTCGAAATTCGCAAGTGTGCATCGACTGTGGCGACGCACTCCAAAGAGAAGAGGCTGCGATGTGATTTTGATGAAAAGCACTAATATGGGCATGGCACAAAACTAGCCCGTCGAAGGGCCCGGCGCGAAGTCG
>WNEY01004200.1_pt1 | contig 10926 bp, 10 predicted proteins | sample 5400531 | NCBI WGS metagenome assembly WNEY01 (sample SAMN13153338, study PRJNA577476) | soil metagenome | isolation source: 200 cm saprolite under Douglas fir tree site 1 | place: USA:California | collected 2015-04-18
GGGTTGGGGCCGAAATAGATCTGCGGGTCGGCGGGCAGCACCGGCTGGAAGATCGCGATGATAGGGCGCTCGATCGCTCTCGTCAGCGGGACGGCGATGCGTGAGTGGTTCACCCCGTCACGGATGTTCAGCTGCAGCCCGTCCAGCTCTGACCCTCCAATTGGATTGGCCGCGGCCTGCAGCTCGTAGACCAGCAGCACCGAGAGGATGAGGCCGGTCAGAACTCCGACCACCGCCCCGGAAACGCGGTTGAACACGATGGCTTCGAGCTGGATCTGACTGTGGGCGAGCTGTCCCGCCCCGTCGAGGACGATCATGACGACGAAGACGATGCCGAAGAAGCCGTAGATGCGGGCGTCTGGGGTCGACGTGCTCGAGGTCTGCTGAATGATGCCGCCCGCCTGCAATCCCATGTTGGTGGCGGCGACGAACGAGATGTAAAGGGCGATCAGGCTGATGATTCGCCGGATCAGACCAGTGAAGTAGCCAAGGACCCCGTAGCCGATGATGAAAAGGAACGGAATCGCGTCGACCCAGGTCATGTACGAAACCCGGCGCTGTGCTTTTTCTCCAACGCAATCTTGATCTCAGCCATCACCTGGTCCACTTCGGCGTCCGTCAGGGTGCGCTCGGGGCTCCTGAAAGTCAAGGCAAAGGCGATGCTCTTGTGCCCTTCGGGAACCTGGGCACCCCTGTACTCGTCGAACGGGCGAGCGTTCTCGAGAAACTCGCGTCCTGCTTCTTTGATGGCCGCAAGAAGCGCTCCGGCGGCAACGTGCTCCTCGACCACGACGGCCAGGTCGCGCTCGATGGCCGGGAAGCGAGGGAGTGGTTGCGCGCGCTTGATATCCGCGGCGTCGAGCACCGGCTCGACATCGATCTCCATCGCCACCAGGCGACCCTCCAGGTTTGCGCCGGCGACGACGCCCGGATGCAGCTCGCCGAGATAGCCGAGCTGGCGTGCGTCCAGGAAGACGGCTGCGCAGCGTCCGGGATGGAACAGCTCGGTCGATGCCCGCTGGAAGGTGCATGCGGGGGCTCCCAGCTCGCGGACGAAGCCATCAAGCACCGACTTCATGGCGTAGAAGGCCTCGCGTGCCGAGTCGGCCGTCGTCCCAGCGGCGGCCACCGCGCCCAACCGCTGCGGCTCTTCGGGCTGCTCGGTCGTCTTGTCGCCCACTCGCGCGAGGAACGCGGCCGCGACTTCATACACCTTGACGTCCGCGTGTCCGCGATCGCGGTTCAACGCGACCACGTTCACGAGTGAAGGCAGCAGCGACGTCCTCAGGGTGTCCATGTCATCGCTCAACGCGTTGGAGACCCGCAGCGCTCGCGCTCCGACCCGCAGCTGCTCGAGGAGCCGGCCCGACACCAAGGCCGGATTCCAGGTTTCGGTGAAGCCGGCCCCTGCCAGGACCTGGCGCCCCGCGTCGAGCCTCCGCCCCATGCTCGGCACGGAGGGCGTCCACTTCTCCTGGCGGCGGCCGGGAAGAGTGGGCGGAACGCGGTCGTACCCCCAAACGCGGCCAACCTCTTCGACGAGGTCCTCGGGGATGCTGACATCCAGCCGAAATACAGGCGGGAGCACGTCCCATTCCCCATCGCCCAGCACGCGAACGTGAAAACCCAGCCGCACGAGGATGGCCTCCGAGTCTTCGAGCGGCACGTGCACGCCGAGCACCTCGTCCACAAGCCACGGCTTCAACCTGATCCGCACCGGCTCCTGCGGGCGCGGGTAGACGTCGGCCCACTCCTTGTGTACGGCGCCGCCCGCGTGTTCGGCGATGAGGCCAGCAGCCCTGCGAGCGCCGGCAAGCGCGAGCTCTGACGGCAGGCCCTTCTCGAACCGCGCCGACGCTTCCGTCCGCAGGCCGAAGGCGCGGGCAGTCTGGCGCACGCTCGGTCCATTGAAGGTCGCCGCCTCGAGGAGGACATCGGTCGTGGCGTCGGTGACGGCCGTCTCCTCGCCACCGATGACACCCGCGATGGCGACAGGTTTCTCGGCGTCGGCGATCACCAGCATCTCGGGAGTCAGGTCGCGGTCGACACCATCAAGGCAAAGCAGCTTCTCTCCCGAGCGGGCTCGCCTGACGTGGATCTCTCCGCCGGCGATTTTCGCGAGGTCGAACGCATGCAGCGGCTGCGCGTACTCGAGGAGGACGTAGTTGGTGATGTCGACGATGTTGTTGATCGGGCGTACGCCGCACTCGCGAAGGCGGCGCTGGATCCACTGCGGACTCGGCGCGACTTTGACGCCGGTGATGACGCCGCCGATGTACCGGCTGCACAGATCGGAGTCGTCGATCGAAACGCTGATAAGGTCGCGACCGGCAGGCTCGGCCTTGCCTGTGAAGGCGGGCATGAAATCGGTCTTCATGACCCGGTCAAGGCCGGCGGCGAGCTCGCGAGCCACGCCCATGTGGCCCATGCAGTCAGGCCGGTTGGACGTGACCTCGGCGTCCATGATCGCCTGGCTTGGGATGACCGAGGTCAGCGGGTCGCCCGGCTTACCGCTCTCGAGGATGAGGATGCCCGAGTGGTCGTCGCCGAGGAGCAGCTCTTCGGCGGAGCACATCATTCCCTTGGCGCTGAAGCCGCCGATGTTCAAATCCCTGACCAGCTTGCCGTTGGGGACTATCGTGCCCGGCAGCGCCACCGGCACCAGCGACCCTGGGACCGCATTGGGTGCGCCGGCGATGATTTGCTCCGTACGGCTGCCGAGGTCCACCTGGTGGATCCAGAGCGGCGTGCGCGACTTTGGGTGCGGCTTTTGTTCGAGGACCTTGCCGATGATGATCTCGGAGAGGTCGATTACGGTCAGCGACTCGACCTCGATCCCGAGACGAGTGAGCACGTCACCGGCCTCTTTGGGCGCGACACCATCCAGGTCAACGAAATCGCCGAGCCACTCGTAGGAAATTTTCATCAGACTATTTGCAGACTCCTACCTTTCCCGGTCCGAAATCGCGGTGACGGGTGCGGATTTCGGACCGAAGCCGCTGAAACGCCGCCGGATCGGGTTTCCCGATCCGGCAAACCTCCCGAAGCACCGGTGAAGATACCTTCGATGACTTCGCTTCGTTGTAAACATGCGGCGCTTTCACCGGCGTCTAGAACTGCTCGAGGAAGCGAAGGTCGGATTCGTAGAAGAGGCGTATGTCTTCGATGTCGTGCTTGAGCATCGCCATGCGCTCGATGCCAAAGCCCCATGCGTATCCGTTCCACTTGTCGGGATCGATGCCGCCGTTGCGCAGCACCTGCGGGTGGACCATTCCACACCCCCCGACCTCCAGCCAGCCTTTGTGCCGGCAGCTCTTGCAACCGGCGCCGGCGCAGATCCCACACGACACATCGAACTCAAAACTCGGCTCGGTGAACGGGAAGTAGCTCGGGCGCACGCGGACTTTCCGCTCCTCTCCGTAGAGCGACTGGATCATGTAAAGGAGCGTGCCCTTCATATCGCCGACGGTCAGGCCTTTGTCGACTGCCAGCCCTTCGACCTGGCTGAAATAAGGCAGGCGCGTGGCTTCGGGTGCATCTCGGCGGTAGCAACGCCCCGGCGTGATGATGTAGATCGGCGGTTCTTTGATGCGCTGCATCGCGCGAATCTGCACCGGTGATGTGTGCGCCCTCAGCAGCAGGTCGGGAGTGAAATAGAACGAGTCCCAGTTTTCGCGCGCCGGGTGGCCCGGCGGAATGTTGAGGGCTTCGAAGTTGTACCACTCGGTTTCGACCTCGGGCCCGAGCTCGACGTTGTAGCCCAGCGATTCCAGCACGGTCTCGATCTGGCGCTGGACCTGCGTGAGCACGTGGATGTGACCGCGGCCAAGAGGCGGACCGGGAAACGTGATGTCGATCGCCTCGGTCTCGGCAAGATCGGCCAGCCGCGCGTCCTCGAGGTCGTGGCGCTTGGCGGCCAGCGCCCCTTCGATCGCTCGTTTGGCTTCGTTGGCCGCCTGGCCGAGAGACGCGCGCTCCGCCGGCGCAATCTTCCCGATGCCTGAGAGCAGCGCGCTGACGCGGCCGTTCTTGCGGCCGAGGTACTCGACGTCGATTGCCGCGAGCTCGCTTTCCGAGTGCGCGCGCGCAATGGCCTCGAGCGCCGTTTGCGTCAGCTCTTGCGGATCGATCATGCCGCGAGCCTCCTCCTGATTTCGAACAAGATCAGTGCCGCGGCCGCGCCGACGTTCAGGGACTCGACGCCCTCGCTCAGCGCGACGGTGACGGTCTTGAGGTCACGTCGCGACAGTCCATGGGCCTCGCTTCCGAGCACGATCATGCCCGCATTTTCTATCGGGGTCGTCGCCAGGGGCGCCCCGCCCACGCTCGCGGCCCCATAGCCGTCGAGCGACGCGAGGTCTTTCCACGACGCAGACGCGACGACCAACCGAAAGATGTTTCCCGCGGAAGCGCGCACCGCCTTGGCACCGAATGGATCCGCGGTGCCCTCGAGCACAACGAGAGCGGGCGCACCGGCGGCCGCTGCAGTGCGCGCGATTGCGCCCACATTGCCGGGATCCTGCACCCGGTCGAGCACGACGAGCGGCCATCGCGCCGAGCGAGCTGCCTGTATGGCCTCTGACGGCGTCGCCTCATGCACTCGGGCGATGGCGATCACACCTTGCGGCGTCACCGTCTGCGTCGCCGCGCGGAACGCACCCGGGGTCAAGATCACGCGCGATTCGAAGTGGAAGGGCAGCTTGTCGCCCTCGCGTGCCGCGATGAGCTCGAACTCCAGGCCCGCCGCTTTGGCTTCTGAAAGCACGCGCGGACCCTCCAGGAGGGCGAACCCTGGCTCGCGCCGGGTGGCGAGGCGCCGCAAGCGGCGAACAATCTCGTTGTCCGGGCTCGAAATCAGCTGATCAGAGGCTGTTTTTCGCAACCTCCACCAGCCGAGCAAAGGAACCGCTGTCGCGCACGGCCAGGTCAGCCAGCACCTTGCGGTCGATCTCTACTCCGGCCTGGCGGAGGCCGTGCATCAGCTTGCTGTAGGGCAGCCCCGACTGCCTCGCGGCGGCGTTGATGCGAGCGATCCAGAGCTGCCGCATCTCACGCTTGCGGCGGCGGCGGTCGCGATATGCGTATGCGAGGGCGTGAAGGACGGCCTCGTTGGCCGGGCGGAACAGAAGCTTCTTGGAGAGCCTGAAGCCCTTCGCGCGGTCGAGGATCGCCTTGTGACGGCGATGAGCCGGGACGCCTCGCTTGATTCGTGCCATGACTTAAATCCCGAGCGCTCGGCGCACCGTCTTGCGGTCGCTCTGGTGCACCTCTTGCCCCTTGTGGTAGTTGCGCTTGCGCTTCTTCGACTTGTGCTCGAGGAGGTGGCTCTTCCACGCGCTCGCGCGCATCAGCTTGCCGGTCTTGGTCACGCGGATGCGCTTGGCAAGACCCTTTCGGGTCTTGATCTTAGGCACTGGCGGTCTCCTTGCCGGCGGCCGGAGCAGCTCCCTGGCGGCTGGGCGCGAGGATCATGAACAGGTTCTTGCCTTCGAGCAGCGGCTGCCGCTCGACGACCGCGAAGGGGCGTGCGTCGTCGGCCACCCGGTCGAGGATTCTCCTCCCGATATCTTGGTGGACCATCTCGCGGCCCCGAAACATGATCGTCACTTTCACCTTCTCGCCTGCTTCGAGGAATTGCTTCAAACCCTTGAACTTGGTCTGGAAATCGTGCTCGGCCACCTTCGGCCGCAGCTTCATCTCCTTGAGCTTGATGACGTTCTGCTTGCGCCGCTGGTCCTTCTCGCGCTTGATGGTCTCGAACTTGAAGCGTCCGTAGTCCATCAGACGGGCGACTGGCGGGCTCGCTTGTGGCGCCACCTCGACGAGGTCGAGCCCCTTCTCGCTGGCGATCCGCAGAGCGGCGTCCAGTGACACCACGCCGAGCTGGTTGTTCTGGTCGTCGATCAGCCGCACTTCGGAACTGCGGATCTGATCGTTGATCCTGAGCTCCTTAAACGAGATGAGACGTTACCTCGGCCAAATTCAGTGTTCTTAGTATTCCTCCAACCAGATAAAACAAAACGGACAGCAGGTGCCGTCCGTCAATCCGTACCCCTTCGAGCATTGCCCTGGGGGTGAGGGGTCGGTCCCTGCTTCAGATGCAGGATGGTACCTGAAACGTAACCGCAAGCGCACAACGGCGTTCAGATAGATGATTCGGCCGTGAAGCACCCCGCATCGCTCGTGGCGTTCGCCTTTCTGGTTGCGGGGTGTGGCGGTCAGGGCTCCCACTCGAGCGCTTCGCCCAAAGCAACGAGCTCTGTCGCCGCCTCGCCGACTTCATCTTCCGCAGCGTCGCCGGCTCCGCTCACCGGAGCTTTCGCGGTCCTCGCCACCCCACCTTCGACCGACACCTACACCGTGAGCATCGTCGGCGTCGACGGCAAGGTCGTCGCATCAGCGCAGGCCAGCAGCCCGACCGCGGTGACATGCGGCGACGCTGCGGCTGCGGTGCTCCCTCTCCCCATCAGCACCAGCGATGACCGCGCCTACTACATGGACGCCCAGGGCGTGGTGCGCTTCTTGACGGTCCAGGGCGAGTCGGGTCGTGCAACAACGGTCCCGGTCGGAGGCGGCCGGCGCAGCATGTTCGCGGTCAGCCCAGACGACCAGAGGATCGCCGTCATCGTCAGCGACTTCACGTCGGCGGGCGCTGCGATAAGGCTTTACGTGGAGGACCTCAACGGCGGCAGCAATCACGCCGACATCTACAGCCAGTCGAATGCTTTCAGTCTGTGGCCAATCGGTTGGCATGGAACAGACAACCTGGTCGTCGCCAAAGTGCCCGCGTGCACGCAGGGAGGCGGACCTTTCTCGGCATCGTCGCAAGAGCTGCACGTGGTCGATCCCGCGACAGCCGTGCGCCGCTTCACGCTTGGCGGACCGACCTGCGTGGTCGCCGGCGCGGCATCGCCGGCGGGCGTGGTGTGCGAGGACACTTCCACGTCCCTTCTCAAGCAGCTCACCTGGACTGGCGGCATCGTCAAAACGTTCCCGCTCCACAACCTGGCACCCGCCTACCTCTCACCCGATGGCAGCTCGATCGCGGTGGTGGGCGTCGGCGTCACCAACCTCTTCGTGGGCGGCAGCCAGAACTTCGCGGCCTGCGGATGGATCGACTCCACACACATGATCGGAGGGACCAGCGCGCAGCCGCGGGTGTGGGATTTCACGAAGGCCGCCCTCATCCCCGTTGCTGCCCAGGGCATTTGCGCGGGCCGTTTACCGGGAGGCCTCTAGTCGGATCGGCGGCGCTCGGCGACCTCTTGCGCCACGCGCTCGGCGAACGCCTCCAGCAATTCGTCCGTCTGATTGCCGGCGCGATCGCGGACGTTGACGTGCCCCGACTCTGCCTCGCGGGCGCCGGCGACCGCCATGTACGGCACCTTGCGCGCCTGCGCGTCGCGGATCTTGCGCTGCATGCGCTCTGACCGCTCGTCGACCTCAACGCGGAGCTTGTCCTTGCGAAGGCGGTCGGCGACACGCCTTGCATAAGGAGCCTCGGCATCCGTGATCGGAATGACTACGACCTGCACCGGATGCAGCCAGGTCGGGAAGGCACCGATGTAGCGTTCGATCAGGTAGCTGAACAGCCTTTCCATGGATCCGGCCGCCCCTCGATGAACCATGACAGGGCGTTGCCGCGTGCCATCCTCGGCGACGTACTCGAGGTCGAAACGTTCGGGCAGTTGGAAGTCGACCTGAACGGTGGAGTTCGTGAACTCGCGCCGGTGCGCGTCCTTGACCTGGAAATCGATCTTCGGCCCGTAGAACACGGCTTCGCCGACGCCAACCTCGTAGTCCTGACCCATGGATTCGAGCGCCTCCATGAGTGCTCCCTGAGCCCGCTGCCACTGCTCTTGGGTGCCGAGCCACTTCTCTTTCACGTCATCGCGAACAGAGAGCCGATACGAGAACTCGTCGATGCCGAGCACTCTCGAGAAATACAGCGCGAGGTCGATGGCGCCCCTGACCTCGTCCATGAGCTGGTCCGGCGTGCAGAAGATGTGCGCGTCGTTCAGCGCGAAGGCGCGGACGCGGTTGAGTCCGGCGAGAGTCCCCGAGCGCTCGTAACGCCAGTAGTCCGCGATCTCCGCGATTCGCATTGGCAGGTCGCGGTAGCTGTGCAGCTCCGATTGGTAGATCACAATGTGATGTGGGCAGGCCACGGGTCTGAGTTCCAGCTCCTCGCCGTCCTCGAATCGCATCGGGGGGTACATGTACTCGGCGTAGAGCTGCGCGTGACCGCTCTGCCGGTACAGGTCAAGGCGCGCGACGTCCGGGGTGCGCACGTGCACGTAGCCTCGCGCCAGCTCCTCGTCGGTAATGAAGCGCTCGAGCTCGCGGCGGACGGTTGCCCCCGCCGGCAGCCAGATCGGTAGGCCAGGGCCGACGCGCTCGTCGACCATGAACAGCTTCAGCTCCTTGCCGAGCTTCTTGTGGTCGCGCTTCTCGGCCTCCTCGAGGAACTTCAAGTAGTCGTCGAGGTCTTTCGCTGACGACCATGACGTTCCGTAGATTCGAGTCAGCTGCGGCTGCTTCTCATCGCCGCGCCAGTACGCGCCTGCGACCCGCAGCAGCTTGAAATGCTTCAAATCTTTGGTGGAGCGCACATGCGGCCCGCGACACAGGTCGAGGAAATCGCCGGTCCGGTACACGCTGACGTCATCGCCTTCGACCTTGTCGTTGATCAGCTCGATCTTGTAGTCCTGGCCGCGCTTTCGAAATTCATCTAGCGCCTGCTTGCGGGACAGCGTCTCTTTGATGAAGGGCCGGTCCTCCTGAGCGATCCGTCGCATCCGCGACTCGATGGCGGCGAGGTCAGACTCCGAGATCGACTTGGTGAACGCGAAGTCGTAGTAGAAACCGTCCTGCACCGGCGGGCCGATGCCGTACTTGGCGTCCGGATACAACTCCATCACCGCCGCAGCGAGCAGGTGCGCGGTCGAGTGCCGAAGGATGTGGAGCGGATCCTCGCTTGACTCGTGATCGCCGTACTCGGCCATGAGGCCGTCAGTATATGAACCCCCATGGATCCAGCCCGAGTTGTCGACGCGCTCGGCTACCCGGCTGCCGGGCTGGGCATTCTCATCGAAAGCGCCGGCGTTCCATTTCCCGGCGAAGCGCTCCTTCTGGCTGCGGCCGCCTGGGCCGCGGCGAGGAATCACAGCATCATCCTCGTCATCCTCTTCGGGTTCTTGGGTTCGGTCGCCGGCGCCGACATCGGCTATTTCCTCGGCCACCGCGGAGGCAGGCCGTTCATCGAAAGGTTCGGAAGCCTGTTTCGAATCTCGCCGGAGCACATCGCCCGCGCCGAGATGTTCTTCGCCCGGCACGGCGACAAGGCGGTCCTGACCGCGCGCTTCATCCTCGGTCTGCGGACTTGGGGATCGATGCTGGCCGGGATGGCCCACATGCCCTTCTGGCGGTTCCAGGTCTTCAGCGCACTCGGCGGCCTGGCCTGGGCCGTCGCCGTCGGCGTTGCCGGCTACCTGCTCGGCAGCAACCTCGCGCTGATCGGCGCGGTCATTCGGGACATCGGCATCGGCGGCGTGGTAATCATCGCCGCACTGATCGTCATTGCGGTGCTGGCGCGAATGCGCGCCGCCCGGCAATAGCGAAGGTCACCCCTCCGGCCACCAGCAGCACTCCCAGTCCGCCGATCACGTGCGCGGTGCCGACGAGGTCGGAAAGCGCGGCGGCGGCCAGGACCGGGAGGGCGGTGACCCCGTTGATGACCATGTAGAGCAGCGCGAAGATCCGGCCGCGGAGCTCGTCGCTCGTGCTCTCCATGAGATAGGTGATGGCCGGGATCATGATCGCGCCGAACTCGATGCCGAGCAGCAGGCTGAACACGGCACCCGTGATGCGTGCGTGGACGCGAAGGTCGGGCACCTGGACCATGGCCTGTGGCACCGCCGCAAGCGCCAGCAGCGTTATGCCGTTGGCGATCAGCGACCCGATGAGGATGCGTGAGCGGTCGACGTGCCTTAGGAACTGACCCAGCAGCACGGCGCTGAGGATGGCCCCGCCGGTCGCGGGTCCAAGGATCACGTAGGAGTCCTGCGCCGCGATTCCGATGACGTGGCTGACATACGCGGGCGCGAGCGTGAAGAGCATGAACAGAACCAGGACCGCGATGCTCACCTGGCCGAACGCGAGCATCAATCCGCGGGATGCGCGCAGCGCATCGAGCCCCTCTTTGATGTCGACCATCATCTGGTGGAACCGGTTGCGCGACTCCAGCACTGGCGGCTCGTGGGTCACCTGCAGAGGCGGGATGTCGGACGCGAAGATCAAAGCGCCCGCGATGGTCAGCAGAACCGCCGCCATCCAGTAAGGCGTGTAGAGGTCGATGCGCGAGAGGATCGGCGCCAGCGCTCCGCCGACGACCAGCGTGAGCACCATGGTCAAGAGCGCCATCGAGTTGGCGGTGATCAGGGCCGAGCGCGGCAAGATGGTCGGAATCACGGCCGCCTCCGCCGGTGCGAACAGTTGCCCGACCGACGAGAAGATGAGCGTGATCAGCAGCAGGTGCACGAAATCGTTCTGCAGGCCGGGCACCAGCGCCGCCAACGGGATGAGGGCGACCGCCCCGGCCCGACCGAAGTTCGACCACATCATGATCTGCTTGCGATTGACGCGATCCGCGATCACCCCGGCCGGCGGCGCGAGCAGCACCGATGGCACGGTGTATGTCAACAGCACGATCGCAACCGGCGTGCTGCCGCCCGAGATCTTGAACGCGAGGATGATCAGCGAGAACAGCAGAAACTTGTCGGCCAGCTGTGCGGCGAGCTGCGCGAACCAGATGTTCCTGAATGCCGTGAATCGCAGAACGGTTCGAAAACCGCCAGGGGTCTCGACCGGGAACCGGAATGGGGCTTCCACCGCCGTCAGAGCTTAGCGAGAGGGTCCGGGATTGAA
>WNEY01004201.1_pt1 | contig 10925 bp, 10 predicted proteins | sample 5400531 | NCBI WGS metagenome assembly WNEY01 (sample SAMN13153338, study PRJNA577476) | soil metagenome | isolation source: 200 cm saprolite under Douglas fir tree site 1 | place: USA:California | collected 2015-04-18
CTTGCTGCTCAACTGGCCGGCGCAGCTGAACAAATAGACTAGTAGACCGGGTGGGCGAGCATCTCATCATCCCGCTCCGAAGCGACGCTTCAGATGAAGATCCTCTTGGATCAAGTGGATGCCGGAGGCGCGAGATTCCATTCACCTGGGTGCGACCGACGGTCCGAGTCTCACGGAGTTCCTGCGGCTACGGTCGGCTTGGGGAACCTGTGTCGGCTTGTTCTGCTCGAATTATGTGAACTATTTCCTGATCACCTGGCTGCCTTTCTACCTGGTACGCGAGCGCCACTTCTCCATGGGCGGGATGGCCACAATCGGAGGGACCGCTTATCTGGTGGGTGCTCGCTTCGGCACATTGTCCGGTTGGCTTTCCGACCGCTTGATCATGGCGGGACAAACTCCCACTCGCGTTCGCAAGACACTTGTGGTGGAGGGCTGGCACTTGCCGGGACTTTCCTCGGCTTATCTGCCGCCACGGGGCCGGTCCTTTGCGTAGCCATGCTCTTGTTGGCCGTGATTTCTTTCGGCGCTGCTGCTTCCAATCTCTGGGCGATCACGCAGACGCTCGCGGGGCCGCAAGCCGCAGGCCGATGGACAGGTTTCCAGAACTTCGTTGGCAATCTTGGAGGGGTTGTGGCTCCGGCAATCACCGGATCGGTCCGGGGCTTTCGCCATACTCACGGCCGTCGCACTGACAGGAACAACGTCCTGGGTTTTCCTGGTCGGACCGGTAGAGCCAGTGATCTGGCGCAAGAAGCCCCAAGCTGTCACAGTCTCCCCATTGCCCGTATTTTCAGCAGCTATCTGGAATATGCGCCGTTCCTCGCCGAGGTGACTTGCAGGTCAGAAATCTAGGCGTAGCCTGATGGTCGGCACCTACACCGGCCTATTCGCTCGGTCGATTCCGCCATCCCCGCCGGGTTGCCGGTCAGTGCAGAAGGATCTTATACGGCAGCACATAAGTGAATCCGGCAAACACTTCCCACCGTGTGGACGTACTCGTGAGTCCACGATTGAAACCGCCATCGAGCACTAGGTTTTTCCGCGCGTTGTAGTTCAGCGCCCACAAGTTGCCGACGGCATTGCTGTGGAGAAAAGGCTGAGTGAAATGCCATATTTCTCCGGAGATTCCGAATTTATTCCCGAGTGAGTGTGAAACCGAGAGCGTCTGCCCGAACTGGGCGCGGTGAGTCGCGCCGTCAACGACTTCGTTGAAGAGATAATTGGTGTCGTAGTGAAAGCCTCTCACATCGGCGCTGGCAAGCAGGAGCATGGAGTTTCTGGAGCTGCCAATATCGAGGTCAGGTGTGCCTCCACTGTAAACTCGGCGGAAATAACTCAAGGCAATTGTCGGCTGTGCGCCTTCCCCCTGATGGACAACCCCTTGCACTCCCAGAGACACGTCTCCCGTTCCATTGGCAGCTTGGTTTCCAGCGCGGGAATGGGCAAATGGTCCTGCCCCGGCTAGCAATTCGATCCGGCGCGATAGGGAAAACTTCACCACCTCATTGAGACTTGACTGGGAAGAGAACTCGGGAGAATGCCACGCACCCAAGAATCCGCTTTCAAATTGAAGGTAGGCGACCGGAGTGAGGGTGGCGGGCGTGGAGACGGTTGGTCGGCCGGGGTTGGCTGTGGGTTCGACAGGCCCCGGCACGTCTTCCGGTCCTTTTGGCGTCCCGGCACTCTGCTGCGCTGAGGCGACAATCGCCACGCCCAGAAACCATGGAAGCAGCAGTATCGACAAGTTCCAAATCGTCGCTTTTCCGTGGCAACACGTCATTTCGCCCTGAGAAGAAGAACTGGCACACTGATACTGTGCTGCACCCGGCTGGCTGTGTTGCCAAGAAATATGTCGGCAAGGAAGCGGTGTCCATGTGTGCTCATCGCCACCAGGTCGCAGCCCTTCTGCCGGATCCATTTGATAATCTCGTTTACTGGTTCGCCATACGCCAGTTCGGCCTCCGTAGGAATGCCCATGGATTGAAACTCCGACCGGACCTTTTGCAGATACGCTGTGTCTTCGGCGATTTCGGGACTGACTGCGTCCGGGCCATAGGTCCTGGCTGCCCATCCATCGGCCACGTGCAGCAACACCAAACGGCTCCCCGCGAGCGCCGCGAGTTGCTTGATATGTTCGATAATCGCCCGGTCAGTTGCCGTGCCATCCAAGGTCACGAGAATGGTTTGGTACATGGTTATTCCGTTTCTGCCGGCTTATGCGCCGGTGATGACCTGCCACGCGGCTTTGAGCGAGTCCGGCAAGCCATACAGGTCCATCGCGGTGATCAGAATGGCGCTGGCCCAGCCAGCCATCAGCAAAAACCATCCGTTTTTCCAGGCCCCCATACGCTTGCGGGAACTGGTGAAGTGCAGCAGGGGAAACATGGCGAAGGGAAGCTGCAGCGCCAGCACAACCTGGCTAAGCGTGAGCAGATCGGTAACGCTGCTTTCGCCGCGCCAGCCGATAATCAGTACTGCCGGCAGGATGGCCAGTGAGCGGGTGATGAGCCGCCGCACCCAGGGTTTGATGCGCCAGTGCATGAAGCCTTCCATCACCACTTGCCCGGCCAGCGTGCCGGTGATGGTGCTGCTCTGGCCGCTTGCCAGCAGCGCCACCGCAAACAGTGTGCTCGCGGCGGCCGTCCCCAATAACGGCGCCAGCGTCAAGTAAGCGACCCGAATCCAGTCACTCTCGGGGCTGAACCTAACTACCTGCCCGCCGGATACAGTTACGCTTTCCTTGCCAAAGAACACCGTCGCCGCCAGTACCAGAATCGCCGCGTTTACGAAGAAGGCAACGGTCAAGGCCACGGCGGAATCGATGGTGTTGAAGCGGATCGCCCGCCGGACGGACGGTTCGTCCTTCTGCAGCTGGCGGCTCTGCACCAGGGCCGAGTGCAAGTACAGGTTATGCGGCATTACGGTGGCGCCGATGATGCCGACGGCCACGTATAACATCCCGGTATGACCGAAGTGGGGGGAAATCAGTGCTCGTCCCATCTCCAGAAAACCCAGGTGGGTCTGCGGAAGAACGAAAATCTCGATGAAGTAGCACACCCCGATTGTCGCTATCAGCAGGAGAACCACCGCCTCGATGGTGCGCATCCCAAACCCCTGCAGGGCCAGGAGCAGGAGCACGTCCAGGCCGGTAATAATGACAGCCCAGAGCAGCGGGATATGAAACAGCAAATTGAGGGCTACGGCACTCCCCAGTACCTCCGCCAGATCACAGGCTCCAATCGCCACTTCACTCATCAGCCAGTTGGGCCAACGGGTCCACCCGGGATACCAGTCGCGGCAACATTGGGCCAGATCCTTGCCGGTCACCACCCCCAATCGCGCCGATATCACCTGCATGAAGATGGCTATCAGGCTGGCCACTCCAACCACCCACAAGAGTCCGTATTTGAACTGAGCGCCGGCTTGCAGGTCGGTCCCCCAGTTGCCGGGATCCATGTAGCCGACGCTGACCAGAATTGCCGGCCCCACGAAAGCCCGCCACTGCTCCCAGAAGCCGGCCTCGCGGTGCGGCACTTCGACGGTGCTGTGCATCCCCTCCAACGACAAGTGGCTGCCGTCTGGAACCTTCGTCTCCATCCGTCCCTCTGCTTTCACTTAGCGTCGGTATATTAGCACAGATTAACCGCAGTTAACTAACGCCTCGCGACCGGAGCCGGGGCTGAGGACACCCAGATTTTCTCTGCCGCCGGGCTGCCCAGAACAATGGCGCCAGCGGAGGTGTCGATGGAGAGGGTTTGGTCGTAGTTGCGCTCACGCAGATACAACTGGCTTCCTGGTCTGATGCCTCGTTTATCAAGCAATTCACCCAACTTCGAATCCCGCTCGTAAACACTGGCCACGATGTAGCTCTGGCCCGGTTCCACATCCGACAGCAGCCTGTACCCACGCCGGCTCTTCTGTGCGGGACTATCGAAGGTCGCGAAGTTGCCGTGAGGACAGGCTCCGCCTCGCCCCAGCTTCTTGACCAGCAACAACTCAAAATCCGCCGAGACCGCATGCTCAAGCTGTTCGGCTTCATCGTGGGTCCGGTACCAGGGCATTTCGAATACTTCATTCAGCATCCGTTCAATCAGGTGATGGCGAATGGCGGTGCGCTTCGCAATGCGTCGGCCAGCGTTGGTCAACCGCACCCGCCGGTCCTTGCGCACCTCCACCAGGCCATCCCGCTTCAGTCGACGCAACGCCATGGTGACCGCTGGCGGGGTCACTTTGAGCCACCCGGCGAGCGTCGCCGAGATGACGCTTACGCCTTCGCTCTCAGCTTCGAAAATCGCTTTCAGATAATCTTCTTTGGAAACCGTAATCATCGCGAGGCGCGATTATAGCTGGCCGGGGCAGCTCTGGATAATGCCGTCGCCCAAACGCCGGCACCGCCTCTGCACGGAAAGTTGGCTAACTGTGGCCCGCCTGGTCTTTTCGCGCTTCCGGGCTCATTCGCTCAGGCTACCCTTTTGGGGCGAGATTTGCTCCAGCTATCGTTTCATTCGTCGCATCCACCAGCGTTCGCCTCACTGCTGTAAGGCCTTGGGAAGCAAACTGGCGGGCGCAGCTTCGTTTGCAACTCTGACGCCAGTTGGGGCGTCAAGACGGACCTCGCAAAGTTCGGCAATCAGGTTTGCCGCCCAGCGATAAATGTTTTTCTCCTTGACCACCTTGCGCAGGCGTTGCATGCGGGCGGTTCGCTCCTCGGGCTCCATTTCCAGGGCATATCGGATGGCATCCGCGGTGCGTTCAATATCGTAGGGATTCACCAACACCGCATCACGCAACTCACGAGCCGCCCCGGTAAAGCGGCTGAGGATCAGGACTCCCTGTTCATCATCACGAGCGGCAACAAACTCCTTGGCTACGAGGTTCATTCCATCGTGTAAGGACGTGACCAGGCAAACGTCCGCGGTCCGGTAGTAACGTTCAATCTCGCCGTGGCTATGCTGCCGGTTCAGGAAGACAATCGGCTTCCACTTGCCAGTCTGAAAGCGCCAGTTAATTCGTTCGGATTCGGCTTCTACGTCGGCAAAGAAGTCGTGATAGCGCTTGATATGGGTGCGGCTTGGAGCTCCAATCTGCACAAAGGTAAACTTCTCGCAATAGTCCGGATATTTCTCCAACATTCGCTCAATCGCCAGGAAACGCTCGAGGATCCCCTTGGTGTAGTCCACGCGATCCACGCCCAGTCCGAGCAGCAGCGCCTCCACCCCGGATTCCTGTAGTAGCGCCACCCGCTCCAGATAAGGGTTGTGATCAGGTGGAGTAGGTGAAACGCCAGGGAACTCTACGCTGATGGGAAAAGGCTTCACGGCAGTGCGATGCTCCTCGCGATTGACGGCAAAGTGGTCCCAGTCAATGCGTGATTCCAGCGTGCGGTCCACAGTCTGCAAGAAGTTTGTACAGTGCGACTGAATATGGAACCCGATCAGATCGGCGCCCAACAGACCCTCCAATAATTCGCGCTGCCAGGGGCAGATTCCGAAGGTCTCGGGGTTGGGCCAGGGGATATGCCAGAAGATGGCCACGCGTGCGTCGGGTCGCGCTTTTTTCACCAGACGCGGCAACAATCCAAAGTGGTAGTCCTGGACCAGGAGAACCGGCTGTTCTACGCCAGCCATCTCTTCCAGTACGGCTTTGGCAAACTTCACGTTTGCCTTGCAATAATGGTCCCAATCGGAGACGCGAAACGTCGGCCGGGTGTGAGCAATATGGCAAAGCGGCCAGAGCCCCTCATTGGCGAAACCGTAGTAGTAACCTTCTTCTTCTTCTTTTGTCAGCCAGACTCTGCGTAAGGTGTATTTCGGTTCTTGAGGAGGAACCCGCAGACGGTCGTGCCCATCGACGGTTTCTAGGTCGGCATCGCCGCTGCCGTGCGCGACCCAGGTCCCATCACAAGCACACAGCACTGGCTGCAACGCGGTTACTAGTCCGCTAGCCGGAACTATGGCCTGTACCGAGTTACCCCGTCGAATGTGGCTGTAAGGCTCGCGGTTGGAGACTACAAATAATCGGCTGTTGGCAAGTTTGCCGCGCACGTGCACGGAAAGCCGCTCGGGTGTCCAGACTGATTCCCCAGCTTCGCGTAATTGCGCCTCCATTTCCGCGGCCGAACGGGCTGTCCTCAAGCTTTCTGCCAAAGTCTCCATCTCTCTCGCTAGCGGGCGGAGCAAATCCAGGTCGGGCATAGCGGCACGAATGGCGCCCACTCTGCCGGTCCGTAGAGCTTTCATCCACTGCGCCGCCCGAGCGATGGGTCCCGCGATGCTCCAGCGGACAATCAACAGGGTAATGAACGCGATCAGAACAACCTGGAGCAGCACCCGGAGGAAATCTTCGCGCCACACATGGGCGGTCTGCGCGTTAATGTAGCTGGCATCGTGCACAATAACCAGTTCACCGACCACTTGGTCCTGCTGGTGAAGAGGCAGCGCGTAAATGTGCACGGACCCGCTAGCTCTGCGAACAAACTGGCTCTGTTTCCTGTTTTCTGCAATGGCTTGCGGAACTGCGAAAGACTGGGGCTGGAGACCTTGCATTAACCCCGAGGACACAGCAATGGGTTCCAGCTTTGGGTTGAAGACGGCGACTCCGGCCAAGTGCTCGCGGTTGCTAAACCGCTCAACCACCCGCTTGAGTTCCCTAAGCGATCCCTTGTCGAGCTGAGGTTCGACATTTCCGACCAGACTCTCTCCAAGAAGCTCTGCCCTGCGCTCCAATTCATTCCGCAGGCCTTGCTTCTCTCTTCGGGCCTCGTAGTAGGTGGAGAACAATGAAACCAGAGTAACGCCCAGTATGAGCGAAACAATGAGGCGAACACTGAGTAGTCGCACGTAAACTCCCGTCCTTCTTGAGGTCGTAGGGTCGATCGCTCAAAGCGGTGCGCGTATCGGCTGTCGGCACATCCCAGGATCGCTATCATTTCCTGGAGCGTACAGATGCCGAACTCCGAGAGTGTCCAGAGCCGTCGCACGAGCCATCCCTGAGAATGGCTTTAGGTTCTCTAGTATTGCGCGTGAGCTTGGTTACCTGCACCCGTTTCATGGTGCGCTCTCCGCCTGCATTCTTTACCTACTACGAGGACAACGATAACGCCGACAACAACCGCCCTCGTCCACCATACCGTTTTGGCTGTCCATTCCACATCAATCAGAATACGCTTGGCAGCTATCAAAGTCTCGATGCTCGGTTGGTCATTTCTGGTGCGAGGCAGCGTGGTCGTTGCCGCGAACGCGCAGACGGCGAAACGCTCCGCCGAGCGACGTTGTTGCGGCAAACAAGGAGCTGGGCCGCCGACTGTTCGAGGGGCGCCGGCTGCTCGACACGGAAAAGGTGATGGGCTTGTCTTCCGACCAACCATCCTCAGGGCACGCGGGTCGGGCTTCGCAAACCGTAAGTCTTAAGTTAGCGAATCGCCGTTCGCGGCACAAAGGCGGTCACTTGTGCATGATTCCATCGCAATGTAGGCCCGCCCGGACCTGGATCGACTTGGGTGGCGCCGGCCGAACGAAGTTTCGGGACTCGCAGACCATCACCGGCGCTCTCACGAGAAGGGGCGCATGGAGGGGAGCGCTAAACGACCTCTGATCGCCGATCAGAATGAGACGTTGACGGCAATAGCGATTCCGGGATGGCGCCTGTTATACATGTAATATCCGTCATTGACGTAGTCGACGTAGACGTCGTCAGTTTCGTACCAGGTGCGCGACCAGTATTCCGGCCACGGATCAACGAGACTGAACCAGCAGCCTTCGTGCTGGAATCGGGGGTATCCATCCACCACAATAATTGGGTCTCTGTGAACGCGAAACCAGTGTCCGCGGCCAAAATGAGCGCGGAAGCGGTCTTCAGGAATGCGGTAGCCCCGATAACCCCCACGTTCGCGCCAAGTATGATGTTCACCCTGCCAATGCTGCGCGCGCTGGCCCTGCCAAACGTCTCGCGGTCCGGAGTGTTGTTCGTGTTCGTGCCAGTTTCCCTCGCGCACGTGTTCCGGCCCATTTGCCCGCTGGTAATGTGGCTGCTGCCGTTCTGGCCTGTTCTGGCTTTCCCGCTGCTCGTGAGGCCGTCGTTCGCTGCGTTGCTCCGGCCCATTGACTTGGTGTCTCTCCGAGTGCTGCTGCGTAGACGAACGTCCGTGTTCGTCTTGATGCTCGTGCCGTTGCTCCTCCTGGGAACCAGCCTGCCGTGCGTCCTCGTGGCCGTGCTGTGGGTTGGCAAGAGCAGTTGCTCCTAGAAGTAGGCCCAGCATTGATGTACCGACGACTACAGCTATTTTCATGATGAGTACTCGTATCTGCGGCAGTCTAGTGCATCTGTGATTGACCTCCTAGTTACGTAAGGCCGGGTTCCTCGGGTGTATTGTCGGCAACTCTTCACCATCCGATTAGGTCCGTGTCGGGCCGTCATCCGGCGGCAATCGGGTCGGTGACCTGGTGTACGGACCGCGTGGACGGGCTCCTCCACCGCTGACAGCGGAGACGATCGAAATCTCAGATCCAGGAGGTATCGGAGTTGCAAGTCCGCCGGTGTATCGAATTTCTTCGTTCCCCACGAAGACATTAATATGCTGCCGGATTTCGCCTTGCTCGGTTGCAATGCGATCTCGAATGCCAGGGTAACGCGTCCATAGGGCTTTCAATGCGTCGCCGACAACTTTTGGTGACGCTTCCATCTCCACCTTCGTGCGCCCCTCAGTAAACTCGCGCAAAGCACTCGGAATGTGAAAGGTGACGGACACGATCAGCCTTTTCCTTTTCGAGATGTGCTTTTCCCCGTCGATCGTCTGCTTCGAGACGAAGTCGCTGTGGCCTCTTGAGGGGGCTTTAGTTCGCGGAAAACAGAGGGATCTCCGACGGCAGCACTCTTTACGCAGACCACGGACGGCAGCCCATCGAGAATCTTCTTCCAAGTCCTCCCTTCATCGGTTGAGCCGTAGAGTTGTCCGCTTCGCGTGCCGAAATAGATTCCCACGGGATCGAGCGGGTCCGCGGTCATGGCATCGCGCAAGACAGTCTCGTAAGCTCTCTTTTGAGGCAAGCCGCGCATTAGCGGTTCCCATGAAGCGCCAGCATTGCGGGTTCGATAAACACGCAATCGGCCCTCGCACGTACAGCGAAACTCGTCGGAGTCAACTGGGACGATATACACACAGTCCGGGTTTTTGGGGTGCATCACCACGGCAAAACCAAAATCCGACGGCACGCCATTGGCAATGTCCTTCCAGTTTTCGGCATAGTCGTCGGAGCGATACAAGCCCCAATGATTTTGCAGGAAAAGACGTTCGGGACGAGCGGGGTGCATCGCGATCTTGTGTACACATTGTCCGAACTCGGGATATTTGCTGGGCATGAACATGACCCGGATGCCCCGGTTTTGCGCCGTCCAGGTACCGCCTCCATCGTCGGTCCGGTAGACGCCACCGGCTGAGATTGCCACGTACATGCGCTGCGCATTCCCGGGATCGAGCACAATGGTATGCAGGGCCAGTCCGCCGTTCCCGGGCATCCAGCGGGGTCGGTGCGGATGATCAAACAGACCACGCACCAGGGACCATGACTCCCCCGCATCCCGGGATTCGAACAGCGCGGCAGGCTCCACTCCGCAATAGAGCAGGTTCGGCTCCTCTGGCCGGCCTAAACAGATCTGCCAGATATTCTTCAAGGACACGCCGGTATCAGCGGGAAATCGAATGGGGGCCTCCTGCGGATTCGTCCAGCTCTTCCCGAAATCGTCGCTGGAGCGCAGGAGCGTACCCCAAAAGCTCTGCGTTGAAGCCCACAGGCGGTGTTGGCCATCACGCTGGTCATAGGCCATCGCGTAAACGGCGTGCCCGTGGAAATATGGACCGCCAACTTCCCAACGGGTGCGCTGACTGTTCGAGCGTAGGACAAAAGCTCCTTTTGTCGTTCCCACCAACAAAAGAAAGTCTCCCTTCCTGACATGAATGTGTTGCACATTGTGCAAGACCGTGGTTCTGGGTCCGCTTCGATCGCCACCGGGCTCGGCGGAAATGACTGCAGAAGACTGAACCGCTTCTAGCGCGGCCTGAACTTCACCAGCGCGTTGATAGCGCTGCATTGGCTCCTTAGCCAGGCAGCGTTGGATAATCGCCCATAGGCCGGGCGGCACCGGAGGGCCGAGGGGTTTCGCCATCTCGCGCATGATGGCCGAGCTGATCTCAAAGCCAGTGCGTCCTTCAAATGGCAGACGCCCGGAAGCAGCTTCATAAAGCACAACTCCGAGCGCCCATAAATCACTGCGGTAGTCGGCCGCCTCGCCACGCAAAACTTCGGGCGCCATGTACGGCAAAGTGCCACTTAACCTGGATGCGTCCTGCACCGTCTCAAAGGACCGGGTGGAGCCCTCAAATATCCCGCGTTCTACGCGTTTGGCTAAACCGAAATCCAGAACTTTGACCAGACCGTCAGAAGTGACCACAACATTCGCGCTCTTCAAATCACGATGAATGATTCCGCGATCGTGAGCGCGGCCGAGGGCGTTAGCTATCTGTACGCCATAGCGAAGGATCGACTCCACCGGTAAGCCGGTGTCTCCGATTAGGGATCTCAGGGACTGACCCTCGACCAGTTCCATCACAATGTAGAGCTCACCATTGGTCTCGCCGACTTCGTGAATGGTGCAGATGTTGGGATGGCTGAGGGCCGAAGATGCTCGCGCCTCCTGCAGCAGGTTCTGACTGGCCGATTCGTCCAGCCCGGCACTCTTGCTCACGACTTTTAAAGCCACATCGCGATGCAAGACTTCATCATGCGCGCGATAGACAGCACCCATTCCTCCTTCCCCAATTTTCGATACGACGTGATAATGACCAAGCACTTGACCGATCACACTCAACTCCTGTGGGACAAGGAATGTTCGGCTAGGAATCCTTTTCCCGTTGGTCGAAGAGTCTA
>WNEY01008434.1_pt1 | contig 10925 bp, 10 predicted proteins | sample 5400531 | NCBI WGS metagenome assembly WNEY01 (sample SAMN13153338, study PRJNA577476) | soil metagenome | isolation source: 200 cm saprolite under Douglas fir tree site 1 | place: USA:California | collected 2015-04-18
CTCAACCTCGAGGAAGACCAGGTGCGCGCAGTGATCCTTGGTGAGTTCGGGCATCTGCACGAGGGCGACGAAGTCCACACGACCGGGCGGCTGCTGGAGGTCCCGGTCGGCGAGGAGCTGATCGGACGCGTGGTCAATCCGTTGGGCATTCCGATCGACGGCAAGGGGCCGATCAAGACCACCAAGACGCTGCCGCTCGAGAAGATCGCCCCCGGTGTCATCACGCGCCAGCGCGTCGACACCCCGGTCCAAACCGGCATCAAGGCCATCGACGCGATGATCCCCATCGGTCGCGGACAGCGCGAGCTGATCATCGGCGACCGCTTCACCGGCAAGACGACCGTTCTTCTCGACACGATCATCAACCAGAAGGGCAAGGACCTGATCTGCGTCTACGTCGCCATCGGTCAAAACGCCGCGTCGATCGCACGCGTCGCAGCGACCCTCGAGGAGAACGGCGCGATGGGGTACACGATCATCGTCGCCGCCACGGCATCCGAGCCCGCTTCACTCAACTTCATCGCCCCGTATGCCGGGTGCGCGATGGGCGAGTACTTCATGGATCAGGGCAAGGACGCGCTCTGCTGCTACGACGACCTGAGCAAGCAGGCGTGGGCATATCGTGAGGTCTCGGCGACTCTTCGCCGGCCGCCCGGTCGCGAGGCCTACCCCGGCGACGTTTTCTATCTCCACTCTCGTTTGCTCGAGCGCGCGGCGAAGATGAACAAGGCGCATGGCGGCGGCTCGCTCACGGCGCTGCCAGTCATCGAGACCCAGGCCAACGACGTCTCGGCCTTCATCCCGACCAACGTGATCTCGATCACCGACGGCCAGATCTATCTCCAGTCCGACCTGTTCAACGCCGGCCAGCGCCCCGCTCTCAACGTCGGCATCAGCGTTTCGCGTGTCGGCGGCGACGCGCAGACGAAGGCCATGCGCCAGGTCGCCGGCCAGCTCCGACTCGACCTCGCCCAGTACCGCGAGCTGGCGGCCTTCGCGCAGTTCGCCTCCGACCTCGACACCCAGACACGCAACCAGCTCGAGCGTGGCGCGCGGCTCACCGAGCTGCTCAAGCAGGACAAGTACCAGCCGGTCCCGCTTGCCGAGCAGGTGGCCGTGATCTACGCGGGGACGCAGGGATATGTCGACAAGGTGCCGACCGCCCGGGTCCGGGAGTGGGAGGCCTCGTTCGTGCGCTTCATGAGGAGCGAGCGACCGGGCGTGCTCGAGGCGATCGACAAGCAGAAGGCGCTGGACGACAACCTTTTCGAGCGTCTGAAGGCCGCGATCTCGACGTTCAATCACCAGTTCGGGGTCGAAGGCTACGGCGACGTGCCCGATCCCGCGCCTAAGGCTGAAGCGAGCTCAAGCCCCTCTCCCCAGCCCTCCCCCCGGAAGGGGGAGGGGGACGACAAGCCAAAGGCCCCAAGGAAGGCAAAGGCGAAGTAGTTGCCCGCTTATAGAGACATCGTCCGCCGGATCGACAGCATCAAGAACACGCAGAAGATCACCAAGGCCATGCAGGTGGTCGCCGCGACGAGGCTGCGCCGCGCGCAGGCGGCGGTGCTGGCGACGCGGCCCTATTCCGAGAAGATGCTCGAGGTCCTGCAGACGGCCGGCGAGCGGGCCACCGAGTACAAGCACCCGTTCCTGGTCCGGCGCGAAGGCGCGAGGGCGGTGATGATCCTCGTCACCACGGACAAAGGCCTGACCGGTGCGCTGAACGTCAACAACATCCGCGCCGGCACGCGCTACATGACCGAGCACTATCCGGACCAGCAGAAGTACGTGACGCTCGGGCGCAAGGGCCGTGATTTCCTGCTTCGCTTCCGCAGGAATGTGATCGCGGATGCGAGCGGCCTTCCGGATCGGCCGTCCATCGCAGGGATCCTCTCGAGCGTCGCCGTCGCCCTCGACGAATACACGAAGGGCGATGTCGATGCTGTCCTGCTGTGCTACGCGAAGTGGGTCTCCACTCTCAGGCAAGAGCCTGTCGTCCGCACCCTCATCCCGGCTGAGATCCCGGAGCGTGAGAAGGACGCAGGGCCGCGCGCGGATTACATCTACGAACCCGACCCTGAGTCGGTCCTGGACGCGCTGCTGCCGCGGTATGTGGAGACACAGGTCTACCAGGCAGTCCTGGAGAACAAGGCCAGCGAGTACTCGGCCAAGATGATCGCCATGCAGAACGCGACCAAAGCCGCCGGCGACTTCATCGAGTCCCTGACCCTTTATGCCAACAAGGTCCGGCAGGCGGGCATCACGACTGAGCTGATGGAAATCGTCGGCGGCGCAGAAGCGCTGCGCGCGACGTAGACAGATTAAGGAGAGGCATGGCTGACACCAAGAAGAAGACGCGGGAAGGGAAAGTCCGGCAGGTGATCGGAGCTGTCGTCGACGTCGCCTTTCCGCCCGGAGAGCAGCCCGAGCTTTACGAGGCGCTCGAGGTCAAGAAGCAAGACGGGACCAAGGTGGTGCTGGAGGTCGCCAGCGCAATCGGAGACAACGTCGTGAAGTGCATCGCCATGGACTCCACGGATGGATTTCGCCGAGGCGACAAAGTCATCGCGACGGGCGCGCCGATTTCGGTGCCGGTCGGGGTCGAGACCCTCGGTCGCCTGTTCAATGTCATCGGCGCCCCAATCGACGACGAGCCCGCGCCTGAAGGCGCCACACGCTGGCCCATCCACCGCCCGGCACCCCCCGTGTCAGAGCAGCAGGCGAAGGTCGAGATCCTCGAGACGGGGATCAAGGTCATCGACCTCATGTGCACCTTCGCCAAGGGCTCGAAGATCGGGCTGTTCGGAGGCGCCGGCACCGGCAAGACCGTCATCGTGCAGGAGCTCATCCGCAACATCGCCTATCAGCACAAAGGACGATCGGTCTTCGCGGGCGTGGGGGAGAGGACGCGCGAGGGCAACGACATGTACCACGAGATGTGGGGCTGACCGGCCTCACGATGGCAGAGTACTTTCGCGATGAGGAGGGGGCGGACGTCCTCTTGTTCGTGGACAACATCTTCCGGTACCTGCTCGCCGGATCTGAGGTATCCGCGCTGCTCGGCCGCATGCCGTCCGCCGTCGGCTACCAGCCCACGCTCGCCACCGAGATGGGCGAGCTGCAGGAGCGCATCACGTCGACCAGCAAGGGATCGATCACCTCGGTGCAGGCCGTGTACGTGCCGGCGGACGACTACACCGACCCCGCCATCCAGACCGTTTTCGCGCACCTAGGCGCCACAGTGCGACTGGAGCGGTCGCTGGTCGAGATCGGGATCTATCCCGCGGTCGACCCGCTCGGCTCGTCGAGTCGGTTCGTCGAGGCCTCGATCGTGGGGCAGGCGCACTACGACGCCGCCCAGGGCGTCAAGAAAACGATGCAGCGCTACAAAGACCTGCAGGACATCATCGCGATCCTGGGCATGGAGGAGCTGTCGGAGGACGACAAGCTGGCAGTATCTCGCGCGAGGAAGATCCAGCGGTTCCTGTCGCAGCCCAACTTCGTTGCCCAGCGCTTCACGGGCCGTGAGGGCAAGTACGTCAAGGTCAGCGAGACGGTGCAGGGCTTCACGGAGATCCTGGAGGGCAAGCACGATGACCTCCCGGAGCAGGCTTTCTACATGGTCGGCACCATCGAGGAGGCGCGCGCACAGGGTGAGCAGATGAAGAAGGCCTCGGCCAACTAGACATGAAGTACGCGCTGCGTGTGGTCAGCGTCGAACAGAGCCTGTTCGAAGGCGAGGTCGAGTTCATCATCGCCAACGGGGCCGACGGCGAGCTTGGCGTCATGGCGCGACACGCGCCGCTGATGACCGTGCTCAAGCCGGGCCCGCTCCGGATTCAGGAGGTGATGGGTGGCGCCGAGAACGTGATCTTCGTTGGCGGTGGCTTCCTCGAGGTGCTGCCCGAACGCGTGACGGTGCTCGCGGATGTGGCCGAACGCGCCGAAGACATCTCGCTCGAGCGAGCCGAGGAGGCGCGCCGGCGCGCGCAGGAGAAGCTCGCCGGGACCGTCACCGCGGCCGAGGAGGTCGAGTTCCAGACCGCCCTTGCGATTGCGGAGGCGCGACTCCGACTGGCGCGAGCGCGCAGGCTCTGATGAAGTCACCCGCTCCGGGTCGCGACTACGCCCTCCGCATCACGGGCGGTTCGCAGCTGGCAGGTGACCTTTGCGTGAGCGGCTCCAAGAACGCCGCTCTGCCCGAGATGGCCGCTGCGCTCCTCACGTCCGAGCCCCTGCGCCTGACCAACGTGCCCAGGGTCTCCGACACCGAGGTGATGGCGCAGATCCTCACTGAGCTGGGCGGACGCTCGGAGGGAGAAGGCTCGCTCGTCCTGCGAATGGGGAACGCGCGTGGCACCAATGTTCCCGATGAGCTCGGCCGGCGGATGCGCGCGACGATCGTGCTTCTGGGTGCTTTGCTCGGAAGGTTCGGACAGGCCCGCTTGCCCCGACCCGGAGGTGACGACATCGGCGCGCGGCGAGTCGAACAACACATGCGGGGCCTGCGCCAGATGGGCGCCCGTATCGAGGAGACGGCGACTGAGATCGTGGCGGAGGTCGATCGCCTGCATGGTGCGCGGATCGTGTTCGACCTGCCGACCGTCACGGGCACCGAGAACATCCTGCTCGCCGCGGTGCTGGCCGAGGGCCGGACCGAGATCTTCAACGCCGCCCGCGAACCCCACGTGCAGGACCTCTGCATGCTGCTCGGCAAGATGGGCGCCCACATCGAGGGCATCGGCACGGAACGCCTGGTCGTCGACGGCGTGCGCGAGCTGGGTGGGGCCGAACACACTGTGATCGCCGACTACCTGGAAGCCGGCACCTACGCCATCGCGGTCGCCGCCGCCGGCGGCGAGCTGCGCATCGAGTGCAGCCGGCCGGAGGACCTCAACGTCGTGCTCCTGAAGCTCGAGCTCGCGGGCGCGCACGTCTCGACTGGCGACGGATGGTTTCAGGTCGGCCGGCGGCCTCGCAACCGCATCAAGCCTATCGACATGTCCACGTGGACCTTCCCCGGATTCCCGACCGACCTTCAGGCCCAATACATGGCGCTGATGACGCAGGCCGACGGCGAAACCGTGATCTCGGAGTACGTGCACGAGAATCGATTCCAGCACGTCACGCAGTTGTCGAAGATGGGCGCCGGCATCAATGTCGAAGGACGCCTCCACGCTGTCGTGCATGGTCCATGCCGCCTGCGTGGCACGGAGGTGACGATCCCAGACATTCGCTCGGGCGCGGCGCTGGTGATCGCCGCCCTTTGCGCCGAGGGCGAGAGCCTCCTCCGGAACGCCTGGCATGTGGAGCGCGGCTACGAGGACATGGCCGGCAAGCTGGCCTCGGTCGGCGCCCAGATCGAGAGGGTCGCGGTCGACTCCGAGCGGAGCAACCCGGGGCATACCTACGAATAGTTGGCCTGAGTGTTAGGCAAGAAAATAGGGATCGACCTGGGCACCTCGACGGTGCTCATCTACGTCAAAGGCGAGGGGATCGTCATCAACGAGCCATCATTGGTGGCGGTCAACCGCGAAGGCACGCGCATCCTCGCGGTCGGGCGGCAGGCCCTCGAGATGGTCGGCCGCGCCCCCGACACGATCCAGGTCGTACGCCCGATGCGTGAGGGGGTCATCGCCGACTTCGTCGTGACCGAAGGCATGCTTCATCACTTCATCGGCATGGTCCTGGGTCGCCAGCGAATCTTCAAGCCCGAGATCATGATCTGCGTGCCGTCGGGTGTGACCTCGGTCGAGCGGCGAGCCGTCACCGAGGCGGCCATTTCGGCGGGCGCGCGCCAGGCATGGCTGATCGACGAGCCGCTCGCGGCCGCCATCGGCGCGGGCCTCCCCATCTCGGAGCCGCGTGGCAACGCGATCTGCGATATCGGCGGCGGGACCACCGAGATTGCAGTCATCTCTCTTTCCGGGATGGTGGTCGCCCATTCGATTCGCGTCGGCGGCAACCGGATCGACGATGCGATCGCGGTCCACCTCAAGCGCCGGCACAACCTCCTGATCGGCGAGCGCACCGCAGAGGAGATCAAGATCGTGGTCGGCTCGGCGATCCTGATCAAAGAGCCGCTGCGGATGGAAGTGCGCGGCCGCGACATCGTGTCCGGTCTGCCTCGCAGCCTCGAGGTGACCTCCAACGATGTCGTAGAGGCGATCCAGGAGCCGCTTCGGCTCATCGTCGGGGCCGTGCGCAGCGTGCTCGAGGAAACACCGCCGGAGCTGGCCGCGGACATATTCGATCGGGGCATCGTGCTGTCGGGCGGTGGGTCGCAGCTGCGGGGGCTCGACCGCTATCTGTCCATGCATACCGGCATACCCGCGGTGATAGCGGACGAGCCGCAGACCTCGGTCGTGCGCGGCACCGGCCTGGCCCTGGAGCATTTCGAGGTGCTGAAGCGGAACCAGTCGTACCTCCGCTGACTTGTTGACCGGCCTGCATGTGGCGGTGGATGGGGTTGGGCTCACCAGGCCATGGGCCGGGGTCGGCGTCTACACGACCCAGATCCTCCGGGCGATGGCGGTGGAGCGCCCTGACTGCCGCTTCACCGTCTTCGTTCCGCCGGGCGTGTCCGCTGAAGGTTCCCGGTCGACCTCCTACCGGCAGATCCCAGACGTCCCATTGATCGGCCGCCACCTGCAGTGGCCGGCCCGGCTGCGGCGCTTGAAGCCGGACGCGTTCTTCGGAGCGGTGGGCGTGTTGCCGCTCATGGACGTCGGCTCGCCATCTGTCATCACCATCCACGACCTCGCCATCTATCGCAATGCCGGCTGGTTCCCAGCTCGCCAGCCGCTCAGCACGCGATGGGTGGTGCCGAGCTCGCTCGGTCGCGCCGACAGGGTGATCGCGGTTTCCGGCAACACGGCGCGCGACGCCGAGGAGCTGTTCGGCGTCCCTCCGACTCGGATCGCGGTCGTGCCTCACGGCGTGTCGCAGGGTCTGCGTCCCATGAGCGGCGAAGAGCTGGCGCCGGTACGCGCGCGCTTTCAGCTACCCGAGCGCTTCATCCTGTTCGTGGGCACCATCGAGCCGCGGAAGAACCTGCTCACGTTGCTGGAGGCGTGGGCGATGATGCGAGACCGGCCGGACCTGGTCATCGTCGGCGGCTGGGGCTGGAATTACGAACCGATCAGTGAACGCATCAGCCGGCTGGGCGACAAAGTGCACCACCTCGACGCCGTCGAGCCAAGCGACCTGCCGGCCATCTACAACCTGGCGCGGGTGCTGGCCCACCCGGCATGGTATGAGGGCTTCGGGCTGCCGCCCCTCGAGGCAATGGCGTGCGGCACGCCGGTTGTGGTCTCAGACAGCTCGAGCCTCCCGGAGGTAGTCGGCGATGCCGGCCTGGTGGTGGCCGCCGGCGACGCCGATGCCTGGCGGCAGGCGCTGGAGAAGGTGCTGGGCGACCAGGACCTGGCCGCCGACCTGAGACGGCGAGGCATCCTGCGTGCGGCCGAGTTCAGCTGGTCGCGCAGCGCAGCCATGACCTGGGGCGTGATAGACGAGGCCGTCCATGAAGGAGCCGCCGGCTAGAGCAGCTCGCGGATGACCTCCACGACGCCCGTGGCGCATCGATCCCACGTGAACCCGGCCGCCTGTTTGCGAGCGGCCCGCGTCAGTCGTGCCCGCACCTTCAGGTCGCCGATGGCCGTCTCGAGCACTCTTGCCAGCTCCTCCGGATCGTTGGGATCATCCACGTAGAGCGCAGCGTCGCCGCCCACCTCCGGCAGCGACGATGCGCGCGCGGCCACGACGACCTGGCCCCGTGCCATCGCCTCCAGAACCGGAAGGCCGAAGCCCTCGTAGAGGCTCGGGACCACCACGGCCTTGGCCCGCCGGTACAGCAGCTCGAGCGTCGGCGCATCAACGGTGCCGAGAACCCGGCAGCGGGTCGAGGCCCGAAGCCGCTTCGAAAGCGCGACGTCGCGCTCGGGGCCGGCGACGGCCAGTGTGACCCCGTCCAGACGCTCGACCGCCGCCAGCGCGGCGGCCTGGTTTTTCCGCGCTTCGACGCGGCCGACCTGAAGCACGAAGTCACCAGCCAACCCCAGCTCCGCCAGCCTCTTGGCCGGCGCCACCTCGCGTTGGCCCGGCTCGCCGCCGCCGAGCGGAACCACCCGCACCCGCTCCGGGGCGACGTGATAGAGGTCGGCGAGGTCTTTGCGGGTGGATTCGGAAGGGGTGATCAGGAGCGGGCACCGAAGCGCCGCCCATCGTGTCGTGAGCTGGAGATACGAACGTTCGGACAGCGAGTAGGCGCCAGGGTGGCGCTCGAACGCGAGGTCGTGGACCGCCGTGAGGGACTTGCCCAGCCACCCGAAGGGGATGGCGTGCGCCGGAACGAAGAGCAGATCCGGATGGGCAGATTGGAGTGCCAGGGGCAGGCGCACCTGCGACCACAGGCGGGCCATGGGCACCACCGTCATGTCCACGCCCAACCCTGGTCGGGCTCGCGACCCGAAGAAGAGCCACCGAAGGTCGGGGGCCGCGCCGCGCAGGCGTGAGCCCACCTCGCGGGCATAGACCTCGGTTCCGGTCGCCACCTCGCGAGTCGCCGGGTTGAGGTCCACGGCAACTGTTTTTCTCAAGGCTTGAATACTGGAACGTACGCTCACTCGCCCTTAAGCTAATGCCCGTGCTCGTGACGCTGCGTAGGGGGGTGGCTGCAGTGGCATTCCTGGCCACCTGTGTCCTGGTGGTTCAGGTGGGCGATGCCACCAACGCGGTTCCGGCCCGGGCGGTGCTGAACGCCGTCCTCGAGAAGCAGGCCGCTCTAGGGGTGCCGCCGAGGTCGGACCGCGTCTATTCGCTCACCCACACCAGAGTGATCCCCCTCGGGCGCAGCTCGATCAACGTGCCCATCCTCATGTACCACTACATTCGCCCTGCACCCTCGATCTATATGGACTACATGGGCTATAGGCTCACCGTCACCCCAGGCGACTTCACTGCGCAGATGGAATGGCTGGCATCGAGCGGATACCACCCGGTCGATTTCAACGACTTGCGCGCCTACTTCTCAGACGTCATGCCGCTGCCGGCCAAGCCGGTGGTGATCACGTTTGACGACGGCTATGCCGACCTTTACACGACCGCCTACCCGATCCTGCAGGCCCACAAGTTCAAGGCGGTGGCCTACATAGTCACCAGCTTTGTCGGCCAGGCGAGGTACGTGACCGCCGCCCAGGTCCAGGAGATGGACCGTCACGGGATCCAGATCGCCTCCCATACCGTCGACCACGCCAACGTCGCGAAAGCGTCGCTGTACTGGGCGACAGCCGAGCTGGCTGCGTCGAAGACGTGGCTCGAGAACCTGACCGGCCATTCCGTCGTCGACTTCGCTTACCCATCAGGCAAATACAGCAGCACAGCGATTGCGGCCCTCCAGGCCACCGGATACGACACCGCCGTGACCGAGCTCCCGGGCACTGTTCACAGCCGCGCCGACCGCTATCTGTGGACTCGCGAGCGAGCCTATGGGGGCGAGTCGCTGGGGGACTTCGTCAACAGCCTCGGCGCGGTGGAACCATGGGTCGACGTCGCGGCCATGACCACCACACCGCGCCCATAGCATCGAGGGATAACCCGCCCGTGCGGCAGGCGCGGGTGCTCGGCGTGCGCGTGGATTGCGTCGACATGGATGGTGCGCTGGCGCGAATCGAATCCTTTGTCGACGGCGGCGGCCGCCATCAGGTGGCCACGGTGAACCCCGAGTTCGTGATGCGGGCGGGCGAAGACAGGGAGTTCGCGCGCGTCCTCGAGTCCGCGGACCTCTGCCTCGCCGACGGCAGCGGCGTGGTCTGGGCCGCCCGGCGGCAGGGCTGCGTGCTGTCGGGGCCCGTCACTGGAGTTGATTTGATCCCACCGCTCGCAGCCCTCTGCGCCCGCCGGCACTTCCGCCTCTTCCTGCTCGGGGCGGGTCCAGGCGTGGCCGACGACCTGGCCCAGCGGCTTAGGGCCGAGCATCCAGGACTGCACGTGGCCGCGCACCCGGGCTCGCCTGAGCCAGCTTCAGACGAAGAGACTGTCGGCCGGATCGCCGCCGAGCAGCCCCAGGTGCTGATGGTCGCGTACGGAGCCCCCAAGCAGGAGCTGTGGATCGACCGCGTCGCCGGCCGCCTGAGCGGCGTCTCGGTGGCGATCGGCGTCGGCGGCGCGTTCGACTACCTCACCGGACGGGTCCCGAGGGCGCCGTCGTGGATGCGGCGTGCAGGCATGGAGTGGATGTTCCGGCTTGCCCGCCAGCCATGGCGCATTCGCCGGATGGTAGTTCTGCCGGCATACGCGCTGAGGGTCTTGCGTGCCCCGGGGAAAAATTCGCGCTAGTGTTGCGCGGGGTGGAAAACGAGCCGCCGGGGGGCGGCGATCCAAACGCTGAACATTTAGATTCCCGCGCCTCGCGGCCAGGCGTGCGCGTCCGCAAAAGAAGCCTTCGGTGGGTCGCGCTGGGGGTGGTCGTCATCGTCGTGGTGTCATCGATCGCGTATTTCAGACTGCTTTCACCACCTCCGCTCACCACCAAGCAGGTCATTGCGCTCATTCAGCCCTCAGTGGTGACGGTCAAGGTGACCGTCTTTCGCAGCGATCCCGTGGAAGCCTCGGGATTCGTGTTCCAAAAGCGTGGACACATCCTCACCAACGCCCATGCGGTGGCTCGAGCCCTGAAGATCGAAGTCGTCGATGCTTCGGGGGCCTCTCACCGCGCTTACCTGATTGGGGTGGATCGTGTCAGGGACGTCGCCGAGCTGATCGCGTACGACCTGGTGGGCGGCGTTGCCAAAGCGCAGCCGCTCAAGGCTGCGAGCCGGCCGGTCGCAGTGGGGGCGAAAGTGCTCGTGATCGGCAATCCGTTTGGCGCCTTGCCCAACACCGTCACGAGTGGGCTGGTGCGCGGCACTGGCCGACAAGTAACC
>WNEY01013613.1_pt1 | contig 10924 bp, 11 predicted proteins | sample 5400531 | NCBI WGS metagenome assembly WNEY01 (sample SAMN13153338, study PRJNA577476) | soil metagenome | isolation source: 200 cm saprolite under Douglas fir tree site 1 | place: USA:California | collected 2015-04-18
CCACCAGCCGTTCATCCCGGCCTCGCAGGACATCCCCGAGCTGACCGCGGTCCCGCTCATCGTCGGCGCGCTGCTCGGCATCCTGTTCGGCGCCAGCTCGATGTACCTGGTGCTCAAGGTCGGTCTCACGGTGAGCGCCAGCATCCCGGTCGCGGTGCTCTCCATCACCATCTTCCGCGCCTTCACCAAGGTGTTCCGCGTCCGCCGCGCGACCATCCTGGAGAACAACATCACCCAGACGACGGGCAGCGCGGGCGAGAGCATCGCCTTCGGCCTGGGCGTGACCATGCCGGCCCTGCTGATCCTCGGCTACAACATGGAGATCAGCCAGCTGATCGTGGTCGCCGTGCTGGGCGGCCTGCTCGGAATCCTCTTGATGATCCCGCTCCGGCGGGCGCTGATCGTCAAGGAAGCGAAGACGCTGGTCTATCCGGAAGGGACCGCCTGCGCCGAGGTGCTGATCTCGGGCGAGAAGGGCGGCACCACCGCGAAGACCGTGTTCGCCGGCCTGGGCGTGGGGTCGCTCTTCGCGCTCTGCTACAAGGCGTTCGGTTTCTTCAAGGACATCCCCGAGAAGATCTTCGGCAAGACCTACGACGGCGGGAACGTCTCGCTCGAGGTGGGCCCCGAGCTGCTCGGGGTCGGGTACATCATCGGCACGCGCATCGCGCTGACGATGGGCGCCGGCGGCATCCTGAGCTCGCTGGTCCTGATGCCGGCCATCAAGCTGTTCGGCAACTCGGCCACCCAGCCCATCTATCCGGCCACCAAGCTGATCCGCGACATGACGCCGGACGACGTCTGGCATCAATACATTCTGTATATCGGGGCGGGCGCGGTGGCGGCGGGCGGGATCATCTCCCTGTTCAAGTCGCTCCCCACCATCGTCGGCGGCGCGATGCGCGGGATGAAGAGCCTCTCCGGCGGCGTGGGCGGCAAGCGCGTGCAGATCCCCCGCACCGATCGGGACATCCCGCTCTGGGTGGTGGGGGCGGGATCGCTGCTGCTGGTGGTCGTCTGCGCGCTGGTTCCGTCGCTGAAGATCAACATCCTGGGGTCGGTGCTGATCCTGGTGCTGGGGTTCCTCTTCGTCACGGTCAGCTCGCGCCTCACCGGCGAGGTAGGCAGCTCGTCGAACCCCATCTCCGGCATGACGGTGGCCACGCTGCTCATCACCTCGCTCATCTTCTTCTCGCTGGGCTGGGTGAGCGCCCCCTACAAGATCGCGGCGCTCTCCATCGCCGCCATCGCCTGCATCGCCATCTCCAACGGCGGCACCACTTCGCAGGACCTCAAGACCGGCTACATCGTGGGCGCCACGCCCTCGCGGCAGCAGATCGCCATCCTGGTCGGCGCGCTCTCCAGCGCGCTCCTGCTCGGGTTCGTGATCCTCAAGCTCAACGACGCGGGGACGGTCTTCGCCCGCCGCGACTACCCTCAGGTGAAATTCTCCCCGAGCGAGTACGACGGCCGCGAGCGCCTGCGCGGGCCCGACGCGGGGCGCGACGCCGCCGAGTACAACGTGGTCCGCCTGCGCGATCCGCGCGGCCCGGTGCCGGCCGGCAAGTACCTGGTCGACGACGGCGGGCGGATCAAGTACCTCGAGGACCCCGGCATCAACGGGCAGCTCACCCAGCGCGACGACGGCGAGAAGGTCACCTCCAAGTTCTCCGCTCCCAAGCCGGTGCTGATGTCCTTCATCATCGAGGGCATCATGTCGCAGAAGCTCCCCTGGGGGCTGGTGCTGATCGGGATCTTCATCAGCATCGTCCTGGAGCTCTGCGGGCTCTCCTCGCTGGCCTTCGCCGTCGGCGTGTACCTGCCGGTCTCCACCTCCACGCCGATCATGGTGGGCGGCATCGTGCGCTGGCTGGTCGACCGCCGGCAGAGGCGCAAGCTGAGCGACGCCGAGGCGGAGAGCGGTCCCGGCGTGCTCTTCAGCTCGGGGCTCATCGCGGGCGCCTCGGTGACGGGCACCGTGCTCGCCATGCTGCAGCTGTCCGAGCCGACCCGGAACTTCCTGCGCGGCATCAACGTGACGGAGAAGCTGGGCCGGTTCGCCGCGAGCGACCTGGTCTCGTTCCTGCTCTTCCTGGGGCTCGCCGGGGTCTTGTTCCTCGTGGCCAGCGAGCGCCTGCTGCGGAGCGCGCCCGATGGTCGAAGTCCGGCTGGCTGAAAAGGAAGCCGAGCGGCGCGCTTGCCTGCGCCTGCGCTGGACCGTGTTCGTCGAGGAGCAGAACGTCCCGCCTTCCCTGGAAGTAGACGCGGACGACTCGTCGGGAGCCGTGCACGCGCTGGCGCTGCTCGACGGCGTGCCCGCCGGGGCGGGGCGATTCGTCTTCGTCCAGCCCGGCGTCGCGCGCATCGGACGGATGGCGGTGGTGGACGACGCGCGCGGCAACGGCATCGGCACCGCGCTGCTCCGCTTCCTCGAGGACGAAGCGCGCAAGCGTGGGGCGAAGCGCTTCACCCTCAACGCGCAGGTGTCGGCGCGGGGCTTCTACGAGAAGGCCGGGTACCAGGCCATCGGACCCATCTTCGACGACGCGGGCATCCCGCACGTCCGGATGGACCGCCCGGCCTGACCGGGGGGGCCGATGGGGGACACCATTCCATGGTGTCCCCTCCGGAATTCGCGGCGTTGTGCTTGACCGAAGGAACGCCAGGCGTTACTTGCGCGAGCGCTGCAGGGAGGTCCGATGCTCCGCATCTGCACCACGCTCGCGCTGGCTGCGCTCCTGTTCGGCGCTGCCGCGCGCGCCGAGGAGAAAGAGGAGTTCGGCAGCCTGACCGTCGATCAGGTCGCCGAACATGTCGCCAAGGGCGACGCGTCCATCTTCGACAACAACCCGAAGGACATGTGGCAGAAGGGCCACGTTCCGACGGCCAAGTGGGTGGATTTCAAGAACGTGCAGGCGGCCGATCTCCCGAAGGACAAGGACCGGACGCTGGTCTTCTACTGCGCGAACGAGAAGTGACACGCGTGTCACCAGGGCGCCCGTGCGGCGCTCCAGCTCGGTTACAAGAACGTGAACATCATGCCGGCCGGCATCATGGGCTGGGAGAAAGCCGGCAAGCCCATAGAGAAGGGCTGAGACAAAGCGATTGGTGCAATTTGTTTTGCGCTACGGCATGTGGAAGGCACGGTCCGTCCTGTTTAGCGCGCCCGGCACCTTGAGGGCCCTGCGGTCCAGCAGATCGATCGAGATGTGGTGCCTGCCGGGGCGAAGGCGCGGCAGGCGCCTGGGCTGCCACGCCTTGATGAGCTGCAGCTCCGCCCGGTCCAACACCACCCGCACCTTGTACGAGCGCCGGCCGAGCTTGGCGCGCGAGAGATAGAAGTCGAGGGCGGGCGGCCGCGCGCGGTGCGCCCGCGCGGGGGCGGGCGGCGGCGTAGGAGGCGGAGGCGGAGGAGGATCGGTGCCGTTGCTCCCGCCGAGGTTGGGATCGTTGGTGGCCGGCGCGCCGACGGAAGCGGCCGCCACGGGCGCGGCAGCGGCGATCCGCGCGTCGTCGGCGCGAGGCGTGCCCAGTGGCAGCACGTACGTGAGCAGCGCTCGCCGCGGGTCGGGCCAGGCCTGCTGCTCGGCGACCGTTCCCGCCCGGCCCGGCGTCCGCCGACCCGACCAGAAGCGGACCAGCGCGAACGCGTGCGGCGCCTTCACCACCTCGTGCCACGGCCTGCACAGCACCGCCCGCAGGAGATGGGGTCCGGGCGGCAGGTTCTCGATCGTGAGCGGGCGCGAGACGTCGTCGACCTGCAGCGCCGGCTGGTTGTCCACGATCAGGTGGGCATGGGCGCCGCCGGCGAGCGCGTAGCCGGTGATCGCGAGGCGCACGGTCACTTCGCCCGTCGCGACCTCGGTCCGGTCGCCGGGCGCCTCGAAGCGGACGCGGGCCTTCGCGAATGCCCTGGCGGCGCCGCCCAGCTTGGGGTTCTCCTCGGGCGCGAGCTTCTTGGGAGCCGGGGCGGCCGGCTTTCGCGCGGACGCGGGCCGCGCCTTGCCCGCGGCGCGCGGGGCGGCGAGGGCGAGGGAGGGAAGGAGCAGCGCGACCGCGACCGCCTTCAACCGCGCTCCTTGGTCTCGGCGAGCAGCCGCTCGCGCTTCACCCGCGCGTGCTCGAGCCGCACCGCTCGCCGGCGCCTGGCGTCCTGCTCCCGCCGGCGGTCCTCCTCGTTCTGCAGGACGAGCCGCGACACTTCGACCGGACGTCCCTGCTCGTCCTGCGCCACGAAGGTGAGGTAGGCGCTGCAGACGTGCGCGCGCTCGCCGGTGAGCGGGTTCTCGCTCTCGATCCGCACTCCGGATTCCATCGAAGTGCGGAACGTCGCGTTCACCTGCGCGCGCAGCTCGACGATCATCCCCACCCGGATCGGCTTCAGGAAGTGCAGGTCGTCCATCGAGGCCGTCACCACGCGCCGCCGGCAATGGCGCTGGCAGGCGATCGCCCCGGCCACGTCGATCCACTGCGCGATGCGCCCGCCGAACGCGGTGCCCAGCGGGTTGCCGTCGCCGGGCAGCACCGACTCGATCATCACTACCCGCGAGGCGCTCGGGGTCTTGGCTCCGGCGGCTTCGGTCATGCCCTCACCTCGAACCGCTGCAGCAAGCGCGCCTGGTTGGACAGATCTCGCAGCGTGGCGATCACCTTGCCACGATCCGGGGCGTCCAGGCGGAAGACCGGCAGGATCGCTTCCACCGGGCCTGCTGCATCGGAGGCGCGCGCCGCCCAGGTACCCAGGTTGACGTACAGCCTCTGCACGCCCGGCCGGCCCTCGTGCACGGCCCAGTCGATCACGTGGGTGTGTCCGAGCACGAGGATGTCGGGCGGTGGAGGCTTTCCCGGAAGTTTGCGAGATCCGGTCAAGGCGCCCAGCGCCGCGTGACCGGCCCGCTCCCACAGATCGTCGTCGTCCTTGAGCCGGCCCCGGATGCGATCGGCCGTCGCGAGCCAGGAGAGGGCGCGGGACATGTAGCCGTTCGCCACCAGGATCTCGACGAAGGCGTCGATGAAGCGGTTGAACATGCCGGGCTTGAGCCAGCGCTCCAGCACCGGCACCACCCGCTCCTCCGGCCGCAGCGCGATGACGCGGTCGGGGTCGATGGACACGTTGCTGCGCGGGAGCTGGTGCCGGAGGAAGGGCACGATGGCGTGGTGGATGATGGACGTCATCACCTCCCCGCCGCCGGTGGGCGTCGCGTTCGACGGATCCCAGCCGTGGCCGTGCTGCAGCACCACCACGCGCTCGCCCGCCCTCCGCACCGCCATGGTGTCGACGGTCATCCCCGGGAGCCCCGCGAGCTCGAGCGCGGCGCGCCCTTCGGGGGTCGCGAGGTGGCGGTCGTGGTTGCCGGTCACCAGCGTGACGGCAGCCTCGCCGCAGAGCGCCTCCAGCGCGTCGAGCGCGACGGGGTTGTTGTGGCGGATCGAGGCGCAGATGTCCGCGAGGGGCCGGGCAGGGCGGTCCTCGAGCGGCACTTCCAGGGCGCGTCCGAACGCGGCCAGACCGCGCGCCGGCGGGAGCGAGGCGGTCACGTCGAAGATGTCGCCGAGCAGGACCAGCTCGCTGTCCGGCGTGCGCGCCACGAGCGAGCACAGCTCCGCGAACCGCATCCCCTGCGATTGATCGTGGAACATCCTCGCGAGGCCGGTCTCGCCGAGGTGCAGGTCGCTGACCACGAAGAGGGTGGGCATCGCGGCGCGGGAGTCTACCGCGCCCTCGGCCGCGCGCTCCTTCCCGCCCTCGCCCTGTGGCCTTCGGCGGCGAGGAGCTGCCCCTGCTCGCGCGCGACGAGGGGCGCCAGAGTGCCGTCCGAGCGCACCACGCGCCACCAGGGCACGTCGTCGAGCTGGTGCAGCGCGCGGACCACCGCGCGCGCCCCTCCGGGCCGGCCGGCGCGCAGCGCGACCTCCCCGTAGGACAGCACGCGCCCACGCGGGATGGCGCGCACGATCCGCCTCACGGCGCGGGCGAACGCTCGGAGGGGAGGTCGGGCGGGCTTGCCGCGATTCTGTCGGACTCGGCGAGGCATCGGACCGGTCAAAACGATTACACCACGGAGCACACGGAGAAACACGGAGTTGATGGGTGAAAAACCAAAACACCTCCGTGCTCTCCGTGTACTCCGTGGTGCGTTTGTTTGGCCAGGATCGCGGTCAGCGCGGGGTGAACTGCGCCAGGTCGGCGATGCCGATCATGTTTTCCAGCGCCGCGACCTGCTGGACCGCCTTCTCGAACCCGTCCTGCCCGAGGATCTCGTGCTCGCGCTCCTCGAGCCTCTCGCCGATGCGCTCGTACTCCTTGTCCCCCACCAGCCGGTGGAAGGCCGGGAACAGGTCGGTGTCCTCGCGCGCCTCGTGCGGGCGGTACGTGCGGATGAACGCGCGGATGTGTGGCGAGGCCTTGGCCCGGTCGCCGCGGCTGGCGAGGATCTGCTGGGTCAGGAAGCGCCCTGGAAGCGTCGCATCTCGCCAAGCTACCCCCGGGGACGGTGCCCTTGCCTCCGCCGTTCAGCGCAGCGGTGCCGTCATGCTAGAAGGCCCGCATGGACGTCGTGCTCATCGACATCGCCAACGACCCGCTCACCAAGCTCTACGGCGCCTACCGCACCTGCTACACGCCCAAGACGCCGCGGGAGGTGTGGGAGGACATCGCCAAGGGCGAGGTGAGCCCGGAGAAGATCGCCCAGTTCGGAGGAGCGCCTCAAGACCGGGCACGTCTCTCCGCTCGAGCAGGTGGTCTTCTGGTTCGGCATCGGCGGGGTCTCCCGCTCACTGTCGCACCAGTTCGTGCGGCACCGCATCGGCATCTCGTTCGAGCAGCAGTCGCAGCGGTACGTGCGCTTCACCGGGAAGAACGAGGAGCGGCTGGAGTTCGTCATGCCCGACTCCTGGCGCGACGCCGGCCGCGAGAAGGAGTTCGAAGGGCTGATGGCGGAGATCACCCGCGTGTACCGGGAGGCGGTCGCCGCCGGGATTCCCGCCGAGGACGCCCGATTCGTCCTGCCCAACGCCGCCCCGACCAACTTCCAGATCATGGTGAACTTCGCCGAGTTGCTGCACATCGCCGACCTGCGGCTTTGCACCCGGGCGCAGTGGGAGATCCGGCAGATGGTCGCGAAGATGCGCGCCGAGCTGATGCGCCGGATCCCCGAGCTCGCCCGCTACCTGCAGCCCAAGTGCGGCGAGCGCCGCATGGGGTACTGCGACGAGGACCTCAAGGCCTACGAGGCGTGCCCGCTCTCCGCCGCGCGGCCGCACAAGCTGCACGTGCTCGAGGTCTTCAAGAAGCACCGCGGCGAAGCCGGCAGCCCGATGAAGGACCTGAGCGAGAACGATCTGAAGGCGGCCGAGCAGTTTCGCGAGACGCCGTCCAGGACCTGACCGGTGGTAGGAGCGGCTCGCTTGAGATCGCGCCCGGCTCTCCTCATCGGCCTTTGCCTCTTCTCGGCGGCCGCCGTCTCCTGGGCGCGCGATCGCGTGGCCGGCACGCTTGGACTCGACGATCGGCACCTCGCGCTGGTGCACAGGATCTGGCCCTTTCTGCTCTTCGGGTGCCTCGCGGCTCTCGCCGGTTACGTCTACCTCCAGGCGCTCCGCCGCCGGGAACAGCCCCGGCCCACCCGCCTGCTGGCCGGCGCGATCGCGATCCACCTCCTCGCTGCGCCGGCGCTCCCCCTCACTTCGAGCGACCTGTTCGCCTACGTCTCCTATGCGCGCCTCATGCACGTCGGCAAGAACCCGTACCGCTCGGGCCCGGCGGATCTCGGCGATCGCGATCCCCGCGCCGCCCTGGTCGCGCCGCGATGGCTCCACACGCCGATGGTGTACGGTCCGCTCACCGCGTGGGCGACGGCCGCGATCGCGCCCGTCGAGAGCCTCTTGGGCGCGCTCTGGGCCTTCAAGCTCGAGATGCTGCTCGCCTCGCTCGCCGCCGTGATGCTCGCCTATGGTTTCTGCCGCTCTTGCCTGCCGCCCGGTCGGGCCGAGGCTGCGTTCGTCTTCTTCGCCTGGAATCCGCTCTTCGCATGGGAGATCAGCGCACAGGCGCACACCGAGGGCCTGGTGCTCGTCGGCATGGTGGCTTTCGTCTGGGCGGCGACGCGCGACCGGGAGTGGCTCGCAGCTCTCGCGCTGGCCTGCGCCGTCTACGCCAAGCCCGTCCTGGCGCCGCTGCTCTGCCTCTACCTCTGCTTCGTCTTCCGGCGCAGGCCGCTGCGGGCGCTCGCCATGGCGGCGGTGGTCGCCGGGCTGGGAGCGGCGTTGATGGCGCCATTCTGGCAGGGCGCCTCCACGGTGCGAGGGCCGATGGCCACGCTGGTGGCGGATTCGACGCTGACGGCGCGTTCGCTCACCGACATGGTCGTCTGGCTCGTCCGGCCGCTCGGGGAACATGCCCAGCGAGCGGTCTACTGGGTCGGGCTCGCGATCGGGACCCTGCTGCTCGCTTCTGTCGGGATCCGGGCCGCGCTGCGCGCGCGGTCGCTGCAGCAGGTGCTGCGCGACGGGCTCGTCTTCTTCCTCTTGTACGACCTGATCGCCGCCCCCTGGTTCCAGTCCTGGTACATGCTCTGGCTGCTCCCGCTCGGGCTCGCCGAGGAGGACGCTCGCTGGCGGACCTTGATCGCCGTCTACTCCGTGCTCTCGCTCGTGCAATACGGGGTTCCGCTCGACCCCGTCACGTATCTCGTGATCAATGTCCTCGTGTTGCGGATGCTCTACCCGCTGCTGGAAATTACCTGGCGCTGGCCGCCTCAGCCAGCACGTCGCGCAATGCGTCTTTGATGGAGTGCGACGGGGTCATGCGTCTTTGATGGAGTGCGACGGGGTCCATCCCAAGCGCAGCAGCTTCGTCGGATCGCCGATCAAGCTGGGCACGTCGTTCGGACGCAGAAGGGACGAATCGACTTCGATGCGCGGCCGCACGCCGGAAAGCTCGAGCATCTCGTCAAGTACGCTTCGGATGGTTCGACCTTCGCCGCTGCAGACGTTGTACGCCTGCCCGGGCTCGCCGCGAATGGCGAGCAGCCGGTACGCCTCGACGACGTCGGAAACGTGCGAGAAGTCCCGCACCACCGTCAGATCGCCTGCCTTCAGCACGGGGGGGGAGCGTCCGAGTCGGATCGATTCGATCTGGCGCGCGATGGAAGGCACGACGAAACTGGGATCCTGCCCCTTCCCGAGGTGGTTGAATGGCCTTGGGCTGATCACTTCCAGCCGATAGGCACGGAAGAACTGAAAACCCGCGGCTTCAGCAGACACCTTGGACGAGGCGTAGGGGCTCAGAGGCGTGAGCGGGAAATCCTCGTTGGCGCGTGTGCCCGTGGGGACCGCTCCGTACACCTCCGCGGAAGCGATCAGCAGGATTCGCGCCTTCGGCGCCAGGTCGCGCGCTGCCGCCAGGAGGTGCACCGCTCCGAGTGCGTTCACGGCGAACGCTCGGGCTGGCTCATCGCGGCTCTTGCGGACCGAGCTGAACCCCGCGAGGTGAAACACGGCTTCGGGGCGCACCTCTTCGAGCACCTGCCTGATGCCGTCAGGTTCAGTCACGTCGATCGAGAACCCGTCGTGGTCGTCTTTTCCGACAGGCGGACCCCTGACCTCCGTCACCTGATCGCCTTGGCTGCGCAAGTAGCGGCACAGATGCTTGCCGACAAAACCGTTGGCACCCGTGACGACAGCCCGCATCTCAACGGCCATTCGCCCTGAGGCGTTGCAAGTCAGCATCGACCATCATCTCGACCAGCTGCTTGAACCGCACCCTTGGCTCCCACCCGAGCTTGCGTCTTGCCTTCGATGCATTGCCGATGAGCAACTCGACTTCCGCCGGACGAATGAGGGCAGGATCGACATACACATGGTCTTTCCAGTCGAGCCCTACGTGCGCGAAGGCGAGCTCGCAGAGCCGCTCTACCGTGTGGGTTTCCTGCGTCGCGATGACGTAATCCTCAGGCTCATCCGCTTGAAGGATCTTCCACATTGCCTCGACGTAGTCGCCGGCAAAGCCCCAGTCGCGCCTCGCCTGGAGATTGCCGACGGGCAATCGCTCCTGAAGGCCCAGCTTGATCCGCGCCACGCCGTGCGAGACCTTGCGGGTGACGAACTCGAGTCCGCGACGCGGCGACTCGTGATTGAAGAGGATCCCGCTGACCGCAAAGAGCCCGTATGACTCGCGATAATTCACGGTGATGAAGTGTCCATACGCCTTGGCGACACCATAGGGCGATCTTGGATAGAAGGGAGTTTGCTCGTCCTGGGGCGCCTGGCGCACGCTGCCGAACATTTCCGACGAGGACGCTTGGTAGAAATGCGCCTTCGGCGCCGCGTAGCGGACGGCTTCGAGCATCTTGGTCACGCCCAGCGCGGTGAACTCGCCCGTGAGCACCGGCTGGCTCCAACTCGTCGGCACGAAGGATTGAGCGGCCAGGTTGTAGATTTCAGCCGGCTCGATTTGACTGAGCAATCGCACCAGCGAGAACTGGTCGAGCAAATCCCCCTGGTGCAGCTGGATCTTGTCTTTCAGGTGCAGGATCCGTTCGAACTTCTCCTCTGAAGATCGCCGGACCATGCCGTGGACCTCATAGTCCTTCGACAGGAGAAGCTCGGCGAGATAGCTGCCGTCCTGCCCTGTGATTCCGGTAATGAGGACGCGCTTCGGCATGAGCTTCATCAACCCGGGCCTGGCACGGATGAACGCGCCTGCGCGATCCCTTGATTCAGGGTGCCCTCGGCGAGCTCCCGTGTCGCCGGTGTGCGCAGGACGCGAGCGTCCCCGCGAGGAGTCTTGCGCAGGGCGAGGACCAGCTCGCTGCGCAGGACGTACGCGTGCTCGATCAGCTCGAACTGGTGACGCGCGGCGAGCGCGGTCAGGCTCGCCTTCGTGTAGTGGGTGATGTGCTCGTCCTTGTAGCCGCCGGGAGCG
>WNEY01004203.1_pt1 | contig 10923 bp, 8 predicted proteins | sample 5400531 | NCBI WGS metagenome assembly WNEY01 (sample SAMN13153338, study PRJNA577476) | soil metagenome | isolation source: 200 cm saprolite under Douglas fir tree site 1 | place: USA:California | collected 2015-04-18
ATCAACTAAATTTCGCTCCGCTTCATCTTTCGTGCGGCCTTGCGAATGGACGTCCAGCCGCGGGCACGAGGAAATGAACCACTTGCCCTTCTTGCGGACACGCGCCGGTAGCTTGAATTCGAGCCCTAGATCCATCGCGGTATTAGTCTAACACCATATCACAGAACCCGCGGCCGGAGTCTCACAGCAAACCTGCGGAGCGGGCCCATCGGTATTTCGCGCCGAGCACCGCGACCGGCTTTTCCGTGGTGTACGCGAAGGCTGGAATCCCGTGGTCGAACAGATACTCGCTCGCCTGTTCGACTTCAACGTCGCCGACCAGCGACGCGACGATCGGCTTGTCGATACCCTTGCCGCGGCACTCCTCGACCACTTCGCTTACGAGCTTCGCGAAGACCATCGGCGGCGTGATGATCGTATGCCAGTAGCCGAGGATGAGCGCATGGATACGCGTGTCCTCGAGGCCGAGTTTGATCGTATTGCGATAAGTCGTCGGCGGCTCGCCGCCGGTGATATCGACCGGGTTACCCGCGGCGCCGAACGGCGGGATAAACTTGCGGAAGGCGGCGTCGAGGTCGGGCGGCATCGCCATCAGGCCGAGCCCGTTGTCGACGCACGCATCCGAGAGCAGCACGCCCGAGCCGCCGGCGCCCGTGATAATCACGATGTTCTCGCCCTTGGGCGTGGGCAAAACCGGAAGCGCGCGGGCGAATTCGAGCATATCGTTGAGGCTGCGCGCGCGCACGACGCCGCATTGGCGCAGCACGTCCTCATAGATACGGTCGTTGCCGGCGAGCGCGGCGGTATGTGACCGCGCGGCGCGAGCGCCCAGCGCGGTCCGCCCCGCCTTGAGCATCACGACGGGTTTCTTTTTCGATACGCGCGAGGCGACTTCGGCGAACGAGCGGCCGTCTTTGAGGTCCTCGACGTGCATCGCGATCACCTGCGTGTTGGGGTCCTGTTCGAAAAAGGTCAACAGATCGTCCTCGTCGAGGTCGCACTTGTTGCCGAGGCCGACGATCGCCGAAACGCCCATCTTGGCCGAGCGGCTGAAGCCGATAATCGCCATCCCGACACCGCCGCTTTGCGACGACAGCGCCGCGTGGCCCTTGACGTCGTAGGGCGTACAAAAAGTAGCGCACAGGTTCTTGTGCGTATAGTAGAAGCCGTAGATGTTCGGGCCCATCAGGCGCACGTTGTATTTGCGGCCGACCTCGACGATCTGATCCTGCAATTCGACGTTGCCGGTCTCTGCGAAGCCTGACGGGATCAGCACCGCGCCCGGGATTTTCTTCTCGCCGCATTCCTGGAGCGCGCCCGCCACCAGCGGCGCCGGAATCGCGAAGACCGCAACGTCGACCGGCCCCGGTATATCTTTGACGCTCTTGTACGCCTTGCGGCCGAGCACCTCGGGCACTTTCGGATGAATCGGGTAGATTTCGCCCTGGTAGCCCCCGTTGATCAGGTTCTTCATCACGGAGTTGCCGATCTTGCCATCCTCGGGTGAAGCGCCGATGACCGCAACCGCGTTGGGCATCATGATGCGGTTCATCGAGGCTAGAATTTCCTGCTGTGAGGGCCGGAAGCGTTCCTTATGCGGGGCGAAGTCGACGAGGATGCGAACGTCGGGAGCGGCCGCGCCGTCCTTACGGGCGATCACCGGGTTAAGATCCATCTCGCTGATCTCGGGGAAGTCGCTGACAAGCTGCGAGACGGCGGCGATTATTGCGGCGAGAGCCTTGCGATCGACCGGATCGGCGCCGCGCACGCCGCGCAGCACTTCAGCCGCGGCGACCCCGTCGAGCATCGAGAGCGCGTCGGCCTCCGTCGCCGGCGCGAGCCTGAAAGTAACGTCCTTGAGCACCTCGACCAGGACGCCGCCGAGTCCAAAGGCGACGACCTTGCCGAAGCTGGGGTCGGTGAGCGCACCGACGATCACTTCCTGGCCGCCGCTAAGCATCTGCTGCACGAGCACTCCGCTCACTTTGGCGCCAGGCTTATGCGCACGCGCGTTGCGCGTGATCGTCTCGTAGGCCTGCTCGGCCTCGGCCGCGCTCTTGAGATTCACGACGACGCCGCCGGCTTCGGTCTTGTGCAGGATGTCGGGCGACACGACCTTCATCACGACCGGATAGCCGATACTCTCGGCAACGCGCGCCGCCTCGCGGGCGGAAGTAGCGAGCCCTTCTTTGGGCACCGGTATCCCGTAGGCCTCACACACCGACTTGCCCTCCGAGGGGCTCAGCGACGAACGACCGTCAGCTTTAACCTTGTCGAGGACCTGCCGTACCGCTGCCCTGTCGTAACTCATCGAATCCTCCACTTTTGAAACCGTAACGCGCGCGGAAAGCGGTCCGCGCACAATTTTTTGCGATGCGACGGCAAGGCGGCAGGCGTGACGCGTCCGTCACGGTCGCGCACTGCCTTGAGTTAGATCCCGCCGTATGCGCTAATGGCTTGCAGCCCACAACCCTAACGCCGGGCGCGTAACCACGTCAAATCGCAAAGGGCCACTTATGCGATTGGGAGCCATTTGATATGGTTGAAAAGACGATTGAGCTAGTCGGCATCTCGTCCAACTCGATAGAAGATGCGGTGAATCTGGCGCTGGCGCGCGCGGGGGTCACCATTTCCGGGATTCATCACGCGCATGTGACGGATGTCGCCGCGACTGTTGAGAACAACCAAGTCAGCCATTGGAGGGTAACCGTCAAGGTTTCATTCCTGGTCCAGGAACATTTGCACGAATAACACGCAGCTCGCATATCCCCCGGACTTCAGGTCCGCCACGCTCGTGGTGGTCAAGCCGGCAGGGAGCGTGCTCAAGCATCGAGCCGAAGCGGCGGGCCGACAAAGCATGCGGCCACGGCGCGAAAAAGCGGCTCGGAAGGTCTGAAGAATATGTCAAAAATCGCAGAGGTGCATCCGGGGATCTACGAGATCTTCCTTCCGCTACCGATGCGGCCGACGATTATCAACGTCTACCTGATCGATTGTCACGGGGCATGGGCGTTGGTCGACACGGGAATGAACACCCCCGAGAGCAGAGAAGCCTTGGAGGATGCGTTTTCCCAGGTCGGAATCAAGGTCGAAGATCTCGACGTGCTCATCGGAACCCATCACCATGTCGACCACTTCGGCTCTTCGGCGCCGATTCGGAAGCGCAGCAACGCGACGACGATGCTGCATGAGCTCGAAGCCGAGCGGGTTAACCGGATGATTACATTTGGATCGCCGTCAGCGCGTCCCGAGGCGCGCACCTTCTTCCTTACCAACGGCTTCCCTATCGACAAGTATCCAATTGAGGGGATGCGGCCGGCGTGGATGGGCACTGATCTCTATAGTCCGCTGCCGCAGCCTGACAAGTATTTGTCCGATGGTGACACAATTCCGGTCGGTGACCGGAAATTGGAGGTCGTGTGGACGCCGGGGCATGCACCGGGTCATTGCGTGATTTACCTGCGCAAGGAGAAGGTCATGATCGTTGGTGACCATCTGCTGCCTAAAATCACGCCACATGTCGGCGTCTATCCGAGCGGTCCTGCCAATCCGCTAGGCGATTTTCTCGACTCACAACGCAAGGTCCAGCGTTTCGACGTGGAGTTGGTACTACCGGCCCACGGCGGCATCTTCCACGACCATCGCCATCGCGCAAACCAGCTCATCGAGCACCATCGCTATCGCGAAGCGGAGATGCTCGACCTGGTTCGGCGCAAGCCGAAATGTGCGTACGAGATCGCGCAAGAAGTGTTCGGCGGCGAAGAACGGCCGATTTTTCATGTCATGGCAGCGACGTTCGAGACGCTCGCGCATCTGGACCTGGCGTGCCTCGAAGGGCGCGCACGCAAGAACGAGCGCAACGGCATGACGCTCTATCAGGCGGCATGAGGTAATCGACCAGCGGCAATCTCTCGCGCGAGAAGCATCGCGCCACTGCGTGCGACCGACTTCAGCGAGAAAATTGTAATTCTTATAAACGCAGGGCGGCACGACCATTGCGTCGCACCGCCCTGTTTCTACGTTAGAATTTGCTGTCGGCGAAATTAACTCGCTTGCAGCGCGGCCCTCGAAGTTCGGCGTGTGGGCGCGCTAATACGGCCCGTGCGGACAACGGGTGACCTACGCGCCAAGCGCCTGGTCGAAACGCCGGTCAACTGCTGTTGACGCCATTCCTTGAGCCCCGCCCGCAAGAAGCCGGGCTCAATTCCCAGCGTTTCGCAGACGGTCTCGAAAGAGAAGGGGCCATCGCCACTGTCGCCGCACAGCCACTGCTCGGCTTCCTGAAAGAGCCGCTTGCGCGGGCCACTTTTGGCATCTGCGTTATTTTGGAAGCACCTGAGAGCGTCCTCCAGCACTGCCATCATCAGCCGCTTGACGGGAGCGATTGCGCTATCGTCACGCCTCGAATCGTAGTACTGCTCAGGGGTGAGGACGTCGGGCACGAAAATCGAGCCAAGTACCCCGTTTTCCCATTCCATCTCGGTCTGATCTCACTTTCGCAGGTTGCAAGCCGACCTCCAAGTTAGAAGGTCTGGCGACTAGGGCCTATCGAATCCAACTGATTGACGAGAGTAAGCAACGTTCGTACCAAATTGGTCGGATAAATAGTGGACTAAATCAGTCCAATGTTCAACCAGCTCTAAGGCTCGCTTTTAACGATACTGTTCCGCATTATTTCGATTTTTTGCAAAGCTCTTCGCATTTTACGAACGCTCATCTGATAACTTTGCTTACCCCATCTGCTACATTTTTGCACTTCGAACCCCACGGGTCGCTGACTTCGCCTTACTACTCGTTAAGGCGTGACAACTGACTGCACAGAATGAGCGGTCCAGGTGCACGACAAGGGCTCTCAATACAGAGGTACGAAAGATCGCGGCCCGGGATTCGGCCTACACGAGTTGTTCGAGAAGCTTCTTGAGAAGTCTGCTTGAAAGACCGAAATGCGGCGATGGTCTACTGAACCCGGCCTGGGCCGCTGCCACCCTTGTCACCGCCCGGACCGAGCTTGCGCTCCTCGAGCTTGAAGGTGAGCACGTCAAGCAGGCATCCGGCACGCGCGTCCCGCGCCTGGAGCATAGTCTGCTTTTCGATCGGAGAAACGTCTAAATGAAAGCAAATGAAGTTAATCAGGTCGGCGCCGCGAAGCTGGCGCTGGTCGACCAGAGTGTTCCAAACCTCGCGCGCGGAGCTGCCCAAGAATCTCACCAGCAGTTCCCGAAGGCTGGTCAGCGCTGCACTGTCGAGGTCGAGCGCTTCTTCAGGCGTCGGACACCATTGAATCTGCGCCTGACGGTACGAACGATCGCGGATTTCGCGAACGACGCGGAATTCGCTTAGCCCGTCCAGTCTCAAATTATAACGTCCGTCGGGCAGGGGCGTGAGAAGCGAGATTCTCCCGGCGCAGCCTATCTCGAAGATATCCGGATAGGCGTGATAGTCGCGCTCCCAATCCCCCTTAAGGGTCGTCATCCCGATGATCTCATGACTCGCGGAGACGTCGGCGATCATTTCGCGGTAACGCGGCTCGAAGATATGCAGGGGGACCGTGACACCCGGGAAAAGCACAAAGTTAGGCAACGGGAAAATTGGTATAATTTCGGGTAACTCTGCCACGGCGACTCTTAGCCTAGCAGGCTGTTGAAAAAGGTTTCAACAGCCTGCGCCCTCACTCTTGTCTCTCCCGAGGCGGGCGAGAAGTTTAGGACGAAGCCAGTTTTCACGCGGGGTGTTGAGAGCGAAAGGCACGTCATCTCGATTTTTTGAGGGTTTCTCAACACCCTGCTACAGACACCGTTGCGACGCGTCAAGGCACGGCTTTTTGCTGTTTTGAAATATTCAACGTGCTTTCACAAATTACACCTGCCCGGACGCCACTGCTATAGTACGAAGGCCCCTGCTGATACAGGGGCGGGCGACTTTTTTTTCGTCCAGGGGCTGCGACTTTTTTTCGTAGCGCGAACGGGGCGGGATAAAACGGCACGCCAGCGGTCGCGCAGAGCACAAGGAGCGCAGGGTGTGAAGCCGGTTAAGGCAAATATGCAGGAGTCGGTCTGATGGGCGCGCGGTCCGGCAACAATTATCTAACCGCGCTGCGCAAGCTCAAAGCCGAAGTCTGGATAGGCGGCGAGCGCGTCCAAGATCCGACGGTCCATCCCGCATTCGTTCATTGCGCGCGCTCGGTCGCGTCGCTCTACGACATGCAGGCGGAGCATCCCGAGGCGATGACCTACCGCACCGAGGATGGCGACCGTGCGGGAATGTCATTCATACAGCCGAAAGGCGCGGAAGACGTGCGCAAGCGCTCGCAGATGTTTCGCCGCTGGGCCGAGTACAGCCACGGAATGATGGGGCGTTCACCCGACTATCTCAATGCGAGCATCGCGGCAATGGCGGCGGCGCATCAATTTTTCGCCGACAGCGATCCGCGCTTCGGCGATAATATCGTCAACTACTATCGCGAGGCGCGCCGCCATGACTGGTGCGCCACGCATACGCTGCTGAATCCCAAGGCGAGCCGCGCCGAGGGATGGGCGGGGCATACGGACGCTGAGCTCGCGCTCAAGCTGGTCGAGCGGACCAAAGACGGCATCGTCGTCAACGGCTGCCGGATGCTGGCGACGCTCGGACCGCTTTCAGAGGAGCTACTCGTCTTTCCGTCGACGGTGCTCAAGGAGGAGCCGAGCGCGCTGCCGTTCGCGCTCGCGTTCGCGATCAACTGCAACGCGCCGGGGCTGAAGTTCATTTGTCGCGACACGCACGACCTGGGACGCTCGCATTTCGACGCGCCGCTCGCGTCGCGCTTCGAAGAGATGGATTGCATCGTCGTGTTCGAGAACGTGCTGATCCCGTGGGAGCGGATTTTTTTGTGTGGCGACGTCGCGCGCTGCAACACCCTTTATGGTGGCACCAACGCGGTCGTCAACATGATGCACCAGGTGGTGGTCAAGAACGCGGTCAAGAGCGAGTTCCTGCTCGGGCTGGCGGCGAAGATTGCGGCGGTTAGCGACGGGATGAGCCTGCCGCACGTGCGCGATCGCCTCGCCGAAATGATTATGACAACTGAAACGATGCGCTCGTTTCTGCGCGCAGCCGAAGCCGACGCCCATCCGGACAAGTGGGGCGAGTTTATTCCGGCGCGGGCGCCGCTGGACGTCGCGCGCAATCTTTTTCCGCGGCTTTACCCGCGGCTGGTCGAGATTATCCAGCTCAATTCGTCGTCGAGCCTGATGGCGACGCCCACGGAGAAGGATTTTCAGAGCCCGCTGAGGCCGGATATCGAGCGCTATCTCGCAACGTCGGGAGCGCTCGCGCGCGAGCGTGTCGCGCTCTATCGGCTGGCATGGGACGCCGTCGGCAGTACGTTCGGCGGACGGCAAGTGCTGTACGAGCGGTTTTTCTTCGGCGACCCGGTCCGCAATGCGAGCGCGCTGGTGGACAACACTGATTTGAAGCCGCTGATCGCGCGCGTGGATGAATTCCTGAACCGCCGTGACTGATCGTGTCCCGGCCCCGTTGCACCATCTCCCTTTCAATCCATCAAGGCGAAAAACGGCGAACGAATTCGGTGCGAAGGACAAGCGCGCGCGAATGTGACATGCGTGTACGCGATGGCGCGTTTGCGAAAAGCGGGGCGGATATGGCGCAGGCCCGAGGCACAGTCCACGGCGGCGCGCGTGCTCTACGAGGGCGACGGAGGCCTGTTTGCGATCGACCCCGTCAAACTCTTTGAACGCGAGGGTCCGCTCGAGGTCGAACTCGGCGCAGGACGCGGAGAATTCATCGTCGCCCGCGCCGCTTCTTTTCCGGAGCACAATTTCCTTGCAGTCGAACTCGCGGCGGCGGTCGCGAGGCTCCTCGCGGTGCGTGCGGGACGCAGCGGCCTCGAGAATGTCCGCGTCGTGAGAATGGATGCGCGGACGCTGGTCAACTTGATGCTGCCGGAGCGAAGCATTCGCGCCTACCACATCTATTTTCCCGATCCGTGGCCCAAACAGCGCCATGAGAAGCACCGCCTGTTCACGCCATACTTCGTCGCGAGTCTCGGACGCACGCTCGCGCCCGGCGCGCCGATCTACATCGCGACCGACGTCAGCGATTACGCGGATGCGATCTTCGCAATGTTCGAGGCGGGCGGTTTCCGGCGCAAGGAGATCGCGGTCCCGGGTGCGGAGGAGACCGGTTTCGCGCACAAATTTATCGCCGAGGGACGGCCCGTGCATGCGGCCACCTTCGTTGTGCGATGACGGGATGCGAAGGAGTTGGGCGGCGGTGCTGCGGGCAACAAATCGAGGTCGCTTGCCTTGGCGCACCTCAATGTCTAACCTCTGCGTGTTCCTATGAAAATTAGTGCAGCGATTTGGGGGGGCTGCGCCGTCATCCTGACGGTTGCCGCGTGTGCTTCGCGCAAACCTCCCAGCGGCGAGAACTATTACGTCCAAGCCACCCAGGAGTACTCGCAGCATTTCTACCAGCCGGCGATCGCCGACTATCAGAAACTGATCGACGAATACCCGTTCAGCCCTTTCGCCGAGGAGGCCGAACTCAACATAGGCCTCTCCTATTACAAGATGCACAACTACGCCGAGGCGACCGGATCATTCACCGATTTTCTGCGGATGCATCCAACCAGCAAGCAGGTCGACCTCGCGTCGTACTATCTCGCAATGTCGCATTTCGACCAGATCGGGCGGCCGGATCAGGATCAAACGCAGACCGAGCTGGCGTTGGCGCAATTCATGAGCATCGAACAGCGCTTCCCGGAGAGTGATTTCGCCCAGCTTGCACAGGAGCAGGTCGTGATTTGCCGCGAGATGCTGTCGCGGCATGAGTACCTGGTGGGGAACTTCTACTTCAAACGCGCTAATTTCAAGGCCGCAGAATCCCGCATGGCGGAGTTGGTCGCGCTTTATCAGGATACGCCGATGGCCCCCGAGGGGCTCTACGATTTGGGACGGACCCTCGAGAAGCAGGGCAAGAAGTATTCAGCCGCGCAAGCATTCGCAGCTCTGAAGCTGCATTTCCCGAACACGAAGTTCGCAGCTGATGCGGATCGCGAACTCAAGCGGCTCAAGCAGCCGGTCGACACCGAGGAGGATCCGCTGAAGGCGGTGCTCGCGGAAAGCGGCTTCTCGGAGGACCTGGTGAAGCAGAACCCGGTCGCCGTGCACGAAAGCCTCACCGATCTGGCAGCTGCCGGGGGAGACTCGGGCACGTATGGAGCCAATGGGCTCCCGATCCTGGATAAGCCAGCACCGAAAGCTGCGGCGAACACAGTTGGGCCGCCGCCGAAACAGCCGAATCCGGGACCAGCTACGCTGCGCACGATCCGACTCTCATCGTCGGAGCCGCCGCTTTCAGTGATTTTCGATCTGACCGGTCCGGTAACCTACGACGACAATCTGCAGAGCGGCACCGATTCCTCGACGCTGACTGTATTTCTCAAGGCGGTCACACCCGACGCGAAACTCGCACGCCACATGGTGTTCGACAAGTCGATTTTCCACGACTGCGATATCGAGAGCGACGCGGACGGTACGAAGATTACGGTCAATACGACGCGGGTATCGCGCTTCGCGATCGTACCACTACAGGGACCTTCGCGGCTGCTGGTAACTTTTGTGCCAGAGAGCGGCTCGCCGCAAACGGCAAGCTTCGAGGCGGGTCCCACCCCGAATTAGAGGTTTAGCCATTTCACAAGCAAAGGCTATGCGAACACGTCCTCGACGCGAAGGCCCAGGAACGTCAACACAACCTCACTGTAGAGTCTGAGGCCCCATAGGAAGCCGTCGATCGGCATGCGTTCATCGTTGCCATGATAGAGCGCGCCGAAGGGCATCTTAGGGTCGAGTTTCACGGGCGCAAAACCGTAGCAGGTGGCGCCGAGCTGCGCGTAGAATTTGCTGTCGGTTGCGCCGGGAAGCATCCAGGCGATTGCGCGAGCGCCCGGATCGGCGGCCTCGGTGCGCGCCTTGATCAGCCTGAATAGGGGAGTGTCGGCGCTAGCCTCAGCAGGCGGCGCGGCCTTCAGAACTTCCAGCGCGGGCTCCGGACCGACGATATCCCGCAGTTCACGCAGGAAGCTGTGCTCGTTTTCGCCGGGCAGCGTGCGTCCGTCGAGAATTACCGAAGCCTCACCGGGGATGACGTTGTCTTTGTAACCGGCCCGCAGGATCGTGGGAGTGACCGTATTTGCCATCATTGGCCGCAGGATCGGCGGCGCCTTGTCGGACGGGATGCCCAACTCTGCAAGCGTATCGCGCATCAGGGGCGTAAGCCGGCGGCGCATCGGGGTGCGCGTAATCCGTGTGATGAGGTCGGCAAGCCACGCTATCGCGGTGTCCGAACGCGGCATCGAACCGTGACCGGGTGCGGCCGTGACGGTCATCTTGACGGTGACGAATCCCTTCTCGGCAACCTGGATCGGATAAAAGCGCCGCTCGCCCATGTATAGCGTGAATCCACCGGTTTCGTTGAGCACGTACCCGGCACGGACCAGCTCCGGATGGCGCTCGACGAGAAAGCGTGCGCCCAACTCGGAGCCTGCTTCTTCGTCGGCGACTGCGGCAAGGATAAGGTCACGCTCCGGGGCGGCGCTCGCGCGACTGAGTGCGAGCATAAGACCGAGGTCCGTCGCACACTTCGACTTCATATCGATGGAGCCGCGGCCCCATATGCAGCCGTCGGCGAGTTCAGCCGCGAAGGGCGGATGCGTCCAGCGCTCGGCCTCGACCGGGACGATGTCGGTGTGTGACGAAAGCATTAGTGGCGGCTTTGCACGATCACGGCCGGCGACTCGCGCAATAAGGCTCGCGCGCGCGGGGGCACTCTCGATCACGGTGGCCTCGATTCCGCAGCGGCCGAGCGTGGCGGCGATGAAGTCGGTCGCGATGCGCTCGTTGCCGGGTGGATTGGTGGTATCGA
>WNEY01004204.1_pt1 | contig 10923 bp, 11 predicted proteins | sample 5400531 | NCBI WGS metagenome assembly WNEY01 (sample SAMN13153338, study PRJNA577476) | soil metagenome | isolation source: 200 cm saprolite under Douglas fir tree site 1 | place: USA:California | collected 2015-04-18
GAGCGGCCGTCGCCCACGACGCTCGGTGGGTTCAAGGGCGTGGGCGAGGGCGGCACGATCGGCGCGCCGGGCGCGATCGCCAACGCCGTCGCCGACGCGCTGTCTCCGTTCGGCATCGAAGTCAGCGAGCTTCCGATCAGCCCCGACCGACTGTTCGCGCGCCTGCGCCGCCGGTAGCGACGCCTTCCGGCTCGTCTACGCGGCGCGGCTCGGTCGTCCCGAGGTGGGATTCCGGGAAGGCGCGGCCATCGGCGACGCCGAGGCGCGACGCATTCCGAGCAGCTGGCTGACCGCGCGCGAGGCGAGGGCGAGTCCGGCCACCAGGAGGCCGGGGCCGAGGAAGCCGATCACGGCGAGCCAGAGCGCGGCGTCGTCCGACCAGCCGGCGTCGACGAACTGCGGATAGCCGAAGAGTCCACCGGAGAGCAGGCCGGTGGCGATCGAGACGGCGAGCAGACGTGAGACCCTCATCGCGTCACCTCCCTGTGAGCGATGGGCTCAGTCCTGAGTGGTGCCGACCGGAGTTCCCGCTTCGGGCGTGGACTGGTCGGCTGCGGCGGCGGCCAGCGCGAGCGCGGCCGCCAGCAAAGCAACGACGGTCAGAAATCGCAGGCTCATCTCAGCACCAGGGTGTCGGAGAAGACATAGAAATCGCTGAGCTTCCATTGCCCGTCGCGCCAGACCGCACGCACGCGGATCTGGGCCGGCCCACGCTCGAACCGGGCGGTGACGATGTAGACGTACGTCAACACGCGGCCTCGCGTCGTGAACGAAAAGAAATAGCCCTCGCGCTGGGCTCCGCCATAGGCCCGCAGCGGCCCGAGCCGCTGCTTGAACGACGCGAAGAGCGTGTCGATCCGGTCCAGCGTGATGTCACGCAGCATTTCGCGGCTCGCGTTGGCGAGCAGGTCGCCGGTGCTCCAGCGGCCGACGACGGCCGGCACGATCCTGTCCACGTACGCTTTGGCCTCTCCTTCGCGCATCGATGCCGAGTAGTAGCCGGCGCCGGACACGAGGCCGGCGATGGCGAGGAAGACGAGCATCACGGTGCCCAGGGCGAGCAGTGATTTCTTCATGCCGTCCAGAGGTATCGCAAATCGCAGGCCAGACCCCTTGGGGGTGGGCCCCGCTCGCTAACTACCTGTGACGTCGTGAGGCCCGCTGGCCCGGCGCGTCGCCCGGAGCGGAGCCTTCGTGCCAGGCTGCCACGGAAGCCGTGCCGCCAAGCGCATCTCGCCCACGGATCAGTCCTGATTCCAGCCCATCAGGATCCTCGGATCGGGGGCCGGCGGCAGCGTCGAGGCCCCGCCCGCCTCGTGGCTCGCGAGGAACTCGCGGACTTCCGGGAACTGCTGCCGTGACCAGGTCTCGGCGAACTGCAAGGCGAGCTTGGTCTCCTTCGCATACTCCTGATACTTGCCCTGAGAGTAGAGCACGCGGGCCAGCATCAGCCGGGCGCCCGTATCGTCGCCGAACAGCTCCAGGGTTCGGCGCAGCCGCGGCTCGGCATCGGTGTAGCGGCCGAGACTCACCAGGGCTTGGCCGAAATTGCGATGGGCCCGCCAGTGCTCGGGATCGGCCTGGACGGCGCGTCCGAGCCAGGCCAGCGCGCCTTCGTGGTCGCTGCGATCCCACGCGATGCGGGCCAGATGGAGGTACGGACGGGGGAACGTCGGCTCGAGGCGGATCGCCTCTTCGAGCAGATGCGCGGCGCCGCCGGCGTCGCGATCGCGCAGATAGCGCTGGCGGCCGATGATCGCGAGCTGCTCCGCGCGCTTGCTGATCTGGCGGCCGTCCATGAGACGGACCCGCAGATAGCGCTCGCCTGACGCTTTGTTGATGGCCGATGTCGTCAGCCGCGTGCCCTCGGCCACCATGAGCTGGGCCATTCGCACGTAGCCTTCGTCGGTGAGCCACTGGCCGTACCACCACACGCAGTCGGCGTCGGGAGGCATGGCCAGCGCGGCCAGCCGGAAGGCCTTGAACAGCTCGTCACTGCCGCGCCGGGCTGCGCGCTGGCGTGCGTCGGTGCAGTAGTTGCGTCCCGGCGCGACGAGACCGTACTCCTGGGCGAGCGTTCGCGCCTGACCGAGATCGCCTTTCTCGATAACGATGTCGACCTTCAACTGGGCGATCGCCTCGAGTCCGCGCTCGGCCTTGACGACCTCGGCCTTCAGCTCGGCCGGGCCATTCAGGAACTTCCACCGGACGTCCCACGGATAGCTGGTGACGAAGAAATCGAGGTGGGTCAGGGCCTGGTCGTAGGCCCCGAGACGAACGAGCAGGGAGCCCATCCGGTACTGGGCGCCGGCGCGGTCGGGGGCCAGCGCGCGCGCCTGAGCGTAGGCGACGAGCGCTTCGTCGAACTCTCCGATGTACTCGGCGATCGATCCGTACAGCGTGCGGGCGGCGGGATCGCCGGGGAATTGCTTGACGAGGTCACGGGCCCCGGTCAGCGCGTCCTGAAAGCGGCCGTCGCGGTACGCCTGGGTCACGCGCTCGACCTGCTCGCCGACGTCGTCCGGCTCGACCGTCGCGCTCGGCGCCGGCGATGCGCTCACCAGCAGCAGCGCGACGAGCGCGCGGACTGCCGCCGTCACCGGTCGTGCGATCCGAAGGGCGTCGGTCCGAGGCGGGGGTCGCTGCCGAAGCGCGTGTCGAGGAAGTTGCGGACGTTGCGCTGCGAGGGATCGAGGCGCAGCGAGGTCTGCAGCGCCGGAACCGCCTCGCTCTCGCGCCCGAGCTTGAGCAAAGCCCACCCGATGTTCGCGTGCGTCCACGCATCGTCGGGATCGAGGGCGAGGGCGCGCTGGTAGACCGCGAGCGCTTCGTCGCGGCGGCCCAGCTCGTTCAGCGTCCAACCGAGATTCTGCACGGCCCGCATGTGATCGGGATTCAGCGCGACCGCCTTCTGCAGCCATTCCAGCGCCTGCGCGTAGTCCTTGCGGTTGATGTGGACGCGGGCCAGGTTGCTCGGCGGCCACGAGAAGCGGGGATCGACCGCCATGGCCTTCTGATAGGCGAGGATCGCGTCCTCGTACTGGAGGCGACGGGCCAGCGAGTAGCCGGCGCCGTTCAGGGCCTCGGCCAGTGTCGGGACATCGTGCTGGGGCAGGCGGGCCCGCAGGAATGCGCCCGCGCGTGTCCGCAGCTTCTGGTCGTCGGTCTTCGCGATGAGATCGAGGAGGATGTGCCGGGGCAGCCGCGTGTAGCCTTCGTCGGTGAGACTGCGGGCGACGGCGAGAAGACACGGCGCCTGCTCGGGATGGATCAACCACGCCAGCAACATGCCGGTCCGCCGGTTGATGCCGGGGATCGGATCGCGGCAGTAGTCCCGTTCGGGAGCGATCCAGCCTTCCGAGCGCGCCAGCTCCAGCGCGGCCGCGTGGTCCCCGCTGTCCACGAGGAAGAGCAGGAAGGATTCGGCGATGTCGCTGCGGCCCAGCCAATTTCCCTGAACGCTCGCCCGGTACGCTGCGCGCGCCTGGTCGGTCATACCGGCGCGCTCGGCAACGGCGGCCAGCCACGCCTGGTGCTCGGGAGCCGGCGCCATGCCGACGATCGTCTGCGCCTGGGTCACGGCCTCTTCGAATTCACCCAGCGAGTTGGCCGCCCGGACGCGGGCCAGGAGGCCGGCCAGATTATCCGGCGCTGCGGCGACCGCCTCGCGGAACCGCTCGAGCGCTTCGCGATACCTGTTGGCGCGCATTGCCGCGAGTCCAGCTTCGAGCGCGACGTCGAACGGTGACTGGGCGGCGGCGGTGGCCGCCAGGGCCAGCGCGGCGGCGAGGCAGGCGACAATGGCGATGCGGCGACGGCTCATCGGCCGTTGGACAAGGCAATTCGCGCGCCAGACCGGCGCGCGGACGCGGCCGGCGGCCAACCACTTATAGGGTCGGCCGACTGGTCGTCGCGGGTGGCGGACGGCTCACGCGAGTCGTGCCAGACCGCCCGGGAAGTTGTGCCGCGACGGCGACGTTCGTCAGGCGGGGCCGAAGCCCACGGCGGTCTGGTTCCGGATCACGAGAGGGCGGAAGCGAACGGGCATCCCCACGGTGAGCTTTTCGAGCGAGATGTCCGCGATGCGCCCGATGAGCGAGACGCCCTCCCGCAGCTTCACGACCGCAACGGCGTAGGGCGCATCGCCGGCGTGCTTGGTGGGGGCCACGCGGATCACGGTGTAGGAGGCGATGGTGCCGTCACCGGACAGCACCACCGGCTTCCAGTCGCGCTGGCCACAGGCGTCGCAGAACTCTTTGGGCGGGATCTCGAGGTTGCCACAGCGGCTACACTTGATCGCGGTGAGCCGGCCGTCGCGGGCCGTCTCGAAAAAATTCTTGAGCGTGACCGCCGTCTCAGTCACGGCCGAACACGCTCACGAGAACGGTGGCCGTGTTGCCGCCGAGGGTGTGGGTGAGACCGACCTTGGCGCCATCGACCTGGCGCGGGCCCGCCTCACGGCGAAGCTGGGTCACGATCTCGACGATCTGAGCCGCGCCGGTCGCGCCGATCGGATGTCCCTTGGCCTTCAGGCCGCCCGAGGTGTTCACGGGGATCTTGCCGCCGAGGCTCGTCCAGCCCTTCTCGGCCGCGATCCCCCCGGCGCCCGGCTCGAACAGTCCCAGGCCTTCCGTCGCCACGATCTCGGCGATGGTGAAGCAATCGTGAAGCTCGACGACGTCGACGTCTTCGGGCCCCACGCCGGCCTGTCGGTACGCGGCGGCGGCCGCCCGCTCGGTGGCCGCAACGCGGGAGAGGTCCTTCTTGTCCTGCAGCAGCATGTAGTCGGACGCCGCCGCCGAGCCGAGCACCCAGATGGGCCGCTTGTGGCGACGCGCGAACTCCTCCGAAGCCAGGATTACCGCGGCGCCGCCGTCGGTGAAGGGGCAGCAGTCGTAGAGCTTGAGCGGGTCGGCGATGTAGGGCGACGTCATCACCGTGTCGAGGGAGATCTCCTTCCTGAACTGCGCCTTGGGGTTGAGCGCGCCGTGGCGGTGGTTCTTCACGGCGACGTGAGCCATCTGCTCCTCGGTCGTCCCGTATTTCGCCATGTGGGCGCGGGCCACGAGCGCGAAGACGCCGGGGAAGGTGAGTCCGAGCGTCTGCTCCCAGCTCGCGTCCGACGCGTACGCGAAGTATTCGGTCGACTCCGCGGTGGGAACGTTCAGCACCCGCTCGGCGCCGCCGACCATGATGACGTCGGAGATGCCGGCCGCGATCTCCATCGTGGCGTGGCGGAAGGCGGCGTGCGACGACGCGCACGCGGTCTCGAACCGGGTCGTGGGCACGGTGGGGATGCCGAGCACGGACGCGGCCTGGGGCCCGGTGTGAAGCTGCTTCTCGGTCTCACTCCCGACCACGTTGCCGTAGTAGAGCGCCTGGATCGCGCTCGGAGCCAGCTCGGCGTCGATCAACGCGTCCCGGGCCGCCTCGGCAAACAGCTCGGCCGACGTCCGGTCGTGCTTGCCGAACTTCGTGACGCCGACGCCAATCACCGCCACTCGGCGCATACACCCTCCCGGGCCAATGTTTTCGTAACAATTGTAATGATAGCATCCATCGGAATGACGCCCGGTCTCGTGGTGCTCGGCTGCGGCTGGATCGCGCAGCGTCACGCGGCCGCCGCGCGCCGCCTGCGTCTCCCCCTCGTCTTCGCGAGCCGCGACGTGGCTCGCGCGCGCGCGTTCGCGCGCCGTTACGGAGCGGTCGCCGCCCATGGCGACTACGCCGAGGCCGTCCGCGACGCCCGCGCCGACGCCGTCATCGTCTGCACGCCGCACGATCGCCACCTCGCCGACGTGCGGCTGGCGCTCGACGCCGGCAAGCACGTGCTCGTCGAGAAGCCGATCGCCCGCACGCTGGGCGAGACCGACGAGATGATCGCGGCGGCCGGCGCCGCCGGGCGTGTCCTGATGGTCGCCGAGCAGTTCCACTTCATGCCGGCGTTCCGCCACGTCAGCGCGCTCATCGCGGGCGAACGTCTCGGCGCGCTGCGGGAGCTCCATCTGATGGCCCGTGGCCTGGGGCGGCGGACCGGCTGGCGCCTGGACCGCGACCGCGTGGGAGGCGGGGCGCTGATCGACGGCGGCATCCATTACATCCACAATCTGAGGTGGTGGGGTGGCCCGGTGCGCCGGCTGTTCGCGCTCCGGCCGCCGCCGACCGTGGACATGGGAGGCGAGGATGCCGTCGCCGTTCTGGCCGAGCTGGCCGGCGGCGCCGTCGCTCTGGTGTCCAATTCTCTTGGTTCCCCGGGGCTGCCGAAGTTTCAATGGTCCACGGTGACGGGAGCGAGGGCGAGTTGTTTCGCGGACAACCGCGGTCGGTTCGTCATCGTCAGCGGCGGGGGCCGCCCGAGCGTCCGCTGGTTTTGCCGCGATACCCGGGGATACGAGGCGATGTTGACGGCGTTTCGTGACGCCATCGCGCGGGGCAAGGCGGACGAGATGGACGGAGCGGCGGGCCGCGAAGATCTCGCGATCGTGCTCGCCGCCTACCGCTCGCTCGTCGAGCGCGCCCCCGTCGAGATTCCATGCTGACCGAGGAAGCGCTCGTCCTCGTCGCCGCCTTCGTCGCCTGCGGACTGCTCGCGCTCGGCGTGCTGGAGCTGTTGGCGCCGACGCGCTCGCGGCATCCGCGGCGACCTGATGTGGGTCGCGATCCGCTGCGACAGACACGCGTGGCGCCGGCGCCCACGCCCTCGCGCGAGGAGCGGCCGCCGGTTGAGACTCTCGCTTCCGCCGCCACGTCGCCGTCCCCGTTCATGCGGCCCTCGGCAGCTCCGGTCGAGCCCGCACCAGCCGAGCCTCCGATCGAGCGGCTCCTCCGCTCCCAGGCCGCCTCCGTCGAGCTGCCCAGACGGCTCCCGCCACCACCGCAGCCCTCGCCACCGCCACCCGCGACGTCACCTCCCGTGAAGGAGCCCGTCGCCGCAGCGCCACCGCCTCCCGAGGTGAAGACATCACCTGCTGTTGCGGCTCCGCCGCCCGAACCGCCGCGATCACGGCCGGCACCGGCAGACGTAGAGCCCGAGCCCGACATCATCGAGCTCGGTTCCGTCGAGATCTTCGAGCCCTCGCCGGCTGCTCCCGAGCCGGCGACTGCGGCATCGATCGCTACGGCGCCCACGACGGAGACGCCCAAACCCCCGGCGCCCGTCGTTGCTCCGCCGCCTCCCACGCCGCCACGCCCGGTACCGCCGCCTCAACCCGCGCCTCGTGCCCCATCACCATCCGACCTGATCTACGGGCTCTGGGAGCGTAAGCAGCACGCCGTGGTCGAGCGGGAGGCCACCGCCGCCCTCGAGAAGGGTGGGCTCTCGGCCGGTGAGACGGCTCGGCTCTGGGGCCTCATCGGTCTCGCCCGTCAGGAGCAGGGCGACGTCGATGGCGCGCGCGGCGCGTTCGAGGAGGCGATCATGGCGGCGCCGGTGGAGGACCGGCCCGCCTGGCAGCGCCACATGGCCCAGCTCGCGCTGCACGCCGGGCAGGCGTTGCTTGCGCGCGCCGAGAGCGGCGCCGGCGACGGCGGCGAGCGGATCGACGCACTGCGCACGGCGATCGCCTGGTTCGAGAGCGGCATCACCGTCGCCGCCGGTGACGAGACGCTGCGCGATGCGCTCACGACCGCGCGCGCGGCGCTGTGGTCGACCTATGAAGAAGCGGCGACCACGCTGCTGCAACGCCAGGAATTCCACGTCGCCCGGCGACTGCTGCGCGAGGCCCAGGCCGACGAGGACTGTCCGCCTGCCGTCCAGGCGTCGTTCCGCGAGATGCTCGCCGCCACGTTCGGGGGAGAGGTCGGCCAGCTCACCGCGGAGGCGATCCGTCGCATGCAGGAGGGCAAGGAGGAGGAGTGCCTGGCCACGCTCGATCGCGCCGAGACGCTGCTGGGGACGATTCCGGAGGAGGGAATTCCGGCGAAGCGACGGCAGGAGTTGGAGCGACGGCTCTGGTGGGGCTACACCAAGCTCGGCATCAAGCGCGTCGACGGTGGCATGTGGGAGGAGGCGCTCGAGCCGCTGCTGCGCGCGCTCGGCTTCCAGGCCGTCGGCGCCGACCGGCAGGAGGAGACGCGAGGGCCGCTGCTGCGCGCGCTCGAGGGGATCGTGGACGCGCGTAGCCCGCTCATCCAGCGCCTCACCGAGGACGGCGACCGTGCCGGCGCGCTGCTGCTCTGCGACAAGCTCTGGGCGGTGCTCAGGACGGCCCTGGAGCGCGGCATCGGCAAGGACGAGCTGGGCTCCGCGCTCGGCAGGACGCAGCAGCTCTTCGAGCGGCTCGGCCAGCGCAAGCCGTGACCGCCGAAACACCGCTCACGCTCGGCCGCATCCTGGACGAGGCGGCCGAGCGCCACCCGCTCAGCACCGCCGTCATCTCCGGCGGCCAGCGTCTCCGCTATCGCGAGCTGCGCGAGCGCGCCGATCTCTTCGCGCGCGGCCTCCTCGCCCTCGGCCTCGGTCCCGGCGACCACGTCGTCGTGTGGATGCCGAACTGCGTCGAGTGGAACATCGTCAACTTCGCGCTGGCCAAGATCGGCGCCGTGACGGTGACGTGCAACAGCCGCTACCGGGCGCTCGAGGTCGAGTATCTCCTGCGCCAGTCCGACGCCAAGGCGCTGGTCATGGTCGACCGCTTCGCGCCGGCCGGCGTGAACTACAACGAGCTCGTGCGCGAGGTCGTTCCCGACGTCATGTGGCGGCAGGACCGACGACTCTACAGCCCGAAGTTTCCCGAGCTGCGGCAGGTGATCGTGCTGGGCGCCGAGCGCGATCCCGGCTGCCTCGACTGGGCCGACGTCGAGCAGCGCGGCTCGCGCGTCGCCCCCGGCGAGCTCGAGCGGATTCGCGTCGGGCCCGACGATCCCGCCGAGATGCTCTACACCTCGGGCACCACCGGCCATCCCAAGGGGTGTCTGCTCTCGCACGGCACGCTCTGGTACAAGGCGCGCGTCTATCTCGACCTGCACGCGTGGACGGCGGCCGACCGCTACCTGGTGGCCGTGCCCTACTTCCACATCTTCGGCGCGCTCGGCGGCATCGTCGCCAACACGCTGGCCGGCTCCACCCAGGTCCTGATGGACGCCTTCGAGCCGGAAGCGGCCTTGCGGCTCATCCAGGACGAGCGCGTGACGATCTTCTCCGGCGTGCCCACGATGTTCATCACCATGCTCGGCCATCCGCGCTTCAAGGAGTTCGACCTCCGCTCGCTGCGCACGGGCACGATCGGCGCGGCGCCCGTCCCGATGGAGATGATGACGCGCATCCTCGATCGTGAGGGCGGGCTCGGAATGGATGCGACCGTCGTCTACGGCCTCACCGAGGCGACCGGCGGCACGCACTTCACGCGGCTGGGCGATCCCATCGACAAGCGCGTGAGCACCGTGGGCCGCGTGACGCCCGAGCTCGAGGACCGGATCGTCGATCCCGCCAGCGGTCGCGTCCTCGGACCCGGCGAGGAGGGCGAGGTCTGCGTCAAGGGCCCGTCCCTGATGCTTCGCTACTACAAGCAACCGGAGGCGACCGCGGAGAAGGTCCGTGACGGCTGGCTTCACACCGGCGACATGGGCGTCAAGGACGCCGAGGGATACCTCACGATCACCGGACGGCTCAGCGACATGATCATCGTCGGCGGCTTCAACACGTATCCTGCCGAGATCGAGAACTTCTATCTGCGGCACCCCGGGATCCTCGACGTGTCCATCGTGGGCGTCCCCGATCCCGTCATGGGCGAGTCGGTGATGGCGTTCGTCATTCCCAAGACGGGCGAAACGCTGACGGCGGAGGAGATCGTCGAGTTCGCCCGCGGCAAGATCGCGAACTTCAAGGTGCCCAGGCACGTCGAGATCGTCAGCGAGTTCCCGCTGACGGGATCGGGCAAGGTGCAGAAGTTCAAGCAGAAGGCGTGGGCGATCGAGCGCTACGGCTTCAGCGGGCCGAAGTGATCAGAGCGCGGCGGCCATGAGGTAGCCGGTGACCGGGACCAGTCGGCGTCCATGAGGATCAACGCCAAGCGCAAACTCCTCCAGCGTGACGGCGCCGAGTAATGCCAGACCGGCGGGCGGGCCGACCAGGGCGATAGTGGGAAGCTCCTGGCCCTCGAGCGTCAGGAGGACCGTCGCGACGGGCCACTCTTCGTCGCGGCCGCTGGCGAGGCGCACCCGGCGGGTACCGACGATCCGGGCGCCGAGAGCATCGATGACGTCTCGCGGGAGCACGGTGTAGGTGGCGCCGGTGTCGACCAGCAACGGTAGCGTCGCGCGACGACCGGGCTCGGTGAAATTGCTCACGGTGACGCTGACGCGAAACGTGCCCATGGTGTCTCCTTGCTGCCATTCTAGCGTGGTCCCATGGTCGAGACAGCGTCCGATGTTCGATACAGCGCGCTCGCGATAGAATCGCGCGGCGATGACGACCCGCGGGGCCGATCTGCTCGTCGATGCGCTGGCGGCGACCGGTGTGCGCCGGCTCTTCTCGCTCTCCGGCAACCAGATTCTCGCGATCTACGACGCCACGGTTGACCGGGACATCGCGCTGATCCACACGCGCCTCGAAGCAGCCGCCGTGCACATGGCCGACGGGTGGGCGCGTATGACGGAGGAGCCCGGCGTGGCGCTGGTCACGGCCGGCCCTGGTCATCTCAATGCGCTTTCCGCGCTCTATACCGCGCTGATGTCGGAGTCGCCCGTTGTCCTGCTGAGCGGTCACGGGCTTCGGTCGCAGGCCGGGCGCGGCGCGTTTCAGGAGATCGATCAGGTCGGCGCGGCGCGCCCCGTCGTGAAGGCGGCGTGGATGGTCGAGAGCGCCGAGCGCATGGGCGAGGACATGACGCGGGCGATGGTGCTCGCGTTGGCCTGGCCCCCGGGGCCCGTGCAGCTGAGCCTGCCCGGCGATCTGCTCGAAGCTCGCGTCGAGGCGGCGGCGCG
>WNEY01018900.1_pt1 | contig 10922 bp, 6 predicted proteins | sample 5400531 | NCBI WGS metagenome assembly WNEY01 (sample SAMN13153338, study PRJNA577476) | soil metagenome | isolation source: 200 cm saprolite under Douglas fir tree site 1 | place: USA:California | collected 2015-04-18
CGTACTCGCACCCCTCGACGATGAGCGCCAACCCCGCGAGCCGCGACCACAACGATTCGCCATTCATCGTTGCGCTCCCGGGTTTCACGTACGCCATTGCCTCATCAGACTCGCCGAAGGCCGGTGATCAGGCTGCGTACTGCGGGCGCCCGGTGGGCCGGTAGACCTGGATCGTTATGCCCTTCGAGTCGGCTCGCGAGTCGACCAGGTCAAGCGCAATGTCCGGGCCGGCGTCGGGGAACAGCCGCGTGCCCTGGCCGAGGACTACAGGGACGATGAGCAGGTTGATCTCGTCGACGAGGTCGTTATCGAGCAGCCACCGGATCAGGGCGCCGCTGCCGTGCACCTGCAGCTCACCCCCCGGCTTCGCTTTCAGCTCGCCGATGGCCGCCGCGACGTCGCCGGAGAGGACGGTCGTGTTCGCCCAGCGCGGTTCGGTGAGCATGTTTGATACGAGGTACTTGGGCTTGTGTTCAAGGCATCTGTGATCTGGTGGTTGCCCGGATCTTCCGCCGCGGCGCGAGCCCGCTCCTCTGCGCCCCAGCAGCCGGCGAAGAGCTCGTAGGTCCGCCGGCCGAGCAGGAACGCGTCGGCGCGCTGGTAGGTCTGGTCGATGAACGTCATGGTCTCGTTGTCGAACACCCCCATGGCCCATCCGCCGCGCTCGAATCCGTTCCTGCGGTCCTCATCCGACGCGCCGCCGTTTCCCTACAGCGCGGAGCAGATCGTGGCCAAGTTGCGAGAGGCCGAGAAGCTCCAAGCGCAGGGCTTGACGATCCCGCAGGCGTGTAAGCGGCTCGGGATCAGCGACCACGATGACACCTCTGGCAGGGTAACGAGCGATACTTGCGGGGGCGACACCTTCGACTATGGCGGCTGGCGGGACACCACGAACTCGACGCACCGACGGGAGCGATCGGGGACTCGGCATTGCCGACTGGCTGGGTCGGATCGGCCTGCCGCAGTACGCCGAGTCGTTCGCGAAGCAGAGGATTGGCCTCGACGTCGTCCCCCAGCTGACGGACGAGGATCTCAAGGAGCTCGGGATCCCGCTCGGCGATCGCAAGCGGCTCCTCACCGCGATCTCGGCGTTCGCCGACACGACCTCTGGCGAATCACAGGCGACGCAAGTCAGCGCGGTCGCCGAACGTCGGCAGATGACGGTTGTCTTCTGCGATCTCATCGGCTCGACCGAGCTCGCGAGCCGTTTGGACCCCGAGGACCTCGCCGGGACGATGACCTCGTACCACGATTGCTGCAAGGAGGTCATCGAGAGCTGGGGCGGTCATGTCGCAGAGTTCCTCGGGGACGGCGCGGTCGTCTACTTCGGCTGGCCTACGGCTCACGAAGACGACGCCGAGCGGGCGGTGCGTGCGGCTCTCGAGCTGGTGGCGTCCGTCGGACGCCTCCCGGTCGGCTCCGGCTCCGGCTCCACCTTGGCGAGCCGCGCCGGAGTCGCAACGGGCCTCGTCATGGTCGGCGAGACCAAGAGCGACGCCCTCGCTCACCGCGAGGGCGTCGTAGGCGAGACCCCGAACCTCGCGGCACGGGCGCAGGGGCTCGCCGCTCCAGGGTCGGTCGTGATCACTCCGGGGACCCGACGACTCATCGGTGATCGCTTCGACCTCGAGGCGCTGGGCGTCCACGAGCTCAGAGGGATCGCCGATCCGGTCGAGGTCTGGCGCGTCTTGGACGTCCGGGCGCAGAGCCGTTTTCAAGCGCATGTGGGAGACCGCCTCTCGCCGCTCGTCGGGCGACAGGAGGAGCTCGCCGGTCTCCTCGTCGCCTGGCAGTCGGCGCTCGCCGGGAGCTGGCGCTCGGCAGTGATCGTCGGAGAGGCCGGCATCGGAAAGTCGAGGCTCGTGGAGGAGCTCGTCGCGCGCACTGCTTCCGAGGATCGGGAGCTGATCCGACTCCAATGCTCGCAGTACCACGTCGCCACCGTCCTGCTCCCGTTCGTCGACTGGATCCGGGCGAGCGTCGGCATCGAAGTCGGAACGGACGAGGAGGTCGCGCGGGCACGCCTCGAAGCGTTCGTCGACGGGCTCGATCTCGACCGACGGACGACGATTCCCCTCCTGGCGCCGCTGCTCTCCTTGCCGGTCGGCGCTGAGTACGAACCACTGCGTCTCAGCCTCAAGCTGCAGCGGCGGCGAACGATCGAGCTCGTGACCGAGCTCATCAAGCGCAGCGCCGGCTCTCGCCCGCTTTTGGTCACGGTGGAAGACGTCCACGTTGCCGACGCGACCTCTCTCGAGCTTCTCGCTCACCTCGTCGAGCGCACGCGCGAAGTTGCCGGGCTCCTCGTGCTCACGGCACGACCGACGCTCGACGAAAGGCTGCAGCGCCGTCGCCTCGACTGTATCGACCTCGTGCCGTTGGCAACGGACTCGACCGTGGCGCTCGTGAGCGAGCTGGCGGGCGGAAAGGCGCTCCCTGCCTCGGTCTGCACCACGATCGTCGAGTCCTCGGACGGAGTTCCGCTCTTCGTCGAGGAGCTGACGCGCCAGCTCCTCGAGTCACCGACGATGCGAGACGCCGGCGATCGCTACGAGCTCGAAGCGGACCTCGCGGTGACCGTTCCCGAGACGCTGCACGACCTCCTCGTCGCGCGCCTCGACACATTGGGGTCGGCGAAGTTCACGGCTCAGATCGCGTCGACGCTCGGTCGGTCGTTCTCGCTCGAGCTGCTCCGAGCCGTCACCCCGACGACCGATCGCGACGTTGCGGAGGACGTGGATCGACTGTGCGCCGCACGGATCCTCGAGGTAGTCGACGCCGACGACGAAGCGGAGGGCGCGAGGTACGCGTTCCGGCACGCGCTGCTACGGGAAGCGGCCTATCACGCTCAGCTCAAGGCGCGCCGACGGGAGGTGCACCTCGGCGTCGCGCGCGTCCTGGAGGATTCCTATCCGGGTGTCGTCGAGAGCGAGCCCGAGACGCTCGCTCATCATCTGGCCGAGGGCGGAGAGCCTCAGCCGGCCGCGGACTACCTCCTGAGGGCCGGCCAGAAGGCGCTTCGGGCCTCCGCCGTGCACGAGGCGATCACACATCTGTCCTACGGCGTCGAGCTGATCGGAGGTGTCTCGCACTCGAGCATGCGCGACCGGACGGAGCTGCGCCTGCAGGCGCAGCTCGGCACCGCGTACATGCACGCGAAAAGCTGGGGCGCCTCCGAGGTGGAGGCCGCGTACTCCGGGGCTGCGCAGCTCAGCGATGCGGCCGAGACCGCGGCCGAGGGCGTATTGATCCTGTGGGGCATCTGGGTGTACCACCACGTGCGGGGGCGCGTCGACGACGCCTACCGGACCGCCGTGCGGATACGCGAGCTCGCGCACTCCACGGGTGACCCCGACGCGGAGCTGATCGCGGACATGGTGGCGCTCCAGACCTCCTTCTACACGGGCCGCTTCTCCGAGTCGTTCGGCTACTGCACTTCGTTTCTCGACCGCTTCGTGCCGGAACGTCACCGCGCGCTGGCCGATGTGTACTCCACCGACCTCGAGCTCGTCTGTCTCGTCCATCAGGCGATTGCGAGCTACATCGTCGGACGGTTCGACCGCGCTGCGGAGATCTCGCAGCGCATCGCGACGCTCGTCGGCGAGATCGACCACCCGTATTCCGCGGCCTGGGCGAGCACGTGGGGCGCGGTGCCCGATCTCCTGTTGTCGGACACGGCGCGAGCTGCAGAACGTGTCGTCGGCGGGCATCGAATCGCGGAGGAGAACGACTACGCGTACGTGAGTGCGATGGCGACGATGCTCCGCGGCTCGATCCAGGGACGCCTCGGGCGCGTCGACGGCGTGAGCGAGATCGAGGCCGGTCTGGACGCGTTCCGCGAGACCGGGGCCGAGATCGTCGTGCCGTTCTTCGAGACGCTGCGCGCTGAGCTGCTGCTCGAGCGCCGACGTCCCGACGAGGCGATGGTTGTGCTCGAGGACGCACGCGCCCGCATCGCGCGCTGGGGAGAGCGCTGGCAGGAAGCCGAGGTGTGGCGGGTCGAAGGCAATGCCCTCGCCGCGCTGAACGAGGTGCCGTCCGCGATCGAGACTCGCTTTGCGACGGCGTTGGACATTGCCCGCCGACAACAGGCGCTGGGCTGGGAGCTACGGGCGGCGACGGATTTCTCTGCATACCTCTGCGCTCAGGGTCGCCCGGACGAGGCGCGATCCCTGCTCGCGCCGACGCTCGAGGCGCTTGGCGGCGGTGGCGAGGGCGAGGACGTGTCGAAGGCGAGGCGCATCGTGTCTGCGGCCGAGGAGCAACTGCTCGTCGGTTGATCCTTCCGCCGCCGCCCCCGATAATCGGCTGACTGCGACGCCGTCTCGAAAGCGGGTGATCACTGCTGTACGACGCAATCGTCGTTGGTGCCAGGTGCGCCGGAAGCTCCGTCGCGATGCTCCTTGCACGCAAGGGCCACGAGGTCTTGGTCCTCGACCGAAACGCGTTTCCGAGCGATCGCCTGGCCTCGACGCACATGGTGTGGCACAGCGGTGTCGAGCATCTCTCGCGGTGGGGCCTGCTCGACCGGGTCGTGGCGACCGGTTGCCCGCCGATGCGGAACTTCACTCTCGATCTCGGTGAGCTCCTTCTCCGCGGGCACGCACCGCCAGCCGGCGCCGTCTCGGAGGCGTACGCGCCACGTCGCCTCGTGCTCGACGATCTCCTGGTCACGGCGGCGCGCGAGGCCGGCGCAGAGGTCCGAACCCGATGCTCCGTACGCGATCTGATCGTGGAGGACGATCGCGTCGCCGGCGTCCTCTTCACCGACGAGCGCGGGACCGTGCACGAGGCGCGAGCCCCACTCGTCGTGGGCGCCGACGGAGAGAAGTCGGCCGTCGCTCGCCTCGTCGGAGCCACGTCCTACGACGTGCAGGGGCGGATCGGCGGCACGATCTGGGCCTACTTCGCCGAGCTGCCGATCGACGACATGGAGTTCTATCCGCGACCCGGACGGATGGTGTACGCCTGGCGTACGAACGACGGGCTCACACTCGCCGGCATCTGCTTCCCATACCGCGACTTCCGAGCTGCCGTGAGCGACCGCGACACGACGATGCCCGCCGAGCTCGATGCGCTAGCTCCTGCGTTCGGCGAGCGCGTGCGTGCTGCGAAACGGGCGAGCCGCTGGCGCACGGGCTGCGCCACGAGCTTCTGCAGGACTCCGGTCGGCAAGGGTTGGTGCCTGTTGGGTGACGCCGGTCTGACGATGGACCCGATCACGGCTGCCGGGATCACGAATGCCTTCCGCGATGCGGCGCTGCTCGTGGAATTGGTCCACGAGGGTCTCGCCGGCGATCTCGACAGTGCACTCGCCGACTTCCAGGAGCGCCGCGACGCGTTCTCGGTGCCGCTCTTCCAGTTCACCTCCGAGATGGCCCGTCTCGAGCCGCCCACACAGGAGGTGATCGACGTCTTCGTCGGCCTGCACCAGAGCCAGGAGGACACCGACCGCTACTTCGGCGTCTTCGCCCAGACGGTCCCGGTGAGCGAGTTCTTCGCCCCCGAGAACCTCCAGCGCATCAGCGCCGCAGCTGCGCCTGCCTAGGCATCCGCGGCGTCGCTCGTGTTCTTCTGCGTCAGCTGGATCAGCACGTTTCCCGGCCCGATGAAGTAGACGGTCGTCACGTTGAACGGCGGCGGAACGACGACGGGCTTGCTCAGGAACTTCCACTTCTGGCTGAGCTGCTGGTACAGCTCCTGGATGTTCGGGACGTCGAGGCAGATGTGCCGGTACCCCAGGTGGTTCGGTGCCCAGAGCGGCTCCGCCGCCGGTGGTGACGGTGGGTTCGGCGACCCGATCGGGGGAGGAGCCAACGGGACGTAGGTCGCCTTGCAGTTCTTGTAGCCGTTCAACTCGTCGACCCAGGGGCCCTCGAGCGTCGTGGGCGTGCCTGCGGTGAAGCCGAACGTATTGACGAAGAACTCCATCGTTCCCTCGAGGTCGTCGGTGACGATGTTGACGTGATCGAAGGTGATGCTCACGTCGTCACCAGCTCGGCCTTGGCTTGCTCCGCCGCAGCCTCGGCTTCCGTCTTCCACGGCGGCTTCGCCAGGCCGAAGTGCTTCTCGAGCATCTCCTCGGCCGTCTCGAGCGCTCCTTCGACCCACCCCTGGCCGTGCGAGTAGGACTCGCCGCAGACGTAGACCGGATGTGGCGGCTTCGGCTGGATGATCTTCTCCGCGACCTCAAAGCTGCAGACGCCGACGTGCCAGAAGTTCGCGCCCCCGCCGTAGGGATGCTCGCCCCAGTCGCGGTAGGCGGCTGCGTACGGCGCCGGGACCCTCGTAGGGTCAGTGATGCCGTGCATCTCGAGCAGCTGCCGGTGTACCTCGTCGACCATCCGCTGTGGGGCCGGATGCTTCGACCACTGCGAGGACTCGTCCATTTCGACTGAGCTCTGGAACGGCGTCGCACGTGAGTCGCGAAGGCCGGCCCAGTAATCGAGATCTCTTCCGTCGTCGTAGATGAGCAAGACGGCGCAGTTCGTCTTTGGGTCGACCGACCAGTAGTAGCACTGGCGAATGGGCAGGTCGGTAACCGACTTCCCGCTCGAGATCTCGACCCACGCGCCGTTCGGGTCGTTCGTGAGCTGGACCGGCGGCAGCGACTCCCACCACGGGCTCGGGTAGCAGATGGCGAGCTTGAATAGCGGGATCGGGGTGACCGACCGGATCAGCTCGTGCACCTCGCGGTTCTCGGGACCGAGGACAGCGCCCGTCTGATCGAGCAGCTCGAGGGAGCGCCGCGGGAGCGCCAGGATCAAGTTCTTCGTGAACACGGTCCGCGCGATGCCGTCCTCCACCATCTCGAGCCGGACGGTCCCATCGTCCGTCACGTCGAAGCTCTTGAGGTGCGCGGCCAGGCGGATCGTGCCGCCTGCCTTGTGGAACCGCTCCGCGAGCATCAGAGGAACCTCGTCGTAGCCCTCCTGGATGCGGACGTAGGTCGTCGTCGGCGTGAAGTCGCCGAGGTTCCAGGGGAAGCCGTCGGCGGCGTTCCACGTGTAGAGGATGCTGTCGTAGCCGCCCGTGTCCTCGTCCAGTTGAAGCGCCTCTTTGCTCATCGATCGCAACATCAGGTAGCGCATCGGCAGCGAGGCGAGGGACGCTCCTTCGTAGGTTCCCTTGGTGGCAATGGTCTTCCACTGGGCGGACGTGAGATTGAGGTCGTGCCAGCTACCGACCTTGATCCGGAGAAGCTCCTCGATCGTCGGAGCGAGCGAGAGCGCGGCCGCCTGGGTCGTCAGGTTGCCGAGGACGCCGGCGGAGCTCTCGAGGGGGCTCACGTCGTACGGGATCTTCGACGCGTCCGTGAGCTCGAACATGCGGAGGAGCTTCCCGCGGACATAGGCGAAGTTCTGAGGCTCGCCCGCGTGCAAAGTCTCGGTCGTGAGCCCGAGGTGCTGAACGAGCGAGTTCACCCACGGGTGCTCCTCGACGATGTAGCGCATCCCGCCGAGCTCGACCCGCGCGCTCGGGATCTTGGGCGGAATCACGGTGAGGAGACGGCCGCCGACGCGGTCGCTCATCTCGAAGACCTCGATCGCGAGGTCCCTGTTCGACTCCTTCAACCGCCAGGCGCTGTAGACGCCGGAGATCCCACCTCCGACGATCACGTAATCGCGGACCTGCTCGCTCATCCCCTCGCCTCCGATCTCGTCAGCTCTTCTAGTTCGAGCACACCGCAACGGGCGCCTGCGGCCATCCGTAGGGCGGCATCGGCCCGGTATCGATGGACACCACGATCACCTGCGGTTTCTGGTTCTGGTTCGCGTTCCGGATCGCCGTCTCGAGTGCCTGCCGGAAGTCCGCGGGCCCTTGCTCCCGCGTGATCGCGACCGCGTCCGCGCCGAAGCCCTGCGCGACCTGGACGAGATCCGGGCCGCCAAGGGCGTAGTAATCGGTCCAGTCCGAGGAGGGCGGAAAGAGCCCGCCCATGCCTTGACTGACCATCGCCAGGTCGTTGTCGTAGAGCACGACCCAGATCGCACCGACGCCCTCGACGCCTTGTGCCGCCGCGGTCGAGACCTCGGCTGCGTGCATCATGAACGCCCCGTCGCCGACGATCGCGAGGCAGGTCTGGTCCGGTGCGGCGATCTTCGCGCCGACGACGGCGCACACGCCGAATCCCATCGGCCCCATGTCGAGCGCCGAGTGGTAGGCGATCTTCTCGCCGACGACGAGGTTGTTCAGCGACCAGCCGACGCAGTTGCCCGCGTCGATGAAGATGTGGCCGCTCGTCATGGTCTCGTTGATGACACGCACGAGCGCCGCCGGATGGGTCGGCGCGTTCTCGGAATCGCGGCTTTTCGGATCCGCAAAGGGCGACGTTTTCGCCTTGATTCCCGCGATCAACTCACGCCGTGCCTCCGTCGACGCGGTATCGGGAGTCTCGTCGGCGGCGGCTTCGCAGAGGGCGTCGATCGTGGCCCCGACGTCGCCGACGATTCCTCGGGTCACGGGGAAGTTCCTGCCGATCATGCCCTCGTCCAGGTCGACGTGGATGAAGTGCTCGGTCGGTATGAGGTTCTTCGAGAACTGGTCGCTGTAGACGACCGTCGTCGCGAGCTCCCCGAGGCTCGAGCCGAGCACCATCAGTGCGTCGAACTGGTCGGGAGTGCCAGGGGCTAAGTAGACGTCTGGCCAGGCGCAGGCACAGAGCCCGTAGTTGCGGAGGGACAGCCCATGGGTTTCGGAGAAGATCCCCTTGGCGTCGGGTGTCGTCATGACCGGCAGCGCCCAGTCGTGCACGAGCTGGGTAAAGCGCGCCATCCGGTCCGGGTCGGAGAGCGCGAGGCGCGCGCCGTTCCCGAGGAAGAGGAGCGGGCGTGTGGCACCCGCGAGGTCCCCGAACCCCAGCTTTACCGCGCCCGCGTCGGTTCCGCGCGGCACCGTGCGATAGCGGCTCGGCGCGTCCGGAAACCAGATCGTGTACGGGTTCGTCTTGTTCGTCGGGTCCGTGACGCACGCTCCGGCGACGTCGTTCGGGATGCTGAGGTGGGCCGCGCGGGAGGGCTGAGACCGCGCGACACGGAGCGCCTGCTCGATGAGCGTGCCGGCATCCGACTCGTTCGCGACGACGGCGCTGTACGAGACAGCGTTCCGGTAGATGGTGTCGATGTCGAGCCCCGCGTCGATGCCTTCCTGCAGATAGCCCTTCCCGAACGTCTTCTCCGGCACCTCACCCGTGATCGTCAGGAGCGGACAGCACGCAGTATCGGCGTTCACCGTGCCGGTGAGGGCATTCGCAGCGGCCGGCCCGGACGTCGTGAGTACGACGCCGAGCCCGCCACCCGCCCATGCGTACCCGTGCGCCATGTACGCGGCGCCGGTCTCCTGGCGGCAGACGACGAAATCGAATGTCGCGTCCTGCTTCTTGAGCTCGTCGATGATGTATATGGCCGCGCCGCCGGGAATCCCGAAGATGGTGGTCGCCCCCTCGAGCTTCAGGTACTCGAGGAGGAGCTGAGCGACCGTCAGCCCGGTCCGCTCTTCTCCGACTTGGACCGGTGCGACCAGTCCAGTGGCCGAAGCGTCGTTCGTCGCTACCTGCATGGCCCTTCCTCCCTTGCCGTTGCGCCTATTCAAACCCACTTCGCCCGGAAACTGAAGGGAACGCGGGCAGCATGCCTGCGATCGAGCAGAAAACGGGGTTCTCGGCGCTCACTGGGGCGGGCAATGCGAGCCGTCGAGGCAGCGGAGTTGTGGACGCGAGAGACGCGGGTTGACCCGCTCAGAACCGTCAGGTTCCTTCCGCCGACCAGCGACGGCGCGAGCCTCAGCCTTCGAGATGGAAGCAGAAGGTTGAAACCGGGAGAAAAGGCCTCGATACCCAGTCTCGCCAAAAGGTAAAAACCAGCTGCGGCGATCGCGCTCCTCCACGGGCGTTTTCGACCTGAAGGCTCCATAAAGGGCTCCATACCTGCCCGTAGGGTTCGCAAACTCGTCCACGGCTCCCTGGAGTTGTCGGGCTCGCTAGGTTCGGCGCTCCTGCCCGAATCGAGGGGGGCTGCTTGCTCTGGGCGTTTGTGTATCTCGTTGTCCGGAACCTGTTCGCGCTGGTGTGGCTGCTGGGGCGGCCGCGTCGTTCGAAGGAGTTGGAGATCCTCGTCCTCCGCCACGAGTTGGCGATCCTCCGCCGTCAGGCCTCGCGGCCGAAGCTGACGCGGGCTGATCGAGCGCTGCTGGCGTCGCTGAGCCGCTCGCTCCCGCGGCCGGCCTGGGCGGCCTTCTCCTTCAGGCCGGAGACGCTGCTTCGCTGGCACCGTCAGCTCGTCTCGCGCCGGTGGACGTACGCGCACCGGAGGCCCGGGCGACCGCCGCTCGAGCGCTCGCTCCGCGAACTGATCCTTCGTCTTGCCCGGGAGAACCCGCACTGGGGATACAAGCGCATCGTCGGCGAGCTCAAGGGGCTCGCCATCCCGGTTTCGGCGACCTCCGTGCGCAAGGTGCTGCTCGAGGCAGGTCTCCAGCCGGCGCCACAGCGCACGCACTCATCGTGGCGAGCCTTCTTGCGAGCGCAGGCGGCGAGCATGCTCGCCTGCGACTTCCTGGCGGTCGAGACCATCTTCCTGCAGCGGATTTACATCCTCTTTTTCATCTCGCTCGCGACCCGACGAATCGAGTACATCGCCTGTTGCTCGAACCCGGACGGACAATGGGTCACCCAGCAGGCGCGCAACCTTGTCATGCAGCTCGGCGACGAGCACCCCTTCCGGTTTCTCATCCACGATCGCGACACGAAGTTCAGCCACGCCTTCGACGAGGTCTTCCGCACGGAGGGCATCAAGACGATTCGCACGCCTGTCCAGGCCCCGAACGCGAACGCCTTCGCCGAGCGTTGGGTGCGTACGGTTCGCGCCGACTGCCTCGACCGGATCCTCATCCTCGGGCGCCGCCACCTCGAGCACGTGCTCCGC
>WNEY01004206.1_pt1 | contig 10921 bp, 8 predicted proteins | sample 5400531 | NCBI WGS metagenome assembly WNEY01 (sample SAMN13153338, study PRJNA577476) | soil metagenome | isolation source: 200 cm saprolite under Douglas fir tree site 1 | place: USA:California | collected 2015-04-18
GGCGTCGGGCCCGGCTGGCCAGGGCGGCCGCCGGCGGGCGATCCCGCCTCGGTGACCTCGAAACCCGCGCGCACCAAAAACCGCTCCAACCCTCCGGGTCGAGCGGCTGAGTCACCGATCAGGAGGATGCGGCGGCGCTGGGGGTCCATGAGCCTCGGGAGACGCGCGGCGAAGGGACGCAAAGTATAGTTCACACCATGAGACGGCAAGCACGGACGGCGCCACGTGCGACCCGCGCCTGAGACGCGCGCGCGCCGTTGCCGCATGATCGCGACCCAGATCGCGAACCGCGGCGTGCGCAACCGGCGGGTCCTCGCGGCGCTCGCGTGGACCCCGCGCGAGTGGTTCGTGCCGCCGACGCTCGCCGCCGACGCCTATGAAGACGCTCCGCTGCCGATCGGCAACGGGCAGACCATCTCCCAGCCGTTCGTCGTCGCCTGGATGACAGCCGTGCTGGCGCCGCGGCGCCGCGACGTCGTGCTCGAGATCGGCACCGGCAGCGGCTATCAGACCGTGATCCTCGCTCGCCTGGCGGCGCGCGTCGCCACCATCGAGCGCCTCCCCGACCTCCTCGTCGAAGCGGAAGCGCGCTTCCGGCGGCTGGGCCTCACCAACATCGAAACCCGACTGGGCGACGGGGCCCGCGGCTGGCCCGAGCGCGCCCCGTTTCAGGGCATCCTCGTGACGGCCGCGGCTCCACGGATCCCCGCGCCCCTGCTCGAGCAGCTCGCGGTCGGCGGCCGCCTCGTCATTCCGCTCGGTGACCTGGCGACGCAAGAGCTGGTCATAGTGACGCGGGGGCCGGACGGTTGGACGGAGCGGCGTGCGGGTGGCGTGCGCTTCGTCCCCCTCGTGTCGAGCCTGGCGTTCACGGAGCCGGTCGAGCCATGAAGCGGCCGCCCCCGGATCTCGTGGGCGCGCACGTCTCGTCACAGGGCGGCGTGGCGCGGGCGCCGGCGCGCGGGGTAGCGGTCGGCGCGTCGGCGATCCAGCTGTTCACCAAGACGCCGAGTCAGTGGCGCGAGCCGCGGCTCAGCGCCGCCGAGGTGGCGGCGTTCCGCGCCGAGATGGCGGCGAGCGGGATCGCGGCCGTCGTGTCGCACGACAGCTACCTGATCAACCTCGCCTCGCCGCAGGCCGGGCTGCGGCGTCGCAGCATGCGGTGCTTCACGGGTGAGCTGCGCCGCTGCCGCGCGCTCGGCATCCCGTGGGTGGTCTCCCACCCCGGGAACTACATCGACGAGCGCGCCGCGGGGCTGGCGCGCAACGCCCGCGCCTACGCCGAGTGCCTGGCGGCGGTCCCGGGGACCGTCGGCGTGCTGATCGAGGGCACCGCCGGCACGGGCACGGCGCTCGGGGCCTCCTTCGAGGAGCTGCGCGCCCTGCGCGACGCGATGCCGGTCGCGGCTCGGAATCGCGTGGCGTTCTGCCTCGATACGGCGCATCTGCACGCCGCGGGGTATGACGTGGCGGGCAACGTGGAGGCGGTGTGGGACGAGTTCGAGCGGGTGGTCGGGCTGCCGCTCTTGAAGTGCCTGCACTTGAATGACTCTCGCGCGCCGCGTGGGTCCCGGCGCGACCGTCACCAGTGGATCGGCGACGGCACCATCGGCCCGGACGCGTTTCGGAGCATCATGCGGGACGCGCGGCTCCGGGAAGTGATTAAGATTATCGAGACGCCGAAGGGCGACGACCCCGTCCGGCACGATCGCCGGATGCTGCGCCGCCTCCGCGGGTACGCGCGCGCCAGCGGCCCAAGCGCCCTGGCCGGAAGGATGACGTGACCGTGCGCATCACACACCATCGTGGCATGACCGTCTGCGCCAGCCTGCTCCTGGCTCTCCAGGCGCTGGGGCCGGGCGTCGTGTCGCTGGCCCACGCCACCGAGCGCACGACCGCGCCGGCGGGGTGGGAGGCACGTCATACCGCGGCGTGCGCCGTGCTGCACGATGCGGCGCGCTGCGCCGTGTGCCACTACGCGGGCGCGCGCTTCGTGGCCACGAGCGTTGCGCGACCGGCGGCTCCCGTTCCCTGCCGTTCCGCCCCGCGCTGCGCTGAAGCTCACGGCCGCCGCGCGGCGGCGCTCTCCCTCACCTCCCGACCCCGGGCGCCTCCCAGCCTCATCTCCTGAGCACCACCGCCGCACCGCGGCGGCCGCCGACCACGCCGGCTGGCGTGGGCCGGCTACGGCCTCAACGGGAGATGACGATTCTATGCGCACCAGACATCCGATGCTGTTGCTGCTCGTCGTGGGAGTTCTCGCCGCTCCCGCCGCGGCGCAGCAGGCCACGCCGACCCAGCGACAGGTGGACTCGCTCGCGGCGCAGATGCGGGTTCTCAAGGCGCGCCTCGACAGCGTGCTCGGCGTCCTCGCGCGGCTCCAGGCGCAACCGGGGGCGGGCGCGCCCGCCAAGGACACCACTACCGGTGACGAGCTGGCCGCGTTGCGGGCGGCCGCCACGTCAGCGGCCGGGGGCGCGGCGCAGCGCACCGACACCGGCACGCCGCCTCCATTCGTGGGCCGCGAGCGCAACCAGGCGCAGCTCAATCCGGAGATCAGCGTCACGGGCGACGTCCGGGCGTACGGCACCGCGCCGGGCGTGCAGCGCGACAATTTCGATCCCCGGGAGTTCGAGATCGGCTTTCAGTCGGCGCTCGATCCCTACTCCACCACGAAGATCTTCGTCAGCCTCGAGAACGGCGAGGTCAACGTCGAGGAAGGGTACGCGTACTGGACCGGACTGCCGGGCCGGATCCGGCTCGACGTCGGCAAGTTCCGCCAGCAGTTCGGCGAGCTGAACCGCTGGCACCTGCACGCAGTCCCGGAGACCGAATACCCGCTGGTGCTGCGAGCCTATCTGGGGGATGACGGCCTCAGCGGCACCGGACTGTCGTTCTACCACGCGTTCGGCGGGTTCGGGGTCCACGAGCTCACCGCGCAGGTCACCCGCAGCGCCAGCGACGACGCCCTGTTCGCCGGCGGCCGGCGGCCCAGTTATCTCGCCCACCTGCTCAACTTCTGGCAGCTGACTCGGTCCACCTACATGCAGCTGGGGGGCACGGTGCTGTACGGCACCAACCCCGACACCAGCCTGCAAACCACCGTCGGCGGGCTGGAATTCCGTCTCACGTGGCGGCCGCCCGCGCGGGCCTTGTACCGCGAGTGGACGGTCCGGGGCGAGCTGCTCGGCCTGCGGCAGCGCTACTTCGGCGTCGGGAAAACACGCCTCGGCGGCTACGCCAGCACGACATTCAAGCTCGATCAGCGGTGGATCGCCGGGCTGGCCTACGACTATGTGGAAGCGCCCGGCACCGGCCTCCTCACGCGTCAGCTGATTCCGTCGCTCACCATGTGGCAGAGCGAGTGGGTGTTCCTGCGCGCCCAATACCAGTGGCAGAAGGTGTCCACCGCCTCGCCGACGCATCGTATCGCCCTGCAGGCCGTCTGGGCGATCGGCCCTCACAAACACGAGACCTACTGACCATGCTGCGACTCGTTCCGCTGCTCCTCAGCCTTGCCGCCCCCCTTCCCGGCACTCCCAGACCCGCGGCGTCGCCGGTCAAGGTGGTGACCTCGCTCACTACGTACGCCGCCATCGCCCGCGAGATCGTGGGAGACCGTGGCACGGTCAGCTCGATCGCCGTCGGCGACGAGAACCCGCACTACGTCCAGCCCAAGCCGAGCTTCGTGCCCAAGCTTGCGAGCGCGGACCTCTTCGTCACCACCGGCCTCGACCTCGAGCTCTGGGTCCCGGCCCTGCTCGACAAGGCGAACAATCCGAAGGTGAATGAAGGAGGGCCCGGGTACGTCGCGGCGTATACCGGCATCCCGCTGCTCGACGTGCCGTCGAGCTTCTCGCGCGCCCAAGGCGACATCCACGTGTTCGGTAACCCGCACATCTGGACCGAGCCGCTCAACGCGGTCCAGGTCGCCCGCAACATTCTCACGGGGCTGAAGCGGGTGGACCCCGCGAACGCCGACTTTTACACCGCCCGCGAGAAGGATTTCGAAGACCGCATCTACCGCGCGCTGTACGGCGACGAGCTGGTGCGCCTGCTCGGCGGCCCCACGCTCGCCGACCTCGACCGCCAAGGCAAGCTCTTCGATTTCCTGCAGACGAAGCAGTACCAGGGGCGTCCGCTGTTCGAGCGGCTGGGCGGCTGGCTCAAGGAAAGCCTCCCGATCCGCGGCAAGATCGTCGCCTGCTATCACAAGGAGTGGGACTACTTCTCGCGCGAGTTCCAGGTTTCTTGCTTCGACTACATCGAGCCCAAGCCCGGGATTCCGCCGACGCCCCGCCATGTGCAGGAGATCATCACGGCGATGCAGCAGAAACACGTGAAGGTGCTGCTCTCGACCAACTATTACGACCGCAGTCAGGTGCTCGAGGTCGCCCAGCGCACCGGTGCCACCGCGGTGATCGTGCCGTCGAACGTCGGCGGCCAGGCGGGCGTCGATACGTATTTCGACCTCATCAATCTGTGGTTGAGCGAGCTCGTCCGCGCCTTCGCGGCAGCCCCTGCCGCCCCGTAACCAGAGAGGAACGATCGTGAGCGGTTTCCAGTTGATGCTGCCGCCCTTCGTCGCCTGCATGGTGTTGGTCGCTATGCTGAGCTACCTCGGTCTCCACGTCATCGCGCGCGAGGTGATCTTCGTGGACCTCTCGCTCGCGCAGATGGCGGCGTTGGGGAGTCTCTCCGCCCTGCTCTTCCACGTGCCCGCCGACTCGCCCCGAGCCTACATCTTCGCCCTCGTCGCGACGGCCATCGGGGCGTTTCTGTTCTCGCTGACCCGCACGGCGCGGCGCGGCCGGGTGCCCCAGGAGGCCTATATCGGCATCGTCTACGTCGTCGCCTCGGCAGCCGCCGTGCTCGTCGCCAACAAGGTGCCGGGCGGCGGCGAGGCGGTCGAGAAGACGCTGGTCGGCAGCTTGCTCTGGGTGACGTGGCCGACCATCTGGAAACTGGCCGCCGCCTACGCGGCGCTGGGAGTGTTTCAGTACGCGTTCCGCCATCGCTTCCTGACGATCTCTTTCCATCCCGAGCAGGCGGAGCAGGCCGGCTGGCGCATCCGGTGGTGGGACTTCCTCTTCTACCTGTCGTTCGGCGTCGTGATCACGTTAGCCGTTCCGATCGCGGGTGTGCTGATGGTCTTCAGCTTCCTGGTTGTCCCCGCCGTCATCGCCAACCTGTTCGCCGAGGACAAGCGCCGCCTGGCGATGATCTCGTGGGCCAGCGGCGCGCTCGCCTCGATCATCGGGCTGTGGTTGTCCTACACGAAAGATCTCCCCACCGGGCCGCTCATCGTGTGCATGTATGGCTTGCTGCTGGTCCTGGCGGTGGGAGCGCGACGGGCGGCCAAAACCACCGTATGAGGGTCGGGCGGACGCACCTTCTGCTCGCGCTGCTGTTTCCGGCCGCCGGGCCGTCCCTCCGCCTCTCCGCCCAGGTGACGCTCAGCGCGTCTCTCGGCGCGCGCTACACCTCGCCGCTCGCCCGCGACTCCATCGTCGCCCCCTTCGACGTCCGGGCCGCGCTCGCCCCGGCGGCGGCGGTCACGGCCGGCCTGCCGCTCCAGGCTCCCTGGGCCGCCGAGCTCACGGTCGACGTCTCCACGAGCGGCGTCGCGCGACACGACGCGGACGGCACGGTCGCGCCGATCACGCACCTCACCACCCTCGCCCTCGGCGTCGTGCTCGCCCGGACCATGCCGCGCGGCTTCACGGTGCGCGCCGGCGTCGGCGCGCTCAAGTACCTACCGAGCGAGCAGATCGGCATTTTCCGCGACGGATCGGGTGGCGTGGCGCCGTTCGGCCAGGTGGCAGTCGCGTGGACGCCCCCCCCACCCGTGCCGCTGGCGCGCCGGCTGGCCGTCGAGGCCCGCTACGATCTGCACCGCTTCCTGACGCCCGCGCTCCGCAACGAGGGGTTCACGAGCTCGCGCGTCATCCATCGCGTCGCCGTGGACGTCCGCTACACGCTGCGAGGCGCGCCGTGAAGCACGTCGTGCTCGCGGCAGCTTGCGTGTTCGCGGCTGGGTGCGCCGACGTCACGGCGCCGCCGAACCACATGCCCGCCTACTCCTACGACCTTTCCGGCGACGTCTTCCACTGGCCGGTGAGCCGCCTCCCGGTGCGCTACTTCGCCGATACCCGCGGTCCGATGCGCGCCTACGTGCAGCGCGCGTTCGGTTTGTGGGAGCAGCAGTTCCTCTATGGGGAGTTCCGCGCGACCCTGGTGCCTGATTCCGCCCAGGCCGACGTGATCGTCACCTGGACGGACAGCGTGCCGCCGGACGTGTCACCCGATAACGGCCCACCGGTCAAAGCCTGTAATGGATTCACGACCCTGACCTTCGATGGATCGGGGACGGCACTCGCTGGCCCCATTCACTCCCAGCTGAGCGTGCTGCTCATCGGCGCCACGCCGAGCCAGCTCGCCGCCTGCATGCAGCGCACGATCGTCCACGAGCTCGGCCACACGCTGGGCCTGTGGCAGGAGGCCAGCGACAGCCTCGTCATCATGAACTTCACGCCGTGGGTGAGCGCCCCGAGCGACAAGGACCGACGCACAGTCGAATACCTCTACCATGTTGCCCCGACCATAGCTCCTCCACCGAGATAGTCGTATGGGCCGTATGGGCCGTATGGCCGTACAAGCGGCGGACATACGGCCATACGGCTCTACGGCCATACGGCCATACGTCATCACGGTCTATTGACACTCGGTATTGACCCCTCTACGATAAGCCCTTCCGCAAAAAGGACTTGTGCCCTAGATGCATAGCCGCCGGCAGGAGGCCCTGGATTACCACAGCCGGGGTCGGCCGGGGAAGATTCAGGTTTCCCCTACCAAGCCGTTCAAGGACCAGCTCGATCTCTCCCTGGCGTACACGCCAGGCGTGGCCGAGCCGTGTCTGGAGATCGCCAAGCGCCCGGACGACGCCTACGTGTACACGGCGAAGGGCAACCTGGTGGCCGTGGTGAGCAACGGTACCGCGGTTCTGGGGCTCGGCAACATCGGCGCCTTGGCCGGTAAGCCGGTAATGGAGGGCAAGGGGATTCTGTTCAAGGCCTTCGCGGACATCGACGTCTTCGACCTCGAAGTCGGCTCGGAGACTCCGGACGATGTGATCCGGTTCTGCCAGCTGCTCGAGCCCACCGTCGGCGGGATCAACCTCGAGGACATCCGCTCTCCCGACTGCTTCTACATCGAAGAGACGCTGCGCCGCACGCTCTCGATCCCGGTCTTCCACGACGACCAGCACGGCACGGCGATCATCTCGGGCGCCGCCCTGCTCAACGCCGTGGAAGTGGTCGGCAAGGATCTCGCCGGGATCCGCGTCGTGTTCGCGGGCGCGGGCGCGGCGGCCATCGCCACCGCCGAGCACTACGTGCGGCTCGGCGTGCAGCGCGACCACATCGTGATGTGCGATCACACGGGCGTGCTGCACCGCGGCCGCGCCGATCTCGACCAGTACAAACAGCGCTTCGCGCAGGAGACCAAGCTGCGCACGATCGCGGAAGCCCTAAAGGGCGCCGACGTGTTCGTCGGGCTGTCGGTGGGCGGCATTGTCACCGGCGACATGCTCGCCGGGATGGCCAAGAAGCCGATTGTCTTCGCCCTCGCCAATCCCACGCCCGAAATCATGCCCGAGGAGGCGCGGCAAGCCCGCCCCGACGCGATCGTCGCGACGGGGCGCAGTGACTTCCCCAACCAGGTGAACAACGTCCTGGGCTTCCCCTTCATCTTCCGCGGCGCGCTCGACGTGCGGGCGAAGAAGATCAACGACGAGATGGAGATGGCGGCGACGCGCGCGCTCGCGGCGCTGGCGCGGGAAGAAGTCCCCGAGTCCGTGATGCGGGCCTATGGGCTCACGCGGCTGCGCTTCGGCCCCGACTACCTGATCCCCAAGCCGTTCGACCCGCGCGTGCTGCTGTGGGTGGCGCCCGCGGTGGCGTGGGCGGCCGTCGGCTCCGGGGTCGCCGGCCGGGTGATCGACGTGGCGGAATATCGCGGGCAGCTCGAGGCGCGCTTGGGCCGGGCCCGCGAGGTCATGCGGGGCCTGAGCACCCGCGCCCAGGAGGACCCCAAGCGCGTCGTGCTTCCCGAAGGCGAGGAGCCCCGGGTGATCCGCGCCGCGCGCATCCTGGCGGACGAGGGCATCGCCCACCCCATCCTGCTCGGTGATCTGGACATGATCCGTCGCCAGGCGGACGACGCCGGCGTCACGCTCGAGGAGATCGAGCTCGCCGACCCCCGCCAGGCCGGTGACCGCGAGGCGTTCGCGCAGGAGCTGTGGAAGCGCCGCCAGCGCCGGGGGATCACGCTGCGGGAGGCCCGGCAGCGGGTGCTGGACCCGATGTACTACGGCCTGCTCATGGTCCGGACCGAGCGGGCCGACGCGCTCGTCGCGGGCGTCGACATGCACTACTCGGACGCCGTGCGGCCGGTGCTCGAAGTGATCGGCGCCGAGGCGGGGCGCCAGCACGTCTCGGGGATCTACATGGTGGTGTTCCCGACGGAGACCTTCTTCTTCGCCGATTGCACGATGAACATCGACCCCGATGCCGAAGCGCTCGCCGAGATCGGGTCGACGGCGGCGCGGTTCGTGTCGCGCCTGGGGATCGAGCCGCGCGTGGCGCTGCTCTCCTTTTCCAACTTCGGCTCCGTGCGGCACCCCGCCGCCGACAAAGTGCAGCGCGCCGTCGCGCTCCTGCAGGAGCGCGAGCCGTCGCTGCAGGTGGACGGCGAGATGCAGGCGGACACCGCCGTGGTCGAGAGCATCCTGACCAAGCGCTATCCGTTTGCGCGCCTGCGCGCCGCGGCGAACGTGCTGATCTTTCCGAACCTCGACGCCGCCAACATCGCGTACAAGCTGCTGGATCGCCTCGGCGGCGCCCAGGCGATCGGCCCGATTCTGGTGGGGATGGCTCGTCCCGTCCACATCTTGCAACGGGGAGCCGAAGTGAACGAGATCGTGAACATGGCGGTCCTCGCCGCGGTGGACGCGCAGGAGCACGAGCGCCACGCGCGGCCCGCTCGGTAGCCCGGGAGAGACCGCATGGGCATCGCCGACCTGCACCCGCCCCGCCCCGCCGTCCGCCGTTCGGGCGCCGCCCTGAGCCTCGCCGGCCTCGACCCCACGGGCGTCGTGCACTGGAACCTGACCCCGCCCGAGCTCTACGAGCACGCAGTGCGGCGCGGCGAGGGCCAGATCGTCGAGCACGGTCCCTTCTGCGCGATCACCACACCGCACACGGGGCGCAGTCCGGGCGACAAGTTCATCGTCCGGGAGCCTGAGTCGGAAGACCACGTGTGGTGGGGGAAGGTGAACCAGCCCCTCGCCCCCGAGCATTTCCTGCGCCTGCGCGAGGACATGCTGCGCTATCTGAACGGCCAGGAGCTCTTCGTCCGCGACCTCTACGCCTGCGCCGATCCGGCGTACCGGCTGCCGGTGCGGTTCGTCACCACCAACGCGTGGCAGGCGCTATTCGTCTACAACATGTTCCTGCGACCGCAGCTGGGCGAGCTGGCCGGGTTCGGCCCCGGCTTCCACGTGCTGCACGCCCCGGAGTTCCAGGCCGACGCTGGCGCCCACGGTGCCAAGTCGGGCACCGTCATCGCCGTCAGTTTCGCGCACAAGACGATCCTCATCGGCGGCACCCGCTACGCGGGCGAGTTGAAGAAGTCGATCTTCACCGTGCTCAACTACCTGCTCCCCCGCCAGGGTGTGCTGTCGATGCATTGCTCGGCGAACGTGGGGGAGGCGGGCGACGTCGCGCTGTTCTTCGGGCTGTCGGGGACCGGCAAGACCACGCTCTCGGCCGACCCCGAGCGCAAGCTCATCGGCGATGACGAGCACGGCTGGAGCGATCAGGGGGTGTTCAACTTCGAGGGCGGGTGCTACGCCAAGGTGATCCACCTCTCCCGTGACGGGGAGCCGGAAATCTTCGCGACGACGCGGATGTTCGGCACCGTGCTCGAGAACGTGGTCGTGGACCCGGAGACGCGCGCGATCGATCTGGACTCGGCCGCGATCACCGAGAACACCCGCGCCTGCTACCCGATCCACTTCATCCCCAACCACATCCCGGGCGGGATGGGCGGCCACCCCGCGCACATCCTGTTCCTCACCTGCGATGCGTTCGGCGTCATGCCGCCGATCGCCCGGCTCACCCCGGCGCAGGCGATGTACCACTTCCTCTCGGGCTACACGGCCAAGGTGGCGGGGACCGAGCGCGGCGTCACCACGCCGAAAGAAACCTTCTCCGCGTGCTTCGGCGCGCCGTTCCTGCCGCTCCACCCCCACGCCTACGCCGAGATGCTCGGCGCCCGCATCGCCCGCTACGGGGTGCAGTGCTGGCTGGTCAACACCGGCTGGACGGACGGCCCCGCCGGCATGGGCCACCGCATGAGCCTGTCGCACACGCGGGCGATGGTCCGGGCCGCTCTGTCGGGCCGACTCGACCGCGTCCCCACGGCGCACGAGCCTGTCTTCGGCCTCGAGGTGCCGCAGCGGGTGCCCGGCGGCGTACCCGACGCGGTCCTCCAGCCGCGCGGCACCTGGGCCGATCCGGCCGCGTATGACGCGCAGGCCAGGCATTTGGCGGAGCTGTTCCGGAGAAACTTCGAGCAGTTCGCGGACCGGGTGCACGGCGCGGTGGGAGAGGCCGGCCCCCGGGCTTGAAACAGCTCGAGGTCGTCCGCGACCCGCTGTGGAATAACATCCGCCTGGAGCCCGAGGCGTTGGCCGTCGTCGATACGCCCGCGGTGCAGCGCCTGCGGTACGTGCGGCAGCTCGGGCATGCCTTCCTCGTCTATCCGGGCGCCACCCACACCCGCTTCGAGCATATGCTCGGCGCCTACCACCTCGCACGCCGGGCCCTCGCCCAGCTCGAGGAAACGGGCCACCGGGTGG